>Ga0207661_10001746_pt1 | contig 14879 bp, 9 predicted proteins | sample KBSC713LmetaG_FD_184337 | JGI IMG/M metagenome (GOLD analysis project Ga0207661, IMG submission 184337) | Corn rhizosphere microbial communities from Kellogg Biological Station, Michigan, USA - KBS C7.1-3L metaG (SPAdes) (version 2) | ecosystem: Host-associated > Plants > Roots > Rhizosphere ...
TCGCTATAGGCCTGCCGCAGCTCGACCTTGCGCAGCTTGCCGGTCGCGGTCATCGGCATCTCATCGAGGATGCGGATCATTTTCGGCACCTGGAAGCCACCGAGCGATTTGCGGCAATGCTCCCAAATGTCCGCTTCGCTCGCCTGCGCGCCGGGCTTGAGCTTGACGAAGGCGGAGACCGCCTCGCCCCATTGCGGATGCGGCAGGCCGACGACGGCGGCGTTCAACACGGCGGGATGCGCCAGCAGCATCTCCTCGATCTTGACCGAGGCGACATTCTCGCCGCCGGACTTGATCATGTCCTTCTTGCGATCGAGAAACAGCACCTCGCCATTCTCGTCGATCAGCGCGAGGTCGCCGGTATGGTGCCAGCCGAATTTACGCGCCTCTTCGGTCGCCTTCGGGTCCTTGTAATAGCCCAGCATCACATTCGGCCCGCGATGCACGAGCTCGCCGACTTCTCCTGATGGCAGCAGGTTGCCGTTGTCGTCCATGATCGCGGTCTCGTTCACGATCAGCGATTCGCCCCAGTAATTGCCGAAACGATTGAGCTGTACTTCCGGGCGCGACATTGTCGTCGCCGGATACATCTCCGTCTGACCGCTCGAAAGCGCAAAATTCGGACAGAGATCTGCGATCGCGCGCTCGAGTAGCGGCCGGCCCATCGGCGCCATGGTGTAGAGGCAGTAGCGCAGGCCGGAGGGATCATACTCGCGCCGGCGCGGATGATCGAGGATGGCCTGGTACATCATCGGCAGGCCGACAAAGACCGTCAGCTTGTCGCGCACGATCGCTTCCATGCAGGCCACGGGATCGAAGCCGCGCATCAGGGCCATGCGGCCGCCGACCGAGAGATAGCTGAGCAGCAGCACGTGACCGGCGCAATGGAAGATCGGGAACTGCCCGGTGACGCCATCGTCGCGCGACAGCTGCATCTCGATGCAGTTGCTCATGACCGCCATCACCACGGCGAGATGGCAATGCATCGCCCCCTTCGGCCGCGACGTCGTGCCCGAGGTGTAGATGATCATGGCGAGGTCGTGGTCGTCGATCTCGATTTCGGGCTCGATGTCGGAGCGGCCTTGCAGCAGATCGTTGAACTCCTCGAGACCGGTGCTTTTGGCGGTCCCGGCGAGATCGATCGCGATCAGGTCGATGCCGCGCCGCTCTAGCGCTGCGCGGCGGTCGGCCTGGGCATGGAGATCGTCGTCGATCAGCGCAAAGCGCACCTCGGCGTGGCCGAGGATGTAATCCATGTCGGCGGGACGAAGCATGGTGTTGATCGGCACCCAGACGAGGCCTGCGCGATGGATGCCGAACAGGGCTTTCACGAGCTCGACCGAGTTGTTGCAGATGGTCGAAATCTTGTCGCCCGGTTTGAGGCCGCGCGCGATCAGATAATTGGCGAAGCGGTTGGCGTCGCGCTCGATCTCGGTGAAGGTCACCTGGCGCGCCCCATCCGTGACGGCGACGCGATCTGGGAAGCGCCGTGCCGCGCGCTTCAAGAGATCGCCAATCGCCACCCGCCCGATGCGGCCCGGGCCCGGCACGCCGCCGGTTGCTGCGAGGTTGGTCATGCGATGCTCCTCTCGATATCAACCGTCATTGCGAGGAGCGAAGCGACGAAGCAATCCATAGCCCCGCAAGCGGATATGTGGATTGCTTCGTCGCTTCGCTCCTCGCAATGACGGCGGGGACGTGTTTGCGACTCAATGCTTCGTCCCAAAAATCTTCCGCGCTTCCGCCGGCGACGCAATTTCGCGGCCCGCCTTGCGTGCACACGCTGCCAGTGCCTCGACCAACTGGCCGTTCGACGTCACCTTGGTGCCGTCGCCGAGATAAAAAGTATCTTCGAGCCCGCTGCGCAAATGACCGCCGAGATCGGCGCATCGCTGGTGCAGCGACCAGATTTCCGCGCGCCCGATCGCCGTGACCTGCCAATGCGCTTCCGGCGCTTTCAGTTTCAGCAGGATCGGCAACAGCTCCGGATCGGCCGGCATGCCCGAGGCGACGCCCATCACGAAATTATATTCGAGCGGGCCGGAATACATCCCGGTCTGCCGGTACATGCCGACACAGCGCACGATGCCTACATCGAAGCATTCGAACTCCGGGATGGTGTCGACCTCCTTCATCACGTCGAGATAGTCCTGCACCTTCTCGACCGCGTTATCGAACAGCATCGGCGGCCAGGCCCAGCTGTTGTCGGCCTTCACCTTCAGATAATTCAGCGAGCCGGCGTTGCAGGCCGCGATTTCCGGCCGGGTCGCGCGCACGCAGTCGAGCGCGCCCTGATAATTCGGGCCTGACGTGCCCGTGGTGTGATTGATGATGACATCTGGGCAGGCTTCGCGGATCGCCTGCTGGATCTCCCTGGAAACAGAGACCTCCCAGGACGGCAGATGGCCCTTGTTCGGCGCCTGCTGGCGCAGATGGATGTGCATGATGCTGGCGCCCGCGTTGAAGGCGGCCTTGGCCTCGCGCGCCATCTGTTCCGGCGTCACCGGCACGTGATGCTGTTTGGGATCGGTGAGCACGCCGTTCAGCGCGCAGGTAATGACGACCTTGTCGCTCATGACACTCGTTCGGTTGCGTGAGCAGAGTGTTGCATGATGACGGGGCACTCGTCACGGCTTCTTGCGTTGACTGGCTAAACCCTTCGCGCGCCAAATGGCTACAACGCCACCACTGATACGCCCGGACATCGTAGACGCGCATCAGCATTCCCGCAGCATGATTTGCCCGAGTCTTGCTTGGATTCATCACCCTCTTAAAAGAGGGCGCAGGGAGCACCGGATGCACCAGTCGCACCCGCGGCTCGCATGCAAAAAGAAACGCCACAGGCACGCCGAAACACCGGCACTCCCTGCGCGATGGTTTACGGCTTATACGTGGCCTCCTCGGTGTACCGGGCTTGTTAGCCACCGTCCCCCCGAGCTCATGCCCGGGGGTTGATCCCAGCGTCGGGGGATCGGGACAACACGACTTCGCTCGTCCGCGAACCACATCGCTCGTCAGTTGATGCGGACGCGTCCATCGCATCCCGTGCCCTACGTTTCGTGACGATCGGCCGAAGCGCCCCTCTTGGTGAGGCCGGGATGCCGCTGAGATAATCATTATCTTCCGAAAAACGGAAGAAGAATATTTTTGCAAAACAGGCTTGACATTACGCGACCCACCTTCTGCTAAGCAGAACTGATTTGCCCGACGGGCAATCGGTCGTGGATGATTTTGTACCCCGCGTGCCCACCGACAGAGAGGTATTTACTCAAGTATCTCGTCCGCACTGGCAAGAAGTGAGGCGGGAATTTCGAGATTGAGCGATTTGGCGGCCTTCATATTTAGCGTGAGTTTGAGACGAGACGGCTGTTCAACCGGGAGATCGGCTGGCTTGGCCCCCTTGAGGATTCTGTCAACATAGGTGACCGCCCGACGGAAATACTCCGGGAAGTCCTGGCCGTATGACAGCAGAGCCCCAAAAGGCAGCATCTCAGCTACGGCGACTTCGGTAGGAAGCCTTTTCGCCGACACGAATGATCCAATGCGCGCTCTCTCGTTGAACATCAGGGGGCCCGCGCCCGTGATCAAGGCCTCACTTCTCGCCGCGACGGCTTCCGCCAGCGCAGCATCAATTGTTGCCGGCGAAGTGACTTCAGCAATCCTCAGCTCCAGGCTGAGGTCCTTTGCAGCTGCAAGAGAAGAAGCAGCGACCTGCTTCGATGATGGATCCTTTGGATCAACCATCAAGGTGACCCGCGATATGTTCGGCACAGCTTCCTTCAGCAGAGCCAGCCGCTTTCCTGAAAGGTCAACCGACATCAGTGAAAGGCCGGTCACGTTTCCGCCGGGGTGAGCCAGGCTCTCAATCAAGCCTGCCGCGATCGGGTCGGGAGAAAGTACCACCACAATGGGAATGGTTGACGTGGCTTTTCGAAGCTCCCGTGCGCCCAGCTCCGTCACCGCAACGATAACATCCGGCTTTTTCGCTACGAGTTCCTGAGCCATCGACCGAAAGCGATCTGCCTGCTCCGCAGGGAAACGATGCTCGAGCACAATGGTCTTTCCATCGGTATATCCCAGGTCACCGAAGGCTTTTTGCACCACGCTCAAGTAGATATCTTCTTCTTCCGCGCTGCCGGCATGCCACAGCACTCCGATGTGCGGTACAGCCGTTCGTTGCGCCCAGGATCCGCTGGATGACGCCGCAACCGTGCCGGCCGCAAGTGCAAGGAAATCCCGCCGTCTCATGTTGCCTGCCTCCAAGTTGGTGAGACGCACGTTATCGCCGAACGCAGGGATGGCGAAGAGCAAAAGCCGCAGGGCGCTTGACCAGGATTGGGAGGTGACGACCGCTTGTGGCCATCGCGGCATGATGCGTGCCGCACGCAAGTTTTGCATGATGGCGGGCGCTCGTCTGCAGCAGATGCAATTGCAAGACTGGGAAAGGAACGGGTGGACGAGGTTCGGAAACGTCATCCCAGGGGGCGAATATCTAGCCGGCCTCGTCATTGCGAGGAGCGTAAGCGACGAAGCAATCCATAGCGCCGCAAGCGGGGAAATGGATTGCTTCGCGGAGCCTGTCATCGGGCCGCGCGTTCGCGCGGACCCGTTGGCTCGCAATGACAGGGGGCTACGTCAGCGCCGCCTCCTCCGCGGCCTGACCGCTGCGGTAGATCGCGAGATCGCGCGAGCCGGAGAAGATCGCGCGCGGTTTCAGGCCGTAGAACCTGCGGATCGAATGGCTGAAATGGGTGGAATCGGGATAGCCGATATCCTGCGCGAGATGCGCGAGATTCAGATCCTGGTTGGCGAAGTGCAGCAGATGCCGCGCACGCTTCCAGGCGCGGAAGGAGCGGAAGGAGATGCCGGTCTCCTGCTTGAACAGATGCAGGAAGCGCGAGGCGGAGAGGCCGGCTTCCGCCGCGCACGTTGCCGCGGTCACCGGCTCGCCGGAAAACCTTCCGATCCTGGCGATCGCCCGGACGACGCGCTGATCGAGCTTCCGCTGCGGCAGAGCTTCGCCGAGGCACATGCGGTCGAACTCGGCGTTGTCGATGTTGTCACGGCAGGTCCGCACCAGCAGCGCCTGATAGGCGGCGCGGACGCGATGCACGAAATCCTCGCGCTCGGCGCCGGACAGGCGCTTCTCCCAGGCCTCCAGCGTGCCGTCGGGAACGCTTTCCGGCTCGATGGCGACGCAGATCGCGGAGCGATATTCGCTGGCGATGGTGTGGCGCAGGTTCGGCATGGTGACGGCGAGCTCGCCATGCGTCTCGCGGCCATCCGCAGTAGAGAGCCACAAGCCGCCCTTGAGCGCGACATAGACATGGAACGCGCCCGGGCAGCGCTCGCGCGGCCGGCCGAGCAGCCCGGCATAGAACACGCGCTCCGGCGTGATCAGCATCAGATGACCTGAGGTGCAGGCCTTTTCTTCCATGGCTGTCATGGCGATCCTCCTCGCGCCGCCTCTTTGGGCCGCTGCGATGGGTAGCAGCTTAGCGCAAATTCGCGACGTGTCACCCGCGAGATTGTGGCGAGATAGTATTCCAGCCGTCATTGCGAGGAGCGAAGCGACGAAGCAATCCATCTTTCCCCGAGCTGAGGCATGGATTGCTTCGCTTCGCTCGCAATGACGGAAGCGCCTACGCCCTTAGCCTTGGTGCGACATTCTGCTCGATCCCGGCCGTTTTCTCGGCCGCGATCGCCCGCTGGTATGCCTCGCGCTGCTGCAACCGGCTCCAGTACGCGCTGACATTGGGACCAAAATCCTTGGCAAGTCCGATCGTGCTCGCAAGCCGCAGCGCATAGCCGATCACGATGTCGGCCGCCGTGAAGCGCCCGGCGCACAACGTTTCGGCATTGCCAGTCGCCGCCTCGACCGCGCGCAGGCGGCCCAGGAACCACTTGGCATAATCGGTCGCCACCTGCGGGTTGCGGCGTTCCTCCGGCTCGAGCTGGCTGTAGCGCAGCACCAGCGTTTGCGGGAAGGTCAGCGTGGCATCGGAAAAATACATCCAGTTCAGGAGCGCGCCATAGGCGGGATCGCCCTCACCGACCATCAGCGGGGTCGGGCCATATCTCGTGCCGAGGTAATGACAGATGCCGGAGGATTCCGTCATCCTGGTTTCGCCATCGATCAGATAGGGGATCGTGCCGAGCGGGTTGAGCGCGAGATACTCCTTCGCGAACACCCGCGGCGGGAACGGCAGCATCTTCAGCTCGTAGACGAGGCCCATCTCCTCCAGCATCCACAGCGGGCGGAACGAGCGCGCGCCGTCACAATGATAAAGCGTGATCATTTGCCGTTTCCCTTCTTATGCAGCCGTGAAAGGCACGATTATAGCCCCATCTGCCTCGAGGCGAGATCCTTCATGATCTCCTCGGTGCCGCCGCCGATCGCATTGACCTTCACCTCGCGGTAGATCCGTTCAACCTTGATGCCGCGCATGAAACCGGCGCCGCCGAAAATCTGCACCGCCTCGGAAGCGCAGTAAGCCATGGTCTGCGTCGCCTGGTTCTTCATCATGCAGATTTCGGCGACCGGACTCTCGCCCTGAATGAGCCGCCACGCCAAGAGCTCCAGCATCGCCTGCGACGCCGCGACCCTCTGCGCCATGTCGACGATCTTGTGACGGATCACCTGGTGCTGCGCGATCGGTTTGCCGAACGTCTTGCGTTCCCTGGCATAGGCGATCGCCTCCTCGACACAGACGCGCGCGTAGGCCGTGCAGCTCGCCGCCATGCCCATGCGCTCGCTGTTGAAGTTGCGCATGATCAGCTTGAAACCCTGACCTTCCTCGCCGATCAGGTTTGCCGCCGGCACGCGGCAATCGTCGAAATGCAAGGTCGCGGTATCCGACGCCCACCAGCCCATCTTCTTGAGTTTCGTTCGCGACAGGCCCGGCGTGTCGCCTTCGATCAGAAGCAGGCTGACGCCGGAAGCCCCTTCGCCGCCGGTACGCACCGCAACGGTCAGATAATCGGCGCGCACGCCTGAGGTGATGAACGTCTTCTCGCCGTTGACGACGTAGTGATCGCCGTCGCGCCGCGCGCGGGTGCTGAGATTGGCGACATCGGAGCCGCCGCTCGGCTCGGTGATCGCGAGCGCCGAGATCTTTTTCCCGGACAGCACTTCCGGCAGCACCCGCGCTTTCACTTCGGATCGCGCGGCGAGCGCGATCGGCGGCGAGCCAATGGTGTGGCTCATCAGGCTCGCGCTGATGCCGCCGGCGCCCGCCCGCGCCAACTCCTGGCTCGCCACGATCTTCATGAACTGGTCGGCGGGCACGCCGCCATATTCCTCGGGAAAGCCAAGGCCGAGCAAACCGATCTCCGCAGCCTTGGCATAGAGCGTGCGCGGAAACTCGCCGGCCTCGTCCCACTCATGCGCGTAGGGCTCGATCTCCTTGTCCACAAAGCGGCGCATCACCTCGCGGAAGGCTTCGTGCTCGGCGGTATAGAACGGGCTTTTCATGACTGGTTTCCATGGCGGCGAATCCACGATGGCGGTAACTCGGCGCGCCAAACTTGCGTCCAGTAGCTAGCGATATTCCGCCGCACGGGTAAAGCCCAGCAGCATGCCCAAAAGTCCGACTGGCGGGAGTGGCGGGAGTTGGGCAAGGTGGAACACGAAAAAGCCCGGTCAAGGGCTGTTGCGGCGACGCCCGCGCGGAGGAAATTTTGGCAGTTCGCTACTACGACTGGATCGGGCATTTTGGCCGGCGCACGCCGGACAAGCTTGCCGTCGTCGATCTCGCCAGCGAGCGCCGCTTCACCTATGCAGAACTCGACGCGCGGATTTCGCGCCTCGCCCGCCACTTGCGCGACCGGCTCGGCATCGCGCGCGGCGATCGGGTCGCCGTGCTGGCGCTGAACACGACCGACACGCTGGAAGTGCAGTTCGCCTGCGGACGGTTGGGCGCGGTCTTCCTGCCGTTGAATACGCGGCTGACCGTTCCGGAGCTTGAGTTCATTGTCGGCGATGCCGCGCCGAAGGTGATGGTGAACGATGCCGATCTCGCCGAGACCGCACTCGCGGTTGCGAAGCTTTGCAAGGTGGAAGCATCGCTGCTGCTCGGACCGAACGGCTCCTATGAAGCCGCGATCGCATCGGCGAAGCCGCTCGACCAGGTCGAGCCGGTCACGCTCGATGATATCTCGACCATCATGTACACCTCGGGCACGACCGGCCAGCCCAAGGGCGCGATCATCACCCATGGCATGACGTTCTGGAATTGCGTCAACCTCGGCGGCCCCGCTTACATCACACCGTCCACGGTGCAGCTCACCGTGCTGCCGCTGTTTCACACCGGCGGGCTCAATTGCTACACCAATCCGGTGCTGCATGCCGGCGGCACGGTTCTGATCATGCGCGCTTTCGATCCGGGCGCAGCGTTGAAGCTGATCAGCGACCCCACGCAGGGCATCAACGCCTTTTTCGGCGTGCCCGCGATCTATCAGTTCATGGCGCAGCATCCTGATTTCGACAAAGCCGATTTCAGCCGGCTGATCATCGGCGGGGTCGGCGGCGCGCCGATGCCGGTGCCGCTCCTCACGGTCTGGGACGGACGAGGCGTGGCGCTGCAGCAGGGCTATGGCATGACCGAAACCTCGCCCGCGGTGCTGGTGCTCGATCGCGAGGATGCGGCGCGCAAGGCGGGCTCCGCCGGCAAGCCGGTGCTGCACACCGAGGTGCGGATCGTGCGCCCCGACGGCTCCGACGCCGCGATCGGCGAACTCGGCGAGCTCTGGGTCAAGGGGCCGAACATCACGCCCGGCTACTGGAACAGGCCCGACGCCAACCAGTCCTCCTTCACCGACGGCTGGCTGCATACGGGCGATGCCACGCGCGTCGACCAGGACGGCTTCTACTACATCGTCGACCGCTGGAAGGACATGTACATCTCCGGCGGCGAGAACGTCTATCCGGCCGAGGTCGAGAACGTGCTGCACCAGATCGCCGCCATCGCGGAAGCGGCGGTGATCGGCATTCCGGACGCGCAATGGGGTGAGGTCGGCATGGCGATCGTCGCGGTCAAGCAGGGTCAGTCGCTATCGGAGGCCGACATCCACGCCCATTGCGCCAAGAATCTGGCGCGCTTCAAATGCCCGCGCACGGTCCGCTTCGTCGATGCCCTGCCGCGCAACGCCACCGGCAAGATCCACAAGCCGACCCTGCGCAAGAATTTTTCAGTACCCGCGGCGACCGACCTCGCCCCGGTCAAGGTGTCGTAAGTGCAAGACCAACCTCCAACCATCAGCAAAACAAGGAAATGCTTTCTATGAATAACAAGAAACTGCAACTGTTTGCGGTCGCAGCTGCCTTCTCGCTGCTGGCCACCCAAAGTGCATTGGCCCAGAAGAAATACGATACGGGCGCCTCCGATACCGAGATCAAGATCGGCAACGTCGAGGCCTATTCGGGCCCGGCTTCCGCCTACGGCGTCATCGGCAAGACCGAGGAAGCCTATTTCAAGATGATCAACGATCAGGGCGGCATCAACGGCCGCAAGATCAACTGGGTTTCCTATGACGACGGCTACTCGCCGCCCAAGACCGTGGAGCAGATCCGCAAGCTGATCGAGAGCGACGAGGTGTTTCTGGTGTTCAACGCGCTGGGCACGCCTACCCAGACCGCCGTGCAGAAATATCAAAACGCGAAGAAAGTGCCGCAACTCTTCCTCGCCACCGGCGCCAGCAAGTGGAACGACCCGAAGGATTTCCCATGGACCATGGGCTTCCAGCCGAGCTACCGCGTCGAGGCGCGGATTTTCGCCAAGTACATCCTGAAGGAAAAGCCCAACGCCAAGGTCGCGATCTTCTATGCCAATGACGACTTCGGAAAGGACTACGTCGCGGGCTTCAAGGAGATCTTCGGCGACAAGGCTTCCAGCATGATCGTGGCGGAAGAGAGCTATGAGACCACCGAGCCCTCGATCGACAGCCATATCGTCAGGTTGAAGGGCACCGGCGCCGACGTATTCGTCAACATCTCGACGCCGAAGTTCGCTGCTCAAGCCATCAAGAAGATGGCGGAGCTCGACTGGAAGCCGATGCACCTGATGACCGACGTCTCGATCTCGATCGGCGCGGTCATGAAGCCGGCCGGGTTCGAGGCCTCCCAAGGCATCCTGTCGGCAGGATATCTCAAGGACGCTTCCGACCCGCAATGGAAGGACGACGCGGGCATGAAGAAGTTCATGGCCTTCGTCGACAAATACATGCCGGGTGCCAATATCTCCGACGCCAACCTCGTCTATGGCTTTGCGGCTGCGGAGACCATGGTGCAGGTGCTGAAGCAATGCGGCGACAATCTCACGCGCGAGAACGTGATGAAGCAGGCGGCGAGCCTGAAGGATTTTGCGCCAGATACCCTGCTGCCCGGCATCAAGATCAACACCGGCCCGGCCGACTTCGCCCCGATCGAGCAGCTCAAGATGATGCAGTTCAAGGGCGAGAAATGGGACTTCTTCGGCGACATCATCAGCGCCGAGACCAACCGCTGAGCCGAGGAGACACTTTAAAAAACGCACGAAATCGCCCCTTCCGGGGCGATTTCTTTTCTGTTTCGTCATGGCCGGGCTTGTCCTGGCCAGCCACGCCTTATCTTGTTGCTATACACTCCAAGACGTTCATGCCCGGCACAAGGCCGGGCATGCCGAGCGAAAGATGGCGTGATGATGAATTCCCAGATGCAGTACCTGCCGCTGACGCCGGGATTGTTCTCGCTCCTGGTGCTGCTGTTCGGCGTGCTGATCCTCCTGATCCAGCTCCGCGTCCTTCAATACGCCTATGAGAAACTCGGCATCGGTCCGGGAATGGCGCTCCTGCTCCTGTTCGGCTCGCTGATCGGCAGCTATTTCAACATCCCGATCACCATCCTGCCCGGGCACAGCGTCAGAAGTGGCGAGATCATCGACTTCTACGGCATGCGCTATGTGGTGCCGCTGGTGACGCAATGGCCGGGAACGGTGCTGGCGGTCAATGTCGGCGGCGCCGTGATCCCGACTTTGATGTCGGCCTATCTCGTGCTGCGCTATCAACTCTGGCTCCGGGCCGCGATCGCAGTCGCCGTGATTGCCGCGGTGATCCATTCGACGGCGACTCCCGTGCAGGGAGTCGGCATAGCGGTGCCGGTGTTCGTTCCTGTTGTCGTCACCGCCATCCTCGCCTTTATCCTGTCGCGCGAGTATGCGGCGCCGCTTGCCTATATCGGCGGGTCGATGGGCACGCTGATCGGGGCCGACCTCCTCAATCTCGGCAAGATCGGCGGACTTGGCGCACCGGTTGCCTCCATTGGCGGCGCCGGAACATTCGACGGTATCTTCCTGACCGGCATCCTGGCCGTGCTGCTCGCCGGCATCGCCTCACCCTCGCGGCCCCGGCCGGTCTGGTAGCTGGCTCGATCGGTTGCCACCCCGGCGAACTGCCAATAATAAGGAGCAAAGACGGTCGCGGCGTCGTCCGCCGCGCGGAAAAACATGATGCTCGAGGAATACGCCGATGGAAGCTCAAGTCAGTCCCGCGTCCGCCACGCCTGCGAAATGGTCGCCCGCGCCTGATGCCAGCCACATCGTCAAGAGCATCCATGCGATGCTGCACCCGCGCAACATCGTGCTCGTCGGCGCCACCGACAAGCCCGGCAATTATGCCGAGCGCATCTGGACCAACCTGATCAAATACAGATACCAGGGCGGTCTGTTTCCGATCAACGCCAAGCGCGAAACCGTCTGGGGCGTGCCCTGCTACAAGGATTTCGCCAGCCTGCCCGAGTCGCCCGATCACGTGCTGGTGCTGGTGCCGGCGCGCTTCGCGGTGCAGGTGATCCGCGACGCCGCGGCCGCCGGCGCGCGCTCTGCCACTATCGTCACGTCGGGCTTTTCCGAGCTGCAGGACGAGGACAGCCAGCGGCTCGCGGCCGAATTGCAGCACGCCGTGCGCGAGACCGGCATGGCCGTCACCGGGCCGAATTGCCTCGGCAATTTGAGCGCCGGCGAAAACCTCTTCACCAACATCGATGACCGCGTCGTCACCATGGAGCAGGGCCGCGTTGCGATCGCCGGCCAGTCCGGCGCGATCGTGATGGCGATCCGCCAGGCGCTGGAGGATCGCGGGGTCGGCGTTGGCTACATGGTCACGACCGGCAACGAGGCCGGCCTCGAGACGCCGGACCTGATGGCCTATTTCGCCGCCGATCCCTCGATCCGCGTGATCGTGGTCTATCTCGAGGGCGTCCGGAACACCAAGGCATTTCGCGATGCCTGCAAGGCGGCGCGCGCCGCAGGCAAGCCGGTCATCGCGCTGAAACTCGGCGTCTCCGAAGGAGGCCGCGCCGCCGCGATGGCGCACACGGGAGCGCTCGCCGGCTCGATCGAGACCTTTGACGCGATCTCGACCCGCGAAGGCGTGATCCGGGTGCGCGGGCTCGACGAATTGGTCGAGACCACCGAATGTTTTGTCCACGCCGCCGTCCCCAAGGGCGATCGGCTCGCCGCCGTGACGCTGTCCGGCGGCAAGCGCGGGCTTCTGCTCGACGCATTCTATTCGGCCGGGCTGAATTTCGCGCCGCTGAAAAAGGACGCGCACGACAAGCTCGCGAAGATGCTCGGCCCCGGCTCCATCGTCGGTAATCCCCTCGATGCCGGCTTTGCCGCGGTGGTCGATCCTTCCGTCTACATGCAGTCGATCAAGATCATGATCGACGATCCCGAGACCGACATTGTCATCATCGACTCGGAGCTTCCCAAGGCGCCGCATGAATTGCGCGAACGCAATCTGCGCATCGTCAACGAGATGGCCGGCCGTGGCGGCAAGCCCGTGATCTACATCAGCGCGATGTCGATCGGTTTCACCGAATTCACCAAGAGCTTGCGCAAATCGCTGCCGCACATCACCGTGATGCAGGGCATGGACCGCGCCGTCACCGCGATCAAGTCGCTGATCGACTATGCGAAGCTGCGCAAGGAAGTGCCCGATCTTGTCTCGAGCTCGAAAGCTTCCGCCCGCGCCGTGCTGGAGAAGACGCTGAAGAACGCAAACGGCGCGGCGCTCGACGAGGTCGCTTCGAAAAATCTGCTCAAGGCCTACGGCATCCCGATCTCGAAGGAAGCCATCGCGCAGACCACGGCGGAAGCGGTCAAGATCGCCAAGCAGATCGGCTTCCCCGTGGTCGCGAAAGTCGTCAGCGCCGACATCCTGCACAAGTCCGACATCGGCGGCGTGGTGCTCAATTTGAGCAGCGCGGCCGATGTGAAGAAGGCCTTTGGCGACATCACCGCGCGGGTGAAGAAGCTGAAGAACAAGCCCAGGCTCGAAGGCATCTTGATCGCGCAGCAGGTCAAGGCCGATCTCGAGCTCGTGGTCGGCGCCTCGCTCGATGCCGAGATGGGCCCCGTGGTGCTGTTCGGCACCGGCGGCGTGGACATCGAATTGATGAAGGATGTGGCGCTCGCCGGCGCACCGCTGGATGCGGCTGAAGCGAAGGCGCTGATCGCGCGCACCAAGGCGGGCGTCAAGATCAAGGGCTATCGCGGCAAGCCGGCGCTGCACGAGGCATCCGCCGTGAAGGCGCTCGTCGGTCTGTCCAACCTGATTGCGGACGCCGGCAGCCGCATCGCCTCCATCGACGTCAATCCGTTCCTGATCAATCCCAAGACCGGAGTTGCTGTCGATGCGCTGATCGTCCTGAACAATGAGGCCGCCGACAAGGCCGCGGGGCACTAGGAAATCAATCTGTCGCACGCTCGGATCAGCTCTCCCCGTCGGGGCGGGGCGATCGCAAATGGCTCATGGTGGCTGTAGACACAGCCGGGCCTTATGGTTCGAGACGCGCCGCGAGCGGCGCTCCTCACCATGAGGGTCCAAGATTTCGCCGCGAAATAAGACCTCATCCTGAAGGAGCCCGCCAACGGCGGGCGTCTCGAAGGATGGGCCGCGAAGAGACTGCTAACCACCTTCTACTGCATATGCGATAGCCTTGCACGCAACAGCCCGACCTTGCCACCAGGCCACTGACGCGTTTTTGAGCGGTCTAAGCCGAAGGTTGCAACGGCTTCTATTGTCAAAAGCAAAGGGGAAAGGTTAGGCTGGCTTCACAAGGCATCGGAGCATGTCGTCAAAACATACATAATCACCTTCCGGGAGGACCCATGGCTATTTCGGAGCGGCGCTGGCCGGTTGATCGGCGGACTATTTTGAAATCGGGCGCCATTATTGCTGCGGCGCAAGTTACATCTCCTTTCATCATCAAGGCCCGAGGCGAAACGCCGGTCCGGATCGGAATGGTCGATCCCCTGACGGGTGTCTATGCCGCGATCGCGCAAGGCGAGGTGGTCGGCGCCAAACATGCGCTCGAGGAGATCAACAAGAAGGGCGGCATTCTGGGCCGGCCGGTCGAGCTCTTGATCGAAGACTCAGCCAACGACGTCGGCACCGGCGTGCAGAAGACGCGGAAACTGATCGAGCGCGACAACGTGAGCTTCATCATCGGCGACGTCAATTCGGGCATCGCCATTGCGATGGCGCAGGTCACCAGCGAAAAGAAGGTGCTGCACATCGTCTCCGGCGGCCACACCGACCCGATCACCGGCACCAGCTGCTCCTGGAACGTATTCCGCGTCTGCAATTCCACGGCCATGGACGCCAATGCGATCGCCCAGACGCTGATCGAGAAGTTCGGCAAGAAGTGGTACTTCCTGACGCCGGACTACGCCTATGGCCACTCGGTGCAGGCTGGCTTCGAGAAGATCCTGAAAGCCGCGGGTGGCACCTCCTCCGGCTCGCTGGTGCCGATCGGCACGCCCGATTACTCCTCCTACCTAATCCAGGCCAAGGCGTATAATCCGCAAGTGCTGATCAACGTGATGGGCGGCAACGACCAG
>Ga0207661_10001747_pt1 | contig 14871 bp, 12 predicted proteins | sample KBSC713LmetaG_FD_184337 | JGI IMG/M metagenome (GOLD analysis project Ga0207661, IMG submission 184337) | Corn rhizosphere microbial communities from Kellogg Biological Station, Michigan, USA - KBS C7.1-3L metaG (SPAdes) (version 2) | ecosystem: Host-associated > Plants > Roots > Rhizosphere ...
TACTGGCACCGGTTGGCGGCCGAGGTCGCCACCACGATCATCTCGCGCTCGGCCTTGGTGAGCCCGCCGTCCTTGTCCATCAGCGCGTCGTGATAGGCGAAGAACGCGCGAAATTCGTCTGGCCGTAGTGCCAGCGTGAGGAACACGTTCGGCACGAAGCCGGATTTTTCCTGCACGGCAAGGATGCGGGTGCGGATGTCATCCGGCAATGAATCGATGGATGGCGCGGGGAAACGTTTGGCGGGTGACTGGGTCATTTGAAGGTTCCGGCATTTCTCGTGGAGCTGCCGAAACCATAATGGATGCGTTTGGTCCGCGCAAAGCGCGGTGCGAGGCCTAGCGCAGCGGCCTCTTCAGCAGCGAGAAGCGGTCGGGGTCGAGCCCCTGCGAGGGCTGCAGCATCGGCGCTTCCACCGGGGTCAGTGTCCGCGGCATCGGCCGCTCGTGGAACACGGGATCGTTCGGCACGTCGCGCTGCGAGGTGGCGCCGCGCCAGCGCTCCAGCACTGCACTGACGAAGTGCATGTCGTGGCCGGCGGCGACCGTCGGCACGGTCTTGATCGCGGCTTCGCTGCGCGGCAATTGATGCGGCGGCACTTCCTTGAAGCGCAGGCGCGTCGGCAGCGCCACGCCTTCGCCGAAGGCAAGCACCTCGCGGGTTCCGAGCGAGGGCACGAAGGACAAGAGGTTCGCGGCGGCGTCCGAGACCGCCGAGCGCAGCAGCGCCTGGTCGCGGTCGTTGGCAAGGCGCATCGCAAACAGCGTGTTGCACTGGGAGATGATGGTGGCGTCAAGCTCTGCCGGGCGCTGGGTCACGAGGCCGAGATAGACGCCGTATTTGCGGCCCTCCTTGGCGATGCGCGAGACCGCCTTGCGGGTTGGGCCGAAGCCGATATTGCGGTCGGCGGAAGCGTAACGGTGCGCCTCCTCGCAGACGAACAGCAAGGGCGAGACGCCGTCGCTCCACAGGCCGAAATCGAAGGCCATGCGGCACAGCACCGAGACGACGGAATCGATGACCTCGGCGGGGAAGCCTGCGAGCTGCATCACCGTCATGGGCTTGCCGTTCGCCGGCAGGCGGAACAGATGGCTGATCACTTCCGCCATGGTATCGCCGCCGACATTGGCGTTGTCGAACATGAAGGCGTAGCGCGGGTCGTTGCGGACGGTTTCGATGCGCGAGATCAGCTTGTGATAGATGATGCGGGACGAGCGGTTCTCGAGCTTGCCCATGCGCTCGTCGATCAGCGAAATCAGGTCGACGAGGCGGTACGGCACCGGTGTGTCCACCGTGTAGCCGACCTGCTTGGGATCGATGCGCTTCAAGCCGATGCGGTCGGAGTGCTGGTACTGGGTATAGATGCCCTTCGCCATCGGGATGACTTCGGCGAGGATATCCAGCTCCTCGGGCACGCCGGGGCGGCCCGCGAACAGCGTGTCGACGATTTCCTCGAAATTGAACAGCCAGAACGGCAGCTTCAGGTTACGCGGATTGAGCACCAGCGCGCGCTCGCCGAAGCAGCGGCCATATTCGTTGTGGACGTCGAGCAGGAAGAGGCGCAGGTTCGGCCGCGCCTTCAGAATCTCGTTGAGCAGCAGCGACACGCCGGTCGATTTGCCGACGCCGGTCGATCCCAGCACCGCAAAGTGCTTCGAAAGCATTTCCTCGACATCGACATAGGCGATGACGGAACGGTCCTGCTGCAAGGTGCCGACATTGATCTGGTCGGAGCCCGAGGGCGCATAGATCGTGCGCAGTTCCTGGTTGGTGATCAGCTCGACCGTATCGCCGATGGTCGGATAGTTGGTGACGCCGCGCTGGAATTTCGGCCGATCGCCGCCCAGGATCTCGCCGAGCAGGTCGACGCCGGCGCTCGCGATATATTCCTCCGAGCGTTCCATGTTTTCCGATGTAACGTCCGTGATCATGGCGACGATGGTGGAGGTTGCGCAGCGGATGCTGATGAAGCGTCCGACGGTGCCGCGCACCTCCGAAACTGGCATCTGGCCTTCTGCCAGAACTCCGACTCGGGCTAACGAGCCGCGCACCGAAATCACACGCCCAAAAGATGTCACGGGATCAAACCTGGTATGTTACGAGATATATTCCGGCCCCACTATCGGACGCGTCCTTGCACAAACGGTTAAGCCGCCGAAGCCGCCAGTACGTCAAATCTGCAGCATTTTGGCGCATTTGCCGCAACGCGCCGGGTCCGAACCGTTAAGAACCCCAGCAAAAACGGGGATTTGATAGCGGTGTGGAGCCATATCGCCATTAACGTCCGGTTTACCAAGGCTGAAAAGCGGCGTTCGGAAGGGTTTCCGACTGCGCGGAAGTGACGCCGATCCACACGCACGCCAAACCGTGATACTCGCATGAGGAGGATGGGGAGACGCGCCTGGCATGGACCGGCACGACGTATTGATCATCGGCGGCGGGATCGCCGGCATCACGACTGCGCTCGATCTGCTCGAAGGCGGCAAGACCGTGCTGCTGGTCGACCGCGATGAGGAAACTGTTTTCGGCGGGCTGGCGCGCGAAAGCTTTGGCGGCATGTTCTTTGTCGATTCGCCGGAGCAGCGCCGGCAGGGCATTCGTGATTCCGCGGAACTGGCGTTGCGCGACTGGTGCAGCTTTGCCGAGTTCGGCGCTGATGATCGCTGGCCCAGGGCCTGGGCGGAAGCTTACGTGTCGCGTTGCTCGGCCGACGTCTATCCCTGGGTGCGCCGCCATGGCGTGAGCTTCCTGCCTGTCGTCAACTGGGTCGAGCGCGGCGAGTTTGTTCCCGGCAATTCGGTGCCGCGCTTTCATGTGAGCTGGGGCACCGGCAAGGGCCTGGCGGAAGCGCTCATCGCCGCACTGCGCGGGCACAGGAATGTCGGTCGCCTCACGCTGCGCTTCAACCAGCGGATCGAGCGGCTCACAACGCAGGGCGGCAAGGTCGATGGCGCCGAAGGCGTCGACGAGAAGACCGGCGCGTCGTTCGAGGCGAGGGCGGAGCAGGTGGTGGTTGCCGCCGGCGGCATCAACGGCGGCGATCTCTCCCGCGTGCGGGCGAACTGGCACTGCGACTGGGGCAGGCCGCCCGAGACGCTGCTCTCCGGCTCGCACCGCTTCGCCGATGGCAGGATGCATGATGCGACGGCAGCTTTGGGCGGCGTGCTGACGCATCTCGACAACATGTGGAATTATGCTGCCGGCGTGCATCATCCGAGGCCCCGCAAGCCGCTGCATGGCCTGTCGCTGGTGCCGCCGCGCTCGGCGCTGTGGCTCAACTGGCGAGGGGAGCGCATCGGTCCGCAGCCGCTGGTGTCAGGCTTTGACACGCGAAGGCTCGTCACCGACATCTGCGCGCAGGAAAGGCAATATTCCTGGCAGCTCATGAACATGAGGATCGCGCTGAAGGAGCTGGCGATCTCCGGCGCCGAGCATAATCCCTCGATCCGCGACAAGAAGAAGCTCGGCTTCCTGCGCGACATTCTTTTCGGCAATCGCTGGCTGGTGAACGAGATGATCAGGAATTGCCGGGATTTTGTCACCGCGGGCTCGCTGCCGGAGCTGGTCGAGAAAATGAACGCGCTGCAGGGCGACAACTCCGTCGAGCTCAAGACCGCGGAGGACGCGGTCGGCCGCTACGATGCCACCATCGCGCGCGGCGAGAAGCTGATGAACGACGAGCAGCTGCGCCGTATCGCGGCGTTGCGTAAATATCGCGGCGACCGCATCCGGCTCTGCAAATTCCAGGAGATCAACGATGCAAAGGCATTGCCGCTGATCGCGGTTCGTGAATTCATCATCAGCCGCAAGAGCCTTGGCGGGATCCAGACCGATCTGCAGAGCAGGGTGCTGGATGCGTCCGGCCAGCCGATCGCGGGTCTCTATGCCGTCGGCGAGGCCGCGGGCTTTGGCGGCGGCGGCGTGCATGGCCTGCGCGCGCTGGAGGGAACGTTTCTCGGCGGCTGCATCTTCTCCGGACGCGTCGCGGCCGCCTCGATCGACGGAAGAACGTCATGGAGCTAGCACCATGAAGAGAACGGGAGCCTGGCTAACGGTTTACGCGCTGGAGCAGATCGGCGCGCGCTTCACCTTCGGCATTCCGGGCGTGCATACGACCGAACTGTACGATGCGCTCAACAATTCCAACCGGATCACCCAGGTGCTGGTCACCCATGAGGGCGGTGCCTCGTTCATGGCCGACGCGGTCGGCCGTCTCTCCGATTCCATCGGCGTATTGACGTTGGTGCCGGCCGCAGGCCTGACGCATGCCGCGAGCGGCATCGGCGAGGCCTTTCTGGATGGTGTGCCGATGCTGGTGCTGTCGGGCGGGCCGCGCAACGACACCAGTCATCGCTATCAGCTGCACCAGATGGACACCCACAAATTCATGAGCGGGTTGACGAAAGCGACGTTTCGCGTCAGCCGTCACGACGAGGTCGTGCCCATGCTGTACGAGGCCTACAAGATCGCGACCTCGGGCGAGCCCGGGCCTGTGTTCGTCGAGTTGCCGGTCAATATTCTCCTGATGACGGGCGAGATCAGCGAGTTGCCGCAGTTTCAGCCTGCTGCCGCGCCGCGGATCGAAGCCGCAACCGAGATCGCGCAGGCCGTGGAGTTGCTGCGTGCCGCCAAGCATCCGTGCATCTTCGCAGGCTGGGGCGCGCGCGACGCGACGGGAGAGCTCATTCGCCTCGCCGAATGGCTGGATGCGCCGGTCGCCACGACTTTGCAGGGGTTGTCGGTGTTTCCCGCCAATCATCCGCTCCACCTAGGCTTCGGCTTCGGGGCGTCGGCGGTGCCGGCGGCGCAGAACGCCTTCAAGGATTGCGATTGCATGGTCGCGATCGGGACCCGCTTCTCCGAGATCGCGACCGGCAGCTATGGCGCCGAGGTGCCGGCGAATCTGATCCACATCGACATTAACCCTGATGTCTTCAACGCCAACCATCCGGCAAGAGTTGCCATCGCCGGTGATGCCGGCGCGGTGCTGAAGCAGCTCCTGAAGGAATTGGAAGCAAAGCTTCCGCGCCGAAACGCGGATAGCGCGCTGCGCGAGCAGATCAGGCGCGACAAGTCCGCCTATCGTGAGAGCTGGTATCGCCACGACGCCAGGGACATCGTCAATCCCGCGCGCTTCTTTGACGGATTGCGGCGCGCGATGCCGGACAACGGCATCATCGCCATCGATGACGGCAATCACACCTTCCTCACCGCCGAGCTGATGCCGATCCACGCGCCGAAAAGCGTGATCCTGCCGACCGATTTCAACTGCATGGGCTATGCGGTGCCGGCCGCGATCGGCGCCAAGCTCGCTTGCCCCGACCGCAGCGTGCAGGCGATCGTCGGCGACGGCGCCTTCATGATGACCTGCATGGAGATCCTGACCGCGGCGACCAACAATCTCGGCGTGGTCTATTACGTCTTCAACGACGGCGAGCTGGCGCAGATCGGGCAGGCGCAGGCCATTCCGTATGGCAGAAAGCCCTGCACCCAGATAGGCAAGCTCAACATCGAGGGCGTCGCGATCGCAACCGGCGCGGCTTACCTGCCGATGAACGACAACGACGCGATCTCGGGCGTGATCGCCAAGGCCAATGAGATCGCCGCGGGCGGCAGGCCGGTGATCGTCGGTGTTCGCATCGACTACTCAAAGAAGACGGTGTTCACGCTGGGGGCAGTGAAGACCAATTTCGGCCGCTTCCCGTTGAACGAGAAGCTGCGTTTCCTGGCTCGCGCGGCGGTGCGTCACGTGGTCGGCTAGCTTTCGCATTGCGGGGATGTGTGGAGTTGGGTTGACAGCGTTCCTGTCAGCGCTACGCTTCCGCCCAACATTACAAGAAACGAGGGCAGGGAGCGCCGTGAAACGCGTCGTCGCGTCGTGAGCGGGATTGCGCGGCGTTCCGCGCTCGCGCCCTTTCGCATCCGCAATTATCGTTTCCAGTGGCCTTCCGATCTCCTCACCTCCTGGGCATTCGAGGTCGAGAATCTCGTGCTTGGCTGGTACATCATGACCGAGACCGGCTCGGTCTTGCTACTGACCGTGCTCGCGTCGCTGAATTATGTGGGGACGCTGATCGCGCCGGTATTCGGCATGGTCGGCGATCGCATCGGGCATCGCGATCTTCTGGCCATGATGCGTTTAGCCTATACGGGCTTTGCCGCAACCATCATGACGCTGGCGCTGACCGGTCGTCTGACGCCGCTCTATGTCATGATCATCGTGGCGCTCATGGGCCTGATCCGTCCTTCAGACCTTGGCCTGCGCAGCGCGCTGCTGGCCGACATCATGCCGGCCGAGCAGCTGGTTGGCGCGATCAGCCTGTCGCGCACGACGCAGGACAGCGCGCGCATCGCCGGCGCATTGACCGGCACCAGTCTGTTCGCCGTGCTCGGCATCGGCATTGCATATATGGCGATCGCCTGTCTCTACCTCGCGGCTGCGCTCCTGATGCTCTGCATGAGACGGCCCAAGCCTCACGGCGTGATTGATCACACGGTGGGCGAGTTGGCGGTGTGGTCGCTGCTGCGCGACCTGAAGGAAGGCATTGTCTACGCCTGGAGCGGTCCGGGAATGCGCGCGGCGCTCTGCGTCGCGTTTCTCGCCAATCTCACCGCGTTTCCCTTGACCAGCGGCTTGCTGCCCTACATTGCGAGCGAAGTCTTTCACACTGACCAGACCGGTCTCGGCTATCTCTCGGCGAGCTTCGCGACCGGCTCGCTGATCGGCTCGATCACGCTCAGTCTCGCCGGCGGCGTGCGCATCGCGCGGCTTTTGATCGGAGCAACGCTCGCGTGGTACGCGATGCTCCTGGTGTTCGTTGAGATCAGGACGATGACGGTCGGCATGCTGTGCCTTGTGCTGGCCGGCATCGCGCAGAGCTTGTCGATGATCTCGGCCGCCGTGATCCTGATGCGTACGGCGAGCGCCCATCTGCGCGGCCGCGTGATGGGCGTGCGCATGATGGTGATCTACGGCCTGCCACTCGGGCTGCTTGCCGCGGGCAGCCTGATCGATCTTATCGGTTATTCCGCAACCGGCTCGCTCTACGCCGCCACCGGACTGGTTGCGATGATGGCAATCGCGCTGCATTGGCGCGAGGATTTGTGGCCGGTGCATGCGCCCGCGAATGCCGGTTAGGTCGAAGCGACGCTCCGCCGCAGACCGTGCGCTGCGGCGCAGCGCTCGCTTTGGTCGCATCGCGCCGATTACCGCGCAAGGTATCACCGCCCACATTTCCTGTTGACCGGACCTGATCTTTTGTACGAGTGTACAAATCATGCTCCGCCGATCGCCGAAAAAGGAAGCCAGTCACCGCAAGCCGAATTTGCGCGAGGCAATCCTGGCCGCTGCGGAGGAGCTGTTCTCGATCAACGGCTTCAACGCGGTATCGGTGCGCGACATCGCGCAGGCCGCCGGCGCCAATCCGGGTAGCGTGACCTATCATTTCAAGACCAAGGACGGCCTGCTGCTGGAAATCTATCGCCGCCATTGCGGGCCGATGAACCACCGGCGCGCGGAACTCCTGGCCGCGGCGCGGCGCGTGCGCGACCTGCAGGATCGGCTCGAGGCGATCGTCCGCGCCTATGTGCTGCCGGCCTTCTCCTCCGGCAGCGATCTCGCCGGCGGCGGCGCGCGCTTCACGCGGCTGCGCGCGGTCATGTCCGCCGAAGGCAACGAGGTCGTGCGCAAGATCATCGCGCAGACTTTCGACGATACCAGCCACGCCTTTATCGATGCGATCCACGAAAGCCTGCCGCGGATACCGCGCACCGAGATCGTCTGGCGCTGCCACTTTCTGCTCGGCGCGCTCTATTACTCGCTGGTGACGCCGGAGCGGGTGTCGCGGCTGTCGCGGGGCGCCGCGGACGGCTCGGACGCCGCGTCCGCGATCGAGCAGCTGGTGCGCGCCACGGTCGCTTCGCTGCAGGCGCCGGCACTGACCGAGGATGGCATCGCGCCTGCGCCGGGCAAGACTCCGGCGAAAGCCGGCACCGGCGCTGCGCGCCTCCCGAGAGCGTAATGTTCAAACCGACCATTCCGGGCCCGGACCCGAACACCAGGACGCCAAAGTTCAAGTTGCCGCAGTTGGCATGCGATGCGCATTGCCACATCTTCGGTCCCGGCGCGAAATATCCGTATGCCCCGGACCGACCCTACACGCCGCCGGACGCGCCGCTTGAAGATTTCCGCGCGCTGCATGGCAAGCTCGGTGTCGGCCGCGCCGTCATCGTCAATGCCAGCGTGCACGGCACCGACAACCGCGTCGCGCTGGATGCGATCGCCGTGAGCGGCGGCGCCTATCGCGCTGTCGCCAATATCGATGACACGATTACCGAGCGCGGCTTGCGCGAGTTGCACGAGGGCGGCTTCCGCGGCTGTCGTTTCAATTTCGTCCGCCATCTCGGTGGCGTGCCCGACAAGAATGTGTTCGAGCGCGTGATCGCGATGATTACGCCGCTCGGCTGGCATGTCGACCTGCATTTCGACGCGATCGACATCCCCGAATACGCCGATATGCTGGCGAAGCTGCCGGTGCGCTACACCATCGATCACATGGGGCGCGTCAAGGCATCCGACGGGCTCGACCAGCTGCCGTTCAAGACGCTGATCGAGCTGATGCGGCGCGATGAAAAATGCTGGGTCAAGGTCTGCGGTTGCGAGCGCGTGTCATCCGCCGGTCCGCCCTTTGTCGACGCGGTCCCGTTCGCCCGAAAGATCGTCGAGACGGCGGCCGACCGCGTCATCTGGGGCACCGATTGGCCGCATCCGAATGTCAAGGTGATGCCGAATGACGGCGATCTCGTTGATCTCGTCCCGCTGTTCGTGCCGGAGAGAGACGTTCAAGAGAAAATCTTGGTCTCTAATCCCGCGCGTCTATTCGAATTCGACGCTTGAGCTGGACAGGAAAATGGAGTGCTCATGAAAACGGGTCTTGTCGTCACCGCCCATCCCGGCGATTTCGTCTGGCGCGCGGGAGGCGCAATCGCACTGCACGCGAGGCGCGGCTATCGCATGAAGATCGTCTGCCTGTCCTATGGTGAGCGCGGCGAAAGCCAGTTCGCCTGGAAAGAGGCAGGCGCGACCATGGCCTCCGTCAAGGCCGGGCGCAAGGGTGAGGCGGAGCGCGCGGCGAAAATGCTGGGTGCCGAGATCGAGTTCTTCGATTGCGGCGACTATCCCTTGAAACTCAACGAGACCCATTTCGACCGCATGGTCGATATCTACCGCGAGCTCAATCCGAGCTTCGTGCTGACGCATGCCCTGGAGGATCCCTATAATTTCGATCATCCCGATGCCGCGCATTTTGCCCAGCAGACGCGCGTGGTGGCGCAGGCGATGGGCCACAAGCCCGACGCCAAATATCAATACGCCGCGCCGCCGGTGTTCCTGTTTGAGCCGCACCAGCCGGAAATGTGCAACTTCAAGCCGCAGGTGATACTCAACATCGACGAGGTCTGGGAGACCAAGCGCAAGAGCTTTGAGATTCTCGCGGCGCAAAAACACCTGTGGGCCTATTATGAACGCGTCGCGCTACAGCGCGGCATGCAGGGCGGGCGCAATTCGGGCAAGGCCATGACGTATGGCGAGGCCTATCAGCGGCTGTTCCCGATGGCTGTGGAGGAGTTGGCATGAAGACGGTGGTTGTCAGGAATATCAAGCGGGCCGATGCGGAGCTGGTGAAGCGGCTCGGCGTGCTTGGAGTAGCTACGGTGCACGAGGCCTATGGTCGCAGCGGATTGATGAAGCCGTATCTGCGTCCGGTCTGGCAGGGCGGCGAGGCCGCCGGCACCGCTGTGACCGTGCTGGCGCATCCCGGCGACAACTGGATGATCCATGTTGCGGTCGAGCAATGCCAGGCGGGCGATATTCTGGTCGTCGGCTGCTCCGCCGACAACACCGACGGCATGTTCGGCGATCTCTTGGCGACCTCGCTGATGGCGCGCGGTGTCAGAGCGCTGGTCATCGACGCCGGTGTGCGCGATGCCAAATCGCTGCGCGAGATGGGCTTTCCGGTGTGGTCGAAGGCGATCTCGGCCAAGGGCACGGTGAAGGCGACACCGGGCTCGGTGAACGTGCCGGTGGTGTGCGCCGGCATCAACGTCAAGCCCGGAGATGCCGTGATCGCCGATGATGACGGAGTCGTCGTGGTCGGCCGCAATGACGTCGCCGAAGTGCTCGCCAGAGGCGAGAAACGTCATGCCGACGAGGAGGGCAAGCGCAAGCAACTCGCCGCCGGCGTACTTGGCCTCGACATGTACAATATGCGCGAGCCGCTGAAGAAAGCCGGTCTCGTCTATGTCGACGAGCTGCCGGAAGACTGAGATGGCGATGCGTCTGCGTACGCTTCTCGGCGGTCATCCCGGCACTTCGGCGTTGAAGAGCGGCGCGATCAAATCGGATTTGGTCGGGTTCGACTTCATCGACTACTCGCCGACCAACAAGGGTTTCAAGCCCATGGTACGCGAGCAGGCTTTTGACATCGCGGAGATGGCGATCGTCACCTATCTGATGGCGAAAAGCTTCGGCAAGCCGATGGTGCTGCTGCCTGCTGTCGTCGTGTCGCGGTTTCAGCATGCTTACGCGCTATACAACAAGAAGCAGGGGACGCTGAAGCCCGCCGATCTCAACGGCAAGCGCGTCGGCATCCGCTCCTTCACCACCACGACCGGCGCCTGGCTGCGCGGCATTCTGGCCAACGACTATGGCGTCGATCTCAACTCGATCGATTGGGTGACCTTCGAGGACGCCCATGTCGCCGAGTTCAAGGACACGACCAGGCGCGCGCCTGATGGCAAGCAGATCGTGCAGATGCTGATCGATGGCGAGCTCGACGCCACGCTGGGCGAGAAGGTCGAGCATCCCGATCTGAAGCCGCTGTTTGCCGACGCCGCGGCGGAAGAGAAGGCCTGGTTTGCTAAAACCAGGGTGCGGCCCATCAACCACATGATTGTCGTGAGCCGCAATCTTTCCGAGAAGGATCCCAATGCCGTGCGCGAGGTGCATCGCCTGCTAGCGGAATCCGCTGATGCCTCGGCCGCTGCGCCGCGCTTTACGACGGACGAGATGCGCCGCTCGCTCGAGCTGATTACCCATTACACCGCCCAGCAGGGGCTCATCCCGCGCGCCTATGCCGTCGACGAGCTGTTTGACGATGTGACGCGTGCGCTCGCGTAGACGGAGGCTCCAATGAACCCCGAGCCGATCTTCGACCTCGCCCATCTCGGCCATATGGGGCTATTGACGCCGAAGCCGGAGCAGAGCCTGAAATTCTTTGTCGATGACCCGGACCTTGAGGAACTCGCCCCAGCAACACAGCAGTTCGACATGCGATACATCTTGTAGTAGAATACGGATACAGGCCACGCGCCTGCAAATTGCACGATGATTGAATTTTACAGCGGTGGCGGTCTTCCCCCTGTTTTAGGGTTTCGAACAGTCGCTTCCAGGATCAACGCCAGTCCGCCACTGCCGCCACTCCGCCAATGGGCACAGGAGGGTTAGATGGACAAGGACGGTAGACCAAACCGGCGAGACTTCATCGCCGCCACGGCCGTCACCGCCGGCGCTCTCTCCGCCGGGACCATGACAGCTCAAGCCGGCGAGATCGACGCGCTCGGACCAGGCTTTGATCTGCAGACGCCGCTGAAGGAAAACTGGCACGAGGTTTTGGGGGCACTGGTCCATGTCGACTTGGACGTCGACGCGAAGGAGCTGAAAGATCCGGCCGTACAGGAGCGCCACCGCATCTATTGTTATCTGCTGATGAAGCTGATCGTGCGCTTCTGGAACGGCAACAAGAACGGCCCGATCGGGATCTATCCGCAGCGCGAACGGCAATTGGCGGAGCCAAAGCGGGCCGACGATGCGCCGCGGCGCTACAAAGGCGACATGAACCAAAATCCCGATCGGGATCGTCCCAATTGGGACCGCTATCTCGGGCACAACATCGCCTGCATCGCGGTGGACGGCAACGGCCACATCATCGATTTCGATTTCAACCACAACGCCTTTTTCAGAAGCTCGGCCGAGCACGCCGAGTCGCGATTGGTTCGCCGGTTGTTCAGCCTGACCGACATTTTCGACAGCTGGAAGACCGGGTCTCGCTTCAATGGCAAGCCGCATGCGGCCTCGCTCGGCGATGTCACGCTCTATACGACACTGGAGTCATGCGCGCAGTGCTCGGGCGTGATGTCGCTCGCCGGCGTCAAGCAGATCATCTATCTGCAAAATGACTTCACGGCCTACAAGATCGGCAATCTGATGTACAAGCTCGCCAACCGCACCCAACTCAGGAATCCCGATGGCTCGCCGAGGAAGGATGCCAACGGCAATACCGTCAGCATTCCAGGCGCGCCGGTGCCGATCCCCGCGTCCGCGATCGGCATCAAGGAGTACGCCCTGCTCAACGATGGCAATCTCGCTTTCGCCAGGAAGATGATGGCGGGGACGGAGTTCTTTTTCAGGTCGCCGGACGGCAAAGAGGACCGTGACCCGGCGATCACTTCCTTCCTATGCACCGACGATGCCTACGAATTGTTCGCGCAAGGGGCGAGCAGGCTGGACGGGATGTCGTTGCAGGCGGCCAACCATCCCTACACGGGGCAGCCTCCCGATCTCTGCGGCCAGAACGCGGACCGGGTGATGAGCAACGCCGAATGTCTCGCGGAGGCGAACAAGTTCTTCGCCTATGTCGATGCCGAAGGCTATCGCGGCTCGCCGCACAAGCTGTGATTTGTGGGTGCTGCGTCTTCGAGCGTCAGCAGTCATTTGATGAAGTAAAAGGGGTTGGGTACCTTGAACGGACACTCGGCGTGGCTGCCCTTGTCGTCGCCATCGGGGTTGCCGTCGAGGTCGCTCTGCTGATCGCCGATGGTAGCGATGATGTGATAGGGCTTGTCATAGGGTTTCTCACCGCGTTCGATCTTGGCCCTTTCGCCGCTCTTGAACGGCACGATCGTGTCGCTGGTGTCGTCGTCGGGGCGCGTCGCCAACTCGGTCCAATCCTGAAATCCCTCGCGGCGCAGGTTGAGGATCGTGACCCTGCGCTGGAAGTCGCGGCGTCCGGTGATGAAAAACACCGCGACGCCTTTCGCGCGCACCGCATTGAAGAATTTCAGCGTCGGAATGATGGCTTCCGCCTCGGCGCGGTCGATCCACGCGGGAAAGCCGCAGGCCAAATGGGGCTGCATCGGGCACTCGCCGGCGCCGATGAATCCGAAATCGTCCGCCACGATGTTGGCCCAGTTGGACAAGCAGGTTTCGTCGATATCGAGCACGACGGCTGGATGCTCGACCTTGTCGGCCCGGCTCATGACATAGATCAGCGCGTCATCGAGCACTTGCTTGACATCCTCGTAGTAGAGGCCCTTGTCCTCATCCATGCCTTTCTCATAGGCCTTGAGCTGCTCCTTGTGCTTGTCGATATTGTCCTTGGGGTCCTTGAGCTCGGGCAGATGCGCCGGCTGCCGAGGTGGACAGTCATAGGCGCGGAGCGGGGCTGCTCCAGCCACCGACAAAAAGCCGGCCAGCGTCGCTGAGGCGAGGGCGCGCGCGAAGGCGCTCTGCACTCGCGCGATCCCTGATGTCCTGCCCGACATGGTCTTTCCCTCCCTCTCGGCCGATGCAACTGCCGGGCTCGATATTACGGCACCGAGGTGCCATCGCTGTGGCACTCGGAGCGTCAAACTCTTTGGGCGATGCGATCCGCCGTTCGAAGCGCCAGTGCCGCGATGGTCAGCGTGGGATTCGCGGTCGCGCCGGTCGGGAAGGTGCTGCTGCCGACGAGATAGAGGTTGTCGTGGTCGTGCGAGCGTTGGAAGGAATCAACGACGGAGTCGTTCTGGTCGAATCCCATGCGGCACGTTCCCATGATGTGTCCGGCACCACCATAGTTCAGGGTGATCGTCTTGCCATCGATGTCCTGATCGAATCGGGTCGGATCACCGGGTAGGACGGCATGATCGGTATAGTCGGTGGCGTTCATCTTCTGGAAGATGAGGTTCTTCATCTTGTACGCAGCCGCGATGCCGCGGCGCGTGTAGGGTGAGAGATCATAGGCGATCTTCGGCCGCCGCAGGCCCAATCCGTCGACGTGGTCGGACAAGGTAACCCGGTTGTCGGCATCGGGGGTCTGCTCGACCAGGAATCCGATGCGGAATTGGCGCGTGATGTTGTCGTTCAACGCCTTGGTCAGCGCCGGACCAAACAGGCCGCCGCGGTTGCGGCTGGGTTGCTTGGGGAGGCTGCGGTTCACGCCGTTGACGAAATCGATGGTGGTGGCGTGCGGATCGGATCCCACGATGCCCGCCGCCACGAAATTCCAGCCCTCGTTACCGATATCGACACGGAAAGCGCCGCGCTGGCTGCGGAAGGGGCCGTCGCACAAATCTCCGATGCCCGACGTGATGAGCGGTCCGCGGTAGGGCCAGACCTGCTTTCCGTCCAGCGGCAGCTGTCCCCATGCCACATAGTAGGGGTGGTCCATCAGATATCTGCCGACCTTCCCGGTGAAATTGGCAACGCCATCGGGTGTTCGGCCATCATTGGTGGACATCAGCAACAGGCGCGGTGTCTCGATCGCATTCGCGGCGATGACGAAAACCTTCGCTCTGATCGTGTCGGTGAGCGTCTCGTTCGAGGTGGTGCTGTAGCGGGTGTATTTGATCTCGCTGACGTTGCGCAGTTCCGCATCGAGGATGATCTCGCGCGCCACAGTGTGGCGCATCAATCGCACATTCCTGTGGTTCAGGGCTTCGTTCAGCGAGACGGTGGGATCGTATTTGGCCTGGATCGGGCAGATCGGAATGCAATTGGTGTTGCCGGCGCAGGCGCGGCGGTTTCGATAGGGCTGCGAGTTGCGCGCAGCCGGCAC
>Ga0207661_10001755_pt1 | contig 14839 bp, 14 predicted proteins | sample KBSC713LmetaG_FD_184337 | JGI IMG/M metagenome (GOLD analysis project Ga0207661, IMG submission 184337) | Corn rhizosphere microbial communities from Kellogg Biological Station, Michigan, USA - KBS C7.1-3L metaG (SPAdes) (version 2) | ecosystem: Host-associated > Plants > Roots > Rhizosphere ...
GGGTGGCCAAAGGCGTCTTCACCACCGATGACATCGACACCCTCGCCGCCATCACCAACCAGATCGCCGCGTCCATGACCACCGCACACGCCGCGCAACTCCAGGCCACCATCACCGCCGCGCAACGCCGCGGCGAATTGGCCGACACCATGCGCGCGGCCATGGCCCGCATCAACCAGAGCCTCGAGCCCCAGACCGTGTCGGATCGTCTCCTCGACACCATGGTCCAAACACTCGGTGCCGACCTCGGCCTGATCATCGACGCCGAATACGGCTGCCGCACCGCCAGCACGAGCCGGCCGGACACGACACCACACATGACCGACGCCGACGTCGCGCATCTCCTCGCCACCATCCAAACCCCCGACGTGACCAATGACAGCCAACCCCACCCGCTCCTGAGTCCCATCGCGCCGTGGGCACGCTCATGGCTCGCCATCCCGCTGGTCAGCCGTCAACACCCCGGCGGGCTGCTGCTACTCGCTTCCGGTACCCCTGACCGCTACACCGCCGACCAGCTGCGAGTCGGCGCGGCACTCATCGAACAAGGCATGGTCGCCTACGACAACGCCGTGTTGTTCAGCCGGGCCGAACGCCTCGCTCACACCGACCCGCTGACCGGCCTGCACAACCGCCGCCATTTCTTCGCCCTCAGCACCGACGCCCTCGACCAAGCGCGCAAATGCGGAACAGCCCTCGCCGCGATAATGCTGGACATCGACCACTTCAAACACGTCAACGACACCCACGGCCACGGCGCCGGTGACGACGTCATCCGCGAAGTCGCCACCCGACTCCGTGCCACACTGCGCGAAGGCGACCTGCTCGGACGCTACGGCGGCGAGGAATTCGCCGTCGTGCTGGGCGGCGCCCAACCGACGACAACCGCCGAACTCGCCGAACGCCTCCGCCGCGCCATCGCCGAGCAACCCGTGCCGACCCGCGCCGGTCCACTGCACATCACCATCAGCATCGGCACAACCCAACTCAACCCGGCCGACGCCGCCATCGACGACACACTCACCCGAGCGGACACCGCGCTGTATCACGCAAAGCAAGACGGCCGCAATCGCGTCGCCACGGCCAAGTAGCACCAGCGCCGCGGCCTGCTGAACGAGCACCACCGAGAGCGCCGAATCGTCGGCGAGCAACTTGCGGCAGATCACCGTGTACAGGGCACAAGCACCGACGCCGGCCACAGTCCACAGCACGCCCGGCACGACGCCGCCCACGCCCGACTGGACCACGATCAGCACGACACCGGCCATCGCGACGAGCATCGCCAACATGACCGGCCGACCGATCCGGTCGTGGAGCATCAAACCGGCCAGCAGCAGGATGAGCAGCGGCTCCGCGGCCCACAACAACACCGACATGCTGGCGCTGATATGCGCCAGGCCGAGCAGGCTCAACGCGTACGCCGCGCCGGGACTAGTGGGCCCAGCGCAGCCAACCGCCGCATCGCGGGCGACCACACCACCGGCCGCCGTAAGACCTGGACAAGAACGAGAAGGACCAGCACGCTCACCGCGAGCTGAACTGGCAGCAGGACGAGCGGCGGGATCTCGTTCACCGCCCGCTTACTGATGACCGTGGCGACACCTCATGCGGCGGCCGCGCTTGACAAGAAAATGGCAGGCTTGATCGAACGTAGACGTAGACCCATAACCGAAGCACTCCGCGCCGCGTGCATGCGGACAAGGTGGCCTGGATGCTGGCTGCCGCTGGCCTCCATCCCCGGCGCTAACGTTCGGGTCCGGTCCGTCGCGGGTTCGCGGCCGGGCTGCGTCGGGCACATCATCTTTGGCGGCGCAGAGCCCGCCGTCGAACTGCTCCGATTGCGGCGGTTCCCACGAACAACACGATCCCGATCATGGCCAGCCACAACAGTCCTTTGATGGCAAAGCCGACGATCGCCAGGATCAGCCAGAGCACAAGCAACACGATCAGAAGTACGAGCATGACGTCCTCCGGTGCGGTCAGTCGCGCCCGACACAGACACGAGCCGGCGACGGCGTCGCGTCGTCTATTCAGGATTCGTTCATTGCGAAACGGTGCCGTCGAGGTCCAGTCCGCCACCGGGGTCGTGGGTGGGTGTAACAACGGTACCCCCGCACTACCATGATCATTCATCACGATCTTGGCCTCAGTCGACGACGTTGGCGTGCTCCATTTTCGACGCCCACGGCGACCTGCGCCGGGGAGAGCCACGTGTCCGGGACCGAACAGGCGGACGATGAAATCGGCCCGGAACCGTGACATCCCGCCTTTGGGGTGCCCGCCACACCGGCTCACCCCGAAGGGAACGCCATGTCCAGCGCTGTTCACCATGCCCAAACTCTGCCGGCCGACCCGGCCACCGTTGCAGCGTCGGCTCAGGTGCCGGTCGCCTCACCCGCGATGGCGGCAGCTGGCCGGGTGTCGCGTGCCGGGACGGGCGCCCCGGATTTCGCGGTCGGCGCCGCGGCATTGCTGTTCGCGCTGCCCGTCGTGTTCATGTTGTTCGCGGTGCTGCTCATCCTCATGTTGTAGAACACCTGGAGCGTCGAGGTCGCCTTGCGTAGATGCACGGCAGCGGCCGCCCGCTGCGGGCGGCGGCGGCTGCTGGGCTACAGCGCCAGGTACCGAGGCGACTTCCTCGAGACAATCACGCTCACCGAGACACGGATGTACCCCCTGGCGATGAGCGAGCACAGCGGCAACACCCGCGGGAATGTCCGATCGTCGGCGTACCTGGCTTGGCGGATTTGGTTGGTGTTGCTCGGGACGATTGCTGGGTACCGTTGGGGCAGCGTTCGGCGTCAGGCCGGCGCGCGTACGACGGGAGCGAGGGTGCAGCGCCCAGGGTTTCCGGAGGGAGCCGACCGTGGCCGACAAGGTCGAACTGATCATGCGATTCCAGCCGGTGGGCGGTCAAGATGTCTCCGTGCTGACTGCCGATTTCAGTACGCCGGATGAGGCGCTGGAGACGATCGCCAGGGCTCTGGACGAGCGGCGCAGCCTGGTCCTGACCCACGCGAGATACAACCGCGAGGCTATCGAGAACGCCGTGGTCGTCAATCTTGCCAACGTGGTGTCCGTACGGGTGGCGAGAAACGACAGCGAGGCCTCGGGCCAGTATCTGTGAGGCCGGGTTCGGCGGGTCCAGCACCCGGTGCACATGGTCCCGGCGAGTCCCCGCGCGTTTTCGGGTACATCAATCGTCCCGGGCGTCCGCATCAGGTCGACGGTGTGCGACGAGGTCACCCGGGGGTGCGTCCGCCGAGGCGGACCGTCTCGACCCGGGCCGTCGCGGCCGATCGCGCGTCATCTCCGCGGCCTCGCCGCCTTCCGACCACCGGTCGCCCGTGTCACGGCGTTCGGCGTGGCGCTGGTCGCCACCCGTCCACCCGCTTCGTGATCGACCCGGCCACGCCAGACGGCCGGGCAACTGGCCGGGTGACAATCAGCCATGTGTGGGTACTGGGCACCGCAGAGGTCGGAAGGGGCTGCCATGAGGTGGATCGGGTCGGCGCGCGAGCGGACGCGTACGCGGTTGACGACCGCTCGGCAAGGCGGCTCTCTGCCGCCGTTCCGGATCGACAGCACGTTGGGCGCGACCACCGGGCGGCTGGTCGCCGAGCCGGTGCCGACCGTGGACGACGGTATCCCCCGCGGCGTGCGGGTCGCCGGGGCGTGGACGTGGCGGCTGATCTTGTTCGTCGGCGCCGTCTACCTGCTGTTCAAACTGATAGCGATCCTGCACATCGTGGTCATTCCGGTGGTGGTGGCGCTGCTGCTCGCCGCCCTGTTCGAGCCGGCCGTCCGATGGCTGCGCAACCGGGGAGTCAACCGGTCCCTGGCCGCCGCTACGGTGCTCGTCACCGGGCTGCTCGCCGTAGCAGGCGGCCTCACGCTGATCGTCGGGACGGTCATCTCCCAGTTCGACGACCTGTCCGCCCAGGTCCGCGACGGTCTGAACGAGGTACAGACATGGCTCGCGGGCGGCCCGCTGAATGTCTCCCAAGCACAGCTCAGCAGCGCGTTCGAACGGCTACAGCGGCAGATGTCGGACAACCAGGGCGCGATCACCTCCGGCGCGTTGAGCACCGCCACCACGCTCGGCGAGGTCCTCGCCGGGTTCTTCCTCGTGCTGTTCACCCTATTCTTCTTCCTCCGTGACGGAGCACAGATCTGGCAGTTCCTCTGCCGCCTGCTGCCGCTCCCGGCCCGCGTCCCGGCGGCCCGCGCCGGTCACTACTCCTGGCATACCTTGGGCTCGTACGTGCGCGCCACGGTGCTGGTGGCGTTCGTCGACGCCGTCGGGATCGGCATTGGGCTGGCCATATTGCGCATCCCCCTCGCGCTGCCGCTCGCCGCGCTGGTATTCCTGGGCGCATTCATCCCGGTCATCGGGGCCACCCTCACCGGCACGGTCGCCGTCCTGGTCGCGTTGGTCACCCACGGCCCGGTCACCGCGCTCATCGTCCTCGGTGTCGTCATCGGCGTGCAACAACTGGAAGGCCACGTCCTGCAGCCGCTCATCATGGGACGCGCCGTGTCCCTGCACCCACTCGCCGTCATCCTCGCCATCGCGACCGGCCTCGTCGTCGCCGGCATCGTCGGCGCGCTCGTGGCCGTACCGCTGCTGGCCGTGGCCAACACCGCCGTGCGCTACCTGACCGCACACCCGGAGGGCGAACCCACCCCCGACCGGGAACCACCCGGTACCCGACCCGCCGACGACGAGCAGGCCGAGGCCGAGCAGACCACCCAGCCGAGCGAGACCCGCGTCGGCCAGGAAGCGCCACCACCACCGGGTGCGGCCTCCGTCAATCCCGATCCGGGGGCACCGGTCGGTGGTGCGGCCGGCGCATGAACTCCGAAAGACGCGGCCGACTACCAGCCGCCCACCTCGTCGGAGCAGGTTTGCTCGTCACAGCCGTGGGATCCGGTGGAGGAACGTTCGCTGTGAGAAAGGCACCGTCTTGGATCCCGAGGGCGGGCCGGCTGACGGACTATGACCAACGGCTGGTTCCCGGTGGACGGCCGTCGTGGGCTGTCGTCGGCCCGGTTGGCGTTGGTGTCGGCGTTGCGCGTATGCGGAGAGGACCTCACCGATCGGCGGGCGGCTCGGGCGGTCGCGTGCCAGATCGACTGGAAGTAGGCGTTGGGGATGCGGCTGTCTCGCACCTTGCCCCTGGGCGTACTGCCGGACGGTTGAGGTTCGCGCCGCCGACACCGGTGTCGCGGACCGAGACGCGCTGGACCTCCTCAGCGGTCTCGACGTGACCGTGGGCGACGGAGGCGTGCGCGTGCTTGGCCGCGTTCGTCAGCGCCTCGTCGCGCTCAATCCGCCGGCGGGTCTCGTCGGCGATGACGACGAGACGTGCGCGACTCCCGCCAGTTCGCTGCACGCCTCCGCGTTCGCGATCGCCTGGGCGATGAGGTCGGTGAACTCGACGATGCACTGCTCGGTCAGAGGGAAGCCGCCGACGCCGCGACGCGGTCGCGCCCCAAATACGACCACCGACCGAGATCGAAACGTCAACCGTGGAGCGGACTCCTCCCGCCCGGACGGTCTCGGGCAGGCCCTCCCACGCCACGTTGTCCACGTCGAAGCGGGCAGCGCGGCCAGTTGCCGGACCGGCCCCGCCGCGTGGCTTGCTTGGGCCGTATGCGTGGGAACGTGCTCGTACGGTCCTGAAGGCCCCCGGTGCAGCAATGCGCCGGGGCTATCTGGCTGGTGACGGTGGGCGTGGGTCACCGGTAGTGCGGGTGGACCGGTCGGCGAGGTCGCTGACCTGACCGGTGTGACTGGTCGCGGTCAGCGCGGCGGCGAACAGGACGAGCTGGTTGACCACATTGAGGAACACCAGCAGCCCGACCGCGCCGGCCACGACCTGGTAGGTCGGGTTGGCCTGGGTGTGCTGCACGTAAAACCGGCCCAGGGTCTTGAGCAACTCCAGCCCCAGCGCGACCAGCAGCGCCGGACCCAGTACCCGGCGAACCGGCATCCGGAGCCGCGGCAGCCCGGTCAGCAACGCCATGGACAGCACGGTGTTCACCGCGACACCTACCAGGACGCCGACCGCGGCCAGCAGCCCCCGGGCCGGGCCGGCATCCACGTTGACCGTGGTGACCAGCCGGCCGGCAACAGCTGTGCTCACGAACGCCACCGCGAGTGAAACGACCAGCAGCAACCCGAGCCCGACCAGCACCAGCAGGTCAATGACGATCCGCATCAGCAACGCCCCGGGGTATTCGGGCAGCTGCCAGACCCTGCGGATCGATGAACGCAAGGCGTCCACCCAGAACCAGCCGGTGACCGGCAGCCCGACGAACGCGACGATCCCGGCCGTGCCCCGGGCATGGCGCAACGCCGCGACGTCCAGGCGCGGCAGGTTCAGCGTGAGATAACGCTGAACCAAGGCCGCCACCGACGGGTTGTCCAACATAAACCCGAACACCGCGAAGCCGAGCAGGGTCAACGCGAACGTGGCGAAGAACGCGTAATAGGTGATCGCCGCCGCCAGGCGCCCACCGTCGGCCTGGTCGTAACGGACCCCGGCGCGGACCAGGTGATCCAGCCAACCGCGACGGCGAACCCAGCGCCACACCGCCACCGCCCGCCTGATCAACACGGCACCCGTCACGCCTGCAGGCATACCCACCGCCAATCCCGGTACGCACCTCCGCACACGACGGCCGCCATCGGCATCAGCACGCCGCGAGTGGACACACACGACCGTAGGCACCCCGAGGCAGCCAGCCAAGGGACCGTCAACCGCTCCGCGGCCGGCCACCGACTGACCACGATCGGGTCTCAACGCGCAGCTAACATTCCGGGCGGCCCTGGCGTCGGCACCGCCAACGGCCCCAGGTACGTGGAACAGCTCAGGTAGGTAGTGAAGGAACGCAGAGGAAAGGGAGGGCCGTACACCGTCGGATCGTCCGTCGCCGGCCGGTACTTGAGCTGGGGCGGACACCGCAGTCTCCATCGAACGAGAGGTGGTCTCCGGTCACGTTAACGCGATCCTCGCACCCGACGCTGTTGTTCGCGGCTGGTGTGGAAACGACAAGCCGACGTTGGGTCGGGCCGGACGGCCGGGTACGCAAATCCCCGGTCGGCTCGTTCGGCGGGTTCGCTCCGGTGCGATGCATCCAGTCGAACACGTTGATCGTCATGACGTCGCGGTCGGTCACGCCGTTGAGCGAGGTCGAGAAGACCGCGGCGATGTAGGTCGGGTTTCCCTGCAGGTCGGAGAAGCGTTCGCCACCGGGCCGGCGGCGCGGAAGTGCTGTGGCAGACGCCTCGGCCGAGACCGCCGAACTCCCGCCGACCGACCGCCCGCTAGACGTGCTGACCTGGTGCCGGCACTTGCGGTGTGGCTGGCAGGTCCTGCTGCCCAACGGCGGCGATGACGGCGAGTGGCTCAGTGTGCGGCACGGGTTCATGGCGAGGCGTAAGTCGCGGCGTGGCGGGTCGGACCGTCCGCCGCCGATCGGGTCACACTCGCCCTCGCGCTGGCCACCGCGCCGATCGACGCCGAGCGCACTGTCATGGTGCACGGCACCGACGTGGTGATCCGTGACCGTCTGACGAATCGGTCGGCGGAGCCGGTCAAGCTGACCTGGACGCACACCCGGGGCTCGGGGGGCGACCTGCTGACCGGCCCGGTCACCGTGGACACCAACGCCCGCACCGCCCGGCTCGACGACCGCGCACCGGTCGTCGGCGCCCCGGCCGCGCCGGGCGACCCTCGGTTCGTGGCCCACGTAGTCCAGGCCGAACAGCTCGAACCGGCCGTTGGCGGTCGGTTTCCGCAGCGACCTGTCCGCCCGGGATCGCTCCGGGATCCCGGCCGAGAAGGGGAGCCGGCGATATCCAGCGCGCGCGGGGTACCGAAGGCCTTGCCGGGCTGCGCTGCGCTGCCGTCCAGCGCGACCTGGGAGTTTTCTTTGGCCGCGTCTGCCGCCGCACGCCGGCGAGCGACGTGTGGCCGGCTGTCGGCCGCGGGGGTAGCTGTTCACGTGTGACCCGCATTCGCAGCTCCGTTCAACCTCGCCCGGTGTGGGTACTAAACAGGGAGCCCAAGTAGAGCCGGACAGGAGGTTCACCTGTGAGCCCCGCCGTCGACGATCAACCCGTGACCTTGGTCCGGCAAGGGTTCGTCCTGCGCCACGTACGCCGGCTGCGTCGACTCGTCGGCTGGGCGGCTCAGCGGGTCGGACTGGACGACGAGCGTGGACAACATTTGGCCCTGGCCGTCACCGAAGCGGCCAGCAACGCGGTCAAGCACGGCGGCGGACGCGGCCTACTCGAGTTGATCCAAGACGACGACCGGGCATTGATCGCCGAGATCAGCGACCAGGGCCTGGGCATGCCAACCGAGCGCCCGGTTCAGCTGCCGCCAGCAGAGCAAATCAACGGACGTGGCCTCTTCCTGGTCGAGCACCTGTGTGACCGCGTCGAGTACCGCACCGACGGCAGCGGCACGACCGTCCACCTTGAGATGGACATCTGAGGGCGCTCGACGCCCCAACGGCGGGACAGGCGCCCGCCAAAGACCCACCTCCCCTGTGTCCCGACGCTCGTCTTCGCGCTGAGAGCCTGTGGTAAAAGGGTTCAGGCGGGTGCTGGGTTCGTGCGTGGTTGGCCCACCGCCGTTGTACTGGTGGATCTGTGGAGCGTCGAGCGAGTCGTCGGGTCATGATCCAGACGGTGGCCCAATAGACCATCGCATGAAGCCCCGACCAGCATTCCCGCTGATCAGGGCCTGATTGCCCACCTGAAGGGACCCGAACCCCAACGCCGACGCCGACGCCGACGCCGACGCCGAGCGCTACGGCTGCTGCCGGCGTAGGTTACGGCGGACCGCGGCGACCGCGGTGCCCAGGCGGAGCAGACCGACGGCCAACGCGATCGGCACCCACCCGTCCGGCCAGTCCACCCACGCAGCGAGCAGGAATGCCAGGCCTGCAGATAGCGCAACGGCTCAAACCGTTGACCAGCCACCAGCAGCACACCAGCGGCCGCGAGCATCGCGAAAACACGACACGAGTCGCACCGCTCGGCGTCGATGCCATACGACCATCGTGACGAAGACGCGCAACCGGTCTGCGCACGAGCCCATTCACAGCCAGAACGGTCGCACCTGGGTCGGGCCCTGAAGGGCCTGCACCGGTAAAGCTTGACCCCTTCGGAAACGCCGAAGAGATCATCCGCCGGAATCGCTACAGGTCACAGCCTTGATCGACAAGCCGCAATGCGGACCACCGGCAACCAGAACGAGCCTACGGCGCCTGCTCCCCTTCTGCTCCCCGCTCCCCCACCCGGCCAGCGGCGGACCGACGCCCTCAGTGACCGTTTCGAGGCCACCGCGCTTCCGGATCTGAGGTCGGCGCTATCGCAAGCCCCTTGATCGACTTACTCAACTGGTAGCCGAATTGAGCGCACCTGATCAAGGCGTTGCACCTAAGCGATCATGCCAAATTCACGCCTTCGACCGCGCCGGGAGGCCGGGCGGGCGGATCGGTAGCCGCACCCGCAGCACCGTGCCAACGCCGGGGCGGGAGTCGATGTCGATCGTGCCGCCGTGGCGGTCCACGACGATGCGCCGGGCGATGTCCAGCCCCAGCCCGGTGCCACGGCCGGCGTCCTTCGTGGTGTAGAACGCCTCGAACGCACGGGCCACCACACGGGGCGGCATGCCGGAGCCGGTGTCGCCGACCTCCACGATTACACCGGCCCCGTCCCCGCGCGTGGTGATCCGCAGCATGCCGGTGCCGTCCATCGCGTCGACGGCGTTGTCGATCAGGTTGGTCCACACCTGGTTCAGTTCGCCGGCGTACGCCTCGATCGGGGGTGCGTCGGCGGCGTACTCGCGCACGATTGTCACCCCGTCGCCCAGCCGGTTGCGCAGCATCACCAGCGTGCTCTCGATGCCGTCGGTCACGTCGACGCGCTGGATCGAGGCGCGGTCCATCTGCGTGTAGGACTTGACCGCGGTGACGAGGTCGCACACCCGGCGGATCGACTCCTTGGTCTCCGCCACGAGCGCCGTGACCGATAGCACGCTCGCCACCCATTCCAGGCCGGACTCCAGGGCCGGCCCCGGAAGCAGCGCCGCGGCCCGTTCGCACCACGCGATGTCGACGCCGGCCGCGGCCAACACGGGCGCGATGACCCAGTCGCGCTCGACGCCGTGGCGGCCGAGCCAGTCGGACAGTTCGTCCTCGAGGTCGGCGGCGGCGACCGGGCTCAGCTCGACCGCGGGCGGTTCGATCCCGCGACGCAGCGTATCGAGCGCGGCGAACTGGGCCGCCGAGAGGTCCCCGCCGGCGAGGCTGTGGAGTGAGGCGAGCGCCGTGCGGCAGGCGTCCTCGAGCGTGTCGACGCCGCGGGCAGCGGCCGCTGCCGGATTGTTGATCTCGTGGGCCAGCCCGGCCGCCAGCCGGCCGAGGGTGACGAGGGACTGCTGCTGCCGGGCGGCCGCCTCGATGTTCCGTGCGGTGCCGTACAGGCCCTCGATGATGTGCGCCCCGAACGGGAACCAGGCGCTGGAGCGCTCCCGCAGCACCGTCGCCGGCAGCCGGAGCACCCGTCCGGGGGTGACGCCGCGACCGGTCGCGAGGTACACCCCGTGCTCGTCCCAGGCCCGGAAGCCACCGGCCCACCGCCCCGGGACGTCCATCCGCCCCACCACGACGTCTTCCCGGCCGGTGTGCCTGACGAGGTCGATGGCACCGTCGACGAGGACCCACCAGTACTCCGCGTGCTCGCCCTCGCGGAACAGCTCGACCCCGGGCCGGACCGGTACCTCGGCTCCGGCGGCGGCCAGCTCCGCTAGCTGGTCGTCGCTCAGGCCGTCGAACAGGCCGATGTCACGGAGGTCGGCAAGGCGCATTGCCCTACCCTTCGTGGACGCGCCGACCTGCGCAAACGCCTGATCGGCCGGGATTGCGGGGCCATTCGGGCGGCGCGATACTCGACAGCCGCTACGGGCCCGTTGTATCTACTACGGAACCGTAGTACTGCACGCAGGGAGACCGGCCGGCCGTCCGATCCGCCGCTGTTGTCGTCGCGTCCCTCGCGGCCGCCGCGCTGCTCGCGAACTGCGCGGGCGACCGGCCGGGCGCGCGGCTCGCCCAGGCTTCCCCGCAACTGTCCCGCCAACCGCCCGCGCCGTCCGCCTCCCCGGCGTCGGGTGGGTCTTCGAGGAGCGCTCGTCGCCCGTCGCGGCCAGCCGTAACGCAGGCCGGCCGGCGGGGGCCGACGCGCACTGTGTCACAGTGGTTTCTTTCTCCCGTGCAATGAATGTCACCGCTGTCGGTGAGCTGGTGTTTCCGTCGTAGGTCGGCCGCCCGCGCACTTGTGTGACATCGAGCCCGTGTTCGACTTTGTCCGCGCTACCGCTGACACGGCGCCCGCGACCTGTCGGTTCGGTCTATCGGCTTACGGACAAGAAGAAAGCGGGCAAGATGAATGTCGTGGTCGACGACCTCTCCGGTCCGCAGATCGCCAGGTCCTCGACGAGCACGTCGAGCAGATGCGGTCGATCACGCCGCTTCCGAGCAAGCACGCGTTGAGGGGGCGCCTCGCGTCTGACGGCGTTTTGACACGGCCGAGGTCGATGAGGTGCCAGGCCGGTTCGCTGCTGACTCCGGACCCCGGTCGTGGTGGAGTTGCTGTGATGTGGGGTGGAACGGGCTGGAACGCCTGGGTGGTGGAAGGTGCGACCAGTTTCGCGCTACGTCGTCGACTACCTGGTCGTCGACGCGGCCTGGTGCGCGATCGAAGGAACTCCATGAAAGTGCCTACCAGGCTGGCCGAGACGTTCGGCGTGGTCGGCGTCGTCGTCATGCTCGGCGGGGCAGTACCAGTGGGCACGATTCGACATGATCGGACGGTCTGATGCAGGCAACCTTGGTCTACGGTCCCGGCGACGTACGGGTGGAGGAGGTACCCGACCCGACGCTGCGCGAACCCACCGACGCTGTGGTGCGGGTGCTGGGCTCGGGTATCTGCGAAGGCGACCTGGTGCTCGGCCAGTGGACGCCCGCCTCGGAGCAGGGTGTGCGCTTCGGTCACGAGTTCTTCGGTGTCGTGGAGGACATCGGCTCGGACGTGTCCGGGCTCACGATCGGAGACCTCGTCGTCGCGCCCTACATTTGGGCGGACAACACCTGCGACTTCTGCGCCGACGGGCTGCACGCCTCGTGCCGGCAGGCTGGTCGATGGGGCACCGCCGGCGTGGACGGGGCCCAGGGCGAAGCCGTGCGTGTGCCCTACGCCCAGGGCACGCTGGTGCCGCTGCCACTCGGTGAGGATTCCGCGCTGCTGGCGTCGGTGCTCACCTTGTCCGATGTGTTGCCCACCGCCTACCACGGCGCGGTCAAGGCCGGGGTCGGGCCGCGCACCTCGGTGACGGTGATCGGCGACGGCGCGATCGCGCTGCTGGCGGTACTGGCGGCCCGGCGGCTCGGCGCCGAGCGGATCCTGCTGATGAGCGGCCACAAGGGGGGTGCCGACCTGGGCCGCGAGTTCGGCGCCACCGACGTGATCGCCGAGCACGGGCAGGAGGGCGTCGCCCGGACCAGGGAGCTGACCGATGGCCGCGGCACGCATGTTGTGCTGGAGTGCGCCGGTACGAGGCAGGCCCTGGAAACGGCGTTCGGGGTGGTGCGCGACAACGGTGTGATCAGCCGGGCCGGTTTGGTGCAGTACGCGGAAGGACCGATCGGGCGCGACATGATCCTCCGTAACATCACGCTGACCGGCGGCGCGGCGTCGCCCCGGGTCTACATCGAGCACCTGTTGCCCGACATCCTCGACGGCACGATCGAACCTGGCCGGGTGTTCGACCGTACCGTCAGCCTGGCCGAAGTGCCGGACAGCTACCGCGCCATGGCCGCCGGCGAGGCGCTGAAAGTGCTCATCCGTCTCTGAGCCATGGGCTGGCCGTACCTGCGGCAAGCCCCGCCACCGAGCCGAGCGGCGAGCCTTGACCGCAACCCCAACGCTCGACAACATCGCCGCCTGGACGAACCACGGGAACCCTACGCACAAGTGACCGATACCGCTGGAACCCCGGTCGAGGTTGGGCCACCACCGTCCAAATGCACTCGAAACTTCGCAGCGAATGGCGCCGGCCGTTCGCGACCGAGCCGGCAGATGGTGCTGCGGTTGGCGGACACCTTGGCCATGGGTCTGCGCGACACCAACGATCTGCTGCACGCGGCTGGATTGGCGGCCAGTTACCCGACGGCCGCGGTGGACAGTGTGGATCTGGCGCCGTATCGGGCGGTGGTGGATCGGCTATTGGCGTCGCACGAGCCGTACCCGGGAATGGTGTTGGATGGGCACTTCACGGTGCTCGCCGCCAACCGGCCGTGCCGGGTGCTGTTCGGCTCGGACTTGGTCGGCGTGAATTTCGTTCGGGACGCGTTGGCGAAGCCGGCCGCCGCGGAGGGGATCGTCAACTGGCCCGAGGTCGCCTGGGCCGGGGTGGACCGGCTGCGCCGCCAGCACCGGCTGAGTCCGTTCGATGTGGAGCTTGGCCGGCTGGTCACCCTGGCCGAGAACGCGTTGACTGGTGTGCCGCGCCCGGAGCCGACCGGCGAGCCACTGGTGTGCCCGTGGTTCCGGGTCGGTGAGCAGGTGGTCCGGACCGTCGCGATGGTGGCCCGGTTCGACCATCCGGCGGACACCACGCTCGACGAGCTGCGGGTGGAGCTGCTGTACCCGATGGACGAGGCCGCCGAACAGTTCTTCCGGTCTGCGGCCCGGCACCCCAGATCAGGGCAGCGGCTCGAGGCCACGGACGCTACCGCAGAGGTAGATGGCTGCGGTGAGGGCGTCGAGGTTGCGGTAGCCGAAGCCGCGTCGTTGGATGAGCCGGATGCCCTTGACCAACCTGAAGCGAAAGTCGTAGCTTTCGTTCGTGGCTACTTTCAGAGCCCACCAGGGTTGGGAAGCACTCGGTGATCCCAGCCGGTTCGCGATCGTGCAGTGCCTGGCCGATCGGCCACGCGCGGTCGGGGAGCTGGCTGAGGAGCTGCCGATCAGCCGGCAGGCGGTATCCCAGCATCTGCGGGTTTTGAAGGACGCCGGGCTGGTCACCAACCAGGCTGAAGGAACCCGCCGGATCTACCGGCTGAACCCGGCCGGTGTGGCTGCGCTCAAGGATCAGCTGGACACGTTCTGGCGGCGGGCGCTGGATGGCTATCAGAACACTGTTGAGGACAAGACCGAGGAGAGCTCATGACGCAGGCTGACGCCGGAGTGGTGCGCCGCGAAATTGTGGTCGAGGCGCCGATCGACAAGGCGTTCATGGTGTTCACCGATCGGTTCGGCGACTTCAAGCCGCCGGAGCACAACCTGCTCAGCGTGCCGATCGCCGAGACGGTGTTCGAGCCCAAGGTCGGCGGCAACATCGTCGACCGCGGCGAGGACGGCAGCGAATGCCGATGGGCGCGGATCCTGGCCTACGATCCGCCGCACCGGGTGGTGTTCTCCTGGGACATCGGCCCGACCTGGCAGGTTGAGACCAATCCGGATCACACGAGTGAGGTCGAGGTGACCTTCACCGCCGAAACTCCGGACCGCACTCGCGTGGAGCTGGAACACCGCCATATCGATCGACACGGCCCCGGCTGGGAGTCAGTGCGCGACGGCATCGCGGAGGATCAGGGCTGGCCGCTCTACCTCGACCGCTACGCCGCCCTGCTTGGTCAGGCCCGCTGAGGGCAATCGTCACCGTGGACATAGGGCAGACAGCCGACCTGCGAACGAAATGGAGGCGCCGTGCCGGCCGATGACAAGAAGCGCGCAGCACAGCGTGACCTGGTAGATCGG
>Ga0207661_10001758_pt1 | contig 14822 bp, 14 predicted proteins | sample KBSC713LmetaG_FD_184337 | JGI IMG/M metagenome (GOLD analysis project Ga0207661, IMG submission 184337) | Corn rhizosphere microbial communities from Kellogg Biological Station, Michigan, USA - KBS C7.1-3L metaG (SPAdes) (version 2) | ecosystem: Host-associated > Plants > Roots > Rhizosphere ...
GGTTTGCGCACCAGCGTTTCCGGGCTGATCCGGCAGGGCAGCAAGGATGGTCCGCTGGTGCTCGCCAACCTGATTGTCTTCGACCGCGTGGTCAAGCCGAAGCAGCTGGCGCTGCTCGGCCTGTCGAGAGCCAGCGCCGATATGCTGGTCGACAATCTCGCCGACGCCAGGGTGATCGACCGCATCAACGGGTGGGTCAAGCAGAAGACGTACGAACTGATCCCGGAGATCATCGGCGAGGCGCTGGAGACGCTCGGCCTGCTCGGGCTGAACGCGCTCTATTTCAAGGACAAGTGGCAGACGCCTTTTGAGCCCTCGCGTACCAAGGGCGAACAGTTCCAGACCTTCTCCGGCAAGCCGGCGGATGTGCAGATGATGCATTCGAAGCTCGCAAAATTTCGCTTCCGCCAGGACGATCGTTTCATCGCCGCCGAGCTTGGCTACGCCAGCGAGAATTTCCGGCTGGTCGTGATCACCACCAAATCCACGCCGGCCGGCCGCAGGAATTTGCCGCCGCGGCCGGCTGGCTCGACGGCAAGGGTTTTGAGGCGCAGAACGGCGAGATCGCCTTGCCGAAGCTATCGCTTTCATCGTCCGGCGAAATGCTTCAGCCGCTCGATGCGTTCGGCCTCAAGGCCGCGCGCGGCAGCGCCGATGCGCTGGAGGGATTTTCCGACGAGCCGCTGCAGATTGCGCGGATCCTCCAGAAGCTCGAATTGCGCGTCAATGAAGAAGGCACCGAGGGCGCGGCGGCAACCGCAGTGTTGACCACGCGCGGGCTCCATACGGGCGATCACATCCAGATGGTCGTCGACAAGCCCTTCGTGTTCGCGCTGCGCGACGAGAAGACCGGCCTGGTTCTCTTCATGGGCTATGTCGGCTCGCCGCCGGCCCAGGCTTAGGTGTAAGCGGGATGTATTTTGGTTGAATCAGTTTCGCCGTAAACTCTGACTCCTTCTCCCCTTGCGGGAGAAGGTGGCGTAGGCGGCCTTTGGCCGCCGTCCTTAGAGCTAAGAACGCCGACGCTTCGCGTCGGCTATGGCGCCGGATGAGGGGTTGCATCCGCAAGTACAAGTGGCAGTTGATTGCGCGGAGGGAGACCCCTCACCCGGATCGCATCTTCGATGCGATCCGACCTCTCCCGCAAGGGGAGAGGTGCACCGTCACTGCGGTTCCAATTTAGCTTAACGCCATCACGCGCTAAGCCTCAGCCCGCCGCAGCGCTTCCGCGACGCTCACCATCGGCAGCTTTCGTCGGGTCGCGGCCTTGAGCGCGTGGCGCAGGAGATTGGGTGTGCAGCCGTAGGGGCTCGGCTTTGCGACCACGTCGTGACCGTAGAAGATCAGCCAGCCGCCGGTCTCGGCCGCTTCATCGAAGACACGGTCGATGCCATCCTCGTCGATGTGATCGTTGACCATCGGAGTCGCGCGCAGGAAATGCAGGTCGATGCTGCCGCTGTTGACGCCGGGGATGATGCCGCGCGAGGAGCGAAAGACTTCCGCGAGCTGGCCCTTGCGCGACAGCGAGGCCTGCCCGTAGGGGTAGGCGAAATTTTCCAGCCGGATCGAGGAGTCGAGCCCTTCGAGATAGCGGCGGTTGAGCTCGATCTCTTCCGCCATGGCCGAGGCGTCGAGCTCGGTTGCGCGACGGTGCGAGAAGGTGTGGCAGGCGATCTCATGGCCTTTGTGGTGAAGGCCAATGATGTCGTCGACGTCGGCGCCGTTCCAGTGACCGGACCATTGGTTGACGAGGCCGCCCGCCACATAAAAGGTGCCGCGCGCACCATATTCCTCCAGCATCGGCGCGCCGACGCTGGCCGCACTTTCCGGTACGTCGTCGAAGGTGAAGCTCACCATCGGATCCTTGCCGGAGAGATGGAGCGGCGTCGCACTAAGATGCCGGGCGAGGCGGTTGGAGACGCGCCCCTTGATCTCTGACCAGTCGCTGAGCATGGGGCCCATCACTTTCGAAGCGGCTCGGACGAAAGTGCCCGTGCATCGGCGCTGAGGAAGTCGAGCCAGTTTCTGAACAGGGTCGCGGCCGCGCCACCGGCCGGAACGCCCGGGCGCAGCGTCAGGCCGGGAAGCTCGGCGGCGAGCTCGGCCTTGCGCTCGGCGCGGGCGTGCGCTTCGAACCGCGCCAGCACCTCTTCGGTCGCGGCATCGAAATAGGAGACGGGCATAGCCGGATAGTCCTTGCGCTCGCCGGCCAGAAAGCGCGCGATGTCGCGCATATATTCCCGCTGCAGCGAGAGCGCGTCGTACTCGGGATGGCCCTGGAAGAAGATGAAGCGGCTCTCGAGCTCGCGCACGAAAATATCGACGCCGGCTTGCGCCGAGCGCGTCAGAATGGAGTAGCCGCGGCTTGCGAGATCACGCTCCCTGATCTCGTTGAGGCGCGAGTGCGACACCTTGATCGAGGAGGGCAAATCGTCGATCAACCAGTCGTCGCAGAGCTTGGCGCAGTCAAAAATACCCGAGCATTTTTGCGGCAAACGCTGCCGCCCGATGCCATCGAGATGCAGCACCGCCCCGTGCGCGGCGAGGCACGACCAGATGGTCGAGCGCGTGTTGGTCCTGGCCCAGTCGACGAGATCGACGAATTCGCGCCAGTAGCGCTCCTCCGGAAGCGCCGCGGTCAGCGGCTCCGCGCCAGTGACGATCAAGGCATCGATCGGCAGACGCCTGAGTTCGGTAATATCGCGGTAATCCTTGTCGATGTGCTCCCTGGCCCGCCTGGAGCGGGGCACCGACGGCAGCGAGAAGCAGTGAAAGCGGACGCGGGTCTTTCCGGCGGCGGATTGCACCAGGCGCATGAACTGCCGCTCGGTCGCCTTCAGCCCGCTGTCAGGCATGTTGTTGATCAGCCCGATCGTGAGCTCGCTCTCGTTTTCGCGCTCGAATTCGCCTGCGGCCGGCGCCAGCGCGGGACTTGGAATAGGTCGCTGTTTGTCGAGCGGAAGCGCCATATCCGGTCTCGAAGTCTTATTCCGCCGCCTGCAGCGAGGGACGCGCCAGCGCCTGGTCGATATCCTCGATGATGTCGTCGATGTGCTCGATGCCGATCGAGAGGCGGATGGTCTCCGGGAGGACGCCAGCCACGCGCTGCTGCTCCGCCGACATCTGGCGATGGGTGGTCGAGGCCGGATGGCAGGCGAGCGACTTGGCGTCGCCGATATTGACCAGCCGCGTGATCAGCTTCAGCGAATCATAGAAGGTCTTGCCCGCTTCCATGCCGCCCTTGATGCCGAAGGTGAACAGCGACGAGGAGTCACCGCCGAGATACTTCTGCGCCAGCGCGTAATAGGGGCTGTCGGGGAAGCCCGCATAATTGACCCAGGCGACGCGTGCATCCTTGCGCAGATATTCCGCGACCTTGCGCGCATTCTCGACATGACGCTCGACGCGCAGCGCCACCGTCTCGATGCCCTGCAGCAGCATGAAGGCGTTGAACGGCGACAACACCGGTCCCATGGTGCGCAAATAGATGCTGCGCGCGCGCTCGATGTAGGCCCTCGGCCCGAAGCGCTCGGCATAGACGAGGCCGTGATAGGAGGCATCCGGATAGTTGAAGGCGGGGAAGCGGTCGGCGTGATCCTTCCAGGGGAAGCGGCCGCTATCGACGATCGCGCCGCCGAGCGTGGTGCCATGGCCGCCGAGGAATTTCGTCAGCGAGTGCACGGCGATGTCGGCGCCGTAATCGAACGGCTTCAGCATGATGGGTGTCGCGACCGTGTTGTCGACGATCAGCGGCACGCCGTGGCGGTGCGCGACTTTCGCCACCGCCTCGATGTCACAGATATTGCCGGCGGGGTTGCCGATGGTCTCGGCGAACACCGCCTTGGTGTTCTCGTCGATCATCCGCTCGATGGCATCCACCTGGTCGCTATCGGCGAAGCGGCCGGTGATGCCTTGGCGCGGCAGCACATGGCCGAGCAGCGTGTGCGTCGTCCCATAGAGCTGCGGCACGGAGACGATGTTGCCGCCGCCGTCGGCGAGATTGACGAAAGCGAAATGCAGCGCGGCTTGTCCGGTGGCCACCGCCAGCGCGCCAACGCCGCCCTCGAGCTCCGCCACACGTTTTTCCAGCACCGCGGTGGTGGGGTTGGAGATGCGGCCGTAGCGAAAGCCCTCCGCCTCGAGATTGAAGAGAGCGGCGCCGTGATCGGCGCTGTCGAACGAATAGGCGACGGTCTGGTAGATCGGAACGGCGACGGATTTGGTGGTCGGATCAGGCTCGTAGCCTGCGTGAATGGCGATCGTTTCGTTGCGCATCGTCGACCTCCGTGGATCGCATTTTTGAATGCCTTCTTCTGCCTCCGTTGATTAGTTGCGGGGGGTGAAGCGAGCAATAATTCGCCGCAAGATTGACGAAATAACCCTAATGAATTGCGGCGTATTGATTAAAATTTGACTCAAACGCTAATCACGTGGCGACGGCGCGCCGGACCTGCTCACCGATCTGTGACAGCACGAGCCGCGCCTGCGGCAATACAGCGCCCATGGCGTGGAAATTATGGATCATGCCGTCGTGGCAGACGTGCTCGACGGCAACGCCGGCGGCCAGCAGCTTGCGCGCATAGGCATTGCCTTCGTCGCGCATCGGGTCGAACTCGGCGGTGTGGATGATCGCCGGCGGCAAGCCCTTGAGGTGGAGCGCGCGGAGCGGCGAAATCCTGACATCGGCGGGATCAGTGCCGTCAGGGAGGTAATCCGCCAGATCCGCTTCCAGCGTCGCGCGGCTGATCAGATGGTCATCGGCGAACGCTTGGCGCGAGGGCGAGGTCTCCTCGAAATCGAGCACCGGACAGATCAGGCACTGCACCGAGATCGCGGGACCTGCGCTGCGGAGCGCATGCTGGCAAACGACCGCGGCGAGCGTTCCGCCGGCGGAATCCCCGCCAACCACGAGCCTTTCCGCATCGATGCCGAGTGAGGATGCATGGCGCGCGACGAATTCGGTCGCGGCGATCGCATCTTCAACCGCGGCCGGAAATTTGTGCTCCGGCGCGAGGCGATAATCGACCGAGATCAGCCGGCAACCGGTCGCTTCCGCGAGCGCCGCCGCCACGCGGTCATGAGTCTCGATGCTGCCGGCCACCATGCCGCCGCCATGGAAGAAGACGAAGCCGGGCAATGTCTCGGCATCGTTGCCCTCGGGAGTGTAGAGGCGATAGCGAATCTCGCCGGCAGGGCCCGGCAGGGCGCCGTCTGTCGCCGTCACCTGGGCCGCCTCGGCGCGGGCAAACTGCATCAGCTTGGCGAGCGACACTCGGCGCTCGGCCGTACTCGGCCGCGTGCGCTCGCCGGGGGCGGCGGCCGCCATCATGGTCAAAAATCGCTTGGCGATCGGATCGAGCGGCATGTGAGTTCCAGTTAACCACAGAAGCTTACCATGGCCGCCGATCCGCCGTGAACCAAGCGTGATGGTGAAATAGGATCAAAACGCTTAAGGAATTGGGGCAATCATGCGCGGCTGGACACGTACCGCCGCAGGGAATTTGACATGGCCCATATCGCAAAACCCGTCAGCTATTCGCAGACTTGGACCTACTTCGAGGGCAAGTGGCATGAGGGTAACGCGCCGATCATGGGGCCGCGCACGCATGCGGCCTGGCTCGCCTCGATCGTGTTCGACGGTGCGCGCGCCTTCGAGGGTGTTGCGCCCGATCTCGACCGCCATTGCGCGCGGGTGAATTGGTCCGCGACCAATTTTCGCCTGAAGCCGGTGGTCGACACCGAGACCTGGATCGGCCTTGCGCGTGAAGGCATCGCGCGCTTTGCGCCTGACGCCGAGCTCTACATTCGCCCGATGTATTGGGCGCAGCATGGCTTGGGCGGCGGCGTGCTGTTCGACCCTGACACGACCAACTGGTGCCTGTGCATCTATGAGGCGCCGATGCCGCAGCCGACGGGGAATGCGATCACGTTATCGCCCTTCCGCCGGCCGACCGCGGAATCCGCGCCGGTCGACGCCAAGGCGGCCTGTCTCTATCCGAACAATTCGCGCGCGCTGATCGAGGCGGCCGGCCGCGGCTTCAACAATTGCCTGATGCTCGACCTGCTCGGCAATGTCGCGGAATTTGGCAATGCCAATGTGTTCATGGCGAAGGACGGCGTGGTCTATACCCCGGCGCCGAACGGCACGTTCCTCAATGGCATCACGCGGCAACGGGTAATCGATCTGTTGCGCGGCGACGGCATCACCGTCGTCGAGAAGACGTTGCGTTATGAGGATTTTGAGAATGCCGACGAGATCTTCTCGACCGGCAATTTTGCGAAAGTGGCGCCGGTGATCCGGATCGATGACCGGCAGCTTGCGCCGGGCCGCTTCTACACGCGGGCGCGCAAGCTGTATTGGGACTTCGCGCACGCCAAGCGACTTGCGGCCTAGGTTCTCTCCGTCATTGCGAGGAGCGAAGCGACGAAGCAATCCATACTGTCTCCGCGGTGACAGTATGGATTGCTTCGCGTCGCTCGCAATGACGGTGTGGTAGGCCTTAAGGCCCAAACACCACAAGCTCGGTGTCGCTGAGATCGGCAAGCTTGGGCCGGTGCGGGCCCTTGAAATATTTGCGTCCGCGCTTCTCGGTGTAGAAGCCGCTGACGCCTTTGAGCGGTCCGTTGGCGTCGAGGAATACGGAAACCTTGCCACGCCGAAGCAGGAAGCGGCCGATCGCGCCGGCGCAGGCGACGTAGTTGGACACGTCGCGGCAATAGATCAGCTGCATCGCGGGTGGCGCAATCCAGCCGCGGCGGATGCGCATCGGCATCAGGACGAACGGCATGGCTTTCCCCGCCGCACGGCAAACCAGGCCGAGGCAGCCATAGCCCGCGTGCCGCGTGAGCAGCTCGACGTCGCTCCCTTCAAGCCCATCGATTTCGGTCGCCTCCGGCGAGACGGCTTCGACCGTCATGCCGGCCGCCGGGCTCGACAGCACCGGGAACGAGAAGAACAGGCCCTTGCAATAAGGGCGAAAACCCTGCGCCTCGATGATCGGCCAGGTCCAGGTCGCCGGGCTGATATTGAAATAGCTGACCTCGGCATGGCGCTGCGCGATCTTGGTCAGCATCGGCGCGTAATTGCGGAACGCCGGGTCGACAAACCAGCTCGATAAATTGCAGTGGATCGCGAGCTCGCCGTCGCACGGGCGCAGCGTGTAGAGCAACAGCAGCACGCCAACCGGCATGCCTTCATGATCGAGCATATAGCCGAACCGCGGATAACCTTGCGGCACCTTGCGCGTTGCCTGGCGGCGCAGACCCAGCATCCAGTAGTCGCGCGGTCGCCAAGCAAAACCACGCGTCAAGAGATCAGCGACGCCTTCGAGATCGGCCTCGCGGATTTCCCGGCATCGGATTTGTGGTCTTGCTGCGTTCACGGCTTCGATCGCTTGTGCGGGGCTCTAGCGCCAGCCCTCGCCATGGGCGGTTGCACGCATGGGCATGCCGAGCATTTCGCGTACATTCGTCGGCCAGGCCTCGAGCTCGGTGCCATGGGTGTGGAACATCGCGACCGCGAGGCGATCCATGCCGAAGGCGACGCAGCCGGTATGGGCCGGCTCGCCATTGGCGTCCTGAATGCCCCACGCCGTGCCGAAATGCGCCTGGTGATAGTTGAAGCTCATGCAGGCCGTCGGCTTCTCTTCCGAGCGCAGCGGCACCAGCAGCTCGAACTTCAGCGATTGCTGCTTCTGGCTCACCGCCTTCATCTGGCCGACGCGGCCGAAGAAGGGGTCGCTCGCATAGTCGACGCGGAACGTGAGGCCGAGATCGCGGGCGATCGCCTGCGCCTTCACCATCCAGCGTTCGCGGAAATCGGCGACGTCGTCAGGCGCACCGATGCAGACATATTCGCGCATCCGGAACGACTGCAGGCGGTCGAGATGGCGCGAGGGCTCGCGGCGGAAGCAATCGGCGGCGACGTCGAAGCGCAGCCCACCTTTCGGAAGCTGGCCGCGCGCGGCCGCGATCGGATAGACGGGATAGCAGGCGGCCGGCGAGAGCACGAGATCGGCCGGCGACAGCGACGTGGTCCAGTCGCCGCCGGCATCGAAGCGGCTCACCGCGGCGTTGATCTCGCGTTCGGTGCCATGCAGGCCGCAGACGCAGCCGAGCAGGTTCGGAAAGCTGTTGAGGTAACCGGATTTTTCCAGCTGGGCGCGGTTCATCACCGGTGGAAAGCGCATCACCTCGGTGTTTGGCTCGCGGCTCCGCGTAATCAGGGCGGCGAGCCGCTCCACCACGTCCTCGTAGAGCGCGGTGCGGGCATAGACGCCATCGGTGCCCATCTTGTGGAACAGCCGGTCGGCGAGATGGTCGAGCGGGTCGGCCGATTGCGGCGCGAGTTCAGGGGAGTCGGTTCTGATCGGAGCGTTCATCGCTGGTCTTCCAGTTTTCTTTGTCGTTTCTCTCGTCGTCTTCTCAATCGCGCAGGGACGTCGGTATTCCGCTCATCAGGCTCGATGTGGCGATATTGGAGAGGATGCGTTCGTTGTTGATCATCAGCGGCGAGGACAGCACGTCGCGCAGCAGCCGCCCGACTGAAAATTCGCCGTCATTGCGATAGCCGGAAAGGCCGCAGGCGCGCATCGCGCTCATCACCGTCTGCACCGCAAGCTCGGAGGCCTCGACCTTGAGCAGGTTGATCGAGGACTGGAAGTCGATGGCCGACAGCGCGCGCTCGTCATGCTCGCGGTTGGCGTAGCTATCGAGATTGGCTGATATGATGGCGCGCAGCTTGGCGAGTGACATCTTCGCTGCGGTGAAATGCGCCGCACCCGGCGGCATCTGGCCGCCCGCGCCGCGCGCCGCCTTGCGGATGAAGCGCTGGGCGCGCTCGACGGCGGCCGCCGCGATGCCGGCCCAGACCGAGGACCAGCAGAGATGCGCAACCGGCGTCATGGTCTGCGCATGGATCTTCTCATAGGCCTCGGGGAAGATGCGGTCGACCGGGGCGTTGACCTTCAATTCGAATCCCGCGCTGCAGGTGCCGCGCATGCCGAGCGTTTCCCAACCCTGGCTGCGTCGCAGCGTGTAGTCATCCTTGGTGATGGCGATCAGAACCTGATCGGAGGAGGCCGCGTCGCTGTTGCGGCGGGCGATCGTGATGATGCCATCGGCTTCCGCGCCATAGGAGATCACGGTGGCGTTGCGTTGGAGGGAAATCTCGGCGTCGTTGCGCTCGACCGCGGCCGCGGAGGAGCGGACGTTGCCGCCGTTCTGGCCTTCCGTGGTGGAGGAGGCCAGCAGCAACTGCTCGGAGGCGACGCGGCGCATCAGTGCCTCGTGATATTTGCTGCCGCTGCCATGCCGCACCAGGCAGGCTACCTTGGTCTGGTGCATGGCGAAGATCATCGCGGTCGAGGAGCAGGCGCGGCCCAGCGTGTAGCACATCTCGGTGATGTCGTAGATTGAGGCGCCGAAGCCGCCGAACTCGACCGGGATCTGCGCGCCGAGCAGCTTGCGCTCGCGTGCGGCATCGATGGCGGCTTTCGGGAAGCGCGCGTCTCTGTCGACCGCCTCGGCTTCGGCAGCGGCTGCGGCGGCAACGGTGACGGTACGCTCCGTAAAGGAGATGCCGCGATCGAGCAGCGCGGTTTCACCACCGCCATTGTTGATGCGAAAATTCGCTTCCTGGATATTCATCGCCGACGCACTCCACTTTTGCCAATGCGTTCACCTAGCGCAAATGCGAATTGCGCTGTGCCGCATCGATCGTTCAAGGTTTCCTTTGAACCCAAGGCTATGGATTTAATTCAAATACGTCGATGAAATTCAGGGTAAACGGCGGCAATTCAAGATCGACGGTTAACCTTTGGTGCCTCGTGAGGTGCGATTTTCATCGATCGCGTTAGCGTTAAAAACAGAAGCAGGTTTTATGCTAAGTCGACGCTACGGCTTTTCAACATCGCCCGCGCTATATGGCAAGCAGCTGGCTGGGCGCATCGCGCGTTAAGGTAAAGCGGATTGGAAGGTTTGGAATGAACGACATTCAGAGGCGGATCATTGATCTCGTCAAATCGATCCTCGAGCAGAATGCCATTGCGGCGGAGATCACTCTCGACACACTGCTGGTCGATGCCGGGCTGACCTCGATGGACATGGTCAATTTGATGCTGGGCGTCGAAGCCGAGTTCGATTTCATGATTCCGCAGGAGCAGATCACGCCGGAAAATTTCCAGTCGGTCGAGACGTTGGCGCGGCTGGTCGCAACGCAGTTGCGCGCGGCGGCGTAAGGAGTTTCTCATTGGTGTCATCGCCCGGCCGAGCGATCCAGTACGCCGCGGCCTTTCAGCTCAAGCACTGACGTCTCTGGAATACTGGATGCCCCGGTCCCGTCTACGCCAAGGCTTCGACGCGACCTGCAAGCTCAGGGGCGCGCCGGAGCTTTAGCGAAGGCGGCAAGCCGGGGCATGACAGCGGAGGATGTGGCGCGCAATGAAGTGAGGGCCCCCGGCGCCCATTCCAAATCCGCCGCAAAACTGGCATAGCTCCACCGGGACGAGTGGAGCGAGCATGGCAAGTGCGGTTCTCGGCATCATCGGCGGTTCCGGCATTTACGATCTGCCGGGCCTGGAAAATGCCCGCGAGGAGGCGATCAGGAGTCCCTGGGGCGAGCCGTCGGCGCCCTGTGCGGCATGGCACCATCGCCGGCCTGCCGATCGTGTTCCTGCCGCGGCACGACAAGGGTCATCGGCTCTCGCCCTCCGACATCAATTACCGCGCCAATATCGACGTGCTGAAGCGTGCCGGCGTCACCGACCTGGTCTCGCTGTCGGCCTGTGGCTCGTTCAAGGAAGAGCTGCCGCCCGGCACGTTCGTGCTGGTCGATCAGTTCGTCGACCGCACCCACAAGCGCGAGAGTTCCTTCTTCGGCAAAGGGCTTGTCGCCCACGTCTCGATGGCGCATCCGGTCTCGCCACGGCTGCGCATTCATCTCGCCGCCGCCGCCGAAGCCGAAGGCATCGCGATCGCGCGCGGCGGAACTTACGTCTGCATGGAGGGGCCGCAATTCTCCACCTATGCCGAGAGCATGACCTACAAGAGCCTCGGCTATTCCGTGATCGGCATGACCAACATGCCCGAAGCCAAGCTCGCGCGCGAAGCGGAAATCTGCTATGCTACGGCCGCGATGGTGACGGATTTCGATTGCTGGCATCCGGACCATGACGCGGTAACGGTGCAGGACATCATCCGCGTGCTGACGTCGAATGCCGACAAGGCGAAAGCGCTGGTGGCGCGGCTGGCAAAGGATTTCCCGCGCGAGCATGAGGCCTGTCCGATCGGCTCGGATCGCGCGCTCGATAGCGCGCTGATCACGGCTCCCGAGGCGCGAGATCCGGAGCTGTTGAGGAAGCTCGACGCGGTCGCCGGGCGCGTGCTTGGACTCAAAGCCGCAACAGAGATGGGCGTGCCATGAAAGTCGACGGCAAACATTTCCGCAGCATCTGGCGCGAGAAGGACGGCTTCTCGGTCGGTGCGATCGACCAGTGCAGGCTGCCGCATGAATTCGTGGTCGCGCGGCTGACCAATGGCGCGGAGGCGGCGGACGCGATCCGTTCCATGCTGGTGCGCGGCGCGCCGCTGATCGGCGCCACCGCGGCCTACGGCATGGCGCTTGCGATGAAAGATGACCGCTCGAATCAAGGCATCGATCGCGCCTATCAGATGCTGATCGCGACGCGGCCGACCGCGATCAACCTGAAATGGGCGCTGGAGGAAATGCGCCGCGTGCTGCGGAAGCTAGCCCCTTCGGCGCGGCTCGATGCCGCCTTTGCCCGCGCCGACGACATTGCCGACGAGGATGTCGCGATCAACCAGGGCATGGCCAGCAACGGCTTGCCGCTGATCGAGGCGATCGCGGCGAGAAAGCCCGGCGGGGTCGTCAACGTGCTGACCCATTGCAACGCGGGCTGGCTCGCCACTGTTGATTGGGGCACGGCGACCGCGCCGATCTATCTCGCGCATGACCGCGGCATCAAGATCCATGTCTGGGTCGACGAGACGCGCCCGCGCAATCAGGGCGCTTCGCTCACCGCCTGGGAGCTCGGTCATCACGGCGTGCCGCATACCGTGATCCCCGACAACACCGGCGGTCACCTGATGCAGCATGGCATGGTCGATCTCGCCATCGTCGGCACCGATCGCGTCGCCGCCAATGGCGATGTCTGCAACAAGATCGGCACCTACCTGAAGGCGCTCGCCGCGCACGACAATGGCGTCCCGTTCTATGTCGCGCTGCCCTCGCCGACCATCGATTTCACCGTCGCCGATGGCGTCATGCAGATTCCGATCGAGCAGCGCAGCGGCGATGAGGTCAGCCATGTGACCGGACGCACGGCCAATGGTCGAATCGAGACCGTGCAGATCGTGCCGGATGGATCGCCGGTCGCAAATTACGCTTTCGACGTCACGCCGGCGCGGCTGGTGAGCGGGCTGATCACCGAACGCGGCGTGCTGAAGCCCGATCGCGCGTCGCTGGCGGCGGCCTTTCCGGAGCGGATCGCGACGGCGGCGGAGTAGGGCACTAATCCCGCCCCATCGTCATTGCGAGCCAACGGGTCCGCGCGAAGCGCGGCCCGATGACAGGCTCCGCGAAGCAATCCATGTCTCGGTGCGGGGAGATATGGATTGCTTCGTCGCTGCGCTCCTCGCAATGACGACGGAGGAGTGGGATAGCCTACCTCAACTTCATCCCCGTTGCCGCTTCCAGCTCCGTCAGCGCCTGCGGCGCGCTGACCACCTTGATCGTGGTCATGCCCATCTCGCGCGCGGGTTTCAAATTCACGCCGAGATCGTCGAGATAGACGCATTTTGCCGGATCGACCTGCAACGCCTCGATCATCATCCGGTAGATGCGTGGATCGGGCTTGCGCAGGCCGATCTTGGCGGATTCGATGATATGGTCGAACAGCGTCATCACCTCGGCGATATAGAGCGAGCGGCCGGAGGTGCTGCCGATCGCATTGGCCGGCAGGTTGTTGGTGATGCAGCCGGTCTTGCAGCTCGCCTTGATGCGCTTGAGCGCCTCGACCATCTCGGGGCGCAGGTCGCCCTGCAGGAGCGGCAGTACTTCCTTGCCTCGCACTTCCGCGCCGAATGCGCGCGATTCGTCCGCGAAGAGTTGATCGAACGTTTCGATGTCGACCTCGGCGCGCTCGAATTTCGCCCAGGCGTTTTCCAGATGATTGGCGGCGTTGGTGCGGCGGATGATGTCGACGGGGAAGCCGCGCTCGCGCTCGAACCGCGCAAAGGCCTCGAACGGCGAGGTGGTCAATACCCCGCCGAAATCCCAGATCACCGCCTCGATCATCATTCCCTCAAGCCGCCGTTCTCTCGGGAAAACCGGCTAACACGTGGGACGCAACGATGCTAGCCCGTGAGGCGGCTTGGCGATGCGCGCCGCGCGGGTTATGGCATCGCGGATGAAAATCTTGCTTGTACTGGCCTCAACAGCGGTGCTGCTGGTCTCCAGGCCCGCCGGCGCGATTGTCGGCGGCGCGCAGCCCGCAGCCGAGGCGATCGGCCGCTCCATCGTCACCATCGTCGGCTCGCGCGGCAATTTCTGTAGCGGCAGCCTGATTGCACCGTCGCTGGTGCTGACGGTGGCGCACTGCGTGCAGCCGGGCTCGGACTACAAGATCGTTCTGTACAGCGCCGACCGGAAGCCGGAATTGCAGGACGTCAGGGCGGTCGCGATCCATCCGGCTTTCCACATGCAGGAGCTGCTGGCGCATCGCGCGACCGCCGATGTCGCGCTGCTGCGGCTCGCCATTCCGGCAAAAGGAAAAATTCCGGCACGCTTTGGCATACCACAATCGCCACTCGCGCCCGGCAACGCCTTCAGCATCGCCGGCGTCGGCGTCACCATCCGCGGCGACGGCAGGAGCGCCGGCGTCATCCGCGCCGCCGACCTTGTCGCGACCGGCAAGCCCGGCACCTTGCAGATTCGCCTGGTCGATCAGGCGAGCCAGGGCACGCGGCCGGGGCTTGGCGCCTGCACCGGCGATTCCGGCGCGCCGGTATTTGAAGAGCAGGCCAATGGGCGCGCCATCATCGGCGTCGTAAGCTGGTCCACGGGGCCGAATGGCAGCGCCGGCTGCGGCGGCCTGACCGGCGTCACGCCACTAACGCTTTACCGCGACTGGATTTTGCAGACGGCGCGGCAATGGGGTTTTGCGCTATGAAATCAAACGCTGTTTGATTTACTGCCTTGCATCAGCGCAAGCTTGACCATGGCGCGCAGTTGAGTTCACTTGCGTCAAACCCAATCGATCAAAGACAGCGCCATGAACGTAGAAGCCGCCCGCAAGACGTTTGTGCCATCAGCGCAGGCGTCCGAACATTTCGATGTGCTGATCGTCGGGGCCGGTATTTCCGGTATCGGCAGCGCCTATCACCTGCGGGCGCAGCTGCCGGGCACCAGCTTCGTCATCCTGGAAACGCAGGAGACTTTCGGCGGCACCTGGTGGACGCACAAATATCCGGGCATCCGCTCCGACTCCGATCTCCACACCTTCGGCTACAGCTTCAAGCCCTGGGTCGGGCCGCCGATCGCGACCGCTGCGGAAATTCGTTCCTACATGGGCGAGGTGATCGAGGAGAACGATCTCGCCAAACACGTTCGCTACAAGCACCGCATCCTCAGGGCAAGCTGGTCAAGCGTGGAAAATCTCTGGACGGTCGAGGCCGAAAAGACCGACAGCGGCGAGAAGGTCGTCATCACCGCGAACTTTCTCTGGATGTGCCAGGGCTACTACCGCCATTCCGAAGGCTATACGCCGGAATGGGCGGGCATGAAGGATTTCAAGGGCCAGATC
>Ga0207661_10001760_pt1 | contig 14819 bp, 10 predicted proteins | sample KBSC713LmetaG_FD_184337 | JGI IMG/M metagenome (GOLD analysis project Ga0207661, IMG submission 184337) | Corn rhizosphere microbial communities from Kellogg Biological Station, Michigan, USA - KBS C7.1-3L metaG (SPAdes) (version 2) | ecosystem: Host-associated > Plants > Roots > Rhizosphere ...
GAACGACGACAAGCTGCCCGCGCTGGAGTCGGCGGCGGGCGCGGCGCAGGCCCGCCTGGCGACGCTGAAGGGTCTCGCCAGCGCGCCGAAGCCCGAGCGCACCTACGACGCGATCACGCTGTCGGCCAACAAGCGCTTCTCGAAGAACTGGCTGACGCGCGCTTCGTACACGTACTCGCGCCTGATCGGTAACTACGACGGCCTCTACCAGGCCGAGCAGAACTACTTCGCGCCGAACGGCAACAACGCCTACGACACGCCCGACCTGTACGCGAACCAGAACGGTCCGCTGCCGAACGACCGCCCGCACCTGTTCCACGTCGACGGCTTCTACACGCGCCCGGTCGGCCGCGGCGCCTTCACATTCGGCCTGTCGTTCGCGGCGCGGTCGGGCATGCCGCGCAACTACATGTCCGGGCTCGTTCCCGGCCAGCAGATCCTCTTCCTGCTGCCGCGCGGATCGGGCGGCCGGACGCCGACCACGACCGAGCTGAACGGCAAGTTCGCGTACCGCCGCGCGCTGTCGCCGAAGGTGAACCTGGAGGCGTTCATCGACTTCTTCAACATCCTGAACCAGCAGGCGGTCGTCCTCACCGACGACAGCTACACGTATAGCTGGGCGGGCCCGATCGTGAACGGCACGCCGTCCGATCTGAAGTACGCGAAGGACATCTCGGGCGCGCCGATCGTCAAGAACCCGAACTACGGCAACGCGCTCCTGTACCAGCGCCCGTTCAGCGGGCGGCTCGGTCTGCGCCTGACGTTCTAGTCGCTCCGCGCTGCGCGCGCGCGGCTAGCGTCCAGTTGAGGGACGGCCGGCCGGACGACGGCCGGTGAGCGGAGGGGAAGGCCCGCGGAAATCGCGGGCGTCGCGCTGGCATCGCGCTCGCAAAGGCGAGCGGCATGTTCGTGCGTGTCGCGTCCGCTGCGGTCGTCGGGATCGAAGCTGCGCCCATCGACGTCGAGGTCGACGTCGGCGTCGGGCTCCCCTGCTGCAGCATCGTCGGCCTCGCTGACGCGGGCGTGCGCGAGGGCCGCGTGCGCATTCGCGGCGCGCTCGAGAACAGCGGCTTCAAGCTGCCGCCCCGCCGGATCACCGTCAACCTGGCGCCGGCCGACCTCCGCAAGGACGGCGCCGCCTTCGATGTTCCAATCGCCGTCGGGATGCTGGCGGCCGCGGGCGTGGTCGACGCGGCCGCCCTCGACGGAACGCTGTTCGTCGGCGAGCTGGCGCTGGACGGGACGCTGCGGCCAGTGCGCGGCGTGCTGCCCATCGCGGCGTGGGCGCGCGGCCGCGGCATGCGGCGCATCGTCGTCCCGCCCGAGAACGCCGGCGAAGCGGCGGTCGTGTCCGGCCACGACGTGCAGGCACCGCCGAACCTGAACGCGCTGGTCGCGTTGCTGCGCGGCGAGCCCTGGGACGTCCCCGCGGCCGCGCCCGGATCGGCGGCGGCGCGGCCGGCGCTGGTGGGCGGCGCCGATCTGACCGACGTGCGCGGCCAGGAGGTGCCGCGCCGGGCGCTGGAGATCGCCGCGGCGGGCGGCCACAACCTGCTGTTCGTGGGCCCGCCGGGCGCGGGCAAGACGATGCTCGCCGCGCGGCTGCCCGGGATCCTGCCGCCCCTCAGCTTCGACGAGGCGCTGGAGACCACGATGGTCTATTCGTCCGCCGGCCTGCTGGGCGGTTCGTCGCTGGTCGGCGCGCGCCCGTTCCGCGCGCCCCACCACACGGTGTCGTCGGCGGGCCTCGTCGGGGGCGGACCGAACGTTCGCCCGGGCGAGATCTCGCTCGCGCACAACGGCGTGCTGTTCCTCGACGAGCTGCTCGAGTTCCCGCGCCACGTGCTCGAGATGCTGCGCCAGCCGCTGGAGGACCGCGCCGTCACGATCGTCCGCGTGCGGCGGGGCGTCACCTACCCGGCCGACTTCATGCTGATCGCGGCGCTGAACCCGTGTCCGTGCGGCCACCTCGGCAGCACCGTCCGCACGTGCGTCTGCTCGACGGCGGCGATCATGGCCTACCGCGCGCGGCTGTCGGGGCCGCTGCTCGATCGGATCGACCTGCACGTCGACGTCCCTGCCCTGCCGTATCGCGAGCTGGCGCTCGCCGACGCGGGCGAATCCAGCGCGGCGATCCGCGAACGCGTCGTCGCGGCGCGCGACCGCCAGCACGCGCGCGGCACGCGGTGCAACGCGCGGCTGTCGTCGACCGAGCTGCGGCGGGCGGCGCCGCTGGACGGGGCTGGCCACGCGCTGCTGGAACGGGCGGCCACGCGCCTGGGCCTGTCGGCGCGCGCGATCACGCGCGTGCGCCGGGTGGCGCGCACCATCGCCGACCTGGCCGCCAGCCCGGCGATCGCCGCCGGCCACCTCGCCGAAGCCCTCCAGTACCGCGTTCTCGATCAACCAACGACCTGACCAAGGAGCGACCATGTCCACGATGAAGGAGAAACTGAAGGCGGTGGCCGGTGCCATCGCAGCCATCGAAAAGCAGTTCGGCAAAGGCGCGATCATGCCGCTGTCGGGCGGCGACATCGCCGAGATCGGCACCATCCCTACGGGCAGCGTGGGCCTCGACATCGCGCTGGGCGTCGGCGGCCTGCCGCGCGGCCGCGTCATCGAGATCTACGGGCCCGAGTCGTCGGGCAAGACGACGCTGACGCTCCACGCGATCGCGGAGGCGCAGAAGGCGGGCGGCGTGTGCGCGTTCATCGACGCCGAGCACGCGCTGGACGTCGGGTACGCGCGGAAGCTGGGCGTCCGCATCGAGGACCTCCTGGTTTCGCAGCCCGATCACGGCGAGCAAGCGCTGGAGATCGCCGACAAGCTGGTCGCGACGGGCGCCATCGATCTGATCGTCATCGATTCGGTCGCGGCGCTGGTCCCGAGGGCGGAGATCGAGGGCGAGATGGGCGACGCCCACATGGGCCTGCAGGCGCGGCTCATGAGCCAGGCGCTGCGCAAGCTGACCGCCGCGACGGCGCGCAACAACACCGCGGTCGTCTTCATCAACCAGCTGCGCCAGAAGATCGGCGTCGTCTACGGCAACCCGGAGACGACGACGGGCGGCAACGCGTTGAAGTTCTACGCGTCGGTGCGCCTGGACATCCGCAAGATCGGCGTCGTGAAGAACGGCGAGCAGGTGGTCGGCAACCACGCGCGCGTGAAGGTGGTCAAGAACAAGGTCGCGCCGCCGTTCCGCGAGGCGGAGTTCGACATCCTGTACGGCGTGGGCGTCAACGTGCCGGGCGAGATCGTCGACCACGCGACGGCCGCCGGGCTGTTCGACAAGTCGGGATCGTTCTACTCGTTCAAGGGCGAGCGGATCGCGCAGGGCCGCGACAAGGCGTGCGCCTACGTCGCCGAGCACCCCGAGATCGTCCAGGAGGTGCGCCTGACGTTGCTCGAGGCGCGCAAGGCGGAGAACGCCGCCCTGGGCGCGCCGAGCGCTGTTGCCGCCGCGGCCGCGCAGGCGGCTTGACGGTTGCGACTTGCCACGCCCGCTCTGTCGGGCGTGGCGACATCTTTTGGGGACGGCCCGCCGGGCGCTCTAGTCGGTGAGGCTACCGAGCTGGGCGCGGAGGCGCTGGACGCTTGCTTGGTAGACGAGGTTGTCGGGCGCGAGCCGCAGCGCCTCCTGCCAGGCCTCCAGCGCGTCGTGGTACCGCGCGTGCGCGCGCAGCGCGATGCCCAGATCGAACAGCTCGACAGCGCGGTCCAGCGGGCTCCGCTGGGGCTCGCTGGCGGCCGCGTTCCGCATCGCATCGATCAGATTCGCCGCCGTCGCGTGCCGCAAGGGTCCGCTCCCCGGTGACGGCGGCCGAAACGCCTCGGGCGGCAGCGGCAGGCTGATCCGCTCGGTCTCTCCGTCGGGGATGTGCGTCGGCACGTCGGCCGAGGCGACACGGATCGGGCCCGACGCGTCCAGCATCTCCCGTTCGGACAGCGCCAGGACGGCGTCCGAGTCGGACTTGTTCGTGGTGTCGAGCGCTTCTGGAACGCCCTGCGCCTCGACCGCGGTGACCGCCGTCTCGCCTTCCAGCAACGACGACAGCGCCGCGGTGACGTCGCGTTCCTTGCTGGACGCGCCGATCTGCAGCAGCGCGCGCGCGATCGCCGCGCCGAACTGCCGCGCACTGGTGAACCGCTCCCGCGGATCGTACGCGGTCGCCTTCTTCACCAGCTCGGCGATGTTCCCGGGCAGCTCGGGCAGCTTCGCGCGCGGATCGCAGCCGCGGCTCGCGGTCACCGCCTTGACGACCTCGGCGTCGGATCCGTTGAACGGCCGCACGCCGGTCAGGCATTCGTACAGCACGATGCCCGCTGAATAGATGTCGCTGCGGCAATCCTCGCCCTCGTGGCGGATGCGCTCGGGCGCGGCGTAGCGAAACCGTCCGACGAACAGCTGGTTCGGCGGCGTCCGCGCGGTCGCGCGCGCCGCGCCGAAGTCGATCAGCTTCGCCGTGCCGCTGGTGGAGATGATGATGTTGTCAGGGCTCAGATCGCGGTGGATCAGCCCGAGCTCGCCGCTGCCGTCCTCCAGCTCGTGAACGTGCTGCAGCCCCTCGCAGACGTCGCGGACGATGTGCAACGCCGCCGCGACCGACATCCGCTCGTGCTGGATCAGCATGCGCCGGTGGACGGACCGCAGGGTCAGCCCGGGCACGTACGACATCGCGATGAAGTAGCGTCCCTCCAGCTGACCGAAGTCGAAGACGTCGACGATGTTCGGGTGGTTCAACCGGGCGGCCAGCGACGCCTCGCTGACGAACATGTCGACCAGCTCGCGCCGGTGCTGCAGCGTCGTGAGCATCGTCTTGATGACGACGCGTTTCTCGAAGCCGGCGACGCCCTTCATCTTCGCGCGCCACACCTCGGCCATGCCGCCCGTGGCGAGCAGCGATTCGATCTCGTAGTTGCTGAACTGGGTCCCTGGGACCCATGCCGAAGCGGCGGCAACAGCCGCCACTTCCTTCTCTCCGCGCGCGGTGGTCATCATGGGTATTTCGCGAAAAAACGCCCCCGCTCCCGGGGTGAGGAGCGGGGGCGTGTCGGGGGACGACGCGGGGCTAGAGAGCCCCCAGGAACGCTTCCAGGTCCTTCCGCTTGCCGTGGGACAGATCGATGTTGAACCGGTCCTCATGGTATCGGATGGCGGCGCGGATGTTCTTAGCCTGGCCGTCGTGGAAGTACGGCGCCCGGGCGGCGAGACCGCGCAGCGGCGGGATACGGAACTTCGCGAGGTCGGTCCAGACGCCCGTGGTGCCGCGGCCCAGGTCGCAGATGCGGCGCGTCTCGCCGGTCGTCTTGTTGGTGACGGCCAGGATCGGGAGGCCCGGGCTGCAGTTCGGCTCGTTCGCCGTGCCGATGTCGACCATGCGGATGACCGAGGAGCCGCCGACGTTCGGCGTGTTGTGGCAGGTGCTGCAGGTGCCCGTGATCGGGACGTCCGTTCCGCTCAGATCCGTGAACCCCGGAACGCCGCTGATCGTGAACTGGTTGAAGTTGAAGACCTCCTGGCCGCGATAGATCGCCGCCTTCGCGTCTTCCTCGCAGTCATTGGTGCGGCCGTTCACCGCGAAGACCTCCCACGCGTCGAAGATGTTGAACACCTTCGAGTTGAAGCCCGGCTGCATCGGGTCGTTCATGCCCAGCGTGAACGTCATGTTCGACAGGAACGTCGGACCGCCGTTCGCGCCGCCCGCATCGAGGCGCCCCGCCTGGTTGTCGATGATCTGCGCAAAGAAGATCCCGAGCATGAAGTCGCGGCCCAGGTTCTGCTGATCGACCGGAACCGGGGTGGCGGGATCGCGCTGCTCATGCAGCTGCGCCGCGCCCCGCATCAGGCCGGCCAGCGTCACCGGGATGTCCTGCACCGGCGCCGCGGTGTTCGTGATGCTGGAGACCAGCTTCTCGTTCGCGGTCGCGGTCGGCCGGTGGAAGTTCAGCACCTGGGTCGGCGTCGAGAAGCCCGACGGATCCTCGGGCGCCACCGTGTACTGCGCCGTCGGGGAGATGTTCCGCGTGAAGCGCGTGACGGCGAGGTCGATGGTGTTCGGCATGAACGTCGCCTTGCGCGCCTTCTTGGTGGAGATGTCGGCGGTGGGGCTCGTCCCCTCGTCGACCAGGTTGAACAGCGGCGCGAGGCCGTCGGTGTCCTTGAACAGGTCCTTGTTCGCGGCCGACGTCATCGTCCAACCCTGGTTCGGGTTGTGGCACGTCATGCAGGTGCGTGGGTTGGTGCCCAGCGCCTGGAAGAACGGGTTCGTGAAGTCGATCGCGCCTGTGGAGTGGACGGTCTCGGCGATGCCGTAGTCGTTGCCTCCGGGCTCCAGGTTCGACCTGGCTTCCGTGATCGACTCGTCGACGTCACCGCCCTCTGTCCCACAGCCGCTCACAACCAGGACCAAACTACCGGACACGACCCGAAGCGCTTGCCACTTCAACATCGATGACCTCCAGAAAAGATTGACTGACACCTGATCGACCGTTCCCTTAACGACCTCATGCACGGTTATTTCGAAATTTTCCCTGTTCAAACTCTACCGCTCGCCAATTTCAACCGTCAACGATCGTTTACGGATTTACGCAATGAACACCAATGATTTGGCGGATAAAGTGCGGGCGTTGTTTGCAGCGCTCACGGCTGCGCACATTACGCGTCCGCCACGAACTGTAAGCTGCAACGGTGTTCGCCAAGGCGGCGTTGCCTCGGGTTCAACATGTGGGGCATCCACGCCCCAGAAAGTCGCAAAGCCGCACCACAAAACGTTCCCGAAAAATGAAAACGCCCCCGCACCGGATCAGGGGTGCGGAGGCGTTTTGTAAATAGCTTCGCGCGACGGCGCTAGAGCGCGCCCAGGAATGCCTCGAGATCGCTCGCTTTCCCGTCGGAGAAGTCGATGTTGAAGCGGTCCTTGTAGAACTGGACCACCTCGCTGATCTTCTTCGCGCGGCCGTCGTGGAAGTACGGCGCGCGCGCGGCCAGACCGCGCAGCGGCGGCACGCGGAACTTCGCCAGGTCAGCCCAGACGCCGTTGCCGCCACGGCCCATGTCGCAGACGCGCCGGATCTCGCCGGTGGCCTTGTTCTGCAGGGTGAGGATCGGCAGCGCCCGATCGCAGTTCGGCGCGTTGGCGATGCCGAGGTCGACCATCCGGATCACGGAGTGACCGCCCACGTTCGGCGTGTTGTGGCACGTGCTGCAGGTGCCGCGCACCGGATCCTGCCCGAGCACATCGTTGATTCCCGGCACGCCCGTGATGTCGAATTCGTTGTTGTTGAACACGTCCTGGCCACGCGCGATCCGCGCGCGCGCGCTGTTGCTGGAGCCCGCCCAGGCGTCGTACAGGTCGAAGACCTTGTGGTTGAACCCGGGCGCCGCCGGGTCGTTCATCCCGAGGGTGAACGGGAACGTCGAGAGGTTCGCGGGGCCGCCCTTGGCGCCCGCCGCGTCGAGCCGGCCCGCGCGGTTGTCAGTGATCTGCGCGAAATAGAGGCCCAGGAAAAGGTCCGCCGCCGCCAGCCCGTCGGCGACCGGAACCGGGTTCGCCGGGTCGCGCTGTTCGTGCAGGTTCGCGCCGCCCCGGAGCACGTTGCCGAACGTGGCGCGCACGTCCTGGACCGGACCGCTCGTCCAGAGGATGCTCGACACCTTCGCCTCGTTCATCGTCGGCGACGGCCGCCGGAAGTTCAGGATCGCCGTCGGCGTCGAGAACCCCGAAGGATCGTCGACCGCGAGCACGGTGAACTCCGCCGTCGCCGGGACCGTCCGCGTGAACCGGGTGAGCCCGTGCTGGATGGTGGTGGGCTCGAAGGACGCCTCACGCTTGTCCTCGGTCGACAGGTCGGCGTCGGGCCGTGCCCCCTCGTCGACGGGGTTGAACAGGGGCGCCAGGCCGTCCGTGGCGTCGAACAGGCGATCGTTCGCGGCCGTCGTCATCGTCCAGCCCTGATCGGCGCTGTGACAGGTGGCGCAGGTCCGTGGGTTCGTCCCCAGCTGCTGGAAGAACGGGTTGGTGAAGTCGACCGCCCCCGTCACGTGGAACGTCTCGGCGGTGCCGAAGTCGTTCCGTGCGGCGAGCAAGTTGTCGCTGCTCTGGGTGACGGTGTCGCCGGCATCGTCCGCCAGCCCGCACCCAGCCGCCGCGAGCAAAATGCCCGTCGAGATTGTCTTGAACGTTCTGAACATCGCGCAACCTCCAATCGATTGGTTGGTCAACTGCGCGGGTATTGTTCCCTGACGTGTCCTTGTGGTTGTCGACGTTTCGCCGGTATTTGTCGATTGTTTGCAACGAACCGGCGTGCGCACATTAGACGCGCACGCCGATTTGTACGCTTGCCCCCACCCCGCGATGCGGCTGTTGCGCCGCCTTCAACGACGGGGCGCGCACACCCCACTCTCGTTACTGGTGTTCCTGGCTCTCGCGCGGATAGAGGCTGGGCGGGAACCGTCCCTCGATGCCGCCCGACTGGAACTCCACGAAGTAGATCAGCGCCCAGATCTGCTCCTTGGACAGCTTTCCGCGCCAGGCGGGCATCTTCCAGCGGTTGCCCTCCTTCTCGATCTTCCCGTTGTAGACGATGCGGAAGATCTCCGCGTACGGGCGCCGCAGACCGAAGAACAGGCCCTCGCCGCGCCCCCAGGTCGCCCCGGGCGTCGGCATCCGCACGATGTCTTCCATCTTGCGGCGACCGCCGTGGCACTCGTTGCAGAAGGTCGTCCAGATCGAGATGGTCTCGACGGAGGTCTGCAGGTCCCAGAAGCCCGCGGGCGCCTGCTTCTCCGAGATGTCGTTGTCCCGATCCCGCGCCTTGTCGTCCGTCAGCTTCAAGAAGTCCCCGCGGAACGGCCACCACATGTCGCCGACGTGGACCGGGGGCTTCTCGACCTGCTTGACGGGCGCGGCCGGGGTTCGCGACAGCACGAACGCCGAGTCCTCCGTCGCGCTCGGTTCAATCGTCTTCTCCGCCGCCGTGGGCGCCGACGCGCACGCCGACACCGCAACTCCCGCCACCAGCACCAGGACGACGAACGTGTGTCGGCTGCCTGCTGGTAAGGACGTCACTCGTACTGTCCGTAGGCCTGACCGGCCTTGTTCTTGTGTGCGCCCGCCTTCGATTCCAGCTGCAGCGCCGTGTCGGCGGTGGCGCCGGCGGCGACGTCGACCCACTGGCTGGCCGGCCGCGACCCCGGCGCCCAGGCGACGACCTTGCGACGGCCCGAGGGAACGTTCGGGATCTCGAACGTGCCGTCGGCCTTCACCTTCGCGAAGTGCTTGTTCGGCACGACCAGCACGCTCGCGGCCATCTGCGGGTGGATGTTGCAGTAGACGTCGACCGGCCCCGCCTCGGTGAACGTGTGCGACTTGGGCTCGCCGCCCGAGTTGTAGAGGCCGAGGTCGAACGAGTTGCCCGAGCTGAGCGAGAACACGTTGTGATAGATGTTGTCGTTGTTCGGGAAGGCGATCGCCGTCCCGCGCTGGACGACGGCCCAGTTCGGAACGAACTTCTTGCCCGCCTGCTCGATGACCTTGTGCTGGCCCTTCACGGCTGGCGCCATCACGTTCTCGACGTAGACGTACGCGACGGGCTCACCCGACGGAATGGTCACCTTGCCGCGAACCGTGCCGCCGATCTCGGGCGCGGCCGCGACGCTGACCGGTGGAGCAGGCCGCCGCGCGGGCGCCTCGCGCGCCGGTGGGGGTGCCGCCGGCGGTGAGGGTGGCGCGCTCGCCCGTGGCGAGGACGCTTCGCTCTTCACCTCGGACGAAGAGCCCGAACCGTTGCCGAGGTTCTTCAAGGCCTTGCTCAGCAGCGTCGCCCGCTGGCGGTCGAACTCGGCGGCCTCGACGATCGCCTGGCGTAACCCCTGGACCTGCGCCTGCAGCTGCCGAACCTCGCGTCGCAATTCCTCCACCTCCGACGAATCCGCCGCCCACGCGGCGCGCGGCACGGCAATCAGTGCCGCGGCGAATACCGCGACCAGTGCCTTGGTTGCTGTCGGTGTGTTCACTGAATTCCTCCGTTTCTTCGTCGTGCGTTGACGATCAGGACCAAAAACATGAGCGCGCAGAGCGGGATCGGGCACCAGACGAGGAACTGCAGCGTTCGCGCGCGCTCGAATTGATGCTGGGCGGGCACCAGCCACGCCAGCCGGGCCGCCGTCGCGCCCTCGCCGGTCCTGGCCACGCGCACCAGGTGCGTGCGCCCCCCCGCGGCCACCGGCTCGATTCCGTCGACCATCCGTCCCGCCGCCCGCAGCGGCTCGTCCAGCTCGTGTCCGTCGGCGCTGCTCGCGGTGACGCGCTCGCCGATGAACAGCGCGCCCGTCACGCCCAGCGCCGTGCCGACCGTGGCCAGCTGGCTGCGCCCCAGCGAGAGGCCCTTCACCAGCAACGCCGGCGTCTGATCGCCCGATCGAATCGGCGCGACGCCGACGACCTGGACCTGATCGGGCAGCGTCCACACGTCCGACGTCGGGTGCTCGAAGCCGGTCTTCACCGCGGGCGAGGCGCCCAGGTTCACCTCGCGCAGGCTGGTCGCACCCGCCACGGCCACGACCTTGCCGGCCGCGTCCACGACCGCGAGCAGCGACGCCCCCGACGATTTGCGCAGATCATCGAGGATGTCCTGCACGGTCGCCTCGTCGAACTTGGGCGCCAGCACCGTCGCGCGGATCCGGTTGTCGTCGGCGAGGACCTTCACCTCGGCCACCAGCTGATCGCGCTGGCGCGCCAGCAGCTGCTCCATCGACGCGCCCGCCTGCCCCAGTAGCTGCTCGTCCAGCTCCGAGAGAAACCGGCGCAGCTGCCGGTCGGCCAGGTACGACGCCCCCGCCACCAGGCCCAGCACCACGAACCCGGCCAGGATCATGCCGATCCCGCTCGAGGCGGGCGCGGGGGCGGGCGCGACCACGCTGTTCGACATCGGTGGTGGAACAACCTCGAAGCGAGTCCTCGTCATTATTGATTGCTCCCTTCCTGCGGCGCGGCCGGCGACTCTTTCAACGTCAACGAGATCGCCCGCGCTTGCCCGTCGGCCAGCGTCACCTGCTCGGTCACCGGTTCGTAGCCCGGCTTGTCCAGGCGGACCTGCACGCGGCTGCCCGCCACCAGGCCGGTCAGCACCGTCGGCGTGCGCAGGCCCGTCGGCGTACCGTCGACGAACACGTGGGCGCCGGACGGCTGGCTGCGAATGTCCAGGGTCGCGGTCGCGCGCGTGGGCCGCGCCGCCGGCGCGTCGGTGAATGAACGCTCGCCGCGCAGCGCGACGGCAGCGACGGCGCCGAGGCCGCCGAGGACGATCACCACGCCGATCGCGATCGGCACCACCGACCGGCGCGCAGGAGGCCGCGGCCCGGTGCCGTCGGCCGTGGTGGCGACGTGAAGCGCCGCCGCCGCACGCGCCGGCGTGGGCGGTGTCGCCGCAGTTGCGCGCCCGCCCGACGACGACCGGAGGACCGGCCCCTCGGTGGGCGCGTTCGTCGACGAACGGCGGTTGCCCGAAGGATTGCTGCCGAAGCTGGTCGACCAGAGCGCGCGCGGCTGCGCCTTCCCCTGCCCGCCCGTCGATCCGGGCTCCGAGCCGGTCCGGTCGCCGGTTGCCGGGCGCATCGCGTTCAGCGCGAACAGGCGCTCCAGCGTCGGCTCGATCTCGCCGCCCTGGCTGATCGCCTTCTTCAACGTCGCGCGCTCGGTTCCGAAGATCGACTCCATCCACCGGCCGACGCTCTTGCTGGTCGGCCGATCGTCGTGGACCATCAGGTAGCGGTCCAGCTCCTCGGACATGTCGTGCGCGGTCCGGAACCGCTTGTCGGGATCGCGGGCGAGCGCGCGCAGGGTGATCGCATCCAGCTCGGCGGGAATGTCGGAGCGGAGCGCGCTCGGCGCCTCGATCCGGCGCGACCGGACCGCATCGATCGTCGCCACGTCGGTGCTCGCATCGAACAGGCGGGCGCCCGTCAGGCTCTCCCACAGCGCGATGCCCAGGCAGAACACGTCGGTGCGGCGATCGACGGGCTTGCCCTCGATCTGCTCCGGCGCGCAGTAGCCGTACTTGCCCTTGAACACGCCGGGGATGCTCTTCTGCTTCTCCGGCCCGCGCACGACGCCGAAGTCGAGCAGCTTCACGACGCCGTGGTACGTGACAAAGATGTTGCGCGGACTGACGTCGCGGTGGACGAGACCGATCGGCTTGCCGTGCCCGTCACGCGCCTCGTGCGCGTAGTGCAGACCCTGCGCCGCCTGCTGCGTGAGCGCGGCGGCGATCTCGACCGGCATCCGACCGTCCTGGCAGCCCGCGATGATCGCCGACAGATCCTCGCCGGGCAGGTACTCCATACTGATGAAGTAGTTGCCGTCGACCTCGCCGAGCTCGTAGGTCGCGACGATGTTCGGGTGCTCGAGGCGCGCCGCGATCCGCGCTTCATTCAGAAACATCTCGCGCAACTGTTTGCTATCAGCCAAATGCGGCTGAATGCGCTTCAGCGCGACGATCTTCACGAAGCCCTGGATCCCGCGGCGCTCGGCGATGTAGAGGCGGCCCATTCCGCCCTGCCCCAGCAGCCCGAGCAGCTGGTAGCGGCCGAAGGTTTCGCCGACGCGCGCGGAGCCGTGCTCCGAGTCCGCGGTATGTCGTCGCTCGATCACGCGCAGACTCTCTCGTCACTATGTGCCCGTTGGTTTAGAGCAAAACACGCTCGCGTTTTGCGCCTTTCGCTTTGGCGCAACGATGCGCAATCAGCGCAAATGTTGGCGCAAACGATCATTTGCGTCAGACCTCCGATCTCGCGCTCTACGAAACGTCACTGCGGATACAGATCGCGCCAGGACCCGTGAGAGCGCATACCGATCCTGAAGCGATCGTTCTTCGACGGGCCCGATCGCTCAAGACGGCGACGCTTCCGTCGAGAAACCCCGTCGCGTGCTTCGCGACACCTTGAATCGAATCAAGCAACGCGGCCGGGTCAATGCTGACGATCGGGCGACCGCACGAGCTCAGGCGGTCGACGCGCTCGACCGTGGCGAGCTCGAGGCGGGGCGCCGCGCATTACTGCAATCCCTGAATTACGAAAACGACAGTTGCGAAATCATGATCGATGTTGCGGCCGAGCTCGCGTTCGCGGGCTTCGTGGCCGATGCCGAGCACGTGCTGCGGCGAACCATCGACCGCTTTCCCCGCCGCGTCGAGGCCACCGTCGAGCTCGCGCGCCTATTTCTGGCGTCCGGCAACGACGAGAAGGCCATGCGTCTCTCGACGCAGGCCCTTCGCGAACATCCTAGAAACGGTGACCTGCATGCGTTAGCCGCCTGCGCCAACGAACAGCTCGGCCTTTTTGACGACGCCGCCAGCCACTGGGCCGCGATCCTCGCCGCCGATCCCAACAACACGTATGCGAACAAGCGCCTCGCCGCGCTGCTCGAGCGGAACGGCGACGTTGCCGGCGCGATCGACTGCCTGAGGCGGGTCGTCGATGTGACGAGCGGTCAGGATCTCGACGCGGTCACAAGCCTTGGGATCGCGCTGTCCGCCGACGGGCAGCACACGGAGGCGCTCGGATTGCTCGCGCGCGTCGCGAAGGGCCAGCCCGAGGACGGGGCGGCCCAGGCCGACTTCGCGAACGCGCTGCTCGCCGCCGACCGGATCGAGGACGCGATCACCGGCTTCTCGGAGGCGCTGCGGCTGAACCCGAGCTCGGCGCAGGCCTACTGTGGCCTCGGGCTCGCCTATCAGAGGATCCAGCGCTGGCACGAGGCGGCCGAGGCGTTCCGGACGACGGAGCAGCTGGCGCCCGACCAGGCGGTCGGCCCGTACAACCTCGGGCTCGCGCTCGCGGCGCTCGGCGAGCGCGACGAAGCGCGCAGCGCGCTGCTGCGCGCGGCCGCGCTGGAGCCAGACGACGCCGGCATTCGCGAGGCGCTGCAAGGGCTGCTCGTGCCGCCCGCGCCCGAGCCATCCGCCGCACCCGAGCCCGCGGTGCCCGCGCCGCGCTTCGGCGGCGACATCAAGACCTTCGCGCTGCCCGAGGTGCTCGAGTTCCTGCGCCTCCAGAACAAGACCGGATCGCTCGTGGTCTCATCCCGTCGTGGCGCCGCGATCGTCCGGCTCGTGCGCGGCCAGGTCACCAGCGCGTCAGCGCCCGGCATCAGCCGCCTGGGCGAGAGGCTCGTCGCCCGCGGAATCATCAGCGCCGACGCGCTCGAGCGCGCGCTCGAGCAGCAGCGATCCGATGACGGTGAAAGCGCCGAGGCGCTCGGCACATTGCTGATGCGCGAGCGCCCCGCCACCCGCGAGGCGCTGACCAAAGCGGTGTTTCAGCAGGTGATCGATGCACTGGGCGAGATGCTGACCTGGAACGAGGGCGCGTTTTCATTTCATCCGGGGAGCGACCGAGGGCGGCCGGCGATCGCCTTCGACCTCCAGAACGTGGTGCTGGAGGTCCTGAGGATCGCCGATGAGCGCAACGCCAACAGATCGTCCACCTGAGGAGGGTAGATGAACGTAGAGAGAGAGTCCCCCCAATCCCCCCGGCACCGACGTCGTGTCGCCATCGGGCGCGCCATGTCGATGGTGGCGCCGATCGCCGCGCTGGCGCCTTTGTTCGCCGCCGCGCCGGCCCTGGCGCAGGAAGAACGGTCGCAGGCGCCTTCGCTGCCGGACTCGGGCGGCGACGAAGCCCCCGCTGCGGCGGCGCCCGATCGCCTGCAGATGCTGGAAGAGCGGATGAACGAGCTGAACCTGCAGCTGCGCCAGTCGGAAGAGCTGCGCCAGAAGAGCATCTCGCCGCTCTCCTGGAACGGCTACGTCGACTTCGGCTT
>Ga0207661_10001761_pt1 | contig 14817 bp, 11 predicted proteins | sample KBSC713LmetaG_FD_184337 | JGI IMG/M metagenome (GOLD analysis project Ga0207661, IMG submission 184337) | Corn rhizosphere microbial communities from Kellogg Biological Station, Michigan, USA - KBS C7.1-3L metaG (SPAdes) (version 2) | ecosystem: Host-associated > Plants > Roots > Rhizosphere ...
ACCCGATGCCTCGAGCGGCACCCTGCGCCTGGGCGGCGCGATCGAACTCCTGCAGCTCGGCGCGGGGCAGGTCTTCCAGAAAGAATTCTGGCTCGACCTGGCCGGCAAGGACACGAGCTCGGACAGGGACCTGAAGGCGATCTGCGAGCACACCGGCCAACCCAACGAGCCCGAGGTCTCCACCGGGCCCGGACACTAGATTCGCCCGCCAGGCCAGCAGATTTCAAGAATCACTCGGCGTTGGGATCGGTCAGAGACGCCACGTCGGCGAGGTCCAGCGGGCGTCCGCGGGCGAGCTTCATCTGGATCAGGTCGTCCAGCCCTACCACCGGCACCTCGATGTCGCCGAGTCGGACGTGGAGCGCTCCCTTGCTCAGCTCGGCGAAGGAGCGCCCCCCCGGTACCTCGTGCATCACGTCGATGCCCCCGTCGCGGCTGGTGAACTGCCAGATGGTTGCCCGGGGGAGCATCTCGGCGGTGATCTCCGTTCGCTCCGCGCCGGGGTTGACCACTTTGGCGCCGAGGGAACGGAGGGCGGCCGCGAGTCGCTCGAGGTTGGCCGGCTCCGGCGCGGGGATGAGGTCGGCGTCGTTGGTGGTGCGCACGTGGCCGTGGGTTTGAACCGCCAGTCCTCCGATCAGCACGTAGTCGACTTTGTGCTCGGCGAGAGCGCGCAGGATGCGCTCGGCGTCGAGCGGGGATTCAACCTCGTTCACGAGCCGCTCGTCCGGCCGCGGCGAGACGCCCCGCCATGCGGTTCCACGAAATCCCCAACTCCAGGCGCTCCTCCGGGGTGCGCCCGGCCGCCGCGCGCCTGTGGGCGGGATCGTATTCCCGCGCCGGCGAGGCGCCGTTGATCTCCAGTTGCTCCCCCATGGCGCGAAGCAGGAGGTCGACCGTCTCGATCGAGGGGGAGATCTCATCGGCCTCGAGCCTGCTGATCGCCGACTGGCGGCTGCCGACTCGCCTGGCGAGTCGCTGTTGGCTGAGGCCTCGACGAATGCGGGTGGCGCGAATCAGCTCACCTGGGGTCATACTTAAATCATAACGAATATGTGATATCTGGCCTGGCCTGGTCCTCAAGCTCAGCCCGCTGCTACCGCCAGTTCCTCGCTCGCCACCTCGTGCCCCTCATAGGGCAGCACCGCGAAGTACATCAGCGAGGGCAGCAGCGACTGCACGTCATCGGCTTCGCCGCGATTGAGGCGGGAGTAGAGCAGGGCCTCGATGCCGCCGACGATGCCGGCGGCGGCGATCGCCGAGGGGGCGTTGGCCGGGTCGGCCTCGGCTCGGACCATCGAGTCGAGGCAGGAGGCGAAGTGGTCGAGCTGGGCGTCGCGGCGTTCGAGCGCGGGGGGGCAGGCGGCGCGGGCGTCGACGATCAGCGACATCGCCTCGTCGGGGTTCTCGGCGACGAAGCGGAGCAGCTCTTCGAGGCCGAGCCGCAGGCGCCCGCGCCAGTCCTCGCCGCTCTCGGCGGCGCTCTCGAGGGCGGTCCGCAGGCGGGCGGCGGCGCTGTCGAAGGCCGCGAGGAAGCAGGCTTCCTTGTTCTCGAAGTGCTCGTAGAAGGTGGGACGGGACACCCCGGCGCGATCGAGCACGTCCTGCACACTGACCTCACGGTAGCCAAGCTCCGCCGTGGCGCGTAGCATTGCTGCCAGCAGACGCTCGCGCTGGACGGCGCTGACCAAGTCGGAGGGGAGCGAGCGGATGCCCGAGGGGAACTGGCCTTCCCCGCCTGAGAGCAGGTCCGCCGCGGCGCCGACGTCGGCCGGTGACCAGCTCTCGCCGAGCGCGGCGAGCAGCATCTCCTGACTCAGTTCTACCCTGTCCGGTGCCATTGAGAAACTCGATCGTTTCTGTTATAAACCTATCGAGTTCTCCCACGGTACCATCTGGGTCGTTGGCTTGCAAGGGACTTGCTGTCCTCACAGGTATCCTTGCCCGATGCCGCCGCGCGCAAAGGCGAAGTCCGGGGCCAAGGCCGGGGCAATCCCGGTTCGCCCCGCCCTCTCCCGCGAGTTCGTCGCCGGCCACAAGCGGCGCCGAATCATGGACGCGATCGCCGAGCTGACCGCCGAACAGGGCTACGACGCGACCAAAATCGGCGACATCGTGCGCCGCGCCGGCGTCGCCCGCAAGACGCTCTACGACAACTTCGAGGGCAAGGAGGAAGTCTTCCTCAGCGCCTTCGACACCGCGGTCGACGAGGCCCTGGAGCGGATCGAAGCCGATTGCGCCGAGGTCGAGGGCGGCTGGGAGGAGCGCGTCCAGGCCGGCCTTGCCGCCTTCCTCCGCTACATCGCCGAGAACCCGGCCCTGGCACGGATGTGCATGATCGAGGCGCTCTCAGCCACCCAGGCGGCGACCGAACGCTACGAGGCCGCGATGCAACGCTTCGTCGACCTGACCAAACAGACCGTCCCCCGCGACGACCAGCTGCCGGAGACAATCGAAGAAACCCTGGTCGGCGGCGTCGCCTGGATCGTCTACCAACAGATCCGCCGCGAGGAAGCCGAGCAGGCCGAGGATCTCCTGCCCGAGCTCTCCGAATTCATGCTCGCCCCCTTCAAGAGCGCCGAGAGCGCCGCCAAGGCGGGCGAGAAGCGCTGACGGCCCGTCGTCGCCTCAGGCGGCGGCGCGGCGCGGACGGTCCAGCAGGGCGGTCAGCTCCGGCCCGAGCTCGGCCAGGCGCTCGACCTCACCGGCGCCGATTCGCGAACAGAGGAAGGCGAGGCTGGCGTCGATCAGGCGCTCGTCAATCCCGCTCGGGCCGTTGCCGGACTCGCCGCCGCGGCTGCGCCGCAGCATCCCGGCCAGGCGGGCGATCAGCAGCCGCCGCGCCGCCGCGATCGCGGTCGCCTCGAGCGGCGCCGGGGCGCAGATCAGCTGCGCCGCGGCCGGTTCGGCGGCGACGAAGGCGAGGCCCGCCTCGATGCCGACGGCGAGGCCGGAGAGCGGTGGTTCGGTGGCCGAGCAGGCCGCCTCGATCCGCTCGCAGAGACGATCCGCCGTCGCCACGTAGGCGGCCAGGACGCAGTCCCAGAGGTTGCCGAAGTGCTTGTAGAAGGTGCTGGTGGAGACGCGGGCGCGCTCGCTGACGTGGGTGGTGGTGACGCCGGCGTAACCGTGCTCGGCAAGTGCCTCGCCCATCGCCGCGATCAGCCGCAGCCGCTGGTGCTCGGTGACCAGGTTGGCGGGGATGCCGTGGCGGCCGGGCGGCAGGCGGTGGGGGAGGGGGGTGCCGGCGCTGAACGGCCCGTCTTCCTCGCGCGGCGCGCTGTCGACCAGCTCCAGGTGCGTCATCGCCCTTCCCCCTCGCCGGCGGGCCGCTCGCGCAGCCGCTTCGCCTCTTCGAAGGCCTCCTCCGCCGCCTCGTTGCCCAGGTAGGAGCCGGCGGTGAGGTGCATCAGCTCGGGCAGCGCGTCCCAGACGCGGTTGGGGTTGCCCTCGGCGAGGACGTCGCAGATCGCCGCCTCGATGCCGCCGACGACGAAGAAGGCGGTGGCGTCGGGCGGCTGCTCGGCCGCTGCGATCTCGGCGCGGACGCTGTCGAGCGCCGCCCCGAGCCGCTCCGTCGCCTCCTCGTGCTTGGCCAGCGCCGCGCCGCCGGCGACCTGGACCTCGAGGAAGAGGGCGCGGGCGATCGCCGGCCGCTCGATGACGAACTCGAAGAGGCGGACTAGGCTGGCCTGGACCGACTCGCGCCAGCCCCCGGCGCCCAGCGCGGCTTCCAGCAGGTCCACCCCGAGCCGCTCGATCCAGGCCTCATAGGCCTGGCCGAAGCAGTCCTCGAGGCTGTCGAAGTGGTCGTAGAACTGCTTGCGGTGCGCGCCGCTGTACTCGAGCACCGCGCGCACCGAGGCCGCCCGGTAGCCGACCTCGCCGACCACCTGCAGGGCACCCTCCATCTCGCCCTCGCGCACCGTCGCGTCGGGTGTCGGCGCCCTCGCTTCGGTCTCGACTTGGAGCGCCTCCCCGGCTGCCGCGCAAGCTTCTGGTCGCATTGCGTTGCTCTCCTCTGTCGCGTGCTCGTCCGGCCCTACCGGACTCATCCATATAGAAACTACTCCTTTTTTTCCGGATATGAAAGCTTTTTAGAAAGAGCTATCCTCGGCCCATGCAGTACCTCTCGCAAAGACTCGCGGCGGAGCCGGTGAGGACGCGGGACGAGGAGCGTCCCCGCGGGGCCATTGCCGGCGACCAGCGCGAGCGCCTGCTCGACGCGACCGAGGCGCTGATCGCGGAGAAGGGAGCGACGGGTACGACGATCGAAGCGATCGTCAAGGAGGCCGGCGTCTCCTCGGTCACTTTCTATGAGCACTTCCGGGGCAAGGACGAGTGCTTCGTCGCGGCTTTCGAGCGGGCGGTGGAGGAGCTGCGTGTGGAGGTTGGCGAGGCGGTTCTCTCCGGAGCGGCCTGGAGTGAGCAGGTGAGCGCGGGCCTGGACGCGTTGCTGGCTGCGATCGACGCAGAGCCGGCGCGGGCCCGGCTCTGCTTTGTCGAGGCCCAGCGCGGAGGGCGCGAGATGGCCGCGCGCTACGACGTGGCGCTCGACGCGGTGGCGGCGCTGCTCGACGACTCGCTCGGCCAGGCGATCGTCGGCGGGCTGGCCTGGCTGCTGCGGGAGCGGCTCGAGCTTGGCGGGGAAGGGAGCGTGCGGGACTTGCTCCCGCAGATGACGGACATCGTCCTCGCTCCCGGATCTGCCCATGGCTGAGCGCGCCCGGACGGCCCGCAAGGCGCCCAGCGGCGAGGAGCGCCTGCCGCCGGGCCGGCACGGCCTGCCGCGCGAACTCGTCGCCGAGAACCAGCGCGAGCGGCTGCTCAACGGCGTGGTCGAGGCGGTAGCAGAGAACGGCTACAACGCGACCACGATCGGCGCCATCACCGAGGCCGCCCAGATCTCCCGCCGCACCTTCTACGAGTACTTCAAGGACAAGGAGGGCTGTTTCCTCGCCGCCTACGAGATGATCGACACACACGTGCGCGGCGCGATGCTGACCGCGGCCGAGCGCACGCCCGAGCCCTGGCCCGAGAGCGTCAGAGCGAGCCTCGCCGCCCTGCTCGACGTCCTCTCCCGCGACCTCGCCGTCGCCCGCTTCTACCTGGTCGAGCCGCTGGCGGCCGGGGGAGAGGTAGCCGCTCGCTACCGCGAGGCGATGCAGCTGCTGGCCGGGACGCTGCGCCCGCAGGATGCCCCGGCCAGGGCCAACGTCGAAGTGCGTGATCAGGTCCTGATGGGCGGCATCGCGACCTTGATCGTTCGCCGCCTCAAGGCGGGGGAGCCGGCCCGACTCCCCGAGCTTCTCCCCGAACTGACCGAGCTCGCCCTGGCGCCCTATGTGGGCCGTGAGGAGGCCCGGGCCGCGGCGCGCGGCTAGGGCTCGGTCACCCCTATCGGAAGGATCGCACTTCGACAAGGTCCTCGATGATCTTGAAGTCCTTGGTGTTGCGGGTCAGCAGCGAGACTCCCTGGACGTTGGCGGTCGCGGCAATGGCGAGGTCGAAAGCCCGGCGACGGGGCCGGCCGCCGCGCTGGGCCACCGCAGCGTGAAGCCGGCCGCACTCACGCGCCTCCTCGGCATTGAAAGGGAGAGCGTCGAAACGGTCCTCGACGATGGCGAGCCGGCGCATCCGGTGCGCCCGGGCGTCGTCATCCGGGGCAACCAGAACGCCGAAGTGCAACTCGGTCAGTGAGACGACGCTGATCGCGGCGTCCTCGTCGGGACCCTCCTCGGCGGCGATCAGAACGGAGGTGTCGAGCAGGACGGCCAAGGGCTATCCATCTGAAGCCCACGGATCTTCGAGCTCCCCCCCCAGTGCTTCGAGGTCCTTATCGAGCGTCGGGTCCGCAGGAGCTCGCCACAGGTCGGCAAGGTGAGCGGCGGGCACCCACTGGCGAGTGCGAGCCGGGCCCAGCTGGGCGACCGGCCTTCCGGAAACGGTGATCGTTATCTCCTCTCCGGACTCTGCTCGGCGCAGCACCTCCCCGATGTGATTGCGCAACTCTTTCTGCGGCACAGAAGCCATTAAGCGAAGGTAGCAGAACTGCTACCAAGTCCAAAGACGCCGCGATCTAAAACCCAAATCATTCATTTCAGAAACTTCTCCTTGCATTCGTAAAACGTTTCTTTTATGCTCTCGCCACAGCCCGTCGTCAGAGCGGGCCGGTACAGGGACATAACCGAGCCTCGAGGAAGCCGCAAAGGGAAGCGGCGGGCAGAGGGGCTCACGGGACAAGGAGAGAGCTACGTGATTCGCCACGCGAAGGCATCGTCGACGGCTTCTGGAACCAGCCGGGTCGAAGGGAACGGCTCGCGCACAGCTTCGGCGATGATCGTCTTGGCGCTCACCCTCGCCCTCCTCTGCCTGCTTCCCACGGGTGCGAGCGCTGCGTTCATCCACAAACGCATCGGCACCTTCGGCAGCGCCGCGCAGCCGAGCTTCCAGAACCCCTGGGCCTTGACGGTCGATCAGTCAAACGGCGACCTGCTCGTGGCCGACGGCGGCGCCGGCACGATCAGCCGCTTCAAGCCCGACGGCACGCCGGACGATTTTTCCGCCCTCGGCACCAACGTGATCAACGGCTCGACCACCCCGCAGTCGAGCCTTGGCTTTGGCGGCCCACGGGAACTGCAGATCGCCATCGACGAATCGGGTGGGGCCACCGACGGCAACATCTACGTCGTTCTCACCTCCAGCAAGGTCGTCGACGTCTTTGCCTCGAGCGGCGCCTACCTCGGCCAGCTCACCCAATACAACGAAGGGGCCGATGCCTCAGGGCCTTCGGCTGAATACGGCTATCCCTGCGGTGTCGCCGTCGACCCTTCTGGGAGCGTCTACGTCGGGGATGCCTCGGCGGGCCCGGGCGCCGTCCACAAGTACGTCCCGACCGGCGCCGTTCCCGCCAACGCCGACAACAGCGCCAACTTCCCCTTCGAAAGCGTTTGCACCCTTGCCGCCGGCGCCGGGCCGACGGCCGGCTCGATCTTCCCGATCCACTACGTCGGCTCTCTCGCAAAGCTCGACAGCACCAGCGGCGCAGAAAAATACGCGGTCAACTCCGCCTCCAACCTGACGACGACCGTCAACCCCGCCAGCGGGCACGTCTACTCGGCCGTTCAAGAAGAAGTCAAGGAATACGACGCGTCCGGGGCAAGCGAAGCGAAACTGCTCTCGAGCATTCCCCGGCCGAGCGGAGTGTTTGGCTGGGTCCTCGGCTTGGCGGCTGACGCCACCAGCGGCGACGTTTACGTCGCTCGCGAAAGCTCCGCCCAGATCGAAGTCTGGGGGCCGGCGATCGTGGTGCCCGACGTGAGCACCGAAGCGGCGGGAGAAGTAGGGCCTGAAAGCGCTGTCCTGCACGGCACGATCGGGGCTGCAGGCGGTCCGGAAGCCGACTGCGAATTCCAGTTCACCACCGAAGCGGCCTTCGTCGAAGAAGGCTTCCAGGGCGCGACGAGCCTGCCCTGCTCTCCCAGCGGACCCTTCACCGGCAGCTCCAGCACCGCGGTCAGCGCCAATGTCAGCGGTCTCAGCCCAGGCGCCTCGTATCGCTTTCGCCTCGTCGGCACCAACTCAAACGGCGCCAACCAGGGCCAGGCGCTGAAACTGCTGACCTTCGGCCCGATCGTCTCGGGAGTGAGCACCACCGCGGTCGGCGAATCCACGGCGACGATCGAAGGCGAGGTCGACCCCAACGGCGCCGCGACCGACTTCACGATCGAATACGTCGATGACGCCACTTTCCAGCAAAGCGGCTTCGCCGAAGCAGCCAACTTCCCGGCACCGCCCGAAGAAGTGGGCTCGGGCAACGTTCCGGTCGAAGTCAAGCCCACACTGAAAGGCCTCACCCCGGATACCACCTACCACTTCCGGCTCGCCGCCAGCAGCGAATTCGACGGCGATCCCGTCACCAGCCTCAGCCCCGAGGGGACCTTCACCACCTTTCCCACCCCCGCCCTGCCAGAAGGCCGTGCCTACGAGATGGTCTCCCCATCGCTGAAGATCGGCGAGGTGTTCGCACCCGAACCCGTTGGTGGAAGTGGGAGCTGCGGCCTGGAATTCTGCAACCCCGGCATCGACGACGTCAACATGCCGGTGCAGGCGGCGCCTGATGGCAACGGCCTGCTCTTCTGGGGCCAGCCCTTCTCCGAAGGCCTGGCGCCGCAGGGCAACCAGTACCTCGCCCGGCGTTCGCCCAGCGGTTGGTCTACCAAGAGCATCACGCCGCCAAGGGCTCAGCAGGGTGGGCTCAATAGTTTCAAGGCGTACTCACCCGACCTCACGAGAGGTGTGCTCTACCAGGGCGTCACACCTCTTTCACCTGAAGTTCCCGCAGGCGAAACCAGCCGCGGCGAAGGCTACAACGACCTCTACCTCTGGGAAGAAGGAAACCCGAACCTGCGGCCGCTGGTCACAGTGCAGCCGCCCAACCGCGAACCGGGGCTCGAAAACGAGAACAGTCTCCGCCTTGCCTTCGGCGCCGGCAACTCGGGCACGGCCGGCTCGCCCGCCTTCACCCACTTGGTCTTCGAAGCCAACGATGCGCTGACACCGGCGGTCCCCGGCATCGCGCCGGCGGCGCCGGAAACCGGAGTGGGCGTAGTAAGTCCATGCGGTGACCACCTCGGCTTCAACTACCCGGGCCAAAACTGCAACATCTACGAGTGGGTGAACGGCCAGCTGCACCTGGTCAACGTCCTGCCCGGCAACAACGCGACGGCCACCCATGCCGTGATCGGCTCCGGCAAGCGCTTGGCCACCAATCCGGAATACGAAACGATAGATGTCGATCACGCGATTTCCGCCGACGGCAGCCACATCTTCTGGAGCGATGAAAGCGGCCAGGTCTACGTCCGCATCGACGGCGAAGAAACGATCAAGCTCAACGACTCCGGCCAGTTCCTCACCGCCTCTGCCGACGGCTCGAAGGTGCTGCTGAACGACGGCTGCCTCTACTCGCTGGCGAGCGAAAGCTGCGAAGCCAAATTCGGCAACGACCCCAGCGCCTTCCTGGGAATGCTCGGCGCCAGTGAAGACCTCTCGCGGGTCTACTTCGTCGACGAGGACGCACTGGCGCCGGGCGCGCAAGCGCAAACATGTGAACTTAAAGAAGGGTCGGAAAGCGAAGGCGAAGTACCCCCCGGCGCCGGCTGCAACCTCTACGTCTATGACCATGGCGACATCAGCCACGTTGCCACCTTGGTTGCACAAGACAGCCCTTCCAAATCCGGGGACTGGAAGGCCACCCCCTCGAACCGCACCGCCCAGGTGAGCGCCGACGGCCGCTACCTCACCTTCATGTCGGTGGCGCGGCTGACCGGCTATGACAACCGCCGCGTCGGCAATGTCTCCCAGTCCTGTTCTACTGTCAACGGCGCGGCCTGCTTCGAGGTCTTCCAATACGACCTCGACTCCCAGCACCTCAGCTGCGCCTCGTGCAACCCGAGTGGGTTGCAGCCGTTGGGCCGGTCCGACCTCGCTCGTAACGGCGTTACTCTCGCCGGCTCGTTCCCCCCGCTGGACGCTCTCCCCAATGAAGGCGAAGGGCGGGTCTTCTTCCAGAGCCAGGACACCCTCGCCGCCGGCGATCACAACGGCCGTGTTCAGGACGTCTATGAGTGGCAGCCCAATGGAGTTGGCGGTTGCAGCCACGCCAAGGGGTGTATCTCGCTGATCTCAGGCGGCAACAGCGGCAGCGACGCCTTCTTCCTCTCCTCCTCGGCAAACGGCAGCGACGCCTTCTTCATCACTCGCGAACAGCTGGTGCTGAAAGACAAAGACGACCTCTATGACGCCTACGACGCACGGGTGGGGGGAGGGATCAACGAAAACGCCGCTCCTCCTTGCCTCGGCGAAGCCTGCAAGGGCCCGGCGACCAGCGCGCCTGAGGGCCAGAGCGCCGGCAGCGCCCAGTTCAGTGGGCCTGGCAACGAAAAGCCCCACAAGAAGAAGAACCACAAGCACAAGAAGTCCAAGAAGCATAAGCACAAGTCAAAGAAGCACGCCCACAAGCGAGCGGCCAAGAGCAACCGTGGAGGTCAGAAGTGAACGCCCGCAAGCACCTGGCCGCTCTCGTCGGCCTCGCCCTGTTGATCCTCGCCTTCCTCATCCCCGCCGCGGCGCAAGCCGACTTCGGGATCGAACCGGGCAGCTTCAGCGCCGTCGCCACCAACAAAGACGGCACCCGTGACTTCCAGGCGGGCTCGCACCCCTACAAGTACACGGTCAAATTCACCATGAATCACACGGCCGGGCCCTTCGGACCAAAGCCCGAAGGGAATCTGCGCGAGCTCAACGTCCAATTGCCTCCGGGTCTGGTCGGCAACCCCGAGGCGTTGCCCAAGTGCCCCTCGGCCTTCTTCGTCGGTCACATCTCGGCCTGCCCGGGAGACACCCAGATCGGGCGCGCGCGCATCGTCACCAGTGTTTTCACAGTTCTCCAACCGATCAATCTGATGCGGGCTCCCAATGGCGTTGCGGGGCGCTTTGGCTTCAGCATCGGCGGTAAGAACAGCTTCCAGGAAGCCTCCCTGCGCAGCGACGGTGACTACGGGCTGACGATCTCAGACTTTGCAATCCCCAAAGTCGAACCGGTCGAAATCATCGAGGAATTCTGGGGCGTGCCGACGGCGGCCGGCCACGACAGCGAGCGGGCCTGCCTGGAAAATGAATTCATAGTTGAAGGCTGTGCCAGCGAAGCCCCCGCCGTTCCCTTCCTCAGCCTACCCACCTCCTGCGCCGAACCGGCGAAGCTGAAGGTCAGCGTTGCCTCGGCTGAAGAACCCGAAATCTTCAAGTCCGAAAGCTATGAAGTGGAGGACGAAAGCGGCACCCCCACCGCCTTCGACGGCTGCAACGCGCTGCCCTTCGAACCGAAGGTCACCGCGCAGCCGAGCACGAATCTGGCCGACGCCCCGACTGGGTTGAACTTCAAACTCCACGTGCCCCAGCCCCCGGGGGTGGCGCAGGGCGCCGGCACGGTTGAGACCTGCAGCACCGGGCAGTGGCAGAACGAACCGACCGAATACCAGTACCGCTGGCTGCGCAACGGCGTGCCGATCCAAGGTGAGAACTCCTCCACTTATGTGGTCGGCGCAGCTGATGCATCGAGCGTCCTGCAGTGCGAAGTCACGGCGGTCAACGCCGGTGGTCAGGGCCATGCGACGAGTCCGCCGTTGACGATCGCCCCGGCGCCGACGGTGGCACCGCCCAAGCCCGCCGAAGTCAAACTCGGCCTCAAAGGCGAACACGGCCCCTTCTTCTGCGAACCCTTCGGCTGGGAAGGCGATTCGTCCTTCACTTACCAGTGGCTCGAAAACGGCATCGAAGTGCCGGGGGTTACCGGCACCACCTATGAACCGACGAAGCCTTTCACCGTGCAGTGCAAGGTGACTGGAGCCAACGGCGGCGGCACAGTCGTCGCCTTCAGTCGCAGCGTAGCCAGCTTCGAACCCGAACCCAGCCCTTCCCTGCCTGCACTCAACCTCCAGTTCCCCCCCAAGGCAAGCCCCGACGAAGCCGAGATCCCGCTCGCCTCCGCCCACCTCAAGGACACCACGGTCGTCCTGCCCCAAGGCCTGGTGATCAACCCCTCGGTGGCAAACGGCCTCGCCGCCTGCGATGAGAGCCAGATCGGCTTCCTCGGAACGGGTTTCGAAGCCCCCAACCCGATCCACTTCAACAAGGCCCCCCAGGCCTGCCCTGCCGCCTCAAAGATCGGCACCGTAGAAGTAACCACCCCCCTCCTGGACCACAAAGTCCAAGGCGCCCTCTACATCGCCAAGCCCTTCGAAAATCCCTTCGGCTCCTTCATGGCGCTGTATTTGGTGGTCGAAGACGAACAGACGGGGATCGTCGCCAAGCTGGCGGGCAAGGTCAGCCCCGACCCGCAGACGGGCCAGCTGACCACGACCTTCGACGACAACCCCCAGCTGCCGCTGGAAGACATCGAGCTGAGCCTCTTCGGCGGCCCCAAGGCGGCCCTGAAGACACCCTTGGCCTGCGGCACCTACACCACCAACACCACCCTGGTCCCCTGGTCGACCCCCGAAGGCCAGACCGAACACCCCTCCGATGCCTTCCAGACCTCGGTCGCGGCCGGCGGCAACGGCGCCTGCCCTGCAAGCGAAGCCGCCGCCCCGGTCAAGACGAGCTTCGACGCCGGCACGATCGCCCCCGCCGCCGGCGCCTACAGCCCCTTCGTCTTGAAGCTGACGAGGCCCGACGGCTCTCAGCGGATAAAGCAGATCGACACCGCCCTGCCCAAGGGGCTGACCGGCAAGCTGGCCGGCATCCCGTATTGCCCCGAGTCGGCGATCGCCCAGGCAAAGAGCCGCGAAGCGCCGGGCAAGGGCGTGCTCGAGCAACAGAGCCCTTCCTGCCCCGCCGCTTCGGAAGTCGGCACGGTCACGGTCGGCGCCGGCGCCGGCGTCACCCCCTACTACACCTCCGGCAAGGCCTACCTCGCAGGCCCCTACGAGGGCGCCCAGCTCTCCTTCGTGATCATCACCCCCGCCGTCGCCGGTCCCTTCGACCTCGGCGCCGTGGTGGTTCGCACACCCCTCTACGTCAACTCCGAAACGGCTCAGATCCACGCCGTCTCCGATCCGATCCCCCAGATCATCGAAGGCGTGCCGCTCGACGTGAGGAGCATCTCGGTCCGCCTCGAACGACCGGACTTCACCCTCAACCCGACCTCCTGCGAGCCGATGCAGGTGGCCGGCTCCATGATTCCCGCCCTGGGCTCCCCAGCCGCTCTCTCCAGCCCCTTCCAGGTCGGTGGCTGCCGTGCCCTGAAGTTCGCCCCCAAGTTCAACCTCTCGCTCAAAGGCCCGACCCGCCGCGGTGGCTTCCCCGCCTTCAAAGCGGTGCTCAACTACCCGCAGGGATCCAACTACGCCAACACCGCCTATGCCCAGGTCACCCTGCCGCACTCCGAGTTCGTCGAACAGGCCCACTTCCAGACGATCTGCACCCGCGTGCAGTTCGCCGCCAACGCCTGCCCGGCTCGCTCGATCTACGGCAAAGCCAAGGCGATCACGCCGCTGCTCGACAAGCCGCTGGAAGGCAATGTCTACCTGCGCTCCTCCAGCCACAAGCTGCCCGACCTGGTGATCGCCCTGCGCGGCCAGGTGAACGTCGACCTGGACGGCAAAGTCGACACTGGCAACAACGGCGGCATCCGCACCACCTTCGAAGCGGCCCCAGACGCCCCGGTCTCCAAGGTGATCTTGCAGATGCAGGGGGGTAGGAAGGGCCTCTTCGTCAACAGCGAAAACCTCTGCCGCAAAGAACAGCGCGCCCTCTCGAAGCTGATCGGCCAGAACGGCAAGCTCTCTGAAACCCAGCCGTTGATCAGAAACGACTGCAAGGGTTCCGCCCACAAGAAGAAGTCATCAAAGGCGGGCAAGGGCCACGGGAGGCGCTAGGTGAGGCGACACCTCACCGCCTTGGCCGCGCTCGCGGGAGCGCTGATCCTCCCCACGAGCGCAACCGCGGCTGGCGCGCCGCAGATCGAATCGACCTGGGTCACCGCCGTCACCGCCACCTCGGCTGACCTCAGGGTGGAAATCAACCCCGGCGGCGCCCCCACCACCTACCGCTTCCAATACCTCACCCTCAGTGCCTACGAAGCCAACCTGGCGGCCGCCAAAGACCCCTTCGCCGGCGCTCTCTCGGCCCCGCCGGGGGGAGAAGGCAGCGTCGGGTCGGGCTCGGTTCCCGTCGAACGCACCCAGCACATCGCCAAACTGAGCCCCTCGACGCTCTATCGCTTCCGCGCCACGGCCACAAACGAAGCCGGCACGACCAAAGGCCCGGTGCGCTTCTTGGGCACCGAGGAGCCGACCAACGCCTTCGCGCTGCTCGACAACCGCGGCTGGGAGATGGTCTCCCCGCTCGACAAAGGCGGCGGCGCGGTCGGCTCACCGGAAGCGATCTTCGGCGGCGGGGTCTTCCAGGCCGCATCGAACGGCCAGTCGATCACCTACTCCTCGGCCGACTCTTTCAGCGAACCAAAAGGGGCGCCGCCCGGCTCCCAGTACCTGTCCACCCGCAGCGCACCCGGCTGGTCGACCGAGAACATCTCCACCCCCCTGCAGGCGGGCGGCTACGGCGATCACCCCGACGGGGTTCCCTACCGGTTCTTCGCCGGGGACCTCTCCAAGGGCCTGCTGCTCGACCCCAACCGCTGCGCCGTGGCCTGCCTCACCAGCTACTCGCTGCGCCAAAGTCAAAGCGGCTCGGTGAGCTCCACCCCTCAGCTGGCGGGGCTTCGCTTCGAAGGCGCGAGCGGGGACCTGAGCCAGATGGTCTTCGGCTCCGACACCGGCCTCCACCGCTGGAGCGGGCAGGGCGCCCTGACGCAGATAAGCGCGATTCCTGGAGCGACCCTGGCTGCTCCGAACGGGGCGATCTCCACCGACGGCTCCCGCATCTACTTCGCGGCCGAAGGCAATCTCTTCCTCGCCGAAGGGGCCACCACCAAGCCCGTGGACGAAGCCCAGGGCGGGGGAGGGGCCTTCCAGGCCGCCTCGGCCGACGGGCGCTACGCCTTCTTCACCAAGGCATCTCATCTCTATCGCTGGGACGCCACCGCCGACACCGCGACCGATCTCACACCCTCGGGTGGGGTGGTGGGTGTGCTCGGCATCTCGGCCTCGGGCGATGTCGCCTACTACCTCTCCTCCGCCGGCCTCTTCCAGTGGCAGGAGGGGACCCTCACCGAAGTCGCCGGCGCCGCCAACGCCTCTGACTACCCGCCGGCGACGGGGACCTCCCGGGTCAGCGCCGACGGAGAGCACCTGCTCT
>Ga0207661_10001763_pt1 | contig 14811 bp, 14 predicted proteins | sample KBSC713LmetaG_FD_184337 | JGI IMG/M metagenome (GOLD analysis project Ga0207661, IMG submission 184337) | Corn rhizosphere microbial communities from Kellogg Biological Station, Michigan, USA - KBS C7.1-3L metaG (SPAdes) (version 2) | ecosystem: Host-associated > Plants > Roots > Rhizosphere ...
GGGACAGGCGGCGGGCGGCGGCGGGCGGGCGGGACGCGGCGGTGGTCGGGCGGGCGGTGCGCCCGCCGGCCGCACACCGTCGAGCGTACGCTACGAATCATGGGCCCCGCCCTTCGGACCGACGGACACGAAGGTGATCTACGAAGGCAGCGGACGTCTCACGAACGTCGCGTACAGTGCTGACGGCAAAACCATGTTCGTCGCTGACAGCGGCGTCGTACTCGCGGTGCGCACCGCGGACCCTTCAAAGAAGTTCAATCTCGGGCGCGGCGTGACGATTCCTGCTGCCACCACTGGATTCGGGGGCGGTGGTGGTCGCGGCGGCGCGAATACCGCCGACACCACCGGTGGCGCGCTCGCGATGAAGCGCACGGCGACCGGCGAACCGGCGGTTGTCGTCGGAAGCGACGGGAAGTCGGTGTATCTGTCCGGCAGTCGTCAGCCGGGCGCAAACTGGTCGAAGCAAGCGCCGCGTCCGTGGGTCGACCGGTTGAACTTCGAGACCGGCGGGCGTTCGCGCGTCTTCGACAGCCCGGCCGATGCCTATGATGAATTTGTAACGACGCTCGATGACGACTACACGCAGTTCATTTACACGCACGAGTCGCCGACGGTCATCGCGGACGCGTACTTGCACGACGCGAAGACGAACCGGAATGTGAAGCTCACGAGCGCGAAGGACGTCGCGCCCGAGGTCACCGGCGCACAGTACAAGCGCATTCAGGTCACGCGTCCACGCGACAACCTCAAGTTCTGGGTCGACGTTACGCTCCCGAAGGACTGGAAGCAGGGACAGCGTCTGCCGGGGATCATCTGGTTCTATCCGCGCGAGTACACGTCGCAGGCGGAATACGATCGCTCGAAGTTCAACACCAACATCAACAAGTTCCCCGATCTCGCACCGGCTCGTCCGGCGTCGTCGGTGAAGCTGTGGGTGACGCAAGGGTACGCGCTCATCGAGCCCGATGCGCCGATCATGGGCGATTCCGGAAAGATGAATGACAACTACACGCGCGACCTGAAGGAGAACCTCGACGCGGTGATCGACGCCGTCGTCGACGCCGGCTACGTCGATCGCGATCACTTGGGGCTCGGTGGACATAGCTACGGCGCGTTCAGCACGGTGAATGGTCTCACGCTGACGCCGTACTTCAAGGCCGGCATCGCGGGCGACGGCATGTACAACCGGTCGTTGACGCCGTTCGGGTTCCAGAGCGAGCGCCGCGATTTCTTCCAAGCCGAGAATACGTATCTCGACATGTCGCCGTTCTTCAGGGCGGACAAGATTCACGGCGCGCTGCTGATGTACCACGCGCTCGAGGATCAGAACGTCGGCACGGCGCCGATCAGCTCGATTCGCATGTATCACGCGCTGCAGGGGCTCGGAAAGCCGGCGGCACTGTATATGTATCCGTATGAGGATCACAGCGACGCGACCTACGCGAGCGATCTCGATTTGTGGGCGAGGTGGTTTGCGTGGTTCGACATTTACGTCAAGCATCCGGATCAGAAGGTGATGCCGTAGAACAGGTCGCAGGTCGCTGGTCGCAGGTTTGAATCACGTCCGAGCGACCTGTGACCTACGACCTGCGACCGGGGAGTTCCAATGAGATTTCTCGAACGACTCAGCGCATTCCTCCGCCCCGACGGCGAGCAGTCGTCGGCGGCGGAGGTGCATCAGATCAGAGGATTTCGCGTCGTCGTAGAAAACTCACGGCCGGACATCTCGACGGCCGCGGTTCTGACGAGACTCGACGAAGCGCTTGGACTGATCGAGCAGTATCAGCCGTGGCGATTGCGACACCTCCGTCGCGATCTCGCTCAAATCTGGGTCGTACGATATCCCTGCCGCGGCGCATTCTTCCCCGCGACGCGGACGTGCATGACGGAGCTGACGTTCCTCGCGCGCACAGACATCACAGCAGCGCCGGTCGCGTCATCGATTCTCCACGAAGGGATGCATGCGCGGGTTTTCGGGATGGGCGTGTCGCGCGACGACCGCGACATGGCACGCGAAGAAAGGCTCTGTCGGAAGACGGAACTCTATTTCGGACGCGCGTTGCCGCCGGAGCTCGGCGCACCGGTCATCGAACGCGCGATTCAGAGTCTGCAGCTCGACGACGAAGGCGTCGCGCCGACGATCGACTGGGACGTCGCGCAGGGTCGGGTGAACGCCGTCGACTCCGAGGCTCGTCGGCCGCGCTAGTCACCGCGTGAAGTCAGTTCCGTCGCTCCCGCAGCCAGCCGAGTCCCGGAGTGGCAACCCCGACGTCTGTCTACCATCATTAGCAAAGCTACGTCCACCATCGACAAAGGAAACGCTGCACCGTGTTCGATAAAGCTTATTTCGCTTCTACCCTCGCCACTCAGATCAAAGCCGCCGGCAACGAGCCGATGGTCGAAGTCCACCTCGTCAGCGGGCAAGGGCATCGCATCCGCTCCGTGGTCGACGCGCAGGACGGATGGGTCGTGCTCGAGACGTACCAACGCCGCGCCGAGTTGACGAGCCGACAGGGACGTTGGGTCGGGACGCCGGAATCGGCGGCGAGCGACGAGCTCCATCACGTCGCGATTTCCTACCACACGATCTCGCAAGTCGTCCTTACCCCGACCGACGCGCACGAAGGCCCGCGGATCGGGTTCAGCCTCTAGCTCGCCGGCGATGAAGCTCAAGCCCGTCACATCCAAGAAGCAGATCAAGCTCGACGACGGCGACGCGCGCGTGCACGGCGACATCAAACACGACGACGATCTCGAGAAAGCGTCGCAGAAGGACGTCGACCGGATCTCCGAGCTTCAGCGCGTGTTCTATGCGGACGCGCGCTTCGCGATGCTCATCGTCCTCCAAGGCCGCGACGCCGCGGGAAAGGACGGCACGATTCGCAAAGTGTTCGGCGCCGTCAACCCGCAGGGGTGCACGGTGTCGAGCTTCAAGGTGCCGACGGAGGTCGAGCGGCATCACGATTTCCTCTGGCGCGTGCATCAACAGATTCCGGCGCGCGGGATGATCGGGATCTTCAATCGCTCGCACTACGAAGACATTCTCGTGCCGCGCGTTCACAAGCTCGTGCCGAAGAAAGTGTGGTCGTCGCGCTACCGGCAGATCAACAACTTCGAGCACATGCTGTCGCAGAACGGCGTCGTGATTCTCAAGTTCCTGCTGCACATCTCGCGCGACGAGCAGAAGCAACGCCTCGAGGACCGCCTCACCGATCGCACGAAGAACTGGAAGTTCCGTGCGGGCGATCTCGACGATCGTCGCCAATGGGACGACTTCACGAAAGCGTATCGCGGCATCCTCGAGCGCACGAGCACGGACTGGGCGCCGTGGTACGTCGTCCCCGCCGACGATAAAAAGGTTCGCGACTGGCTCATCGCGCGAACGATCGCCGACTGCATGGAAGGACTCGACCTCCAGTATCCGAAGCCCGATCCGACGGTCGCAGGAATCGAGATTGAGTAAACGCTAACATCCCACCCGGAGCTCAATACAATGCGATACCTCTCGTATCTCGCCGTCGGCGCCGCGCTCGTCGCGCTTCCCGTTCTTGCCGGTGCGCAACGGTCGACGATCGTCCCACAGGGCATGAGCGCGTCCGCGACGCTCACGCCGGGCATCAAGATGGGCGATGTCATCTACACGTCCGGCCAGCTCGGGACGTCGCGCGACAGCACCCAGAACACGATTCAAGCGCAAACGAAGAAGTCGCTCGAGAACGTGAAGGCCGTCATCGAAGCGGGCGGCGGCAACATGGGATCGGTGCTCAAGTGCACCGTGTTTCTCGCCGACATGAAGGACTTCCAGGGAATGAACTCGGTCTACTCGACGTTCTTCCCGAAGGAACCGCCTGCTCGTTCGACGGTCGCTGTCGCCGCACTCGCGAGTCCGACCGCGAAGGTGGAGATCGAGTGCATCGCCGCCGTCGCGAAGTAGCTCTTTCTCCAGATCGGTCGCGAGAACGCTCCGAACGAAGAGCTCGGCGCGAATCTCGCCGACGACCACTCATGGACACGAAGTAGCGAACACGAATTCGTATGAGTGCAGCGAGCGAATTGGCGAATCTGATCGAGCGAACGATCACCGGACCGATGTGGCACGGGTCGGCGCTCAATGAGCTGCTCGACGGCGTCACATACGAGCAAGCCGCGACGCGTCCGATCGCGGGCGCCCATTCCATCTGGGAGCTCGTGCTGCACGTCACCGCTTGGGCAGACATCGCGTGCGATCGTCTGCACGACAAATCGCTCGGCACACAGCCGAACGAGGTCGATTGGCCGCCGACGCCGGCGCCGACGGACATCGCATGGACGCAAGCGCGCGCGCGCCTCACGGCGAGTCATCAAGCGCTCGCTCGCGAAACCGCGAAGCTGACGTCCGAAGATCTGCGCCGCATGGTTCCCGTCGACGGCCCGCAATATTCCGTGTGGACGCTGCTGCACGGCGTCGTCGAACACGGGACGTATCACGGCGGACAGATCGGACTGCTGAAGCGCGCACTCACCGCGTAGACGACGTGACGGTTCGCCGATATCGCGACGACGACTGGAGCGAATGGCTCCGGATGTCGAAAGCGCTGTTTGCAGGAACTACCGACGACGATCACACGACCGACATGGCCGCGTTCGCCGCGCGCCGTGACGCGCAAGTCTTCATCGCGGTTCGCGCCGACGGTTCTGTGTGCGGATTCGTCGAAGCCGGAGCGCGCTCGATCGCCGACGGTTGTTCGACGAGCCCGGTCGGCTACGTCGAAGCGTGGTATGTCGATCCCGATGTGCGTCGCGCTGGATACGGTCGCGCGCTGCTCGAGGCTGCTGAAGCGTGGGCGGTCGACCAGGGATTTCGAGAGATGGCATCCGACGCTTTGCTCGAGAACGACGTCAGCCACGAAGCGCACAAGCGAAGTGGTTACGTTGAGGTCGATCGCGTGATCACGTATCGCAAACCACTGCCGGAACGCCGTTGAAATCCGTTACCGCAACGCGTGCAATCGAAGGCGGCAAGCGCGGAAGCTCGAGACCGATCGTCGTCGAAACCGACGCCGGTCCATGTATCGTGAAGTTGCGCGGCGCCGCGCAGGGCACGGGACCACTCGTCGCCGAGATCATCGTCGGCGCGATCGCTGATGCGATCGGTCTCTCGGTTCCAGCGCGAATGCTCGTGAATCTGCGGCCGACCATGAACATCCCCGAACGCGACGCCGAGCTGCGCGATCTCATGGGAGCGAGCGCCGGAACGAATTTAGGGTTTGCTTATCTCGAGGGGGCCCGGGATTTCGTCCTCACGGAGACCGACCGGGTGAGCGCTCCCGAGCGCGCGGCGATCTTCTGGCTCGATCGATTCGTGATGAATCCGGACCGAAACGCCCGGAACACGAATCTCCTCTGGCGCAAGAACAAGCTCTATCTCATCGATCACGGCGCGTCGCTCGGGTTCCAGTACGATTGGTCGACGGTGACGGAAGCGTCGCCGACGCGCCAATTCGTCGAAGCGGAGCCGCATCTGTTCGCGGCGAGCCTCAGCACGAACGACGTCGTCGTCGCGGACGAGAAGTTCGTGAAGATCATCACGCGCGAGTTCCTCGAGCATGTCGTCTCCGACGTGCCGGATGGATTCATCGTTCCGCTCCTGGGGCGCGACGCGGATCTCGTCAGCTTCAGCGAAGCGTTGCGGCGCCGCCGTGCGGCGTACTCCGCCTTTTTGTGGAAGCGCATCAGTGGCGCGCGAAGTTTCGCCGATCCGCGCGCGATGCCGGAGCCGCGAGTGCGCACCGGTCCGCCGGAGTGGGTCCGGTCGCGATAGCGAGGGTCATCTGGTCGCGTGGCCAGCGTCATCCCGAGGAGCCGAGCGACGAGGGATCGCTATCCCGCCACGGCCACGGAACTGCCGCAGTGCAAAGCGATCCCTCGCTACGCTCGGGATGACGGTCGCGCGTATATTCCGCGAGCCACCCCGACTCGAGACACGCATGCCCGCATACATCGCCGTCGACATCACGATCAATGACCCCGCCAGGTACGACGAATACAAGGTGATGGCCCCCGCCTCGATCGCGAAATACGGCGGCACGTATCTCACCCGTGGCGGCGCAACCAAAACGCTCGAGGGAACGTGGGCGGCGCAGCGGTTCGTGATTCTCGAGTTTCCCACGCTCGAAGCGGCGCAGGCATGGTGGGATTCACCGGAGTACGCACCCGCGAAAGCGCTGCGGCAGTCGTGCGCCGACACCAACATGTTGCTCGTCGAAGGCAAAGCGTTCGACCCGAACCAGGCCCTGATCCGCGCGTTATCAAACTCTAAATGAAAACATCGGCAGACGTCGTCGTCATCGGCGGCGGCATCATGGGCGCGAGCACCGCGTTCCACCTCGCGACGCGCGGGACCACGAACGTCGTCGTCCTCGAAAGCGGAGAAATGTTCGGACTCGGCTCGACGGGCCTCAACGCCGGCGGGATTCGCTACCAGTTCGCGACATCGGTCAACATCGAGCTGTCGAAGCTCAGCATCGGGATGATGGAACGCTTCGCGAGCGAGATGGGCCAAGAGGTCGGCCTCAGGCGCTGCGGCTATCTGTTCATGCTCGATCGCGACGAAGACCTCGCGCAGTTCGAGCGCAATGTCGCGGTGCAGAACCAGCACGGCGTGCCGAGCCAGATCGTCGACGCGAAGCAGATCGGCGAGCTCGCCCCGGAAGTGAATCTCGACGCCATCATCGGCGGCAGCTGGTGTCCGCGCGATGGACTCGTCGATCCCAACGGACTTCTGCAAGGGTACGTGTCGAACGCAAGCCGGCTCGGCGTCACACTGCTGACGAAGACACCAGCGATCGGCATCGACGTGCAGGGAGGCCGCATTCGTCGCGTCGTGACGGCCCAGGGTTCGATTGAAACGGAAACCGTGGTCATCGCCGCGGGCCCGTGGTCCAAATCGATCGGCGCGATGGCAGGAATCGACTTGCCGATCGAACCGATTCGGCGGCAGATCGCCGTCACGAGCGCGATCCCGAGCTTGAGACCCGACTTTCCGTTCGTCATCGACTTCTCGCAGTCGCTCTACTTCCATCGCGAAGGGCCGGGGCTGCTCACCGGAATGTCGAACAACAACGAGCCGCCGGGCTTCGACACGAATGTCGACGAAGACTGGCGCTTGCATCACCTCGAGCACGCGATGGAGCGCCTTCCCCTCCTCGCCGAGACCGAGATCTCAGCGGAATGGGCCGGCCTCTACGAAGTCACGCCTGACGATCAAGCGATACTCGGCCGAATTCCGGGGGTGGATGGTCTGGTGTGCTGCGCGGGCTTCAGCGGACATGGCCTGATGCACGGCCCCGGCGCGGGACTGCTCATGGCCGAAGAGATTCTCGACGGTCGCGCGCATACGATCGATATCGATCCGTTACGGTGGACTCGGTTCGAGACTGGCGCATCGGTGGGAGAATACAACGTCGTGTAGTTCGCTCCTCATGGAGAACACACACATGGCATCGAATGACACGTGGCGGTCGATCATCGCGTCGGCGTTTGATTGGGAACAGGCGCACGCGAATCTCGACTCATCGGTCGACGGACTTTCGGCCGCGGATCGCGGGAGACGTCCCGAGAATCATCCCCATTCAGTGTGGGAGCTCGTCGAGCACATTCGGCGCGCGCAGTGGGACCTGTTGGATTTCTGCCGGAACCCGAATTACAAAGAGCAGAAATGGCCGGATGACTACTGGCCGCAGTCACCCGCGCCCAAGGATGACGCCGAGTGGAACGCGTCGCTCGAGGCGATTCGTCGCGATGGGAAAGAGTTTGCGGACTTCACGAAAACGTTCGAGATCGATCTCACCGAGAAGATTCCGCACGGCTCCGGCCAAACGTATTTGAGAACGATCCTGGTTTCGATCGACCACACCTCGTATCACACGGGGCAGATCCTCTCGGTGCGGCGAATGATTGGGGCGTGGAAGAAGTCTTGATGGGCGACGGGCGATGGGCGACGGCAAGTCAGCCGCCGGGCAGTCCGCAGTCCGCAATATGGAGCGGGGACTTTCTCCCCTCGCTCGTGAAAATCAGCCGCCCGGCATTGTTCGCCCACGAAACGCCCTCGCCCTGATACTCGCTCAGACTGGTCACATCACACACACTCGGCGCGATGTCATGGTTGACCGCGCCCGTCACTGAGTCCGTAGCGAAGATGTAGACCTGCGCGTACGTCCGCACCGCGAGATGCTTCGAGTCTGGCGAGAGAGCCGCGTCGGTGATCAAGCGAAACGGCGCCGAGCCGGGGACGATCGGCAAACTGTCGACGAGCGCGGCGACGACCGGCGTCCTCGATCCCCAGAGCGATGAGGAAAGTCTAAACACGAGCGCGTCGCGGAAGTGGCCGAGCCGGACCGAGATGGGGCGCTTCGTGATCAGCACGACGTCCCCGTTTGGCGGCACGTACATCGCCTCGACGTCGTGCGGACGGTCCTGATAGCGATACGGCAACGCCTCGGCCCTCAGCGAGCCGGCGATCTTGCCGCTGTTCGACGGAATCGCGTCCGGCTCGACGACGCGATAGATGACCCGCCCCGGGCGCATCGCATCGTTGTCGCCCGTGTCGCCGATGTAGAGACAGCTCGTCGCGTTATCCGCGCCGCACGGCCCGATCGCCGAGTCTTCCCAGTCGGTGTTCGTCGAGCCCGTGATCTTCCAGACGCCGCGGTCGGCACCGGTCGTGTCGAGTCCAAACAGCAGCGCGTCGTTCCCGGAATCGTTGATCGAGAAGAACACCCCCGGCTGCCGACGGCTCATCGTCGCCGACGAATTTTCCTTGAGGAGTTTCGGCGCGTGCATCGCCACGGTCGACACGTTCCGGAGCGCGGCGCCGAGCGATTCCTTTCTCACGCGGACCGCCGAATCGTGCGCCGATGGATTCGCCGGACGACAAGCGACTCCGCCGATGACGATTCCCACGGCGAAACCGCGTCTCATGCGTCCGAAAATGCCGGCGTCTAGATTCCCGACCATGCGAACTCTACGAACCTATCTGCGTGGCGCGTGCATAGCGCTGGCCGCGTCGCCGCTGGCGCTTTCGGCCCAGGCCACACCCGCGCTCACGAGCGTCGAACGGACGATCACGAGCAGCGTCGACTCGCACAACGCGGAAGCGCTCGCGCTGCTCGAGCGGTTGGTGAACATCAACAGTGGAACGCTCAACTTTGCGGGAGTTCGTCAGGTTGGCGATGTGTTACGCGCACAGTTCGACGCGCTCGGGTTCACGACGCGGTGGGTGGACGGCGCCGGCTTCAAACGGGCCGGACACCTCGTCGCCGAGCATCGAGGGTCGGGTCCAAAGATAATCCTGATCGGGCACCTCGATACCGTGTTCGAGCCGAGCAATCCGTTTCAGAAGTTCGAGCGGCTGAACGACTCGACGGCGAAGGGGCCGGGGATCATCGATATGAAGGGCGGCGACGTGGTGATGCTGTTCGCGTTGAGAGCCCTCAAGGATGCGAAGCTTCTCGACAACGCGAACATCACGGTCGTCTTCAACGGCGACGAAGAGGAGGCCGGAACACCGTTGGAGGCGGCACGAAAGACGCTCGTCGACGCCGCCAAGGGCGCAACCGCCGCACTCGGCTTCGAGGATGGAGCGGGCGATCCGAAGACCGCCGTCATCTCGCGACGAAGCGCCGGTTCGTGGACCCTCAAGACGACCGGAACGCCGGCCCATTCGGGACAGATTTTCAAGCCGGAGGTCGGGGCGGGCGCGGTCTACGAAGCGTCACGCATCCTCCACGAGTTCTATACACAGCTCTCTAATGAGCAGTACTTGACGTTCAATCCCGGATTGGCGATCGGCGGTACGCTCGTGAAGGTCGACAGCACGGGTGTCGAAGGATCGGGCGCCGGAAAGCGGAACGTCGTTGCGGGAACGATGGAAGTCACGGGCGATCTCCGGACGCTGTCACCCGAGCAGCACGCGAAGGCGATGCGGACAATGAAGACGATCGTCTCGACGCACCACCTGCCGAAGACGTCGGCGACGATCGAGTTCGACGACGGCTATCCGCCGATGGCGCCGACGCAGGGAAATCGTCGCCTGCTCGCGATGTACGACAAGGCGAGCAAGGACATCAACGGCGGCGCGGTCGCGGCAGTCGATCCGTCGCGAGCGGGAGCCGCGGATGTGTCGTTCATCGCGAGCATCGTTCCGATGATCATCGATGGCATTGGGCTCTCGGGCCACGACGACCACACGGACAAGGAAACCGCGGACCTGCGGATGCTTCCGTCGCAAACGAAGCGCGCGGCGCTGGTCATGTATCGGCTGACGAGGACAGTGCCGTAGGCGGTCGAGAAGCGGTGTTGATGCTCACGCGACCGAGACAACCGACCCGTCGACGGTGACCCAGACCCGGTCTCCCTCGACCGGGCTGACTCGCGCCAGCCCGGTGAACTCCCCGAACGCGGGCAGCACCGCCGTTTCGCGCCCGAACCAAAAGCACGGCAGCTTGCTCGCCTGCTTTCCCGCTCCGTACAGCGTCACGCCCGGATGGATGTGCCCCGCGAGCACGTAGCCGTCATCCGACCGAACCGGATGATGAGCAAACACGAATGGCGCCTCCAACACCGGTGCACTGACACACACGATCCGCAGTTCCTTCGGCGGATCGCCGGCGCGCGCGTCGTGATTGCCGCGAACCAAGATCGTCTCGACTGACGACCGCCGCTCGCGCCACTCGTTGATCGTTCGAAATGTCTCGGGCGAACGACCCTCCTTCGCGTGCAGAAAGTCTCCAAGAAACACGATGCGCGAAGCATCCGTCTGGACGAGACATCGATCGAGACGCGCTAGAGTCTCGGAAGTGGTCCCCCGCGGGACCAAGACTCCCGCCGCCCGAAACGCCGCCGCTTTGCCGAAGTGCGGATCGGCGACGAACAGCGTCGTCATTCGCTCCCAGTACGCAGCGCGCTCGGGCAACAACGACAGTCGTTCGCCCGCGACCTCGGCGATCGCCGCGCTCATCCGGCCGCGCGCTCCAGCGACAGCTGCATTCGCTTGATGCGATCCGATAGCGATTCCGACGACACCCGCTCGCGCGTCTGATCGACCACGAGCGGAAACGCGAGCGGCGTCGGCTTCGGCGGGTTCATCACGACGATCGTCGAGCGGCTGATTCGCTCGAGCATCTTACCGAGTCGCGTGCTCTCGAGCTGGCGCTCGAGCACTTCGCGTGATGCCTGACCGAGAAGAAGGTTTTTCGGGTCGTATCGCTGCAGCACATCGAAGAACAATCCACTCGATACCTGGAGCTGACGCGCGCTTTTCCCCGATCGCGGAAGTCCCGGGAATACCAGTCCAGCGACCCTTGCCAGTTCTCTAAACTGCCGCTTCGCCATCTCTGTCGCGTTCAGGGCGGCGGTGATGTCCTCGAGCAAGCCGTGCGGCGAGAACAGGCCATTCTCGAGCGCGTTATCGAGCGGCGGTTCCGCCGGCGACAGCATCTCGACGCCATAGTCGTTCGACGCCAGCGAGAACGTGATCTTTGCGCGCTGGGACAGCCGATAGGCGAGCAGCGCGGCGAGTCCCTCGTGGACCAGGCGTCCCTCGAACGGATACACGAAGAGATGCCAACCCTCTCGCGTCTTCACCCGCTCGACCAGCAGTTCGTCCGCGGATGGAATTCGCGACCACTTCGCCTGGAGCTCCAGCATCGGACGAATCGCTTCCATCTCATCGCCGCGATAAATCCCTCGCGCCGCCTCGCTGAGTCGCTCGCGCAGCAACTCCGACAGCTCGCCCGACAACGGCAATCGACTGCCCTGCCACCGCGGAATCGCGCCCTTCGAGTTCGGCGCGCGACGCACCCATGCCTTCATGTCACGCACTCGAACGAACTCGAGCGGCGTTCCTGCGAACACGAAGCGATCACCGTGCTTGAGACGCGCCACAAACGACTCTTCCACCGAACCGAGCGATCCGCCGCGCAGATAGAACACGCCGATCTGCGCGTCACCGACGATCGTGCCGATCGACATCCGATGTCGCCGCCCAATCTCCGCACTCTCGACGACCCACCGGTCACCGGCCTTCACAATTCTCGAATACTCGGGATATGCGCCCAGCGCGTCCCCGCCGGTCGAGAGGAACGTGATGACCCACTGCCATTCGTCGTCTCGAAGCGCCGCATACGCGCGCGTCGTTCGCACCTCGGCGAGCAGTTGCTTCTCCTCGAAGCCGCCGCCGAGCGCGACGGTCACGACGTGCTGCGCGAGGACGTCGAGCGGTCGGTCGATCGGAAGCCGCGACTCGATCGCACCACGCTCCGCCCCGTCGCGCGCCGCCGCAACTTCGATCAGCTCGAGCGTGTTCGTCGGCACGCAGGTCACGCGACTCACAGCCCCGGGCCGATGCCCGCTGCGTCCCGCGCGCTGCAACAGCCGGGCGATGCCTTTTGGACTTCCGATCTGCACCACGCGGTCGACCGGCGAAAAGTCGACGCCGAGGTCGAGAGACGACGTCGCGACGACGCATCGGAGCTTGCCGTCGCGGAGCCCATTTTCGACCCACTCGCGTCGAGCGCGGTCGAGTGAGCCGTGATGGAGCGCGATGATGCCGGCCCAATCCGGACGCGCGCTCAGAATCGCCTGATACCAAATCTCTGTCTGCGATCGGGTATTCGTGAAGACAATCGCGCTCTCGCCTTCTTCGATCGCCGCAATGACCTGCGGCAGCATCTGCGTTCCGAGATGGCCGGCCCACGGAAACCGTTCGACGACCGGGGGAATCAGCGCGTCGATGACCACACGCTTCGGATCCACGCCGCGAATGATTCGCCCGCTCACCCCGACGCCGAGCAATGCGTCGCGCGCTTCGCTGAGATTCCCGATGGTCGCCGAGAGTCCCCAGGTTCGAAGGCTCGGCTGATGGAATCGCAGTCGAGCAAGCGCGAGCTCGACGAGCACGCCGCGTTTCGTCCCCATGAGCTCATGCCATTCGTCGACGACGACGACACGGAGATCGGCGAACATCTCGCGCGGTCCTTCGCGGGTCAGCAGGAGCGACAGCGATTCCGGCGTCGTGATGAGCGCGGTCGGCAGGCGGTTTCGCTGTCGCGCGCGCATCGCCGCGGAGGTATCGCCAGTTCGGGACTCGAGGGTCCACGGCATTCCGATGTCGTCGAGCGGCCGTCGAAGGGCCTCTTCGGTGTCCGCCGCGAGTGCGCGAAGCGGCGTGATCCATAGAACTCGGAGCGGTGGTGCGGTCGATCGACGCACCTTTTGTCCTGGCATCGGTCCCTTCAGCGTTTGCTCATCGAGCCACTCGGCCAGCGGCCCGCCCCACGCCGCGAGAGTTTTTCCAGTGCCCGTCGCGGCGTGGATTAGCCCACTCTCGCCGGAGCGATACGCGGCCCATACATCGCGCTGAAAGGTGAAGGGCGTCCACCCGCGGGACGCGAACCAAGCGTCCACCGGTGCCGGGTGCCGGGTGCCAGGTACGAGAGACTTGGAATGCTGCGCTTTTGTCATATCGAGAGCCATGCTTCCGAAATCATCTGGCACCCGGCATCTGGCACCCGGCATCTGGCACCTCCTACCTAGCACCCGGGCCTTTCGCGAACCTATGATAGCGATTGCCAGGCCGTGTCCGTATACACAGGAGAACGGTCCCAGCCCACCGGTATTCGCCGGATCCCCCAGGAGACTCGCACGTGAAGCTCACTCCCCAAAGATCGCGCCGCCGCGCTACCGCCGTCGCGACGCTCATCGTCGCCTCGCTCATGGCAGCGCCGGCGATCGCGCAAACCACCGCGAAGAAAGCACTCACCGTCGAAGACTACACGAAGTGGCGATCCATCAACGGATCGTCGATCTCGAGCGACGGGAAATGGGTGACCTACGTGCTCTCGCAGACGAACACGGCCCCCGCTGAGGCGAAGCCGGTCATGCACCTCGTTCGCCTCGACAACAACCAAGACCTGGAGATTCCGAACGCGACGGCGCCCGCATTCTCCGCCGATTCGCGATGGGTCGCCTACCAGATCGACCCGAGCTCCGGTGGGCGCGGCGGGCGGGGAGGTCGGGGCGGCGGTGGTGGTGGCGCGCCGGGCACGGCGACGCCGAATCGCGGCGGCGGACCCCCGGCCCCACCGCGACGAGTCGAGCTCCGCAATCTCGAGACGGGCGCGGTCCAGTCGTGGCAGGACATGCAGGCCTTCACGTTCGCCGGCACATCGAGTCACGTGATTCTTCGCCGACGTGCCCCGGCTCCGACCGGCGGCACTGGACGTGGTCAGGGCGGCGGCGCTCCCGCTGCGGCTCCCGCGACTGAAGCGTCGAACGTGGCGCACGGCTCGGATGTCATCGTCCACGATCTCGTCTCGGGACACGACCAGCTGCTCGGCAGCGTCGGCGAGATCTCGTTCAACAAGCATGGCGACCTCCTCGCGTACACCGTCGACGCCATGCCGCGCGACGGCAACGGTCTCTTCGTGCTCGACCTCAAGAGCGGTCGCGTAAATCCGCTCGACAACGATGCACGCGTGTACAGCCGCCTGATGTGGAACGACGGCGGCACCGGCCTCGCGGTTCTCAAGGGCGTCGACGTCGACAAGATGCGAGAGCGCGACAACATGATCATCGTCTTCCCCGATGTGCCGAGCGCGTTGACGAGTGCCAAGGCGCAATCGGTGTCGCTCGATATCGCGAAGGCTTCGAACTTCCCGAAGGGCTTCGTCGTGAGCGATCGCGCAGCCCTCGATTGGAGCGGCGACAGCAAGCGACTCTTCTTCGGTATGAAGGAGCAGGTGCCCGCGCCCGACACGGCGACGACCCGTCGCA
>Ga0207661_10001764_pt1 | contig 14796 bp, 9 predicted proteins | sample KBSC713LmetaG_FD_184337 | JGI IMG/M metagenome (GOLD analysis project Ga0207661, IMG submission 184337) | Corn rhizosphere microbial communities from Kellogg Biological Station, Michigan, USA - KBS C7.1-3L metaG (SPAdes) (version 2) | ecosystem: Host-associated > Plants > Roots > Rhizosphere ...
GCGGCGGCGAGCGGTATAACGTCCTCGCGAGCGACGCGCTGAATCCGAACCTGCGCTCCGAAGCGGTGGTGACGCGCACCGCGGGAATTGTTTTCCAGCGGGGAAAAGTTCACCGCTTTCGTTTCGCCACCGATTTCGCCGATACCCGGAAGTCGCGCGAACTATGGCGGCTCGAAGCGCAGGACGTCATGAACCTCCAGGACCTGTACACTGGTCGCGTGACCCGCCAGCCGCTCGCGCCCGGCGACACGCACAGCGTCGGTCTCGTGAGCTCGGTGCTCACCGGCAACGTCAACCTCGCGTGGCGGCATTCCCAAAACTGGACGACATCCTTCGACTACGCGTGGACCGAATGCCTCGGCGGCCGGCTCGACCTGTATGGTCGCTGGAGTTATTTTCAACGTTACGACCGGGAATTGTTGCCGAATTCTCCGACGGTGGACGAGTTGAGTGCACCCGACTCGGCCAACCTGGGCTTGATGAAACACCGCGTGAATTTCGGCGGCGGCTGGTCGAATCCAAAATATGGATTCGGGCTGGACGGGCATTATTATCACTCGCGCAACCTGCCGGAAATCGAGTGGGCGGATCAGCACAATCGGCAGATCAATCCGTATTGGCAGTTCGACGCGTATGTGCAGACGGACCTGAGTCGCTGGCTGCCGCGGCGGTTCACGCATCTGGGAGGAGCCCGGCCGGTCGGGCTCAAAGCGCAACTCCGCGTGAACAATATTTTCAACCAAATGCCGCCGCGTTACGCCAACGATCCCTCCGGCGCCGGCGTGCAATCCTACGACGACTGGCGGCGCCAGACTTACGCGCTGTCGTTGCAGGCGACGTTCTGAAACGTGGGCTCGCGCGCCTGGTCGGGCGCCGAGTGATCGTCGGCTGGCGCGATCGCCGCCATCACCAGTTTTGATCAGACCGATAGCGGGTTTGCCGCGCTCAACTGTCGCAAGAGGTGACAACTCCTCTTCGCACAATGAAACTTCTCCGCTTCCTTGCCGTTCCACTCGCGTCACTTTTGAGCGCCGTCGCTCTCTTATCCCAAGATGATTGGGAATGGCGCTCGCCCACGCCGACCGGCAATCGCATCGGCAGCTACGCCTACGGCAATAGCATCTTTGTCGGAGTCGGCGAAAACGGCGCGATTCTCACCTCGGCGAACGGCACGACGTGGACCAATCGCGAATCCGGAGTCGGCGATCTTCTTCGACGTGTCATTTTTGATGGCACCCGCTTCATTGCCGTCGGCGGTACCGCCATTCTCAGCTCTTCCGACGGCAGCGTCTGGACGAAGCAAACCGCTCCCGCCGCCCTCACCGATCTTGTGTATGGCCAGGGCCACTACGTCGCGATCGCCGCGCCTGCGACAGCGGGTGGCGTTCATCGTTTTCTGACTTCGGTGGATGGGATCCGTTGGACTTTGCGCGATAACGGCACCGTCGTGGATCCAGCAGCCCTGGCGTTCTCCAATGGCATTTTCGTCGCGGCCGGGCATCTCGGCCAGCTCCTTGAATCCAGCGACACCGTATCCTGGACCAGCACAACGATCCCCGGCATTGCTTATGATTACCTGCCGTATCTCGTCGCCAGCCCGACTCAGTTTCTCGTGACGTGGCGAGGAAACGTGTACGCGTCGACCGACGGCGTTATCTGGACGGCTGTGGCGAGCGGCCCTTCGCTCTCTTTCAATGGTGTCCTCGGCTATGCAGGCGGCTATTTTTTAGTCGACGAGGGACATTATGGGCGCGGCATCAGTCGCTCGGCAGATGGCAGGACGTGGATTTTTTCCACTCCAGCAGGAGGGGTTTACCAGAGCTTCTTGATCGATTTTAGCACCGTCGCCGCCGGCGGTGGCAAATTTGTCGGCACGGAGACGGCTCAATACATCGGCTATGCCAATCCGACGGGCTACTCGATTCATTCATCCTCGGACGGGTTCACGTGGACCGGCGGCAGTTCCGAGACGTTCCCTTCCTCTAACGCCACCAGCAGCAGCGACTACGATCCGATCGTCTATGGTCTCGGCCGCTTTTTCTTCTCGGGCTACGCGACATCGGATGGTCTTACCTGGATCGCCGCCAACTTCAATGCAACCCATGCCGCCGGAGATCGCCTCTTTCGTTTGCCTGCTCTCTATTTGGATTCGTCGACCGTGCAGGTTTCAAGCGACGGTCTGACCTCTACCACGATCGATTGCGGTGTACCCACGCCGCGGTCAGTCGCCTTTGGCACGGGTCGTTACGTGATCGTCGGAAATGGCGGCAAAATCTCGACCTCGGCCGACGCTCTCACGTGGTCGGCGGCGGTCAGTGGCAGCACGAGTAACCTCACCGCCACCATTTTTGCCTTCAATCGTTTTATCGCCGTCGGCGAAAGCGGCACGTTGCTCACTTCAACCGACGGCCTAACGTGGACCAGGAGCAGCGCCACAATTCCGACCGGTCTCACTCCAACCAGTCTCGTTGCCAGCCCTGACCGACTTGTTGTTTTCTACGGCGCGGACGCTCCGGGCACGGTGCCGCCCCCAACGACACTCGCGGACGGCACGCCGGTTGATTTCGCCCCTTATTCCGCGGGGATTTATTTCAACGGAGCACTCGTCGCTTACAGCTACGGATTAGACGATCCGAACAACCCAGCCTACCGTACGCCTCATCTTTGGAAATCCACCGACGGAATTACGTGGACAGCAATTCCGATTCACGTTGGCGCGACCGGTTATGCCAGCTTCACTCCGTCTCTCGCTACCGGCAATAACAACGCGTTTTTCGTCTCCCGTCCCGGAACGCCGAGCTCTACGACGGTTTACTCCGCACTTCTGCGTTCGCTCGTTTCGACTCCCGCCTCTCCGGTTATTGTCGCACCACCGGTCGGCAAAACTATTGCTCGCGGTGAAACCGCGGAGTTCTCCGTTGGCGCAACCGGCAGTGACGCGTTCACGTATCAGTGGAACCACAACGGCACTGCGATCGTCGGCGCCACTAAAGCTCTCCTCGCCCTTAAGCTCGTCACCGACGCCGACGCCGGCGACTACACTGTCACCGTGACAAATTCCGTCGGTTCCGCGACCAGCGCCGCGGGAAAATTGACCGTTACCGCTCCCATTCCACTCACGATCACGCAACAACCGGTCGGTGGCAGCCTCTTCGAATTCCAAAGTCTTTTTCTGCATGTCGAAGTCTCCGGCTCCGGTCCCTACACTTATCAATGGCGCCGCAACAGCATACCGCTAGCCGATGCAACGTCTTCTGCCACGTACGAGATTTGGACCTCATCCTCCGATATCGACAACCGCACCGGAACGTACGACGTGGTGGTCAGCGCGCCCTATAGCTCGGCGACAAGCAACACTGCGATCGTCACGCGCGGGGCGCCATCGATCAAGCTCAACCTCTCCGGTGTCGTAACGATGACTGCCGGCAGCACTCTGACCCTCACGGCCACCGCCGCAGGTGCGGCACCGTTTACCTACCGCTGGCTCATGCCCGGCGCTAACAATTCCCTCGCAGGCGCGACTGGCCCGACGCTGATCCTGCCGGATCTCACCACCGACGATTCCAGTCCCTACACCGTTGAAGTGACGGATGCGAACGGACAACACGCCGAGGCCAGCATAAATCTCGTTGTGAACGCTTCCAATTCTCCGCCGACATCGGCGGCGGTGACCACTGCGGGCCAGGATCTCACGCTTCGCTCGGGACTGATGTTTACAAGCGGCTATACTTTCCAGTGGCGCCACGATGGCCTTGCAATCGCCGGCGCCACGGCCGCGAGTTACACGATTCATGGATTTTCCGTCGCCGACGAAGGCAGCTATGATGTCGTTGTCACCGCGCCCGATGGTACAATTTCAACTCGCTCGGAGATCGAACTTACACTCGGTGGCTCTCGACTGGTGAATCTCTCCGCCCGCGCGTTCGCGGGCGCGGGAGACGACACACTGATCCAGGGTTTCGTCTTGAGCGGCGCGCCCTCCAGCGCTTCGCCCAACGTGCTCGTGCGCAGCATCGGCCCAACCCTGGCCGCGATGGGCGTCTCCGGCACGCTCGCCGATCCGTCGATTCGCGTGCTCGACGCCGATCGCTCGGTCGTCGCCGTAAACGACAACTGGTCAACCGTGCTCACGACCGGCCGCGGAATCGCCGCGACCTCGGCCGACATGGCGCAGTACGGCGCGTTTTCTCTTTCGACCGGCAGCCGTGACAGCGCTGTGATGATTCACGAAACACTCGCCGGGCCATACACGGCGCTGGTATCCGCAATTCCGAGCGGGACGGGAATTGTCCTGAATGAAATCTACGGCCCGACCTCGGGTTCGCAGCGTCTCGTCAATCTGTCCGCCCGCGCCCGCGTCGGCACGGGTGACAATATTCTCATCGCCGGATTCGTCATCACCGGCAGCTCGCCATTGAAACTTCTCATCCGCGGCGTCGGCCCGACCCTGGCCACACAAGGAATCTCGAGTCCGCTCGCAAATCCAAAACTCACACTCTTCAACTCCGCCGGACGTGAAATTCACAACAACGACAACTGGGGTCAGGCCGCAAATCTTGCCGATCTCCGCGCCGCAACCATCGCCGCGGGCGCATTCGTTCTGAAAGACGGCAGCAACGATTCCGCCATGCTCGAAATGCTCGATCCCGGAGTGTACACCGCACAAGTCACCTCGGTCGACGGCACCAGCGGTGTCGCTCTCGTCGAAATTTACGAAGCGCCGTGAGTTGTTACCGTGATTTGTCCTTCCCCCGTCAAACCGGGCAAACAGCTCACCGCGGCGCCGCGTTCTGTCGCGGACGATAGGAAACTCCGCCGATCACTGATCCGCGCAACCCGCGCGGGAGCGCAGGGACCACGCCGCCCCTGCGCCGTCGTAATCGTGAGCACCGCCGTCGAGTCGCGACACCACACCACGGATACAGCGGCAGTAATTTCTTCTAATATAACTCGCTCACATAGGAAAAGACGGTTCGCCGTATTTTCTAAAACTCCCCGCGTCCCGCTTTCCCTGCCGCGCTCCGTAACCCGCATCGCTCGAGTAGCGGGTTCGATCGATTGTTTGTCTCATCATTTTGAGGGCGCGTCGCGCCGACGCTTTGCCCGCTTCAGTCGCCATGTCACCCACCGCTTCAATTCTCTCTTCCGTCATCGCGCTCTCGCCGTTGGGTTGCTCTCCTTGCGGCCACTGTTTGCGCCGCGTCAAACTACACCGCCCCGCGTCCGCTATCGAATCCCAAGCTCACGTTGTACGCGCCGCTGGCACTGAGATTCGCAACAACGACAACTGGGGTCAGGCCCGAAATCTCTCCGAGCTTCGAGATGCGACACGCGCGAGCGGAGCATTCGCACTCGCTGAGGGGAGCAACGATGCCGCGATGCTCGAGACTCTCGCCCCGGGCGTTTATGCGGTTCACGTCAGTTCGGTGGACGGAACGAGCGGAGTTGCGCTCGTCGAAATCGACGAAGCGCCGTAATCGTGGGATGGTTGGATTTGCCGCACAATAATCATTAGACAGCCGCGCGCGCGGTTCCCAAAGTCCCGGGAGTGCAGGTCTCTTTTGTTATTCCAGTCTTCAATCAGCTTGCGTTCACCGAGGCATGTCTCGCGTCACTCAAAGCGACCATGCCGGCCGGCCTGACGCATGAAATTATTTTGATCGACGATGGCTCGAGCGACGGCACGCGCGATTTTCTCCGCGACCTGCCGCCTCCGTGCGTCGTGCTGCTCAACGTTCGCAATCTCGGCTACGCCGCGTCGAACAATCGCGCCGCCCGCGTCGCGCAGGGTGAATTTCTGGTGTTGCTCAACAACGATCTCATCCTCCAACCCGGCTGGCTTGAACCCATGCTGGCGGCGTTCGTACGCCATCCGCGCGCCGGCGTGGTCGGCAACATCCAGCTCGATGCGGAGAGCGGCGAAGTCGATCATGCCGGCGTCGTCTTCCGCGATGGCGGTTATCCCGTCCACCACCGCGAAGCGCTGGCGATCGCGCAAGCCCGCGGCGAGTACGCCGAATTTCCCGGCGTCACCGCCGCGTGTTGCGCCGTTCGTCGCGAGTGGTTCCTTCGGACCGGAGGATTTGACGAAAATTATCGGAACGGTTTTGAGGATAATGATCTCTGCCTCCGCGCGCGCGAAGATGGTTTCATCAACCTTGTCAGCACCACCAGCGTCGTCCGCCACCATATTTCCCGTTCGCCCGGTCGCGCCTCGTGCGAGTATCGCAATGCGCAACGTTTTCTCGCGCGCTGGGGTCCGCGTTCAGCCACGCTCGAGCGCGAGTGGGCGCTGACCGAAGCCCGCGCGCATGCCGCGGCGCAAGCCCGCCGTTTTTTTGGATCGGTTCTGCACCGGATCGGTTTCGGTCCAGCTGCGCTGCGCCGGCAGCATCGCGCCGTGCTCACGGCCGAACGTCACGCGCGCGTCGCCGGTGCCCGACCGATCCGCGTCGGCATTGACCTGCTGCGGATGTCACCCGGCGGGGTCAACGGCGGCGTGAAGCCGCTCGTATATTCCTTTCTCACCGAAATCGGCCACCAACACGGAGCGAAATTTAATTTCGCTGTGATCGCCGAGCGCGCGCTGCGCGACGAACTTGGCGCGGTTCTCCGCGCCGGCGATTTCCTTCTCGAGCCGCACGCAGAAAATCTGGCCGTTGCACAACGCGACGTTTCAGGCTGGCGCGACGCCGGCCGATTTTTGCGCAGCGGAAATATTTCCGCGCAGGCGAAACTCGACGTGCTGTATGCGCCGTTTGGCGCGTCGGAGTTCAAAACTTCCGAGCTTCCGTCGGTAAGCCTCATCGTCGATGTTTTGCACCGCGACCTGCCCGCCGCGCTGCCGCCGGAGGAGGTGAATCACCGCCACGACTGGTTCACGCGTGTCACCGCCGAAGCGGATTACCTGCAGTGCATCTCGCACCACGTGGTCAGCCGGCTGGGAGAACACTACGCCGTCCATCCATCCCGTTGTTTCCACACTTATATTCCCGCGCAAAACCGCCTGCCCACCCCGGCGCCGGGAGCTCCGCCGCCCGCGGGCACGCCGGAAGGTCCGTTCTTTTTTTATCCGGCCAATTTCTGGCCGCACAAAAATCATGAAGCGCTTTTCGTCGCGTACCGGCTTTACGCGCAAGGCGCCGGTTCGCGCGCGTGGCCGCTGGTTCTGACCGGACAGCCTGATGCGCGCATGAAACTGCTGGAAGAATTGCGCGACGGCCTGGGTCTCGGCGAACGTATCCACTTTCTGGGTCATCTCGATGACGCGGCCTTTGCGGCGCTGTGGCTGCGCGCTGGTGCGCTGGTGTTTCCCTCGCTGCACGAGGGATTCGGCATACCGCTGCTGGAGGCCATGCGGTTTGGCGTTCCGATTCTCGCCTCCAGCGTCGGGGCGCTCCCCGAAGTGGGCGCCGACGCGTGCGTCTTTGCCGACCCCGCGAATCCTCGCGAAATGGCCGAGGCCTTGCGTCGATTCGCGATTCGGGAAGGCCTGCGTGAAGAACTCGTCGCGCGCGGTCGTGCGCGGCTCGCCGCATTTTCGCTGGAGCTCGAAGCCGGACGGCTCGCGCATTTCCTCGAAGCCGCCGCGAGGCGGAAGGTGCCATGAAACGCCAACGCGGTCCGTCATTTTTCCGCGCAACGGCCGGCGCGCGCGAATGGATTTATCTCGGCTCGCTCGTCCTCGCGGCTGCGTCCGACGCGACCGCGAATCGGCATTCGCCCGACCGTGCGGCGCTTTTTTTTCCAGGATGAAAATCGGACTCGATGTCGCCCAAACCTGCGTCGAACGCGCCGGCTGCGCCTGGCACGCCGATGCGCTCTCTCGCGCGCTCGTCGCGGAAGGGCTTCCTCGCGGACACACGTTCGAACTCTACCACCATTTCGGCGACTGGATCAACGACGACACGTTGCGCGGCACGACGATCAACGACGCACGCGTCTCCGCGCCGTTGCGCGGCATGAACGCGATCGACGCGCGCAAATTCTGGCACGAGGTAGAAACTGGCGAGCCCCTGCCCGGAAAACCGGACGTCGTGATTTCATTCAGTTATCACGCGCCGAAAATGCCGCACTCGAAACTGGTTTATACGGTTCACGACCTCGTGTTTTGGATACACCCGGAATTTGTCACCGATACGACGCGCCTGCTGTGTCAGCGCGAGCTCCTGCAAGCGCTCGCCCGGTCCGCGGCATTCCTGTTCGTCAGCGAGAACACGCGGCGCGAATTCGAATCGATGTTGCCCGGCTGGCTCGAGCAAACCCAAAGGCCGGGCGCGCTCTCGCCCGGCGCGAGTCGTTTTCCGGTCGCTCCAGCGCCGCGTATCTGGTCGGCCAATGCGCCATGGCTCGTCGTCGGTTCCCTCGAGCCGCGCAAAAACCACGCGTGCGCATTGGATGCCTACGAAATTTATCTCCGCCGTTCGCAACAGCGCCGGCCGCTGGTTTTTGCCGGCGGACCCGGCTGGAAATCAGAAGCGTTGCACCGCCGCATTGCAGCAATGGTCGAACGCGGAATCCCGGTGCGTGCGCTCGGCTACGTGCCGGACGCGGCGCTCGCGCGACTTTATCACGAGAGCTTCGCGTTGCTCGCGCCGAGCTGGCACGAAGGATTTGGTTTGCCCCTCGCCGAAGCGATGGCCGCGGGACTCCCCGCGCTCGTGAGCCTGCGCGACAGCCTGCCCGAAATCGGCGCGAACGCCGTGCGTTTCATCGCACCGGAAAACCCCGATGGCTTTGCCGCGGCGATGCTCGCACTCGAATCCGATCCCGCCGGTTACGCCCGGCGCGCCGAGGCGAGCCTTGCGCGCGGGAGGATGTTTTCCTGGCCAGCGACCGCCAAATCAGTTCTGGAATTCGTCGAGCGGTTGTAGGCATCCACGATTTTTACTGAGCCGCCGTACGGCCGGAGACGGACTTTATTGTCGGCATCTGGCTCGAAGAATTTTCCTTGGCCGGGGGCGCGAGATTACACCTCTGGAGCATAGGCGTCCGGCTCACGCTTACTCCAAGGTAGGTCTTCGCCCCATGGCACCAGTGAGCCGCTCGAAGTACTAATGGTGGCTTGCCAGACTGAAGTTACGCGGGACGGAAATCCGCGGAAAGCTACCCCATGAAAAAAATATTGGCGTCAATCGCTGCCCGGGCCAGTGCGGAACAAATTACAATCGGCATCGCCTTGTTTTTGGCGGTGACATCTCTGGCGGCATATTATGCGTCCGTTTCCGGCAAATACCGCGAAACCATCGACACTCTTCCAACGATGGCGGCCACCCCGCTCCCGGAGGCCAGGGACCTGCCAATAAATATTGCCGGCGATGTCGAACTGAACGCACCGACGGGGGCGGTGGTGACGCAAACGGCCGCCGAGGAGTTTCTCGCTCCCATCACGGAAGGCGAAACCTCCAGCCATGGGTCAAATGCCGACGAGTCGGCCCGGACCGCCTTCCGATTAAAGGCGTCTGCTGCTGCCGGCCAAATGGCGACGCAGGCGTCCGACGCCAGCGGCTACGGTGGCGCCGGGGCCTCTCAGGTCAGATCCAACTCCGTCGGAGCAACCGGAGCTTTTGGTGGCGGCGGTGGTGCCAGCTCTGGCGGCGGAGTCGGGTTGGCCAATAACAGTTTGGCGAAAAGCGGGACCGTTGCTGATCGTAACGCCGCGGTTGCGCCCAATCGCGCCGACAGCGGTAGTGCTTTATCGGATGCGCGAGATACTCATGTCGCGTCCGGCGCCGATGACAACCCGGGTTCCGTCCCGACTCTGCAAGATCCTGTCATCGGACCAAGCGCTCGGGACGGTTCCGGCGGCAGCGGCATGGCATCGATCAATGGCGACAGTCCCACCGATGCCTTCGGACTCCCCGCCGGCTCCGCGAATGATGGAGCGGCTATGAACCTTGCAGGACCAGCCTTTGCCGATCACGCGCTCAGTCTCCTGACTGACCAAACCCAGGACGGAAATAAGTTGACGCAGGTCGCGACTTTGCCAGACGCGGGCAGCACACTGCTGCTACTCGGTTACGGAATCGTGGCTCTGCTTGCCTGCAGCCGACGGAACTCTTTTCGATTCAGCGGCCCATCCGCGCAAGTCTGATCCAGCACGTTCAAACGCGAACCACTCGGCGGTGGACCGCAATCAAACGTCGAGCCAGCGGAGTTTAATCGCAAAAGCGACATGCCGGGAACCACCTCCGTTAACCACCACGGGATTCAGCTTAGCTTAGCGCACCTTGCCGGCGGAATTCTCGAGTACGACGTGCGAGAGGACGGTCGTATCGGATTTGTCCGGCACGTGTGAACAGAAACCGATGCCGACATAAAACGGGCTCTCGAAATGCAATTTGGCGGTAGTGCCGGCTTGGTGCATCGGTTCGCCGTTGCGGCCGATGAAAAGTGTGAAGACGTCGCCGTGCTTTTCGATCCCGATGCGGATCGGCGGTTCGCCGGCCGCGCTCGGTTCTCCTTTGAGTCGATATGCCTCGTGCATGTCGGCGCTCTTTTCCGGGCGCAGCGCCAGATGAATCAATCCGGCCCCGTGCAAAGCCGACATGATTTCCTTGGAATCATCGTCCAAATCCTGGCGAATCACGAGAACCGCCTTGCGATCGCCATAGCCGTTGGGGTCCGGGAAACTCACGTCGGCCGCGAGCGAGACATCGCCGGACATTTTTTTCCAGGCATAGCGAAATTCGTCGCGGAAATACCAGATGTTATAGCTGGCGGAGTTGAGCGTATATTGTTTCGTGCTCGCGTCGTAGCTGGCGCTGCCCGGCAGCAACGGACCGCCGATGTCCGACTGCCCTTCGAACATGCCGAGTGGTGTCGCGAAATTCCGGCTCGGCCGGTGAAATCCCGCCGGCGGCGGGACTTGCTGGTGCGTCGCCGAACCAGGCAGCGACCAATCCGGCACCTCGAGTTTTTGCGCGTGGAGCGGATACGACGTCGCGACGAGCATGACGGTGAGGGACAAGAATCGACAGGGTAATTTCATAGGGTTCCTCAACCATGCAGAGTCCCGCAAAAAAAGGAAATCCGAAGCGCGTCAGCAGTTCCTCTCAAAAAATAATTTCAACTGAAACCCGCCGATAAATTCGGCGCTTTCCCTGCGCGACGCTTCGGCGTAGCACGAACATCATGAAAAATATTCAAGAACTGCAGCGACTCGCCTCGCCCGCCCCAAAGCCTCAGTCGCTCGCCTGGGATGGCACCTCGCTGTGGATGGGCTCGCGGGCAACCCGGCAGGTTTACCAGCTGGATCCGGTCGCCTGGACCGTCCGCTGGCAAATCGCTGCGCCGGGGGTTCCTTTTGGCATGACCGCGTTCGGTGGCGAGCTGCGCGTCCTGTGCGGCGAAACGGCCGAGGACCATCGCATCATCCGGCGCTGCGTTCCGAACCGGGGCTTCGATGAGAAATTTGCCCTGCCCTGTCCCGATGACACCGGCTCCCAGCTCGGCTACGATGGACGCCGGCTGCACGTGAGTCAGTGGTATCCAAAAAAAGTGATCACGCTCGGCGACGCCGGCCAGGTGGAGCGCGTCATCCAGATACCTCACGGCGTCTGCGGGCAGGTGTTTGTCGGCGGTATCATTTATCTGGTGACGACCGACGACGAGGAAACGACCGATTACTGGCTGACGCGAGTCGATCCGCGCCTGGCCACGCCGCAAATCGACGATCTCGTCCGGATTCCTTTCGCCGCCCGCGCGCTCGCTTTCGACGGCACACGTTTTTGGACCAATCATCGCGAACAGGACGAAATCGTGTCGTTCGCGCGTCCGGACTGATCGCGCCGATCACGCGCGCGCCTCGCTCGTTTCAGGCCACGCGAAAACGCGCGCTCAAGCCGGAAGGGTCCTGCGCGTGACGCGCGATGATCACCTCGTACTCGATGGGCTCGACAACCCAGCCGCGCGACAGGTCGTAAAATGCGAGGTCGGTCACGGGCAGGCTCAGGGTGATTTTCCGAGTTTCGCCTGGATTGAGCGTTACGCGCGCAAACGCCTTCAATTCCCGCGCCGCGCGCTCCACCCGTGAAGTGTGCGTCGAAACATAGAGCTGCACCACATCGTCGCCGGCCATGGCTCCGGTATTTGTGACATCCACAGAAACGTGGAGCGTGTCAGAGGGAGCCACGTGGTTTTTCGCGAGCTGCAGGTTCGCATGTTTCCAGGTCGTGTAACTGAGTCCAAAGCCGAAGGGAAACGAAGCCGCCCGGCCGTCACGGGCGAGTTTCCGATAACCGTGCCAGAGGTCGTACGTAATGCTGGTGGCATTACGGTCGAAGAACGGCAGGTCTTCGGCGCACTGCGGAAAGGTGCACGGCAGACGGCCACCCGGATTCACCCGGCCGCTCAGCACGTCAGCCAGCGCGTGGCCGCCTTCCATGCCGGGATACCACAATACCAAAATCGCGTTCACCCGGTCGCGCCACGCCTCCGTAATCACGGCGCTGCCGATCATCAGAATCACAATCGTGCGCGGGTTGGCAGCCGCGATGGTCTGGATCAAGTGCTCGTCCCGCGGATGCAAGGTCAACCGTTCGCGGTCACCGCCGGGTGAAAACGCGCCTTCCTCCGCCCCTTGCCCGGATAGAATTTTTTGCGCAATCGGTGTCTCCTCGGGAGTCGGCGGAGGGAATCCCGCCGCAAACGTCTCGAGCATGTCCGGCGGGATATATTCGCCTTCGTCCTCGTGCGTGAATCCCACCACCACCACGGCTGCATCCGAGTTCGCGGCGATTTGCGCGGCATGAGCGGGATCGTTTCCTTCGTCGAAAACAACCGCGCCCGCGCCGAATGCCGCGCGCAGTCCGTCCAGCGGCGTGACGACATACGCCGGTTGCGTGTTGCTGGAGCCGCCATCACCGGTGTTAGGAACGCTAGCGAGACGTCCGATCACCGCGACCCGCTTGACTCCGGTCAACGGGAGCGCGGCACTTTCGTTCTTCAGCAGCACGAGGCTTTTTTGCGCCGCTTCCCGTGCGAGCTGCCGGTGTGCGGCGCAGCCCACGACCTCACGGTTGTACTGGCCGGGATCACGGCCCTGCGCGAAGCGTATTTGCTGCCGCAGTAGGCGGAGCGCGGCGTCATCGATGCGCGCCAACGGCACTTCGCCTCGTTGCACGAGTTGTTTCAACTCGCGGTGGAAATGCATGCTGAACGGCATTTCAATGTCCTGTCCGGCCAGCGCGGTTTTGCGCGCGTCGCGCATGCCGAAAATAAAATCCGTCATCACATAGCCCTTGAATCCCCACTGCTCTTTCAAAATTTCGGTGAGCAGTGGACGATTTTGACCGCACCATTCGCCGTTCACACTGTTGTAGGCGCTCATCACCGACGCGACGCCAGCATCCACGACCGTTTTGAAATGCGGCAGATAAATTTCGTGGAGCGCCCGCGCGTCGATGGCGACATCCACTTTGAAACGCGCATTCTCCATCGAGTTGAGCGCGTAATGCTTCACACAGGCCATCGCGTGACGCTGCACACCGCGGGCGAGCGCCGCCCCCAAAGCCCCGAGGTGTCGTGGATCCTCGCCATACGTTTCCTGTGCCCGGCCCCACGCAGGATGACGCAATAAGTTGATGCAAACTCCGCCAAAATGATTCCCGCCCAGCGCGCGCAATTCCCGGCCGATGACGTCGCCGATTCGTTCTTCCAACGCCGAGTCCCACGTCGCACCGCGCGCCATCGACACGGGGAAGGTCGTCGCACCTTTCATGATAATTCCGCGCGGTCCGTCGACGAAACGAATGCCGGGGATTCCGAGACGCGGCACCGCTCCCGCGATCCACGGTCGCCCGGCATAGCCGCCCGGCTTCATCATTTCCGCGAGTCCCGGCCAGAACGGCGTGTCGCCGTCCATCATCCCCAATTTTTCGTCGAGGGTTAATTGCGCGAGCAACCCGCGCGCGCGGGCATCGATTTGCTCTGGCGTTAGAGCCTCGGCGGTTTCGAGCGCGCCAAAGGCAGTCCCGGCGGCGGAAGACGATGACGAGTTCATGCTTTAATGCGAAGGCATGTCAGCAGCGGTGCATCGTGGTTCCGTCGGGCGCGGCGCCAAGATGCGACCGCGATTTCCGCTTATTTTTCGTCGGAGGACTTGGGCTTCTGCGGCGTTGACGGCGTGCCAGCGGCGGCTCGTTTGACGACGATTTGCTCGGTCGCAAAATCGCCAACCTGACGCGTGAGCTTCATTTCATCACCAGCGATTTTTCCGGTGTACGTGATGGTGATCTCGTCGCCGTTGATATTCAGCGGTTCGGTAAAAGAAACATCGTCACCGCTCAGCTTGATGGCCTTGAGTTCCGCCTCGCCTTTTCCCATCGAGTGGTCGTGCGTGGCTTTGCCGGTGATCTTCTCGCCGTCGATCTTGAATTCATAGACGTATTTCTGGACGCCGATTTGAGAGTCGAATTCCGCGGTCCAGCGGCCGGCGAGATCAGCGGCGCGCGCCGCGGTGAAGAGCGGGAGAATTGCCAGAGCGAAGCAGAGCATTTTGAAGAATTTCATGTTTGGATTTTTCGATTGGGGTTACATTCGGACCCGACGCCTGTTCGGCGTGCAGATCGTTCGGGAGTTGAAACAGCAATTCGCCGGTGGCAACGCGGAAGCGTGAACCTTCATGGCATAAGGCTGGAGAGCGTCCGCCCGAAAATTTTAGAATTTGGTGTCCGGCACGGTCGACCTCATTCGTTGAACAAAACAGGAACCGTGGGGTTCCAAACGAAACTCAGCACTCCCGACCAACAAAAAAATCAAACACACCAATCCATGAGCACCACCACCCAACTCTCC
>Ga0207661_10001766_pt1 | contig 14792 bp, 16 predicted proteins | sample KBSC713LmetaG_FD_184337 | JGI IMG/M metagenome (GOLD analysis project Ga0207661, IMG submission 184337) | Corn rhizosphere microbial communities from Kellogg Biological Station, Michigan, USA - KBS C7.1-3L metaG (SPAdes) (version 2) | ecosystem: Host-associated > Plants > Roots > Rhizosphere ...
AAGTCGCGAGATCACCGGGTCGGCGAGCAGCTCGTCCTGTCCAAGCGGGCACCAGGCCTCGGTGGCGATGCCGCGGGCGACGTGAGCGGCGCAAAGCTCCGGCTGCTGGAGGCGCGGGTGCAGCTCGATCTGGTTGACCACCGGCAGGCTCCTCGCCTCGCGCTCGAACAGCTCGAGACCCTCGAGACTGAAGTTGGCGACGCCGATCGTGCGGGCGGCCTCCTCCCGCTGGATCCATTCGAGCGCCCGCCAGGCGCCGAGCAGCCGCTCCGCCTCGACGCCGGAGCCGTTGATCAGGCAGAGGTCGACGTGGTCGAGGCCGAGCCGCTCGAGGCTCGCCTCGAAGGCATCGAGGGTCGACTGCGGGTCGGCCTCGAGGTTGGAGAGCTTGCTGGTGACGAAGTAGTCCTCGCGCGGCAGGCGGGAGGCGATGAGCGCCTCGCCCACCTCGCGCTCGTTGCCGTGCGCGGCCGCGGTATCGAAATGGCGATAGCCGGTCCCGAGCGCCTGCTCCACCACTCCCCCGGCCTCCCCGGGCGGCACCTGAAAGAGGGTCAGCCCCAGCTGGGGAATCTCAATACAGTCGTGAAGACGAACGAGCGGGGTCGCAATCTGGGTCGCCTGCATTCTTGTCATGATAACTAAGGGCCGTCATGACTAATCCAGGAGCTCGTCGAGCTCCCGGCCGCTGAGCACCGATCGGGGCCCTTCGGAGACGATGTCGGAGCCCGGACGCGCCTGCTCGTCGCGGCGCTTGATCAAGAGCCACTGCGGCTTCTCGCCGGGTCGGGTGCGCTGCAGGGCGAAGCCGCCGCGCAGCTTCTCGCCGTGCAGGACGAAGACGGCGTGGCCGCGCTCGAGCGCCTCGGGCCAGGGCACCCGGCCACCCTGCTCGTAGGAGCCGCGGTCCCAGACGATCACGCCGCCGCCGGCGGTTGTTCCCTCGAAGTCGTTGTGGGAGAGCGCGTGGTCGGTGACCTGCACCGCGAGTCGCTTCACCGCGGGGTCCATCGACGGCCCCTTGGGCACCGCCCAGGAGCGCATCGCGCCGTCGACCTCGAGCCGCAGATCGAAGTGGCGGGCGGTGGCGGCGTGCTCCTGGACGACGAAGGCGCCGGCGCTGACGCCGCGGATCGCGAACTGCTCGTGGCCCTCGACCTTGACGCTCTCGCTCGCCACCTCGGCAACCCGGGCAGCCGCCGGCCCAGTTTCGAGGAAGGCGAGCAGCGACTCGACCGCGGACTCCGGCCCCTCCGCGTGGACGAGCACCTCGCCCTCCTCACCGTTGCGAACCCAGCCCAGCACACCCAACTCGTGCGCCCGGCTCAGCGTCGCTTCGCGGAAGCCGACTCCCTGCACCGCGCCGCGCACGATCACGCGCGCGGCCACCTTGCCGTCGTCGCTCTTCTTGGCCACGCCGCCATTGTCGCGCCGCGGCGTCGCTTGGCGCGACTAGGTTGCTGCCATGCCTGAAGTGGTCCTGCTGCTGATCGCCGCCACCGGCACGGCGCTGGCCACGGGCCTCGGCGCGGTGCCGGTCTTCTTCCTCGGCACGCGGGCTGCCCAGCTGACCCCGCTCCTGCTCGGTTTCGCCGCCGGGGTGATGGGAGTTGCCTCGATTGCCGGCCTGCTGATCCCGGCCGGCGAAGAAGGAACGGCGTTGGCGGTGATCGGAGGGCTGGCAGTGGGGGCGGGCCTGCTCGGCGTCGTCCGCTCGCGCCTCTCGCTCGGCACCACCTTCATGGGCCACAGCGACTCCGGCGCCCGCACCTCCGCCCTGGTCTTTCTCGTCCTCTTCGCTCACAGCCTGCCCGAGGGCTTCGCGATCGGCACCGCCTTCGCCTCCGACCGGGCCGGGCTCAGCCTCTTCGTCATCCTCGCGATCGCGATCCAGAACATCCCCGAGGGGACCAGCGTGGCGATCCCGATGGCTGCCTCGGGCTTCTCCCGCAACCGCCAGTTCTGGGCCGCGGTGACGACCAGCGCTCCGCAGCCGGTCGGCGCCCTGATCGCCTTCGTCCTGGTCGAGCAGATCGAATCGCTGCTGCCCTTCTCCTTCGCCCTCGCCGCCGGGGCGATGCTGGCGTTGATCGCGGTCGAGCTGCTGCCGCAGGCCTACTCGGGGCCGGCGCGACTCGGGCCGAGCGCCGGCATCGCGCTCGGCGCCGCGGTCATGCTCGGCCTCAGCTACGCACTCGGCGTCTGAGCGCGGCGCTCAGGTGACGGCGAGAACGCCGAGGGCGATCACCGAGGCCGCGATCAAGCCGAAGGCGAGCCCGGTCGTCCAGCGCCCGGTGCGTCCCAGGGCGTGCTCCCCCATCAGCGCGCGGTCCTTGCCAAGCGAACGGATGAAGGGGAGCATGACAAGCAGCAGGACGGCGTTGAGCGCCTGGGTGAGGAAGAGGATCGGGACCAGCGGCGCGCCCGGGATCAGGACGACGATCACCGCAACGAGCACGACCGCGCCGAAGCTGAGGTAGAAGACGCGCGCCTGCTCGAAGCTGTCGTTGAGGTCGGCGCGGCGGCCGAAGGCCTCGGAGATCGAGTAGGCGGTGGAGAGCGGCACGATTGCGGCCGCCAACAGTGCCGCGCCGAGCAGGCCGAAGCCGAAGAGCGTCGCGGCGAAGCTGCCGGCGAGCGGCTCGAGGGCGCCGGCGGCGTCGCGGGCGTCGTTGATCTCGATGCCGCCGGCGTGCAGGGTCGCGGCGCAGGCGACGACGACGAAGAGCCCGATCACTCCGGTGAGGACGGCGCCGACAATGACGTCGACCCGCTCGTAGCGCAGGTCCTTGACCTTGAGCCGCTTGTCGACCGCGTAGGACTGGATGAAGGCGAGGCCCCAGGGCGCCAGGGTCGTGCCCACCGTCGCCACCGTCACCAGCAGCGCCTCGCGGCTGTGCGGGAGGTTGGGCACGACCAGTCCTTTCGCCGCCGCGCCCCAATCGGGATGAGCGAGGAAGCCGGAGACGATGTAGGCGACGAAGACCGAGCTCAGCGTCAGCAGGAAGTGCTCGACGTGGCGGAAGTTCTCGCGCAGCACCAGCGCCGAGACCCCGGCCGCCGCCAGCGGCACGCTGAGGTAGCGGCTCATGCCCGTGAGCAGTTCCATCGCCGCGGCGACGCCGGCGAACTCGGCGCAGAGGGTGCCGGTGTTGGCGATCACCAGGGCCGAGAGCACCAGCGCCGCGGCCCGCGTCCCGTAGTGCTCGCGAACCAGGGTGAGCAGCCCCTTGCCGGTGACGATCCCCAGTCGCACCCCGAGCTCGTGGAAGACGATCAGGGCCGCGGTCGAGAGGGCGAGGACCCAGAGCAGCTCGTAGCCGTACTTGGCGCCGAGGATCGAGTAGGTGGTTATCCCGGCCGGGTCGTCGTCGGAGAGGCCGGCGAGCAGGCCCGGGCCGACGACGGCGAGCAGCGCCGCCACGCCGCCGGTGCGCAGCAGCAGCCGGCGCCGACTTGCCAGGCGCCAGTGGGTGTGGCGGCCGGGGGTGCGGTGGGCTCGGTGCTCGGGCACGAGGCTGCATCATCGCGCCGGCCCAGGAGGGCATCCGCGCCGGTCGCGTAGCATCGCCCCGATGGAGATCCTGGTCGTCGAGGACGAGGCGGGGATCGCCGACTTCCTCGAGCGCGGGCTCAGCACCGAGGGCTTCGGCGTCAGGGTCGCGACCGACGGCGTCGCCGGTGAGGAGATGGCGATGGAGCGCGAGGTCGACCTCGTCGTGCTCGACCGGATGCTGCCCCGCCGCGACGGGATCGAGGTCCTGAAGGCGATCCGCCGCGCGCGCCCGATGCTGCCGGTGATCCTGCTGACCGCGAAGACCGAGATCGCCGACCGGGTCGAGGGGCTCGACCTCGGCGCCACCGACTACGTCACCAAGCCGTTCTCCTTCGAGGAGCTGCTGGCGCGGATCCGCGCCCATCTGCGCTACGGCGGCGACGGCGAGACGACCCTCGCCGCCGCCGGGATCGAGCTCGACCTGCTCAGCCGCGAGGCGACGCGGGGAGACCAGACGGTGCGGCTGCCCGAGCGCGAGGCGGCGCTGCTCGGCCACCTGATGCGGAACGCCAACCGCGTCTGCACGCGCGAGGAAATCCTCGCCGCGGTCTGGGGTTACGAGCACGACCCGGGCACCAACGTGGTCCAGGTCTACGTCGGCTACCTGCGACGCAAGCTCGCCCTGCCGGGCTCCCCGGCGCCGATCGAGACCGTGCGCTCGGTCGGCTACCGCCTGCGGGAGCCGAGGTGAGTGGTCAGTGGAGGCGGATGGGCCTGCGCGGCCGCCTGGCGCTCTCGATCGGCGCGATAGTCGTCCTTGCCTTCGGCGTCGTCTTCGTCGCCGTCCGCACCCAGATGGCCAACGAGGCGTCGGTGATCCAGCGCGAGGAGGGCCATGAGCCCGGGCCGTCCCCGGCGACGGGAGAGGACGGCGAGGAGGGCCCCTCGATCTCGCCGATCAGCGATGCCCAGTCCGACGTCGAGAAGACCTTCCTCCTGGTCGGCGGGGCGACCCTGGTCGCGGCGCTCCTCGCCGGCTACCTGCTCGCCGCCCGCACCGCCTCGCCGCTGCGCCAGTTCGCCCAGACCGCGAGCGAGATCGACGCCGGGGACCTGACCCCGCGGCTGCAATCGGGGCCCGGCGACGCGGCCGAGCTGCGGATCCTGGCCGAGGCCTTCAACCACATGCTCGACCGGCTCGACCGGGCCTTCGCCCGCCAGCGCCAGTTCGTCTCCGATGCCTCGCACGAGCTGCGCAGCCCGCTGACCGCGATCCGCGGCCAGCTCGAAGTGCTCGCCCGCCAGGAGCAGCCGAGCGCGCAGGAGGTGCGCCGGGTCGAGACGGCAGCGCTGCGGGAGATGGGCCGGGTGGAACGGCTGGTCGAGGACATGCTCTCGCTGGCGCGGCTCGACGAGGGCGTCGGCCCGGCGCTGCGGGAGGTGAGCGCGGCCGGCTTCCTGCGCGAGCTGGTCGAGGCACGAGAGGGCGAAGAGGAGCAGCTCGGCGACCTCGCCGAGGGCATGATCGAGCTCGATCCCGACCTCGTCGCCCAGGTCGTGCGCAACCTGCTCGACAACGCCGATCGCTACGCCGGCGAGGGCCCGGTCCGGCTCTCGACCCGCCCCGCCGGCAGCTCGCTGGTCGTCTCGGTCGACGACGCCGGCCCCGGCATCCCGCCCGCGGACCGCGAGCGGGTCTTCGACCGCTTCCACCGCCGCGACTCCGCCCGCGACCGGGGCTCCGGCGGCAGCGGGCTGGGCCTGGGGATCGCGCGCGCCATCGTCGCCGCCCACGGCGGCCGGATCTGGGTCGACGACTCGCCGCTCGGCGGCGCCCGGGTCAGCTTCTCGCTGCCGCGCTACCGGCCAAAGATGAGAGATCTCTCAGCGAACGCTTAGCTGATCGCAAGCGAGCGGACCGAGCATCGGCCGCGTGTACCGGCCCACCACGAAGCTCCGCGACGGCGTCGCGGGCAACGCCCGCCTGACCGGCGCCGCGGCTGCCGCGCTGCTGGTGCTGCTGGCGGCCGAGGGCGCGACGATCCCCTTCATCGGCCCGCTGCTCGGCCCGCACATCTTCATCGGCATGCTGCTGATTCCGCCGGTGGCGCTGAAGCTGGGCAGCACCGGCTACCGCTTCGCCCGCTACTACACCGGCAGCCCCACCTACGTGGAGAAGGGCCCACCGCTGCTGGTGCTGCGAGTGCTCGCCCCCGGCGTCGTGCTGACCACCCTGGCGCTCTTCGCCACCGGCGTGGCGCTGCTGGTCGACGGCCCACCCAGCAACACGCTGCTGTTCGCCCACAAGGCCGGCTTCATCGCCTGGGTCGCGCTGATGACCCTGCACGTCCTCGGCCACCTGCTCGAGGTCCCCTCCCTGGCGAGCGCCGACTGGCGCCGGGCCGGGCCCCCCGAGGCCCGACTTGCCGGCGCCGGCCTGCGAACGCTGAGCCTCGCCACCGCGATCCTCGCCGGCGTCGCCCTGGCGGTGCTGACGTTCTCCGCAGCCGGGCCCTGGCTCTGAATACCGGCTCGATTAGTCGAGATCGAAGGCGGCGGCGATCGCCTCGCTGAGGGCCGGCTCCTGGCTGTCGAGCAAGACACCGATCTGCTCTCCCACGACTTCGCTGGGAATAGTGGTGATGTTGTCGCAGCTCACGACCGAAGGCGCCGCGAGGCCGTTCGCCGTACCGACGCTTACCTCAGTGGAGAGGCCGCGGACCGTGGTGGTTATCGGGGCGACGGTCATCGTCCTCAGGTGGGGCCGCACGAGCTCGCGCGTGAGAATCAACACGGGTCGGGCCTTGTCGAGTCGTGCGACATGGATGGGCCGCATCAGGCCAGGTCATGCGGCAGGCTCGCCGCATGCTCGGCGAGCCCAGCGAGCTCTGGGTCCGGGCCAGTGCGGGCAAGGATCCGAGCATCGCGTTCGGCAACCGCGCGTCGGCGCTCACGCTCGAGCGCCCGCGTAACGACAATTGCCCGGCTGCGCGCGGTACCAGAGTCGACGACCCCGTCGACGAAATCGACGAGGTCGTCTGGAAGCCGGACGGCGATCTGCTTGCTCATCCCAAAATGGTATCAATTTGGGAGCAGCCGTCAGCCCTCCTCGGCGAGGATCGCGTAGATCTTGCGCCGGGTCTCGTCGAGCAGCTCGCGGACCCGTTTCTGCTGACCCTGGTCGGCCGCGGTGAAGGCCTGGCCGATCGCGTGGTGGAGCTTCTTCATCGAGTGGGCAAGCTGGATCTGCTCCGGCCCGGCATCGGCGCGGACGGCGTCCCACGGGGTTGTCTCACCGGCCTTCTCGGCCTGCTCGGCGCTGCCCGCCTCGGTGAGGCTGAAGCGGCGCTTGCCCTCGCTCTCCTGCCCGCTGATCAATCCCTCGTCCTCGAGCAGCTGGAGGGTCGGGTAGATCGAGCCGGCGCTCGGGACCCAGGCGCCGTCGGTGCGCTCCTCGATCTCCTTGATCATCTCGTAGCCGTGCATCGGTCGCTCGGCAAGCAGGGCAAGCACCGCGGCCCGAACGTCCCCCCGGCGCGCGCGGGGACCGCCCCGGCCGCGACCCTGGCGAAAGCCGCGACTACGCGCGAACTCCTCGTGTCGGTGAATGCCTGCGTGTCGTGGATTGCATCTGTGGTGCATCGAAATTCCTTTCTATCGGTGTAACGCGATATATCGTAACGCATCGCATGGACGGGCCCGACGAGACGACGCTAGGCTGAGCAAATGCCAGATCCAACGCTGCCGCTGAGCGGCGGTTGCATGTGCGGCGGCGTCCGCTTCGAGGTTTCCGAGCCACTGCTCGGTGCCCTCTTCTGTCACTGCAAGCGCTGCCGGCGACGCACCGGCACGGGAGTGTCGACGACGGCGCTGACCGCGCCCGGTTCCTACCGCACCGTCTCCGGCCACGATCTGGTTCGCACCTGGGACCCTGGCGACGGCGGCTACGTCAAGGCCTTCTGCTCCACCTGCGGCAGCCAGCTATTCACCCACCACCCCGACAATCCCGACCTGCTCGCCATACGCATGGGCGCCCTCGACGAGGATCCCGGCATCCGCCCGAGCGCACACCAGTTCACCGACTACGCCCCACCCTGGGCCCCGGTCCCGGATGACGGCCTGCCGAGGTTTCCAGAGCGAATCGACCCCGAGGCCTTGGCCGAGTAGTCGCTTTTCGCGCCAAGCGAAAGCGCTACGAAGCTAGCCTGCGCTGCCGCACCTCGTCCTTACTCTGGCGTTGTTCTGGCTTTAGGCAGCGCGCCTACTTTCTGAGTTGAGCGCCCGTATCCAGCTGGGCGCTCTAGCTAGTGGTAAAAACAAAGCTTCCACGGTATGGGTTGCTTGTCCCCCGAGGACGCGCTTGCGAACGTCGCACCGGTAGGTCAGTATGGCGGCGTGCCAGCCAATGGACGGACAGCATCAGGCCAAGAGAATCGGTCGATCGTCATCGTCGGCGGTGGCATCGCCGGACTGTACGCCGCGTACCTGCTAGGACGTCTCAATTACTCTGTGCAGGCATTCGAGAGGAGCGACCGCTGGGGAGGGCGCATCCAGTCCAAGGTCTTCGAGGTCGAGGGCGGCGAGAATTTCGTCGCCGAGTTCGGGCCGATGCGGTTCGAGGCGCACTTGCAGGAGCGGCTGCGCCGATTGTGCTTCCACCTCGGTATAGGCTTCGAGTCTTTCTCGCCCACACAAGCACCGATCGGAACGACACACTACGACCTGACTGTAACGGAGGAGTCATTCAAGTCTCCCGCCGACCTGCTCCAGTGGGCGATTCTGAAGATGTTCTTCGAAGAAGAAGTTGCATTGGATCTCCGCCAAGTAGAAGATGAGGAAGATGCAGCTAGACGGAAGAATCAGAAACATGTCTGCAAATCGGGCTCGCGGCAGCTCGCGCTGCTAAAGCAGCACATGGACAAGGAACTATTCTGCGAGGTCACTGAGTCGGGGGGGACGACCACGGTCGTCGCGCGCGACGACAAAGAAATCCAGGCAAAGCTCGAAGAGCTACGTACCGGTGCCACGCTTCGAAGCGCGCCTAAAGGCACACTGCTCGCGCAGCTAGGCCTGTGGAATGCATTGTCTGAGGTGATCAGTCCCGGCGCCCTCGCCCGCATTCGCGACGGCGGAACTTTCTACCACTTCATCGCCGACAACCCGAGCGCGGCGGACTGGGGAATCTTCTGGCTTCGCCAGGCGTCAGTGATGGGCGGCCTGTTCCGCTTCGCTAGCAGCACAGCTCCGAAGGGAACATCCAGCCTCGTGAAGGCCTTGCGCGAGCGGATCGAAGAGGAGTGTGGAGAAAACGTCGATCTACACCGCAACCACGAGGTTGTGGGTATCACGTACGGCAAGCGATCGCACGAGGTCCAGCTACGCGTCATGTGCCACGGAGGCCAGGATGGGTCCTACACGTTCAGCCAGACCGCCGATGACGTCGTCTTGGCACTTCCACGGCAACCCCTTTTGGGCCTAGCGGAGCACTTCCCCTCGGATGTGCGGCGGCGGCTGGAAGGTGTCGCCGCGATGCCCTTGCTGAAGGCGTTCTTGGTAGTCGACGATCCGTGGTGGCGGCACCACCTGAAGGCGCAGTCCTTCGCTTGGCTGGTGCCAACCCGCGAGCTCCACTTCTTCCGACCCAGTCTCGCCGACTGCGATGCTGTTACTAATGAAGACGCGGTTTGCACGTGTGACACGCGGCTGAGTGGAGCAGCCAAGAATCTGGGGATGATCATGTTGTACACCGATCAGCCCGCGATCAGATACTGGCAGACACTAATGACGGCAGAACAACGAAATACGACTACTTGGGAACAGTATATCGACGGTCTCAGCCCAACAAGTAACGTCGAAGCCGAGCCCAACGGGCTCCTGGCCACGCTTATTAGACGACTCCTGATGATTCCCGAACCCGGTCTGGCTCGACACATAAATCTCAACGAAGATGAGATCAGTCAGAAGCTCGGCCAGGATTACCCGGAGCTTGCCACATCGATCGAATCGACTCCCAACACAACGCTCAAACTCGCCGAGCAGATCTTTAAGGCGACAAAGGACGATCCGAAGGCACAGGACAATGTGGAGAAAATCCTCAGGCAAATCGACCTAGACATCGATATCGACAGTAGCTGGCACGAATGGTTGGGCCTCGCACTGAGGTATGCGCCGTCTTCTGGAAACCTCAGCAAGGGTACGAAGGATCTTGCGGGGAAGGTGCGGGCCTACGGGATCCGCGACTGGACGGCTGCGCCATTCGGTGGTGCATCTCATGTCTGGCTTCCCACGGAAGAGACACCCTGCCGAGGTGAGCGCGACCGGCTGATCGCGTTCAGCCTCCGAGGCCGGGCGGACGGCGAGAGCCACAGCAACCTACATGTTTGCGGCGAGGCCTACTCCGATTTCCAGGGATTCATCGAGGGTGCGCTACGCACCGCCGAGAAAGTCGTCGACAGCATCGTCAGCCGTACCGGCGCTGTGCCTCCGGCCGGCAGCGACCTGGAGTGGGGGGCAAAGGAGGACGAGTGGGCCGCGAAACAGCCAAACGAACTCACCGATAACTGGCAGAAGTTGAGCAAGGAACTGTAGTAATGCGGCGGTTAGCCCGTCGCCCCATTACAGCTCGGTCGCGCGCCTCTACGAGAGATCGGACATCCACACCATGGTCACGTTCCGCCCGCAACGGACGAAGAGCAGAAGGTCCGCTAGCGGACTCGGCGAGTGCTCCTTCCGCGTGAAAAGGAATCGCTCGGCCCTGCTCCTCGCACATAGCGGCAGCGCGGTCGCGCTCCTCATCCCGCCCTAGCGGTCAGGAGGGAAGGCCGATTCGTCAAACGGCTCGCCCTCGAAGCGTCGGGCGAGCGCCTTTACAAGAGTCTCGAACTCGGGCTCGGTGAGATCCGTCTGCATGCGGTTGACGAGCTTGCATGCCAGAACGACACTGCTCTCGTCGCCCGCCGTGAGGTGCGCCCACTCAGCCGACCTCCGCGTCCCCGCGGCGAGCTCTAGTGGCACGTGTGTGAAGTAGCAGCGGTAACCGTCGATCGACGGGTCGAACTGCCCCTTCATCGCCCGCAGCCGCGCTTGCTTGTCAACGGCCCGCCCGCGCCCCCGGGGGTCCTTGCGGGTCTCTATGCGGCCCATGATTGGCCGGCAGCGGGCACACAGGTATGACCCCGCGACCGACTGCCCGCCGCAGGCGCGGCAGGTCGTGCTGGCTGCCCAGTAGGGATCGCTCATCACCGCGCTGGAGCCTAAGGCACTGTCACTTCGCCGCCGACGTCCGCTTTCGCGTGAAAGGGACCGCTCGGCCCTGCTCCTCGCGCAAAGCAGAAGTAGATCGAGATGAGTGGTTCCCCACGTCGCCTGATCTGCGTGTCAGCTATCACTCGATTCGACTGCACTGAAAAACGCGCTGACAAATCGGTGCTGCCCCTGCAGGTGTTGCCCAGCCAGAAGATAGGCTGCGGCCACTCGGCCAAGGGCTCCCACCGAAAGTCCTGCGATCGCGGCCGCCGGATCGAAGTTGCCCAGCAGTCCGGCCCCGGTCATCACGCCGGCACCCACTGACAGCGAGATGCCTGCCTCCTCTGCCACTCGACTCAATACAGCCGACCGGCTCGTCGCCCGACGAACCTCTATTGAGAGCGGCAGCAGCTCGTCTTCCAGCGCATGCTTGGTGATCGTCTCGAAGTTAGTGCCCGGTGGAGAGGACTCGACGCGGCGAAGCGCCCGACGGAGTCCTGCGCGCCACTCCTCGAACGCGGGCTCGTCCCGGCGTGCGGCCAAGAGCTCACGTGTATGGCGCCCTGAGTCGCTGAACGAGGGAAGCTGGACCGTAGCCAGGGAGTTGATGACTCGGAGGTCGAGATCTGCGGATCCGGTCCACTTGCTGTTGCCACGGGCAAGCTCGAAAAGCAGCCAGTCCCAACTCGCCCCCGACAGAGGAAACGGCCGGGCGTTCGCGTCGATGCTGAACTGCAGATCGGCCATGCCCCTCTGGAATGCCCACACGGCCTGCATATCTATGCCGTCGAGCTTGTTAATTTCGCCACGATAGGTTTCGGCCAGGAACTCTTCCAATGCTGATCGGTGCCTTGACAAGTCCCAATCTCGCTCCTCGCTGTCGGGCGACCGTCGTGCCAGAGCGCGTCGTACCTCGGCAACGGCGCCTACCTCGGGCGCAGTGAACGTGGAGGAACTGCGATGCGGAAAGGTAAGTCGGTGCCACTTCCCAGCATCCGTGGGAACCGGCAAGACAGCTTGCCCTTCGATCAGCCAGGCGATTCTTTCGAGCCAGGCCAGCGGGAGAGTGAACTGGCGCCGAAGCTCAGCGACGCCTATGTCTTCGGCTCGACCCCAGTTCCAGAGTGACATCAGATCCGGCGTAGCGCACTCATGTGCGTACAACACTGCGGGGTTCAAGTAAGCGGTCGGGGGACATGAAAACGTCGACATGACCGGGAGAGCCACACGCAAGCCCTCTGGGGCTGGAGGCGTGTAGTTCGCGTAGAAGTGATCCAGGCCGGCGAACAACTCTTCGAATTCACGGTCGCTCATTCGAGACGCCTTGACCAGAGTTGGTCTGCCATCGAAGTGAGCTTCGACCGCGTCGAGCACGGTAATTGGCCGCATCCGATGATCCTAGTCACTCATTCCGGCTAGAGAGAGTTTTTGAATTTCGTTCCGCGGGCTAACGAAAATTGGCAGAGAGCGATCTGGGCCCAATCTGAAACCGGGTGGCTGGTCATGCTCCCGCTTCCGCGTGAAAGCAACAGTCTGGGATGTCACGTCTCGGGTCTCTGAAACCTGGTGTCGAACTCGGTCCTCGACTCCACCGAGCTCTGCCGCTTCACCAAGTCAGATCCTGTCCGGCGGGACTAGGCGGTCGCCGAGGCGAGCAACACCACGTTCGAGAGGCTCAGCGGGCCTGAGCCACCCCCCACCTCGGCTGCGGCATTCGTGATCGCTTCCCAGGCCTCCTCCTGGGCCTCGCCGGCGTGCTGCTCGATCATCGCTCGGATCGGGGCGGCGATCGCCCTGACGTAGGCGGTGAAGTGCTCCGGGGAGTCGAACTCGAAGGTGACCTCGGCCTGCTCCACGGCGACTCCCGAGAAACCGCCTCCCTCGAGCAGCCCGCCGATCGCGGCGGGGGTGGGCCGAGAGAGGGGCCCGGGCGCTCCTGCCGGGGGCGGGGGCACGCCAAGCCGCTTCATCGTCGTCTTCATCGGAATCGAGAGGAAGGGGACCTGATCGGCCCCGCCCCACGAGGCGATCGCGATCCGCGCGCCTGGCTCAAGGAAGCCCCGGATGCACGCCGCGGCGGCCTCCGCGTCGGGCTCGAAGATGATTCCCCAGCGCGAGACGGCGGCGTCGAAGCTCGCAGGCGGAAAATCGAGGCTGGAGGCGTCCGACTCGATGAACTCGACGTTCGCCAAGCCGGCCGCCGCCGCGCGTTCGCGCCCGAACGCGAGCATCTCGGCGGAGATGTCGGTGGCCACGACGCTGCCCTCCGGCCCGGCCTTGCGCGCGGCGGTGAGCGCCGGCTCGCCATAGCCGGCCGCGACGTCCAGGACCCGGCTTCCCGACCGCACGCCGGCGAGCTCCACCAGCCGCTCGCTGATGTGCGCGTCGGCGCGGTCGTTGAATTCCCTCCACTCGTTCCACCCCACCGCGGCGGAGTCCCAGTTCCTGTGTTGCGCGTCGCGGAAGTCGTCCGGGTCGATCGCCATGCGATCATCTTTCCCGATCGACCGCTGCCATGAACGAAATAACCAAGAGCACGGGATCGGGATCGACACTTGGTGAGGAATTCGCCGAAGCGCTCGGTCGCAAGGATTTCGACCGAATATCCACGATCCTGCATCCCCAGGTCGACTTTCGCGCCGTTACACCAAGACGGGCGTGGGAGGCATCGGACGCGCAGACGTTGGTGGAGGAGGTGCTGCGCCGGTGGTTCGGTGAGTCGGTCGAGATCGAGCGCGTGATCTCGATCGAGACCGACTCCTTTGCCGATCGCCGGCGCCTTACCTATCGCTTCCAAGGGCGAAACTCCGACGGCCCGTTCGTAATCGAGCAGCAGGCCTACTTCAGTGAGCGCGATGGACGTCTCGGCTGGATGCGGCTGGCATGCTCGGGGTTCCGTCCCCTATAGGCACACGCTCCAGAGGAGCGGTCCGGCCACTGCAGGGCATGTCCCGCGCGGAAGGCCTCCCTCCTCCCGCGCGGGAACAGCGAGCGATTCAGCCGACCAGGCAGTACGCCTGAACCGTCAGGGGCTCGCCGACCCCATCGTTGTTTTTGCCCTCGACACGCCAGCCGTTGCCTTGCTTGAGGGTCGTCCTGAGACTGTTCACGTTGGTGGTCCAGTAACCGCCGCCGCTGAGAAGGATCGAGCCTGCCGGGCAGGCGACGTCTACCGTGGCGTCTTTAGTCGCTTCAATTTGAACCGTGTTCTGGACAGTGACGATCGTCCCCAGGTCCGCTGCGCGAACCTCTCCATCGGCGATCTTTCCCGAAGTGACCGCGTTGGCGGCGAGCTTCGCGTTCGTCACCGCCGAGTCGATGATCTTCCCCGTCGTGACCGCGTTGTCGGCAAGCTTCCCCGAGGTGACCGCCGCGTCGGCGAGCTTTGAGTTCGTCACTGCCGCGTCGGCGATCTTCCCCGAGGTGACCGCGTTGTTGGCGAGCTTCGAGCTCGTCACCGCCGCGTTCTTGATCTTTGCCGTGACGACGGCGTTCTTCTTGATCTGCGTGGAGCCGACGCTGTTCTTGGCGAGCTTGGTCGCGGCGAAGGCCGAGGCTCCGCCGAGCAGCAGGAAAAGGCAGAGCGTCGAGACGACGTTCGCGTAGGTGGGACGGGGCAGGAATCGCTTCATGGAGCCTCCTTGGAGTGGGATCGAGTGCTAGACGCAGCGTCACCCTCTCACGAAGGCTCCTAAGAGATCTCTCAGGCGGCATTTAAGGGGGCTTAGGTCCCTGCGGGGAACGTTTGCTGCATGGATCCGATCCAGAGGCATGAGCGCAAGCGACAGGCTTGGCAACGGCTGCGCGCGCAGAAACGCCGCGCGGGACAGCTGCGCGGGCGGGTGGTGGCGATCTCGCTGATCGGCTTCGCCCTGCTCTGGGCGACGGTCTTCGTACAGATGGCCACCGGCAACGACCCGGTCCTCGGCAGCAAGTCCTCGAAGGTCGCCTCCTCGCAGCAGGCAAAGGGCAGCGCCCGCCAGAGCGAAGCGGAAGCGGTTCAGCCCGAACCGGTGGAATCCGAACCGGTTGAAGTGGAACCGGAAGTGGA
>Ga0207661_10001769_pt1 | contig 14785 bp, 12 predicted proteins | sample KBSC713LmetaG_FD_184337 | JGI IMG/M metagenome (GOLD analysis project Ga0207661, IMG submission 184337) | Corn rhizosphere microbial communities from Kellogg Biological Station, Michigan, USA - KBS C7.1-3L metaG (SPAdes) (version 2) | ecosystem: Host-associated > Plants > Roots > Rhizosphere ...
AGCGAGGAGAACGTCGTCATCGCCGACCGTCTTACGCGCGAGTATCACATGGGGGACGAGCTCGTGCGCGCGGTTCGCGGAGTGAGCCTTTCCGTCGAACGCGGGGACTACGTCGCGATTGTCGGTCCGTCGGGCTGTGGCAAGTCGACGATGCTCAATCTGCTCGGCGGCATCGATCGGCCGTCGTCGGGAAGCGTGACCATCGACGGTAGACGCATCGACGAGATGCGCGATGCCGATGCGACACGCTTTCGGCTCACGCACATCGGATTCGTTTTTCAGCGCTTCTATCTGATGCCCGCGCTCTCGGCCATCGAGAACGTCGAGCTCCCGATGGCGGAGGCAAGGTTGGCTCGACCCCAGAGGATTTCGCGGGCGAGAGAGCTCTTGGCGTACGTCGGCCTCGCCGGCCGTCGCGATCATCGGCCCGCGCAGATGTCAGGCGGTGAACAGCAGCGCGTGGCGATCGCGCGAGCGCTCGCGAACAAACCGGCGATTCTTCTCGCGGACGAGCCGACCGGTGAGCTCGACGCGAAAACCGGCACCGAGATGATCGAGCTGCTGGAGCAGGTGAACAGCGACGGGACGACGATCATCGTCGTCACGCATGACGAAGATCTCGCGCGAGCGGCGAAGCATGTGGTTCACATGCGCGATGGCGTCGTCGTGGACGATCGTCGGCAGAGTCGGTAGATGATTGCCCTGCTGGCGTTACGAAATCTCGTCCTGCGCCCTTGGCGGTCGATGTTCTTGCTGCTCGGCTACAGCCTCGGCGTCGGCGTCATGATCGTGTTGTTGTCGGTCGGCGAGGCGCTGTTGTCGCAAGCGAAAGACGAGAAGCTCGTCGGCGGCGGCGAGGTAACGATTCTGCCCGAAGGAATCGACGTCGAAGTGCTGAAGACCGGTGGACTCGGCGGAATGTTCTTTTCGATCGACCACGCGCGATTCATCTACGGCCAACTTCTCGCGGCGCCGAGGCTCGCGAGCAGCGTGAGTGCTGTTGCGCCGCAGATCGAAGGCAAGCTGCTGTACGCAAAGACGAACGACGGTCGCGAGATACCGTTGATGGCGACGGGCGAGATTCCGTCGCGCACGGAGGCCGTTGGCGGAATGCCGCCGCTCGCGTCGGGAGAATGGAAGGACGATGGATTCGATCGAACGTGGCGCGACCCGATGATGAACGAGCTGCGTGATGCGATCGACCATTTTCATCTGCCACCGCCCGATCGTCGCGCCGATCCGACGTGGGCGGAGTGGCACTACTTCAACGTGCTGTCACCGGATCGATCGAGCTGGGCGTTCGTCTCGTTCATCGTCGGTGGTCAAGTGCCGAACGGTCAGTGGGGCGGCCAAGTGCTCGTGACGCTGCACAAGCAGGGTGGTGCTTCTCGGAAATTCGTTGCAACCGTTCCGCCGAACGTCGTGCGGTTCTCGACGTACAAGGCGGATCTCCGGCTTGGGACATCGAGCGTGTCGGTTTTATCAGACGGCCGATACGCGATCCAAGCCAACGCCCGGGAGGAGCACGGCTCGGCGAATCTCGTCGTCAATCTCGTCGTCGCTCCGGCGCCCGGCGCGTACTTCCCTGGCGCTGCACTCGCAAGCGAAGGGCTCGTGTCGGGATACGTCGTGCCGGGATTGCGTGCGGACGCGACTGGCTCGATCTGCGTCGATGGAAAGTGTGACGAATATCAAAACGCTCAAGCCTATCACGACCACAACTGGGGGGTGTGGCGCGGTGTCACGTGGGAGTGGGGCGCGGCACGCGCGGGCCAGTACACCGTGTTGTACGGTCGCGTGCAGTCGTCGGACAGCACGGTCGCGTCGCAGCCACTCTTTGCGTATGTGGTCGATTCACTCGGGTTCTTGTCGCTGTTTCGTCCGCGAGAGATTCGCTACGAAGATTCGCGGGAGCTGCGAGTCGGGAGCACGACGTTACACGTGCCAGCGAAGGCGACGATGATCGACGTTCGCGGCGACGATACGCTGAGGCTCGAGCTGTCGATCGAAGATGCGTCGGCGACGGATACTCGCGCGCCGGGGGTCGAGCGTGGCGATGCACTCGCGTCGCGTCAGATCGCGCGGCCGTACTTCGTGCAGATGAAAGGGCTGATGCGGATTGCCGGACGCGTCGCTGGCCGTGTGCTTTCGGGCCAGGGGGCCGGGTTCTTCGAAACCTATCGGTGACTGAGTAACACGGGCAAAACCACGTTGACGCGGACTTTCAAGGCCGACGATCCTCCAACTCACCTCTCGTCCTCCCCTCCTGTTCCGCGCGCCGCGCCGCGGCATCGAGCCGCGATCGGCCCCTCGCGAACCCCTCTGACGCATAGCTCCGCACGGATTCCCACGACCCCTGCTTGTCGGTCACCGCTGACCAGCCTTTTTCGAGCTCTGGCTCTACCTCCGTAAACTCCCGCTCGACGAAGTTCGGATTGTGGCTCGCAATCTGTCCGAGGTAATAGGCGCCCCGAACGTCGTCGTACGCGCGGTCCGCCGGACGATTCGGCTGGGCGTCGAAATGCTGCCGGTAGTGCGACTCGTCCTCATTGGTCAGCCCTCTCGCCGCTTCCGAAACCGCTCGGCCGGTCCACCAACCGCCTATCGCGCCCGCGATGCCGCCGATGAGTATGCCGAGTGGGCCGGCCGCTGACCCGATTCCGGCGCCGAGGAGGACGCCTGAGATACTGCCGGCCGCCTCAGCCAAATCATCTTCGCGATCGCTCTTTCTGCGCATTCCTGCTCCCGAGTGTTTCTGCAAGCTAGAGCGCGCAAAAAGGGGACCGCGTTCAGTTCAGTCACTTGACGCGCCCGTTGCATCCACGCCGATTCCACGGCATGACCGCGCGCATCCGAGTCGGCACACAGGGATGGAACTACGACGCCTGGGTCGGTCCGTTCTATCCGGGCGGAACGCGGCCGACGGACTTCTTGACGATCTACGCCCGAGCCTTCGACACCGTCGAAGTCGACTCGACGTTCTACGCGACGCCGGCGGTCAAGACCGTCCGCGGTTGGGCACAGCGGACCCCGGACGAGTTCACCTTCGCGCTCAAGCTCCCCCAAGAGATCACACACGAACGCCGGCTCCGAAACGTCGACGAGCTCGCATCAGAGTTCTTTGACGTCGCGCGAGAGCTCGGTCCGAAACTCGGACCCATTCTCATCCAGCTCGGACCGGATTTCGGACCAAACGAGCTGCCAGCCGTCGCGCAGTTTCTTCCGAAGCTTCCGCGTGACATCCGCTTCGCGATCGAGTTCCGCCAGCGCGGTTGGATTCACGACGGCGTTCTCGCCCTCCTCGCCGAACACAACGTCGCGCTGACGTTGAGCGACGGACGCTGGATTCAACGAAAGCACATGATGCAGCTCGCGACGCGTCCCACGGCGGATCTCATTTACGTTCGTCTGATGGGCATCGATCAGAGCATCGTCGACTACTCCCGCATCCAGATCGACCGAACACGGGATCTCGAGTCCTGGATGTCGGTCCTCTGGCCATATGCCGAGCAGGGCCGGGAAGCGTTCGTCTACGTCAACAATCATTTCGCGGGACATTCGCCCGCATCGGCTCGCGAGATGCAGCGGCTCTTCGGCCAACAAGCGGTCGAGCCCGAGCACCTCGGCGAACAAATGAGTCTTTTCTAATGGCAACGATCGTTGGTGCGCTCCCTCGCTACGACGCGACGGTTTCCTCCACGGCGGTCTCCGCGCGCTGGCACGCGTACACGGCGGTTGTCGCCGCCGCGTGCGTGATGATCGGCGTGTACTGGGACATTTCGTGGCACATGTCGATCGGTCGAGACTCGTTTTGGACGCCCGCGCATCTCCTGATACAGGCGGGCGGTCTCATCGCGGGCATCAGCTCGGGGTACGTGGCAATCAGAACGACGTTCTTCGGCTCCCAGGCCGAGCGCGACGCATCGGTCAGCTTCTGGGGATTCAGGGCGCCGCTCGGCGCATGGATCTGTGTCTGGGGCTGCGGCGCGATGCTCACATCCGCGCCCTTCGATAACTGGTGGCACAACGCGTACGGGCTCGACGTGAAGATCATCAGCCCGCCGCACGCATTGCTGGCCCTCGGGATCTACGCGATCGTCGTCGGCGCGCTGCTGCTGACGCTTGCACAGCAGAATCGATCCGCGGGTGACGATCGCAAGAGATTCGCGTGGATTCTCGCGATCACCGGCGGCTTCTTCATCATGAACTTCTCGCTGTTTCTCACGGAGTACAGCGAACGCCACATGATGCACAGCCCGATCTTCTTCGAGATCGTCTCGTTTGCTTTCCCGTTTGCACTCGCTTCGATGGCGCGTGCCATCAAGCTCCGTTGGGCGGCAACCGCGGCCGCGGCGTTCTTCACGGCGACGAGTCTCTTGTTGATGTGGACCATACAGCTCTTTCCGGCAACGCCGAAGCTCGGGCCGATCTATCAGCACGTCACGCACATGGTGACACTCTCGTTTCCGCTCCTCGTCATCGTGCCGGCGGTCTGCATCGATCTCGTGCTCCATCGAATCGACGGCAAGCTTTCTAGTTTGGCCCTCGGATTCATCGTCGGCGTCGTATTCGTGGTGGCATTCATCGCCGCACAGTGGCCCTTTGCGAGCTTCCTCATGACTCCGGCCGCGCGCAACCCGATCTTCAACGCTGCGAACTTCGTCTACTGGACGCCGCCGAGGTACTTGGGGACTGCCGGTCGCTTCGACCCGCCACGGCCCGGTGCTTGGCCGTTCTCAGTGCACGTTCTCATCATGGTCGGTCTCGCGACTCTCTCGGCTTGGCGCGGACTTGCGCTCGGCGGCTGGATGTCGAAGGTCAAACGGTGAGACGTTTCGCAAGAGTCGCGTTCGCGCTCACGGTCGCGATCATCGGCTCGGCGCACATCGGAAGCCCGAACGTTTTCTTCGAGGGAAGCGCCGGCGCGTATCCGGTCCGCGTCATGGTGCGGCCGCCGGAAGTCGTGCCAGGACTCGCCGAGGTGATCGTTCGAGTCAACGCACCGGACGTGAAGCGCGTCGAGATTCAGCCGGTCTTTTGGCGCGTCGGAGTGCGCGGCGCGCCGGCGGGCGACGAAATGCGTCCGGTCGCTGGAGAGAAGCAGACGTACACCGGTCAGGTCTGGTTGATGGCCTACGGCGCGTACAGCGTCTACGTCACGGTCGACGGAGCTCGAGGATCGGGGACAGCGATCGTTCCGGTGAACTCACTCGCGACGGGACGTCTGCCGATCTCTCGTGGACTCGGCGCGATTCTCGTCGTACTCGGCGCGCTCCTCGTGGCCGGATTCATCACGATCATTCGTGCGGCGTCGGGCGAGAGCCTCGTTCCGCCGGGAGAATCCTTCGAGCCGGCACGGCGGAAGCGAGCGAACATTCGCGCGCTCGTTTTCACTCCGATTCTCGCGCTTGCGGTCTTCGGCGGGGCGAAATGGTGGAACGCGGAAGACGCGAACTATCGTCGGAACATGTACGGCTCGCCTGCCGCTGATGCAGCGATCGACGTCAGCGAAGGGCATCGCCTGTTGCGGCTTTCCGTGCACGACACGGCGGCGTTCAACGCGATCTTGGCACCCGTCGCGCCGGATCACGGGAAAATGATGCACCTCTTTCTCGTAACCGAACCAGGAATGGCGGAGTTCGCGCATCTGCATCCGACACAAAAAGACTCCTTGGTGTTCGTCGGCGAAGTGCCGACACTTCCCGCGGGCAAATACCGGCTGTTTGGCGACATCACGCTGGAGAATGGACTGTCGCTGACCGTCACGAGCTCGGTGACTCTGCCCGAGGCGAAGGGAACGATTGTCCCGTCGGACAGCGACGACGTCGTCTCGTTAGCCCGGAACGCGACGCGAATCGCGCCCGGAGCGAACCAAAAGCTCGACGGCGGCTACACGATCGAGTGGCGTGGCGACTCCGCGCCTGCGTCGGGGCGTCCGGTCGATCTCAAATTCACGGTGCGAGATCCGAACGGGGCCGTGGCTTCGCTGGAGCCGTATCTTGGAATGGCGGCGCACGCCGTCGTCATCCGCGATGACGCATCGGTGTTCATTCATCTGCATCCAATGGGCACTGTGTCGATGGCCAGCCAGGACGCTTTCAAGGCTCGCGATCGCGGCGACACGACGGCGCGCGGGCGTCTTCAGCCGAACGCGTTCGAACCGATGTCCATGAGTGGAATGAGAATGACCGGCGAGCTCGCCTTCCCATATGAGTTTCCTAAACCAGGCCGCTATCGGATCTGGGTCCAGATGAAGCCGGCGGGCAAAGTCCTCACCGGTGTCTTCGACGCCGACGTGCGTTGAGCGGCTGGCGGCTTCGTCTTTTCGTTGCATTCGCGATTCTAGGCGCGGCGCTCTTTGCTCGTCTCGGATTCTGGCAGCTTCATCGCCTCGACGAGCGTCGCGCGAGAAACCGTCTCATCGCCGAGCGGCTGAAGGCGCCGCCGGTTGATGTCGGCGCGTTACCGAAGGACACCGCGCTCGCGCATTACCGGCAGGTTCGCGTCGTCGGAGAGCGGGACTACGAACATGAGCTCGTGTATGCGGCGCGAACGCACAAAGGTGCGCCGGGCGTCGACCTCCTGACGCCCGTTCGCATCGCTGGTTCGGACACAGCGGTGCTCGTGAATCGCGGTTGGCTCTACTCGGCGGACGGCGCCACGGTCGATCTGCCGAATGTTCACGACCTCGACACGAACTTCGTTGGGTACGTCGAGGAGTTTCCCCCGGTCCCGGGTGCTTCGTTCACGAAGGACCCGCGGACGATCGCCCGTTTATCGCACGACATCGTCGCGAAGACGTTGCCGTATCCGATCGCGCCGTACTACGTCGTTCTCGGCGATGACCATTTCGTCATCGCGGACACGACAAACAAAACGCGCCAACCCATTCGGATTGGCGCGCCTGATCTCGATGAAGGTCCGCACGCGAGCTATGCGTTTCAGTGGTTCTCGTTTGCGGCGATCGCGCTCGTCGGTGCGGGCTTTGTGATCAAGCAGTCGCGTTCGACCGGAACGCGCCCGACGTTCGTCGCGGGCGCCGGAGCTGGCGACGCTCGCGGACCACGTTGACCGTGATGTCGATCGCCGCGATGGCCGCGACGAATGGAAGCGGATTTCCGACGGTGAATCGCGGGCCGATCACCACCAACAGCAACAACGCCGTCGCGGTACACGGGCAGTGCGCAAGGATCCATTCGGCGAGGGTGTCGACGAATGCAGGTCCCTGGAAGAGCTTTCGTGGGCGCGGAGGATGCATAGTTCTAGTGTAGGAGAAAGACACGTCGGACGATCGAGAGGCAGGCTGCGTCGCCTTCGGCTCTCCAAGTGTTGCTCCAGATCCGCCTTTCAGTGAGTATCCCATGTCACAGCACTCGGCCGGTCCTGCTTCCGAGAAAGAGGCCCGCGACGTCGCCGAAGCGGCGCGCGAGAGCGAATGGTCAGGACCGAGCTTCGTTCGCGACCTGTTCCTCGGCCGCTTCAATCTCGATCTGATTCATCCACATCCAGCCGAAGATCCCGACGAAGCAGCTCGAGCGAAGCCATTCCTGGACAAGCTCGAGTCCTTCTTGAAGCGAATCGACTCAGAAATGATCGACCGCACGGGCGAGATTCCTGAGGAATACGTCCAGGAATTGCGCGAAATGGGCGCATTCGGGATCAAGATCCCGAGAGAGTACGGCGGACTTGGTCTATCCTATTCCAGTTATGTGAAGGCGATGGCGATGGTGACGTCGAAAGACGGATCGCTCACCGCCCTGCTGTCTGCGCATCAGTCCATCGGTTTACCGCAGCCGCTGAAGCTCTTCGGAAGCGACGAGCAGAAGCAAAAATTCTTTCCGCGCCTCGCGAAGGGGGCGATCAGCGCGTTCGCGCTGACCGAGGTCGATGCCGGCTCCGATCCGGCGAACATGCATGCACACGCGGAGCCGAGCGCGGACGGAAAGGATTTCACGCTGAGCGGCGAGAAGCTGTGGTGCACGAACGGAACGCGCGCCGAGCTGTTTCTCGTGATGGCTCGGACGCCGGATGCAATCGTGAAGGGAAAGCCACGGAAGCAAATCACCGCGTTTATCGTCGAAGCGTCCTGGCCGGGCGTCGAGATCGTGCATCGCTGCCGCTTCATGGGTCTCAAGGCCATCGAGAATGGCGTCATCCGATTTACGAATGTTCGAATTCCACGCGAGAACATTCTCTGGGGGGAAGGGAAAGGTCTCAAGCTCGCGCTGATCACGCTGAACACCGGCCGTCTCACGCTCCCGGCGAGCGTCGCCGGCGGCGGCAAGGCGCTACTCAATGCCTCGCGGACCTGGGCCAACGAACGAATCCAGTGGGGCGCGCCGATCGGGAAGCACGAAGCGGTCGCGCAGAAAGTCGCGATGATGGCCGCGAATACGTTCGCGATGGAATCGATCGCCGGGCTCACTGTTGGGTTAGCGGAACGCGGCGACTACGACATCAGACTCGAAGCGGCGATCGCGAAGATGTACAACACCGAGCACGGGTGGCATATCGTCGACGACGCGCTGCAGATCCGCGGAGGTCGTGGCTACGAGACCGCCGACTCACTTCGCGCGCGCGGCGAGCACCCATATCCGATCGAGCGCGCGATGCGCGACAGCCGCATCAATCTGATCTTCGAAGGGTCGTCGGAGATCATGCGCCTGTTCATCGCGCGCGAGGCGGTCGACCATCACTTCAAGACGGCGTTCGCCCTCGTCGACAAGGAAGCGTCGAAAGGCGACAAGTGGGCTGCGTTCAAGCGGGTCCTCGCCTTCTACCCGACGTGGTACCCGAGGCGGTGGGTTGGCAAAGGGCAGGTGCCGGGGTCGTTCGCCGAGTTTGGAAAACTCTCAACGCATATGCGCTTCGCCGAGCGGCATACGCGGAAGCTTGGCCGCACGATCTTTCATGCGATGGTGCGACTCGGACCGAAGCTCGAACGTCGTCAGCTCGTGCTCTTTCGCGCCGTCGATATCGGCGCGGAGCTGTTCGCGATGGCCGCGTCGTGTGTTCGGGCGAACATGCTTGCGAAGCAGGGGAACGAGGATGCGATCGCGGTCGCGGATCTATTCTGTCGCGCGGCGAAGGTTCGCGTCGAGCATCTGTTCGAGGCGTTCTACGGCGACTTCGACGGCGAGATGTATCGCGTCGCGCAGCAGGTCATGCGCGGCGAGCACGCGTGGCTCGAGACGGGCATCATCAAGATGACCGAAGACGCGATCGCGGACGGCTCCGCGAGTCATCCCGCGGCGCGAAGCGCCGAAAGGATCGCGGTCGAGGCGACGTAGTTCCCGCAGTGAGCCATCCATGAACGATTCCTCAACGCTTCATGAAGCCGCATCGTATGGCTCGGAAGGCACCGATCCGCCACCATGCTCGCCATCTTCGCCGCCACATACGCCGCGGTCTTCGTCGCTGAAATCGTCGGCGACAAACTGCTCTATACCACCGGCGTTCTGGCCGCGAACTACCGCTCTGTCTCGATCGTCGTCGGGATGGCGTTGGCGTTCATGTGCAAGATGGCCGCGGCCGTCGCGGCCGGCGAAGCGGTTGCACGCCTGCCTCGCGCGCTTGTCGCCGCCGTCACGGGGATCAGCTTTATCGGGGTCGCATACACTCTGTGGCGCAAGCCGGACGTCCGTCAGCCGAAGCCGAAAGACTCGCGCGTGATGCGCGGCGCGGCCGTCGCCTTCTCGGCGATCTTCTTCTCGGAGTGGGGCGACGTCGGCATGATCACCGCCGCGGCGATGGCCGCGAAGTTCATCGCCCCGTCGAACACCAAAATCGCCATTGGAGTCGTCGTCTGGCTCGGCGCCGTCGGCGCGATGGTCACAAAAGGAACCCTCGTCACCTTCCTCGGCGCGGGCGTGCGAAGGTGGATCTCGTCGCGCATCCAGCCACGCGTCGTGCGCTATGTTGGAACGGCGGCGCTCCTTCTCCTCGGCGTCCTGTCCGTTCTCGAGACGCTCGGCATGATCACCGACTGATGGCGGTAGCTCAGACTCAAAGCAGCAGTCGGCAGGCGGCGATGCGATTCATCGTCTGCCTCGGATTCGTCAGCTTGTTCGCCGACATGACGTACGAGGGCGCCTACAGCATCGTCGGTCCGTATCTGAAAGACCTCGGGGCGACGGGCACGCAGGTGGGACTCGTCGCCGGCGTCGGAGAAATGATCGCCGCGAGTCTCCGAATGTTCTCCGGCCGGCTTGCTGACAAAACGCGCGCGTACTGGTCGCTCGCGATCTCCGGCTATCTGCTCAACCTTCTCGTCGTGCCGGCGCTTGCGTTCGTTGGAACGTGGCAAGCGGCGGCGCTTCTCATCGTCGCCGAGCGAACAGGGAAGGCACTGCGCGGTCCCGCGCGAGATGTGCTGTTGTCCGACGCGACCGCCGAAGTGGGACACGGTTGGGGATTCGGCATTCATACGGCGATGGACCAGACAGGTGCCGTCGCCGGGCCGGTGTTCATGGCCGCGAGCGTGATGCGCCTGCATCACGATTTCTCGCGAGCATTCATCTATCTCGCGATCCCAGCAGCGCTCGCGCTGTGCGCGCTGCTCGTCGCGAAGGCAGTCTATCCCAACGCCGGTCATCCTCCCACGACGAAGTCGCCGCAGCCTCTACCGCGCGTGTTCTGGATGTACGTCGCGGCCGCGGGACTTCTCGCTTGCGGGTTCGTGGACTTTCCACTTCTCGGATATCACCTCGAGAATGCGAAGATCGTGTCGCCCGAGACCATTCCTCTGCTGTACGCCGGCGCGATGGCTGTGAACGGCGCGACCGCGCTGTTGTTCGGACGAATGTTCGATCGCTACGGAATCACCGTGCTCGTCTGGGGAACCCTCATTTCGCTGTTCGCGCTGCCGCTCGGATTCCTCGGCGGAACGTTCGCCGTAATTCTCGCGGTATGCTGCTGGGGTGCGGGACTCGGCGCCCAGGATGCTTCACTGCGCTCGGGCATCGCACAGGTCGTCTCGATGAACAAGCGAGGCGGCGCGTTCGGCTCATTCAACTTCGTGTATGGCCTGATGTGGCTTCTGGGCAGCGCGACGATGGGCTACCTCTACGGCCACTCCTTGCTCGCGCTCGTCGTATTCGGTGTCGTCGCGCAGATCGCGGCCGCGATCATGTTCCTCTGGCTGCGCGCCCCTCTCGCGAAGGCCATCGAGGAGCGCGCTTAGTTCACGGCGTCATCCCGAGCGGAGCGAGGGATCGTTCTCCAGGCGCTAGACCCCCGGCGGCTTATCCGTGCAGTACGCTGTTAGTTCCTGCGCGACGTACGGATCGAGTTGATCGAGAAACTCGAGCGACTGCTTCGCCGCTTCGGCGAACATCTCTTCGCCGGCATGTAGACCCGTGCGAGCGATCGGCACCATCTCGGCGCCGAGTTTCGCGAGACGACAACTCTCGGCTTTGTCTTTGACCTTCGTGGCTTCGGTCAACGCCGACTGTGCGATGCCGAACGCCGTCGCGCCGATGAGGAATTTCGATTGTTGCGTCGATCGCACCGAATCGGAAAACGCGATGAACCGAAGCGCGAGACTGAAGTCCGTCGAAAGCTTCGTCCCATTCGCGGCGCGATAGAACGTGTTTCCCTTCGATAGCGCGAACTGCGCGACGAGCGTCGAGTCTTCGCCACCGGCGACAGCGCGTCGAAGCGCCACGAGCGCGCTATCCGGCCGGCCGAGCTCGATCTCCAGTTGCGCGACCTGCAGCCGTCCCTGGGACATCGTCGAGTCGAGCTCCACGGCGCGCTTCGTCGCATCGAGGGACTCCGCGATCTTGCCGCGTGAGCGAAGCTCCTTCGCATTCAGGGCGAGCAGATCGGCACTCTGCGGAAACAAGGCGAGACCGCGCGGCAGAACCGTGTCCGCTTCGGCTCTGAGATACTGCGTGTAGAGCGAGTAGAGGCGGACGTCTTTCGAGAAGGAGTTCACGGCGTGCGCGAGCGTCTCGATCGACTTGTACGGCTTGCCCGCGTTGTGATACGCGATTGCGAGCTTGTAGAAAAAGGTCGAATCGGCGCGCGCCATCTCGTCGCGGTCGAGCATGATCTCGGCCGCATCGATCGCGTGTTGCCAACTCTTGTTTTCGTACGCGATGCGCCACTTTTGTTGCGTCAGACGAATGTCGTCCGGATGCCGCTGCGCGAGGCCGAGAATGAACGGCTCGGCGCGTTTCGAGTTGCCGCCGTCCGCGAGCGCGTATGCGATCTTGAACTGGAGATCCATGTTTCCAGTGTCAGTCGCCGCGAGGCGAAGCCACATCGTCGCCGCTTCATCTCGCCGCTTCAGAGAGTCCAGCGCGACCGCCGCGCCTTCGATCGCGTGAACGTTCATCGAGTCTTGCGCGAGAATCTCTCGCGAGACTGTGAGCAGTTCGTTCGCGGCCTTGCCCTGTCGAAGCGCCCACACCAAGCACGTGCGGGCAATCGTCGACTGCGGATATGCGGCAATCCCTTCTTTCGCGGCAGCGATCGCACGAAGCTGGCTGCCTTCACGCAGCGCGTTCTCGCACCGGCGCTCGGGAACGAGCTGGCCGCGCGCGGCGGCGATCGATTTCGCGAACAGCTGTGCCGCGGAATCGAGCTTTCCGGCGGTGACATCAGGGAGCGGTTGAAGCAGGCGGTCGTCGCGCAGCAGCACGAGATGGCCCGAGAGACGCGTCCCGTTCGGCGTCGACGTCACGTGGGCGACGAGGAATTCGTCCGCGCGCAGAAAACGGCCGATGACGCGCGCTTCCCCGGGCGTGAACACGGTGTCCGCCGAATACCCGGCCCGCTCGAGCTGGGTCCGGATGTTCTCGCCGTCGATGACCTCGACCTCGCGCTTGTTGACGAGTTTGTCGACGCGGTCACGCACGGCATCCGCCGCCCGCCGGCCCATGCGCAGATCGGCGCCTGGGCCGGGGGTAAAGTTCATAATCAGCAAACCTTGCCGAGTAAACTCTAACGGCGGGTCTTTCTTACCACGTTGGCCGGATGCAACCGACGCAAATCCTACCAGGCAGCAGAAGAGACGGATATATGACAGCCGTCTGATCACGGAATCCTCATCGACGCGTGAAAAAAGCCGACGAGAACTTGGCATCAAGTACCGCGCCGAGCAACTCGGGCTGAACTATTGGCCGGTCATCCCGAGTCATACGAAGTCATCCCGAGCGCAGCGAGGGATCGCTTTCCAGCCAAGTCAGTTCAACATCCTCGCTTGGACAGCGGTCCCTCGTCGCGCTGCTCCTCGGGATGACGCGGGCTACTCATTCCGCCACGAAGGCCGTATACCCCTCATCCGCGATCGCTTCTTCGAGATCGTCGATGTTGGTTTTCGACGGATCGTATTCGATCGTCGCCGTGCCGACCTGCACGTTCTCGACCTTCACGCCCGGCGTGTGCTCGAGGCGGCCCCGCACGGCGCGAACGCAGTGCTCGCACGTCATTCCTTCTATGGTGAACTCGACTTTTTCCATCGGTTGTCTCGGGCTTAGAGTAGCGTGCCGTGTAGAATGATCAGCGCGACGATGAAGTAGATGCTCAGCCCCGATACGTCGACGAGCGTCGCGACGAATGGCGCGGAGGCGCTCGCTGGATCGAACCCGAACCGTCGGAGAACGAACGGCAGCATCGAGCCGGCGAGTGATCCAAATGTCACGATCCCCACAAGCGCTATCCCCACCGTCAGCGCGATCAGCTGCCAGTGCGGATTGTAATTGTAGCCGAGCGCGATGCCGTGATTGAACATCCATTGCCAGAGACTGATACGAATCATGCCAATGATCCCGAGGATCGTCCCCAGCATGATGCCCGACGGCAACTCGCGAAGCGCGACGCGCCACCAATCCGCGAGCTCGACCTCGCGCAGCGCCATTGCCCGCGTGATGAGCGACGTTGCCTGCGAGCCCGAGTTACCGCCTGAGCTCATCACCAGCGGCACGAACAACATCAACGTCGCGACCTTCGTCAGCTCGTCGTTGAAGTGCTGCATGGCCGTCGCGGTGAACATCTCGCTGAGGAACAACACGCTCAGCCACCCCGCGCGCTTCTTGATCATCGCGAGCAGTCCGATCTGCATGTAGGGCTCGTTGAGCGCCTCCATACCGCCGAACTTCTGGACGTCCTCGGTCTGCTCTTCCTGGATCGCGTCGATGACGTCGTCGACGGTGATGACGCCCATCGCGTGCCCTGACTCGCTGACCACCGGCACGGCGACCAAGTCGTAGTTCGCGATGACGCGCGCGACCTCCTCCTGCGGCGCATCCGGCGAAACGCTCACGACCTCCGTCCACGCGATGTCGCTGATCTTTGCTCCGGCCGGCGCGGCGAGAAGCTCGCGCAGCGACATGACACCGGCGATGCGCCCCTGTGAATCCGTCGTGTAGACGTTGTGCATCGCCTCTTTCCGACCGGACCGCGCGACCGCACGAACATTCTCCAGCGCACCCTCGACCGTCATCTCGCCCGACACTGACACGAAGTCGGTCGTCATCAATCCGCCGGCGCTGGCCGGATCGTACGACAGGAGCTTCTCGATCTCCTCGCGCTCTTCCTTTGGAATCTCGGCGAGGATGTCGTCGGCGTGCTCTTCGTCGATCTCCTCGAGCGCGTCGGCGCGATCGTCCGGCGTCATCTCCGAGACGAGCTCCGCGGCTTCGCGCGGCGTTACGGACTCGAGGTACCCTGTGCGGAGATCATCGTCGAGATAGCCGAGAACGTCTGCCGCGCGCGTCGGACCCAGTGCGGTGAGGAACGCACCTAATTGCCCCGCGTCGAGAAGCTCAGCGACGTTCGC
>Ga0207661_10001774_pt1 | contig 14756 bp, 17 predicted proteins | sample KBSC713LmetaG_FD_184337 | JGI IMG/M metagenome (GOLD analysis project Ga0207661, IMG submission 184337) | Corn rhizosphere microbial communities from Kellogg Biological Station, Michigan, USA - KBS C7.1-3L metaG (SPAdes) (version 2) | ecosystem: Host-associated > Plants > Roots > Rhizosphere ...
CCGGCGGATCCTAGTACCGGCCCGCGCGAAGGGCCGTTGACAGAATGGAGAAAACCGCCGCAACGGACGAAACCGCGGCAACGCCCACAACCGTTGCCGCCGCCGCGGACCGCCCACAGACTGCCGCGTCATCCGGGCCGGTGGTCGCCCGGGTGTTTCCCGCGAAGGAGGAACCCAGTGCTCTTCAAGTCCAGGCGGCTCCTGCTGCCGGTCGTCGCCCTCGTCGCGCTCGCACTCGTGGCGGGCACGGCCACGGCGGCCCAGTCCAAGAAGAAGCCGAAGAACCCGATCCCGGCGCTCGTCAAGCAGTCGAAGAAGGAGTCGGGGATCGTCGTCTACGGCAACCCGCCCTCGGCGAACTTCAACGCGCTCGTCGCGGCGTTCAACAACACGTACCCGTGGATCAAGGTGACGGAGTACGACCTCGACGACAACACGATCTTCTCGAAGTACGCGTCCGAGGCGGCGCAGGGCGTCCGGACGGCGGACATGCTGATCGCGTCTGCGCCGAACCTGTGGGTCTATGCGTCGCGCAAGGGCTACGCAAACAGGTCGTTCACACCGACGGGGCTGAGCGCGTATCCGAAGTGGGCGAAGCAGTTCAAGGGCATCTACATCATGTCGCCCGACCCCGCGATCATCGTCTACAACAAGCTGCTCGTGAAGAACCCGCCGACGTCGGTCGCACAGATCGCAAACGACAGCGCACTCGGCTCGGTCACGGGATACACGGCCGACAACACGTTCGGCTACACCGGCCTCTACGGCTACGTGCAGATCGCCGGCTGGAAGAACCTGCAGGCGATCGGCAAGCGGCTGAAGCCCCAGTCCGGCGTCGGCGCGCAGCTGCAGCTGCTCGCTCAGGGTGGAGCCAGCGTCGCGTACCTCACGTCGCCGACGGCCCGCTTCACGATCAGTAGCAACGCCCAGTACAAGCAGATCCTGGACTGGACGTACGTCAAGGACGGCACCGGCCTCGTCCCACGGGGCATCGCCGTGACGGCGCACGCAGCGTCGCCCGCGTCGGCGAAGCTCTTCCTCGACTGGATGTACGGCAACGCCGGCCAGCAGGCGATGTGCGAGTCCGGCTTCACGGCGTTCAAGACCGGCTTCAAGCCGGCGAACGGCTGCGCGAACACGCTCGCCGACGTGTACGCGAAGGTCGGCGCGAAGAAGGTCTACATGCCCGGGTTCACGCAGAAGTTCGTGAACGCGCGCCCGAAGTTCACGTCGCAGTGGCACGGGATCTTCGGCTAGGCCGGTAGGACGCAGAGCAGATGACGACGACGACCTACGACGCCCCGCTGCCGCGCCGCCGCGGCCGGTCTCTGCCGACCGCCGGGCTCCTGCAGTGGGGCACGTGGGTCGTCGTCGTCGGGCTCATCCTCGGCCCGTTCGTCCCACTCCTCTACGCGTCGATCCGAGACCGCCCGCTGTACGAGGGGGGCGGGCTCTTCACCCTCGACGCGTACCGCGACCTCTTCTCGGACGCGAAGTTCTGGCGCGCCGCGCTGCACACGCTGGAGTACGCGGGGATGACGACCGCGCTATCGGTCGTGGCGGGCGGCGCCGTCGCGATCCTCGTCGCGCGCACCGACCTGCCCGGGAGAAAGCTGTACGGCCGGCTGACGCTCCTGCCGCTCCTGCTCCCGTCGCTCGGGATCGTGCTCGGCTGGATCGTCGTCTGGGGCCCCGGCGGTTACCTCTCCAGCTTCTTCGAGACACACCTGCACCTGCCGACGTTGGACGTCAACACCATCCCGGGGATGTCTGTGATCGAGGCGACGCGGCTCCTGCCCGTGGCGTACATGACGTGCGAAGCGGCGCTCGCGCGCGCCGACTCGTCGCTCGAGGACGCCGCCCGCAGCGCGGGTGCGACGCCGCTCCGGGTCCTGCGCAGCGTGACCATCCCGATGCTGCGGCCGGCGCTGCTCAACTCCGGGACGCTCATCTTCACGCTCTGCATCGCGTCGCTCGGCATCCCGCTGCTGCTCGGCACGCCACGCAACATCCAGTTCGTGTCGACGTACCTCTACCTGCAGTGGACGAACGCAGCCACGCCCGACTCGCCGCTCGTCAGCGCGGGGGCCATGCTGCTGCTCGCCGTCGCGACGCTGCTCCTCCTGCTGCGAAACCGGATGCTCGGCGCCGAGGCACGGTACGTCTCCGTCGCCGGCAAGGCCGGACGGACGGCGATGCTGCGGTTGCGCGGCTGGAAGTGGCCGCTCGGGCTCGCGGTCGCCCTCTACATCGTCTTCAGCACGCTCGTGCCGGTGCTCGGCGTCGCCCTGATGTCGTTCGTGGCGTTCCTGACGCCGCTGATCGCACCGTGGCACCTGTTCACGTGGGCGAACTGGGACATCCTCGGTACCGGTGTGTACCTGCGCTCGATCGAGCACAGCGCGCTGCTCGCGCTCGTCGGCGGCGTCGTGACGACCGCCGTGGTCGCTCTCGCGACACTCGTCGCCCACAGGTCGAAGCTGCCCGTGCGCAAGAGCCTGCCGTTCGTGATGCTCTACCCGCGCGCCATCCCCGGCCTGATCATCGGGATCGGCTTCTTCTGGGCGTTCCTGCTCACCGGCGGCGTGGGCGGCTGGCTGCGCGGCGGGATCTGGGGGATCCTGCTCGCGTTCTGCATCCGCAACCTTCCGTTCGCCTACGTCGTCATGTACCCGACGATGGCGCGCATCGGCGAGGAGCTCGACCGCGCCTCGCGGTCGGTCGGCGCAGGTTGGTGGCGGACGTGCCGTAGCATCGTCCTGCCGCTCCTGCGCCCTGCGCTCTTCGCGTCGTTCGTGTTGATGTTCGTGGAGATCCTCAACGACTACGACCCGGCCCTCTTCCTCGTGCGACCGGGAACCGAGGTGATCGGCACGACGATGCTCGACACCTTCCTGCAGGGCTTCGTCGGACCGGTGGCCTCGCTCGCAATGGTGCAGGTCGGCGTGACCGTGATCGTGCTGGCGCTCGGTACGTTCGTGTTCAAGGTCCGCGTGACTGGAGGTCACGATGCCTGAGATCCACGTCGAGTCCCTCGTCAAGCAGTTCGGCCAGAACCGCGCGCTCGACGACGTGTCGTTCACCGTCACGGAGGGCGAGCTCTTCACGCTGCTCGGGCCGAGCGGCTGCGGCAAGTCGACGACGTTGATGTCTGTCGCGGGCTTCCAGTCGCCCGAGCAGGGGCGCATCGCCGTCGGCGGCGAGGTCTTCTTCGACGCGTCGTCGCGCGTGAACGTCGCCGCGGAGCGGCGCAACCTCGGCATCGTCTTCCAGTCGTACGCCGTGTGGCCCCACATGACGGTGTTCGACAACCTCGCCTTCCCGTTGAAGGTGCGGAAGGAGAAGCGCGCGGCCGTTCGCGCGCGCGTCCACGAGGTGCTCGAGCTCGTCGAGATGAGGCATCTCGCCGACCGCTATCCGCACCAGCTGTCGGGTGGGCAGCAGCAGCGCGTCGCACTCGCGCGCGCGCTCGTCTACTCGCCGTCCGTGCTGCTGCTGGACGAGCCGTTCTCGAACCTCGATGCGAAGCTGCGCGAGCGGGCGCGCGCCTGGGTGAAGGAGCTGCAGTCGCGGCTCGGCCTGACGACCGTGTTCGTCACCCACGACCAGGACGAGGCGCTCTCGATGAGCGACCGGGTCGCGGTGATGAGCCTCGGCGAGGTGCAGCAGATCGGCACTCCCGAGGAGATCTACCGCCGCCCGTCCAACCGGTTCGTCGCCGAGTTCGTCGGCCGCGTCAACCTGCTCTCGGGGCAGGTGGCCGCGTGGGAGCGCGGGCGCGTCGCGCTCGAGCTGGACGGCGGCCGCAAGCTCTGGGTGGACGCGGAGCAGGCGCCGCCGCCGAGCTCGCGGCTGACGCTCGCGGTGCGCCCGGAGGCGCTCAAGGTCGAGCCGGCGGACACCTCGACGCTGAACGGCTCCAACACGCTCGACGCCCACGTCAAGTCGTTCGCGTTCCTCGGCGACCGCTACCAGTACGAGCTCGACGCGTCAGGGCTCGCGCTGACCGCGCAGGTGTCGCGGGCCGTCGTGGGCGAGCACGTCAAGGTGCACATCCCGGCCGACGCGTGCGCGATCGTCGAGTGAGTGCCAGGGGCGCCGATGGCGACCCGGTCTCCGGGCCGGGCGCCGACGGCCCTGGCGCCGGCGCTTCCGGCCCCGGCGCGCGGCTACGCGCAGCGCTCGAAGCGGAGCGGCCGCTCCAGGTGGTCGGCGCGATCAACGCATACGCGGCGCTGCTCGCGGAGCGCGCCGGCTTCCGCGCGCTCTACCTGTCGGGCGCGGGAGTCGCGAATCACTCGCTCGGCCTGCCCGACCTCGGCGTGATCCAGCTCGCGGACGTGCTGACCGACGCGGCGCGGATCACCGCGGCCACCGACCTGCCGCTGCTCGTCGACATCGACACCGGCTGGGGCCACGAGTACACGATCGCGCGTTCCGTGCGGGAGCTCGAGCGCGCGGGCGTCGCCGCCGTGCAGATCGAGGACCAGGTCGGAGCGAAGCGCTGCGGTCACCGGCCCGGCAAGGAGCTCGTCGACGCGGACGAGATGGTTGCGCGGGTCCGCGCGGCGGTCGAGGCCCGCGACGAGCTGCTCGTCGTCGCGCGCACCGACGCGGGCTCGGTCGACGAGACGGTCTCCCGGGCGCAGCGATACGCGGCCGCCGGCGCCGACGTGATCTTCGCGGAGGCGCTGCGCTCGCTCGAGGACGTCCGGGCGGTCGCATCGTCGGTCGACGCACCGGTGCTCGTCAACCTGACCGAGTTCGGGCTGACGCCGTCGTGGACACTCGACGAGCTGCGCGACGCCGGTGCCGCGGTCGCGCTCTATCCCCTCTCGGCGTCGCGGGCGGCCGCGCGCGCGAGCGAGCGGGTCTACCAGGCGATTCGCCGCGACGGCACGCAGGCCGGCGTCCTCGGCGAGATGCAGACGCGGGACGAGCTGTACGACGTCCTCGACTACCTCCGCTACGAGCAGAACCAGTAATGGATCGCCTGCTGACGGACCTCGCGCGGTACGCGGCCGCCGAGCATGCGTTCTCCGAAAAGACACTCTGGACCGCGCGCTGGGTGCTCGCCGACTCGCTCGGGTGTGCGGCGCTCGCCGCCGCCCACGCGGCGCCGCGGCGCGTTCTCGGGTCGGTGGACGGATCGACGGGCGACGTGCGTGTCCCCTTCCGCGACGACCGGCTCGGGGTGGTCAAGGCCGCGTTCGACACCGGCGCGCTGATCCGCTGGCTCGACTTCAACGACACGTGGCTTGCCGCCGAGTGGGGCCATCCCTCCGACAACCTCGGCGCGATCCTCGCGGTCGCGCAGCACCGCGACCTGCGTGTCCGCGACGTGCTGGACGCCGCGGTGGTTGCGCACGAGATCCAGGGCGTGCTCGCGCTCGAGACCTCGTTCAACCGCATCGGGCTCGACCACGTGCTGCTCGTCCGCGTCGCGTCGACCGCAGCCGCAGGACGGTTGCTCGGCCTGGACGAGGACCGCATCGCGGCGGCGCTCTCGCACGCCTGGATCGACGGCGGCGCGCTGCGCACGTACCGGCACGCGCCGAACACCGGGCCGCGCAAGTCGTGGGCGGCGGGAGACGCGACGGCGCGCGGCGTCTTCCTCGCACTGCTCGCGGCGCGCAGGGAGCCCGGCTACGCAACCGCGCTCTCGGCGCCGACGTGGGGCTTCGAGGACGTCCACACTCCGGTCGGCCTCGCCCGGCCGCTCGGCTCGTACGTGATGGACAACGTCCTCTTCAAAGTCTCGTACCCGGCGGAGTTCCACGCGCAGACGGCCGCCGAGTGCGGCGTGCTGCTCCATCCGCAGGTGCGCGACCGGATCGACGAGATCGAGCGGATCGAGATCGACACGCAGGAGTCGGCGGTGCGGATCATCGACAAGGTCGGGCCGCTGCACAACCCGGCCGACCGCGACCACTGCCTGCAGTACGTCACGGTCGTCGCGCTGCTGCACGGGGCGCTGACGGATGAGCACTACGAGGACGAGGCGGCCGCCGACCCGCGCATCGACGCGCTGAGGGCGCGCTGCGTGGTGCGCGAAGAGCCGCGCTACTCCCGCGAGTACCTCGACCCGGACAGGCGCTCGATCGCCAACGCCGTTCGCGTCGTCTTCAGCGACGGCAGCGTCACGGAGCGCGTGGAGGTCGAGTACCCGCTCGGACATCCTCGCCGCCGCGACGAGGCAGCCGGGCCGCTGCGCGCCAAGCTCGAGGCGAACGTCGGCCCCGATCGGGCGGCGCTGCTCGCGGACGACCCTGCGCTGCCGGAGCTCGGCGCGCGCGAGCTCGTCGCATCGCTCCAGCCGTGACGCGTCGGATCCTCTTCGCCGTCCTCGCGATGGGGACGGGGCAGATCGCCGTCTACCTCGTCCGGCCCACGACGTCGTACCGCCTGCTCGGCCTCGGCCACGGCGCGACCGCCGTCGGGGTCGTCGCCGCGACGTTCGCGCTCGTGCCGCTCTTCCTCGCGATCCCGCTCGGCCGGCGGGCCGACCGTCGACACGGCGCGCGGCTGCTGCTCTTCGGCTGCGCGGTGCAGACGGTGGCGTGCACGCTGCTCGCGTTCGGCCGCTCCGCCGTCTCGCTCGGCGCGGCGAGCGCGGTGCTCGGGGTCGGCCACCTCGCGCTCGCGCTCGGCGCGCAGGCGGTGATCGCGCGGGAGTCGGACGACGCCCGCCACGACGACAACTTCGCCCTGCTCACCGCGGGCGTGTCGGTCGGGCAGCTCGTCGGCCCGCTGCTCGGCGGCGCACTGCTCGGAAACCGCAGCGGCTCCGCGCTCGTCGGCGCGACCGGTCGCGCGATGCTCGTCGCGGCGGGGATCGCTGCGGTCGCCACCGGCCTCGCCGCCGTCGCCGAGCGGCACCGCGTCCCCGCGGAGGCCGACGCCGGGGAGCCGGTGGGCGCGAGCGTCCGCTCGATCCTCGGCACGCGCGGCGTGCTCGCCGCGATCGTCGCGAGCGTCGCCGTCCTCTCGGCGAGCGACATCTTCACCGCGTACATGCCGGTGGTCGGCGAGGCACGTCACATCGGCCCCGCCGTGATCGGCGTGCTGCTCGCGACCCGCGCGGCCGCGTCGCTCGTGTCGCGAATCGGCATCTCGCGGCTGGTGCGGCGCGTCGGCCGGGTCCGTCTGATGACGATCGCGGCCTGCGCGGCGGCGGCGGCGTTCGGCGGGCTGACGCTGACCGGCAGCGTCCCGGTGCTCGTCGTGCTCGTCGTCGTGGCCGGCGCCGGCCTCGGCTTCGGACAGCCGCTCTCCATGACCATCGTCGTCAAGCTCGTCCCGGAGCACGCGCGAGCGAGCGCGCTCGCGGTCCGCCTGACCGGCAACCGCCTCGGTCAGGTGGCCGCGCCGGCCGCGGCCGGGTTGCTCGCCGGCAGCGCGGGCGCGTCCTCGGTCTTCTGGCTGACGAGCGGGTTCCTGGCCGCGTCAGCGCTTGCCGTGGCGAAACGACCACAGCCGGTTGCCGACGAAGTTGAGCGGCGTGACGAGCACGATGGCGATCGCCTGGCCGACGAGCTTGCCGGCGCCTAGCGTGATCAGCACGTGCAGGACGAGCAGGTTCGCGCCGAGCGACGCGACCGAGACGGCGAAGAAGCGGAGGCCCTGCGCGGCAACGCCGGCGCGCCGGTCGCGGAACGTCCACGCGCGATTGAGGAGGTAGTTGCCGGTCACCGCGACGAGGAAGGAGCACGTCGCGGCGAGCAGGTAGTGCAGGCCCGCGTGCAGGAGCGCCGTGTAGACGGCGAGGTTGACGACGTAGCCGACCGCGCCGACCGCGCAGAACTTCCCCAGCTGCACCCAGTTGCTGCGCGTGCGCAGGGCTGCGTGCGCGCGGCTGCGCCGGGCCGTGGCTTCCACGCGCGGCAGGGTAGCGGGAGTCGGGGACGACTCTAGGCGGCGGCGCGGGTCGGTGCGACGCGCAGGCCGGCCGCCGGGACCCGCACGATCGTCCCGTCCCGCTCGAGCTCGAGCTGCGTGACGGCCCCGCCGGCGCCGATCAGGACGTCGCGAAGGCCGCCGCCCTGTACCCGGCCGTCGAGGAGCGATCGGAACGAGGCCCCGCGCTCCTCGTAGAATCCGGCCTCCTCGAGCAGCATCAGCGCCGAGCCGACCGCGATCTCGGTGGGTTGCACCTGACAGGCGGCGTACGGCAGGAAGCGCCGCGACTCGTCCCCGCACAACACGACGAACCCGAGCACGTGCCACGCGGCCGGGTCGAGGAGAATGTCGACGGGCCGCCCGAGCTGGATGCCGCGCATCCGCACGGGCAACTGGAGCGAGGCCGCCGCTGAAAGAGACCCCATGTCGGAATGGTGTCTAACCCGCCGGAGGCTGCGCAAACGTCAGCGATTTCTGAGCGCAGGCTCGACGGAGCTCACCAGGGAGCGGATCCCCCGATCAGAGGCACGAAGCGGCACGCGACTCCCTCCAGGTAGCTGCCGTCCGGCGCGTAGACGCGCAGATGCTGGCCGCCCGACGGCCCGACAGGGATGACGAGCCGGCCGCCGGGGGCGAGCTGGTCGAGCAGCGCCGGCGGCGGCTCGACCGCGGCGGCGGCGACGGCGATCGCGTCGAACGGCGCCAGCTCGGGCAGGCCGAGCGTCCCGTCGCCCACGTGCACGCGCACCCCTGTTCCCGCGAGCGCCTCGCGTGCCCGCTCAGCCAGCTCGGGGATCCGCTCGATCGAGTGCACCTCCGCGGCGAGCTCGGCGAGCACCGCCGCCTGGTACCCGGAGCCCGTGCCGACGTCCAGCACGCGCTCGTCGCCGCGCAGGTCGAGCGCGTCGCAGATCAGCCGCACCATCGTCGGCTGCGAGATCGTCTGCTCGTGTCCGATCGGCAGCGCCACGTCGTCGCGCGCGCGGCTGCGCAGGTCCTCCGGCAGGAAGCGAGCGCGCTCGACGCGCGCCATCGCTTCAGCGACGCGCGAGGGCACCGAGATGCGAGAGAACGGCGGGGGTGACGTCGGTGATCCGCGCAACCTCCGCCTCGACGCCCACCCGGAGGACGGGAACGATCGAGTCGCCGGCGACGAGCGACCCATGGCTGCCGCCCCCCGCGTGGTGTCGGCCGCCGAGGTCGGCGAACTCCCAGCCCGGCGCGCCGGAGACGAGCAGCTCCCCCGCGTTCGGGTTGGCGAGCGCCGCAGCGGCGCGGTACGGCGCGTCGGGATGCTCGAGCTCCTCGACGTCGCCGTCGGCGCCGTCGCGGCGCGCGACGACGCGGCCGTCCTCCAGCCGCAGCGTCACGTCGACCGACTCGACGCCGTCCAGCGCGCGAGCGAGCTCGGCGGCGTCGACGTTCGCGTCCGGGAGGAGATAGACCTGCCCGGCGCGGTTCGACGCGGTGACGACGATGCTGTCCGCAAAGCGGGCGAGCGGCTGCTCGAGCTGCGCCACGCGCGTCACCTGCGTCTGCCCGTGGTCGGAGAGCAGGACGACCGCGTAGCGCTCGAGGAACTCGTCCAGCCCACCGGCGGCGTCGAAGAGCGCGCGGATGCAGGCGTCGACGCGCGCGAGCGCAACCTCCTCCGCTCCCTCGGGCCCGTGCGCATGCGACGCGTAGTCGAAGTCGCTGAGGTAGTAGGCGAGGAAGTCGAAGCCGTCGCGCGTGACGAGCCAGCGGCCGACCGCGGCCGCGTAGGCGTCGACCGACCCCGCGGAGCGGTTGCGCACCGCGAGCGGCGCGCCGGTCGCGTCCGACTCGAAGAGGCTGTAGTAGAAGAAGCGCGGCGGGCCGTAGGCCGCCTTCGTCACCCACGGCAGCGTCGGCAGGTGCTTCGTGCGCCCGCGATAGCAGGTGATGTTCACCGCGGCGGCGACGAGCCCCGCGTCGTCGAGCGACTCGTACACGGTGGCGACGTCGGCCGACAGGTGCTTCTGGTTCATCGTGTAGATCGTGTCGGTGATCGACTGCGCCATCCCCGCCGCCCGCAGCGCGGCGAACGACGAGCCGTACTCGACGATGCGCCGTTCCTGCCGGTGCCACCAGACCAGATGGGGGATGTGATGGACGTCCGGCATCGCGCCGGTCGCGATCGACGACAGGCACACGGGCGTCAGCGACGGGAACACCGACGTGGCGCGGCTGTACTCGCCGTGCCGTGCGAGCGCGGCGAGCGCGGGCGCGCGGTCGGACTCGACGGCGCGCTCGAACGTCTCGGGCGTCATCCCGTCCACGACGATCAGGACGAGCTTGCGCTGCATCACTTCGCCAGCGTTCGCAACCCGGCGTAGCGCTCGGGCTGCCGGCGGCGCAGGCGCGCGGCGAAAACGGGCAGGGCGAGCGCCTCGAGGTAGCCGACGACCGGCGCCCAGGCGAAGACCGCGACCCCGACGGCGACGAGCGCGACGAGGATCGCGGTGCCGCCGCGCGTCCCGCCGCGGCGGAGCGCGCCCCGCACGATCACGGCGGCACCGAGCGCAGCCAGCAATCCGCCGACCGCGCCGGCAGCGACGTCGCCCCAGCCCCCGGGCTTCCAGGAGTCGATCGCGAAGCCGATCCCGACGCCGGCGGCGGCGGAGACGACGGCGGCGACCACCGCCCACCGGGCCGTGAGGCCGGCGATGAAGACCCCGGCCGCCGCGCCGAGGCCGGCGCTCACCCCGATCCAGTACCAGGCGCCCATCGCGGGCAGCGTAACGGCGTGCGCCCGTCGGGCGTTGTGTCCTTGGACATGGTCGACGATCGTCCCGTGCTCGTCTTCTTCACCTCCCGCAAGTCCGGGCCGGCCCGCCGGATGGAGAGCCTGCTCGCGCACATCGCGCGCAAGGAGCGCGACCATCTCGACGTGCGGCGCGTCGACGCCGACGAGCGGCCGGACCTGGTGGAGAAGTTCCGCGTCACGGAGATCCCGGCGCTCACGCTCGTCGTCGGCAAGAAGGTGGTGGCGCGGCTCGAGGGCCGCTCGACCGTGCCGAGAATCGAGTCGATGCTCGAGGGGAACATCGAGCGGACGGCTGCGTAGTATCCGGCCGTGGTGCCGGAGGCGAAGCTCGAGCAGACCGATGCAGGGCTCGCGGCGGCGGGCGACGGCTGGTTCGTCGTCAACGCGCGCGAGAACCGGTGGTACCACGCGGAGGGGCGGGCGGCCCTCTGCGACCTCGAAGGCGACGCGCCGTTCCCGCAGCTCGGGATCAACCTCAGCGTGCTGCAGCCCGGCCAGTCGCTCGGCCTCTACCACTGGGAGGCCGACCAGGAGGACTTCCTCGTCCTCTCGGGCGAGGCGCTGCTGCTCGTCGAGGAGCAGGAGCGGCCGCTACGGCAGTGGGACTTCGTCCACTGCCCGCCGCACACGAAGCACATCGTCGTCGGTGCCGGCTCGGGCCCCTCGGTCATCCTGGCGGTGGGCGCGCGCGTCGACTCGGTCGACAACGAGGACTGGGGCGGCTACCCCGTCTCCGAGGTGGCGGCGAAGCACGGCCTCAGCGTGGAGAGCGAGACGAGCAAGCCCGACGAGGCGTACGCGTCGTGGAACCGGCGGCAGCCCACGCGCTACCGCGACGGCTGGCTTCCCTAGCCGGACTGCAGCCGCGCGATCACGGCGAGCCCGAAGTCGGCGGCACGCTTGCCGTCGACGACACGGTGGTCGAACGTGACCGAGACGTTGCCGATGCGGCGCACGACGATCTCCCTGTCACGCACGACCGCACGCTCGGCGATCCGGTAGACGCCGAGAATCGCCACCTGCGGATGGTTGACGAGCGGCGTCGTGAAGAGCCCGGCGGACTTGCCCGCGCTCGTGACGGTGAACGTCCCGTCGCGCAGCTCCTCCGGCTTCAGCGTGCCCGCGTGCGCGGCCTCGGCCAGCCGCCGGATCTCGGCATCGAGCTCCTCCAGCGAGCCGCTCGGGACGTCCCGCACGACCGGGACGACGAGCCCCTGCTCGGTCTGCACGGCGACGCCGACGTCGATCCGGTCGAGCAGCACGAGATCGTTCCCGTCGACGCGCGCGTTCAGCTCGGGGAAGTCGCCGAGCGCGGCCGCGACCGCCCGGAGCGTGAGCGGCAGCAGCCGCTTCACGTCGACGTCGGTGAAGTCGCACTCCTCCACCCAGGTCACGGGCGGGATCTCGCGGTGCGCCCGCGTCAGGTGCTCGAACATCTGCCGCCTCACCCCGCGGATCGGCTCGCGCCGCCCCTCCCCCGCAAGTTGCACACTGTTACTTGCGCCCTTCACGTCGGCTTCGGTGATGCGGCCCTGCGGGCCGGTGCCGGTGACGCCGGCCAGGTCGACGCCGAGCTCGTCGGCCAGGCGGCGGACGAGCGGGGTCGCGCGCACCTTCTCCTCGCGCGGCGCGGCCGGCGCCGCGGCCGCGGGCGCGCCGTCGCCGCCGATCACGACGATCACCGTCCCGACGGGCACGACGTCGCCCTCCCGGGCGAGGATCCTCGACACGGTGCCGGCGGCCGGCGAGGGGATCTCGACCGTCGTCTTGTCGGTCGCGATCTCCACGAGCGGGTCGTCCTCGCCGATCTCCTGGCCCTCGCTGACGAGCCAGCGGGCGATCTCGCCCTCGGTCAGCCCCTCGCCGAGGTCCGGCAGCTTGAACTCATATGCCACGGGCCGCAGTTCTAGCGGATCGCGTCGTCTCGCAGGACGGCGTGCACGCCCTTGACACGGTTGACGATCTGCGTCACGCGCAGGTCGACGGCCACGCTCGCGAGCGCGAGCGCGTGGTTGCGGTCGAGGGAGAGCTCGCGCTCCATCAGGTCGAGCATCGTCGCCGTCGCCTGCTCCGCCGCGCGGTCGAGGTTCTCGTCGAAGCCGAGCGCGAGCCAGGCTCCCTCGACCCGCGCGACCGGCGAGCGCAGCTCGAGGTCGGAGATCTCGAGGGTCAGCTGCGCTCGCTCGAGCGGGCACTCGATCGCCGTGCCGGAGACCTCGCCGTCGCCCTGCGCGCCGTGGCCGTCCCCGGCCATCAGGAGCGCGCCGTCGACCGGAATCGGCAGGTAGAGCGTCGTCCCGGCGACGAGGTCCTTGCAGTCGATGTTGCCGCCGAAGCGGCGCGGCGGGGTCGTCGAGTGCTCGCCCGGCTCCGGGGGCGGCATCCCGATCACGCCGAGGAACGGCGCACTCCGGACCCGCGCGCCGCGCTCGCTCACCCACGTCTCGCCCTCGAGCGACCACATCAGCTTGACGTCCGGCGCGAACGTGGCGCCCCACCCGCGCGGCGTCACCTCGTCGACGTGCACGACCAGGGTTGCGCCTGCGCGCGCGCCGCGCACCTCCCACGGGCCCTCGAGAGCGTGGCCCGCGTTCTGCGGTCGCTCGGGCTCGTCGTCGGCGTCCCAGTACCAACCGGCGTTGCGCGCCTGGAAGACGACCGGCTCGCCCGGCTGGAGGGTCGCGACCGGCTCGTAGTCGCGGGAGAACCAGCCCCTCATGGGCGCGGCTCCTGCACCCACGCATCCGGGGGCGCGAGCAGGAGGCGCAGGCCGATGCGGGAGCCGCCCTCATCGCGGAACTCCCAGAGGGCCATCGCCTGCTCGTCGCCGCGCAGCTCGGGCGCGACCTCGGCCGGGACATAGCCCGCCTGCAGGCGCCGCTCCGCGTCGTACACCGCGACCGCGTTCGGATCGTGCTCGTTCTCCGGCTCGCGCACGAGCGCGAGCCGCCGACCGGGCGCGAACGCGTCGTCCTGCAGCACCTCCGCGCGATACGACGAGCCGGCGAGCTTGACGACGCGCACGCGCGGATCGTCCCACCGCATCGCGTCGCCCGTGGCCGCGTCGCGCAGCCGGTAGCCGGACTCGCCGCGCTCCAGCCAGATGCGGAGGCGATCAGAGGTCGTCCGCGTATCCCGCGATCGACCGCCGGTACCGCTCGAGCTCGGGCGCCGGCTCGCCGACGTAGAGCGCGCCGACCAGGGAGCGCAGCGCGTCGGCCTGGCGTCCGGCGCTCCACAGCGAATAGGCGAGGAAGACACGCAGCGCACGGTGCTCCGGGAAGCGCTCCACGGCCCCCGACAGCACGCGCACCGACTCGTCGAGACGGCCGACGTTCCGCAGCGTGCTGCCGAAGCCGAGCGACGCCCCGGCGAGCTCCTCGCCGGGGACGCCGAGCTCGAACGCGCGGCGGTAGTGGCCGAGCGCCTCCTCCTCCCGACCCGCCGAGTCCGCCTCGTAGGCGAGCCGCAGCGCATCGGCGCCCATCAGAAGGCGAGCAGCTTGCGGACGGCGGCGGCGACCCGTTCCACGGAGGGCATGTACGCGTCCTCGATCTTCCAGTACGGGTACGGGACGTCGAAGCCGGTGACGCGGAGCACCGGCCCGCGCAGGTCGAGGATCGCCTTCTCGGCGAGGATCGCGGCGAGCTCGCCGGCGAAGCCGTTCGTGCGCGGCGCCTCCTGCACGATCACGACTCGGCCGGTCTTCGAGGCGGAGGCGAGCAGCGCCTCCTCGTCGAGCGGGCGCAGCGAGCGCAGGTCGAGCACCTCGACGGACGCCTCGCCCTCCAGCTCCTCCGCCGCGCGCTCGCAGAGCGGCACCATCGCGCCGTAGGCGACGAGCGTGACGTCGTCGCCCTCGCGCGCGAGCCGTGCGCGGCCCAGGGGAACGACGTGCTCGCCCTCCGGAACCTCGCTGCGCTCGCTGCGGTAGATCAGCTTCGGCTCCAGCACGACGACCGGGTCGGGATCGCGGATCGCCGCGGCGAGCAGCCCCTTCGCGTCGGCGGGCGTGGAGGGGATCGCAACCTTCACGCCGGGCGTGTGCACGTAGTACGTCTCGGGCGAG
>Ga0207661_10001776_pt1 | contig 14752 bp, 16 predicted proteins | sample KBSC713LmetaG_FD_184337 | JGI IMG/M metagenome (GOLD analysis project Ga0207661, IMG submission 184337) | Corn rhizosphere microbial communities from Kellogg Biological Station, Michigan, USA - KBS C7.1-3L metaG (SPAdes) (version 2) | ecosystem: Host-associated > Plants > Roots > Rhizosphere ...
GCGGTCAGCCCGGTCAGTCGGGTCCGGTAGCCGTCCATGAGCTGGTATCCGCCGGTCGGGCCGTGCTCGGCGTAGACCGGAACGCCCGCCGCGGCGAGGGCCTCGACGTCGCGGTAGACCGTACGGGCGGTCACGCCGAGCTCCACGGACAGTTGCGCCGCGCTCATCCGTCCCCGGTTCTGCAGCAACAGCAGCAGGGACAACAGTCGACTCGCACGCATCCGTCAGAGTCTGCCAGGCCACTGACACAACCTGTCAGGGGTAGTCCGCCACGATCGCCGGCATGAATGACTTCGACTTCTTCTTCGGCTCGTGGAACGTGACCAACCGCCGGCTCAGGACACTGTTCGTCGGCGGCGACGACTGGGTGACCTTCCCCGGTACGTCGACCTGCCAGCCGATCTTCGACGGTGGCGGGAACACCGACGAGATCGTCTTCCCCACGCTCGGTACCCGCGGCTTCACCCTGCGCCTGTTCGACGTCGAACGGAAGGAATGGTCGCTCTACTGGGCGAGCAGCCGTACCGGCCTGCTCTACCCGCCGGTGGTGGGTACCTTCACCGACGGCCGCGGCGACTTCTACGGCGACGACACCCATGAGGGGAAGCCGATCCGGGCACACTTCATCTGGTCCGACATCACACCCACCTCCGCGCGTTGGGAGCAGGAATTCTCCGCCGACGGCGGACAGACCTGGGAGTCCAACTGGGTCATGGAGTTCACCCGCAACGATTCGTGACGGTCGACGCGTAGTTATGGGCAGAGCAAACCACCTCTGCTGGAGGGCACCATGCGACCGAGGCCGGACTTCGACGGGTACGTCAAGGTCCGGTCACCGCACCTGCTCCGCCTCGGGTACCTGCTCACCCCTGACTGGCACACCGCGGAGGACCTCGTACAGACCGCGTTGATCAAGGCCTGGTCGTCGTGGGACCGCTTGGACGGCGGGGACCCGGACGGGTACGTGCGAAAGATAATCGTCAACACGTCCACCTGACGGGCACGGTCGCCGCCCGGGTTGCACGAGCCCGGCGGTTGCGCGCGCTCAGCCCGTGACGGTTGGCCCGTCGAGGGTGGCGAGGTGGCCGCGTACGTCGTCGGCGTCGGGGGAGCCGAGGTCGGCGTAGAGCGTCAGGGCGCGTTCGTAGTGGTGCCGGGCGCGGGCGGGATCGCCGAGAGCGCGGTGCGCGTGGCCGAGGCCGGCATGGGCGCGGGCCTGCTCATCGGGCCTTGGGCTGATGCTCTGCGCGGTGGCGTGCCGGGTCAGCGCGTCGGCCGGGCGGCCGGCGGCGAGGGCCGCCTCTCCCAGGCCGTTGAGCGCCCGTGCCTCGCCGCTGCGCTCGCCGGACCTCTTGAACAGGGTGAGTGCTTCCTGGTGGAGCGGGGCGGCCTGACCGGGTCGGTCGAGCCGGGTGTGGGCGCTGCCCAGTCCGTCGAGCGTCCAGGCTTCGCCGCGCCCGTACCCGAGCTGCCGGAACAGGGCCAGCGCCTGCTCCTGGTGCTCCACGGCGGCCTCGTAGCGACCCTGTCGCTCGTAGGCGAGGCCCAGGTTGTGCAACGCCATGGCTTCGTTCTGCCGGAAACCGAGCTGCCGGCACACGGCCAGCGCCTGCTCCAGGCGGTCGACCGCCGCCTGGTAGCGACCCAACTGGCGCTCGGCCACACCGAGGTTGTGCAGTGTGATGGCTTCACCACGCGCGTAGCCGGCCTGCCGGTACAGGGCCAGCGCCTGCTCGAGCCGGTCCGCGGCCGCCTGGTACCGGCCCCGGTGGTCCTCGATCACGCCGAGGTTGTTCAGCGCGCGAGCCTCGCCGATCTGGTCGCCGGCCTGCCGGTACAGGGCTAGCGTCCGCTCGAGATGCTCGGTGGCCGCATCGTGCCGGCCGAGGCGGGAGTTGGTGGAGCCGAGGCCGAACAGCGCGTGGGCCTGCCCGGTCGGATCGCCGGCCTGCCGGGCCGCCTCCCGGGCAAGCCCATGGACGGTCAGCGCGTCGATGTAGTGGCCGCTTTCGAGGTAGCGGTACAGGATCGTCGACAGCCGTACCACATGGGACGACAGGCCGTGGGTGGCGTAGTGTGCGGCGGCCGCGACCAGGCAGGGCCGCTCGGTGTCCAGCCACCGCCGGGCGGTCTCGGGGTCGGCCATGTCCGGTGTGTGAGCCGGCGGCTGGGGGAGGTCCGACCGGTCGTGGGCGTCGAGGAGGTCCAGGCGTTGGGTGGCGGACGCCGCGGCGGCCAGGTAGTAGTCGAACAGCCGGGTCGAGGCTGCCCCGCGGTCGGTGTCGGAATCCTCCGCGGTGGTCAGGCCGGTGGCGTAGGCGCGCAGCAGGTCGTGCATTCCGTACCGGCCCGGGCCGGTGGGGTGCACGAGGTGGGCCCGCGCGAGCCGGTCCAACGCGCGGCGGGCCCGAGGCAGGTCGGTGTCGGTGAGCGCGGCGACGGCGTAGGCGTCGACGTCGGGGCCGGGGTGCAGGCCCAGCAGGCGGAACGCCCGGGCGGTCTTGGCCGGCAGGTGGCGCAGCGACCAGGAGAACACCGCCGCGACGGCGGAGCGGGGATCGCCGTCGGCGTCCAGCAGGTCCAGCCGGTGTTGCTGGTCGGCCAGCTCGATCACCAGCTTGGACAATGGCGTGCTGGGCCGGGCAACCGCCAGCTCCGCGGCGACCCGCAGCGCCAGCGGAAGGTACGCGCACTGGGCGGCCAGTTCGGCGGCGGCGCCGGGGTCGGCGTCGACCCGTGGGCCCACCAGCCGGCGCAGCAACGTGAGCGCGTCGTCCGGCGAGAGCAGGTCGAGGTCCAGCCGGCGGGCGCCGTGTACGGCGACCAGCCCGGCCAGGCTGTCCCGGCTCGTCACCAGCACCATGCTCGGACCGGTACCGGGCAGCAGCGGACGGACCTGGTCGACGGTGGCGGCGTTGTCCAGCACGATGAGCACGCGCCGGCCGGCAATCTCCGTGCGGTAGCGCGCTTCCCGCTCGTCGAGGTCGGCGGGCACGTCGGAGCCGGCCACGCCGAGCGCGGTCAGGAACCGGGCCAGCACGTCCCAGGGCGTGACGGGCTGGTCGGGGTCGTAGCCGCGCAGGTTCGCGTAGAGCTGTCCGTCGGGGAAGCGGTCGAGGACGCGGTGGGCCCAGTGCACGGCCAGCGCGGTCTTGCCCACGCCGGCGGTACCGGCGATGGCCGAGATGACCACGGTGTCGGGCCGGTCATCACCGTCGAGCAGCGCGCTGAGACGACCCAACTGGTCGGTACGGGCGACGAAGCCGGGTACGTCGGCGGGCAGTTGCGCGGGAACCGGCCGGCCGCGTACCACTTCGGTGTCCTCGAGCGCAGACTGGCAGAAGCGGTCGCGGTCGGCGCCGGCGAGCTCGAACGCGTCGGCGAGCAGCCGTACCGTGCCGGGCCGAGGGCGTCCCGTCCGGCCGCCCTCCAGATTGCGGATGCTGCGTACGCTCACGCCGGTGTGGGCGGCCAGGTCCTCCTGCGTCATACCTAGCCGCTGGCGGTGGACCCGCACGTGCGCGCCGAACATCCAATCCTTCCCGGTGGTGCCAACGGGTGAAGTTGCCGGTCAACTGCCGGTTTCCGACCTGGCAATTGTCCGCGCAGACGGCAATCGTAAGAGAGGCCCAGCCAGCGTCGGCCGACCGGTACCGAACCTTGCACAAGGATCACGTGCCTCAGGGCGGTGGGCCGGCAAACGGGGGCGGCCCACCGCCCTGAGGGTCGCGGCCCTCTCGCCGGCGGGCAGTAAACAAGTATTCGGGGGAAACTTGTCAAATGGGATCATCGGGATCGCACGTCTGCGGGCTTCGGTAAGGGTGCGTGCTCCTTAACCGTCCCGCGCGGCGGCCCCGGCCGCGTTACGCCACACGCGAATCGGCCTGGCGGGCCGCGCGATCCCCTGCTCAACTCGGGCAATGGACGTTCTCGTTCTCGGCGGGACCGGGTGGCTCGGCCGGGAAACAGCCCGGCTGGCCGTCGACCGTGGCCACAACGTCACCTGCCTGGCGCGCGGCCACAGCGGACCGCCGGCGCCCGGCGCCCACCTGATCGCCGCCGACCGGCGCGACCCGGCCGCGTACGACGAAGTCCGGCAACGGTCATGGGACGCGGTCGTCGAGGTCTCCTGGCAGCCCCGCTTCGTGACCGAGGCGCTCGGCGCCCTGAGCGGGCAGGCCCGGCACTGGACCTACGTGTCGTCCGCCAACGGGTACGCCGGCTACGACACCCCGGGCGCGGACGAGTCGTTCCCGCTGCGGGCGGCCACGGATCGCGACGAGGTGGACCGCGAACTCTACGGCGAAGCCAAGGTGGCCTGCGAACAGGCCAGCGCCGCCGCCCTCGGCGACCGGCTGCTCATCGCCCGCTCCGGCCTGATCGGCGGCCCCGGCGACAACACCGACCGCTCCGGCGCCTGGGTGGCCCGCGCCGCCCGCGCGCCCGAGGAACCGATGCTCGTCCCCGACACGCCAGACGTACCCACTCAGGTCATCGACGTCCGCGACCAGGCCGGCTGGATCCTCGACTGCGCCGAGCGCGGTACCGCCGGCACCTACGACACCGTCGGTCCCGTGGTGCCGTTCGGCGAGTGGGTCGAGTTGTGCCGCCGGATCGGGGGCCACACCGGGCCGGTGGTGCGCGTGCCGCGAGAGTGGCTCGTGGCGAAGGAAGTCGTGCAGTACATGGGCGAGGACTCGCTGGCGATGTGGCTCGTCGAGCCGGGATGGGAGGGCTGGTCCGCCCGTACCGGGGCGGCCGCCGTCGCGGCCGGCCTGCGCCACCGGGAGCGCGCTGAGCTGGTCACCGATGTTCTCGCGTACGAGCGGGCCGAGGGGCTCGACCGGCCGCGCAGATCCGGCCTCAGCGCGGACCGGGAGCGCGGCCTGCTCACGGAGTACCTGGCCGGCTGAGCCCGCAGGAATTGGCTTGCGCGGGCGGGCGATCGCCGTGACATTCGTCGTCATGGAGGAACCGGCATGGCGGCTGTTCGATCGTGTCGCCGCCGATTACGACCGGGTGGCCCCGTTCTTCGCCGAGTACGGCGCGGCCATCGTGGACGTCCTCGACCCGCCGGCCGGTTGCCGGTTCCTCGACCTGGGCGCGGGACGCGGCGCGCTGACCGCGCCGGCCCTTGAGCGGGGATGTGTCGTGACGGCCGTCGACGCGGCACCGGCGATGGTCGAGCGGCTCGCGGCGGACCATCCCGCGGCGGTCGCGCACGTGATGAACGCCGAAGCCCTGAGCCTTCCGTCCGACTGCTTCGACCTCGTCGCGTCCGCGTTCGTCATCCACATCCTCGACGATCCGGCGGCCGCGGTCGCGGAGGCGTACCGCGTGCTGGCGCCCGGCGGGCGGTTCGCCTTCACCGGCGGCAGCGCCCGCGGCTCCGGTGGCAACCCACGTGTACGGGCACCCTCGCTCGGCGGCCGCCTCGACGCGTTGTTCGCGGAGTTCGCCGACTACCTGCCCCCGAACGGAAGCATGGGTCGACCGGTCGACGCCGCGGACCTGTTGGAGGAGGCGGGTTTCGTCGACCTCCACGAGGACCACGTCGGGATCGCCGTCGCGTTTGCGGACAACGCGATGCTCTGGCGATGGGCCTGCAGCCATGGATACCGGGCCTTCATCGACGATCTGCCGGACGACCGCCGACGCGAATTCCACCGTCGGGTGATGGAACTTCCCGCCGACGACCGTGTCCTGCGGCGGGCGACGGGCATCTGGTCCGGCCGCAAACCGGTGTCAGCCGACGGCTGAGGCGGCGTCCCGGCTCCGCGTGGCCTCGATGAGGGTTCGCGTCGAATGAGCGACGAAGGCGCCGTACCGGCGGATCTCGGCGTCGAGCCGCGCCAGCACGTCGCGGTACCGGTCCACGTCGAAGTCCGGTACCCACCAGACACATTTGCGCAGGATGTACACGACCGCGCCGATGTCGAAGAACTCCATGCGGCAGCGCGCGGTCCTCAGGTCCACGATGTGCAGGCCCGCCTCCCGGGCGGCGGCCGCCTCACGATCCTGATGGCGGGCAAGTTGCTCGCGCGGCTGCGGACCGAGGAAGCGCTCGATGAGTTCGAAGGCGGACGCCGGACCGACATGCTGCGCGAGGTACGTGCCGTCCTCCGCCAGTACCCGGGAAATCTCACGCCAGTCCGGTGCGACCGGATGGCGGCTGGTCACCAGGTCGAAGGTCGCGTCCGGGAACGGTAGAGCCTGTCCCTGCGAGACGGCGACGACCTCGACGCCGCGCGGCGCGAGCAGGCGGCGGGCGCGTTCGACGTTCGGCGGCCAGCCTTCGGTCACCACCATCCTCGGCGGCAGCCGGGGCACCTCGCCGATGATCTCGCCGCCGCCGGTGTCGATGTCCAGAGCCGAGGCGGCGTGAGACAACCGCGACGCGAGCAGCCGCGAGTATCCCCACGGCGGCCGCTCCTCGGTCGCGCGACCGTCCAGCCAGCCGAAGTCCCATCCGGACACGTCGACCGTGGCGGCCTCGTCGACCAGTTCGTCAAAGGTGCGCATGCCGGACATCGTCACACCGTCCACCCGGACCTCACCGGACCGGTACCGGCAATGGCGATCCGGGTCACCGGGCAAGCGATCAGGATTCGAGAAGCACCGGTCACGCGGGCGCACCTAGCGTCATTGCCAGGGAAGCCACATCGACAACATGAGGAGTGACCATGGCTGACTCGACGACCCAGGGAATCAAGACGGTACTGCACCCGGTGACCGATCTGGAGAAGGCCAAGACGCTGTACACCGCCCTGCTCGGCGTGGCGCCGCAGGCCGACTCGCCCTACTACGTCGGCTTCGAGGCCGCCGGCCAGCAGATCGGGCTGGTACCGGGCGGGGTGGCGGGCGGTACCACTGAGGCGATGACCTCGCCGGTGGCCTACTGGCACGTGGCCGACATCGAGGCGAAGCTGGGCGAGGTGACCGCCGCGGGCGGCACGCTGAAGGACCCCGTACGCGACGTCGGCGGCGGCCGCCTGGTGGCCAGCTTCACCGACCCGGACGGCAACGTCCTCGGGCTGATCCAGGACCAGTGAGCCCGAAGCGCGTGACTCCGGCCGGCGGCGACTAACCTCGGCCGGAGTCGCGGCGTCACCCGGCACGGCGGAGCGTCACCCGGCACGGCGGAGGGAGAACGACGATGGGCACGACCACGAGGACGGACAGGCGGTCGCCCGCGCGGCACGCCGCCGACAGCCACGAGCTGATCCGCGTGCACGGGGCGCGTGTGAACAACCTCAAAGACGTCAGCGTCGAGATCCCGAAGCGCCGGCTGACCGTGTTCACCGGAGTGTCCGGTTCGGGGAAGAGCTCACTGGTCTTCGGTACCGTCGCCGCCGAGTCGCAGCGGCTCATCAACGAGACGTACAGCGCCTTCGTGCAGGGCTTCATGCCGACGCTGTCCCGGCCGGACGTCGACGTACTGGACGGGCTCACCACCGCGATCATCGTGGACCAGGAGCGGATGGGCTCGAACCCGCGCTCCACCGTCGGTACGGTCACGGACGCCAACGCGATGCTGCGCATCCTGTTCAGCCGGCTCGGCAAGCCGCACATCGGTTCGTCGCAGGCGTTCTCGTTCAACGTCGCGTCGATCTCGGGCGCCGGGGCGGTCACCGTCGAGCGCGGCGGCACCACCGTCAAGGAGCGGCGCAGCTTCAGCATCACCGGCGGCATGTGTCCGCGCTGCGAGGGCATGGGCTCCGTCAACGACTTCGACCTGTCCGCGCTGTACGACGCCGACAAGTCGCTCAACGAGGGCGCGCTGAAAATCCCCGGCTACTCGATGGACGGCTGGCAGGGCCGCATCTTCCGCGGCAGCGGCTTCTTCGACGCCGACAAGCCCATCCGCAAATACACCAAGAAGGAACTGCACGACCTGCTCCACAAGGAACCGACCAAGATAAAGGTTTCGGGCATCAACCTGACGTACGAGGGCCTGATTCCGAAAATCCAGAAGTCGATCCTGTCCAAGGACGTCGACGCGATGCAGCCGCACGTGCGTGCCTTCGTGGAGCGCGCGGTCACCTTCAGCACGTGCCCCGACTGCGGCGGTACCCGGCTGAGCGAGGCGGCCCGGTCGTCGAAGATCAAGGGGAAGAGCATCGCCGACGTGTGCGCGATGCAGATCAGCGACCTCGCCGAGTGGGTACGCGGTCTGCGCGAGCCGTCGGTCGCGCCGCTGCTCGAGTCGCTGCAGCGCAGCCTCGACTCGTTCGCCGAGATCGGGCTCGGGTACCTGTCGCTCGACCGGCCCTCGGGCACGCTGTCGGGCGGCGAGGCGCAGCGTACCAAGATGATCCGCCATCTCGGATCGTCGCTGACCGACGTCACGTACGTCTTCGACGAGCCCACCATCGGCCTGCACCCGCATGACATCCAGCGGATGAACGACCTGCTGCTCCAGTTGCGAGACAAGGGCAACACCGTACTCGTGGTGGAGCACAAGCCGGAGGCGATCGCGATCGCCGACCACGTCGTGGACCTCGGCCCGGGCGCCGGCACCGCCGGTGGCGAGGTGGTCTTCGAGGGTACCGTCGACGGCTTGCGGTCCAGCGGCACGCTGACCGGCCGGCACCTGGACGACCGGGCGTCGCTGAAGCCGTCGGTACGGGAAGCGTCGGGTGCGCTTCAGGTGCGCGGCGCCAGTACCCACAACCTGCGCGACGTCGACGTCGACATTCCGCTCGGCGTGCTCGTGGTGGTGACCGGCGTGGCCGGCTCGGGGAAGAGCTCGCTGATCCACGGCTCGGTGTCCACAAGGGACGGTGTGGTATCGATCGACCAGGGCGGGATCCGCGGCTCGCGACGGAGCAACCCGGCCACGTACACCGGGCTGCTCGAGCCGATCCGCAAGGCCTTCGCGAAGGCCAACGGCGTGAAGCCGGCCCTGTTCAGCGCCAACTCCGAGGGCGCGTGCCCGACCTGCAACGGCGCCGGCGTCATCTACACCGACCTGGCGATGATGGCCGGCGTGGCCACGGTGTGCGAGGAGTGCGAGGGGAAGCGGTTCCAGGCTTCGGTGCTGGACTACCACTTCGGCGGCCGCGACATCAGCCAGGTACTCGCGATGTCCGTCACCGAGGCCGAGGAGTTCTTCGGCGCCGGCGAGGCGCACACGCCCGCGGCGCACGCCATCCTCGACCGGCTCGCCGACGTGGGGCTCGGCTACCTCAGCCTCGGGCAGCCGCTCACCACGCTGTCCGGCGGCGAGCGGCAGCGGCTCAAGCTGGCCACCCACATGGGGGAGAAGGGCGGCGTGTACATCCTCGACGAGCCGACCACCGGCCTGCACCTCGCCGACGTCGAGCAGCTGCTGGGCCTGCTCGACCGGCTGGTCGACGGCGGCAAGTCGGTCATCGTCATCGAGCACCACCAGGCGGTCATGGCGCACGCCGACTGGATCATCGACCTCGGCCCGGGCGCGGGCCACGACGGCGGCCGGATCGTCTTCGAGGGCACCCCCGCCGACCTCGTCGGCAAACGCCCGACGCTCACCGGCGAGCACCTCGCCGCCTACGTCGGTCGCTGATCGAAGATTGGTCGGCCGGGTGTCGATCCGCGGTCCGGTTGGATCGTCGTTGGGGTAGGCAGGCCCGACCGGGCTTACGCACGATGGGACACGAACATGGCGAAGTACCTGATTCTGATCTACGGCGACGAGCAGCGGTGGGACGCGATGACGCCGCAGCAGGTGAGCGCGCACCACGCCGCGCACCGCGCCTTCTCCGAGGCCGGCGGTGCGGCGGTGCTCGGCGGGGAGCAGTTGGAGGCGTCCTCGGTCGCGACGTCCCTGCGGGCGGACCCGGCGGGCGGGTACACGACCACGGACGGGCCGTTCCTGGAGACCAAGGAGGCGCTCGGCGGCTACTACGTGATCGACGTACCCGACCTCGACGCGGCCGTCGCGCTCGCCGCGCGGCTGCCCGAGGTGGCCGCCGACCACAGCGGCGTGGAGATCCGCCCAATCGTCGGCATGTGATGACAGCAGACGTTGTCGCGGCGGTGGCGGAGGCCCACCGCCGCGACTGGGCCCAGGTCTTCGCGGCCACGGCGCGCTTCACCCGCGACCTCGACCTGGCCGAGGAGTGCACCCAGGAGGCGTACGCGCAGGCCCTGCAGACCTGGCCGCGCACCGGCATCCCCGACCGGCCCGGCGCCTGGCTCACCACCACCGCGCGCAACCGCGCCCTGGACGCGCTGCGCCGGGAGTCGGTACTGCGCCGGTCGCTGCCGTTGCTGGTGGCCGAGCCGGTACCCGGGCCGGAGGACGGGTTCGCCTCCGACGACCGGCTGCGTCTGGTCTTCACCTGCTGCCACCCCGCCCTGTCCCGCGACGCCCAGGTCGCGCTGACGCTGCGGTTGGTCTGCGGACTGTCCACTGTGGAGGTCGCGCGCGCCTTCCTGGTCCAGGAGGCCACGATGGCCGCGCGGATCACCCGGGCCAAGAAGAAGATCGCCGCGGCCCGTATCCCGTACCGGGCACCGTCGCCCGAGCACCTCGGCGAGCGGCTGGACGCCGTACTCGGTGTGGTGTACCTGATCTTCACGACCGGGCACACGGCGCCCACCGGTACCCGACTGGTGCGGGCGGACCTCGTGGACTGCGCGATCGGACTGGCCCGCATGCTGCACCTGTTGATGCCGCGCGAGTACGAGATCACCGCGCTGCTCGCGCTGCTGCTGCTCGTCGACGTCCGGCGCGACAGCCGGGTGTCCGCGAGCGGCCGGCTGGTGCTGCTGGCGGAGCAGGACCGGTCGCGGTGGGACCGCGCGCAGATCGGCGAGGCGGCCGCTCTGGTCACCGAGGCGCTGCGGGGTCGACCACCCACGCGGTACGCGGTGGAGGCGGCGATCGCGGCGGTGCACGCGCAGGCGCCGAGTTGGGCGGAGACCGACTGGACGGAGATCGTCGGGCTCTACGACGTGCTGCGCGAGCTGTGGTCGTCGCCGGTGGTCGAGCTGAACCGGGCGGTCGCGATCGGCATGCGCGACGGTCCGGCGGCCGGCCTCGACGCGCTCGCGCCGCTGCTGGCCGAGCCGGCGCTGGCCACCTACGGGTACCTGAGCGCGGCGCGCGCGGACTTCCTGCGCCGGTTGGGTCGCCTGCCCGAGGCGGCCGAGGCGTACGAGGAGGCGCTCACGCTCACCGACAACGAGGTGGAGCGCGCCTTCCTCGCCGGGCGGCTCAGCGAGGTGAGACGGGCCGCAGACCATCGAGGATGACACCGATGATCCGGGTACGGACGGGGTCGGTGCCCGCGTGCTCGGCGGCCCGTGACGCGCCGATGAGCAGCGCGATCAGCTCGGGCAGCCCGACGTCCGGCCGTACCGCGCCGGCCTCCTGCGCCCGTACCAGCAGCCGGCCGAGCCCGCCGGCCAGGTCGTGCCCCTCCTGCGCCGACGCCGTCACGTCGATCCCGGCCTCGGCCAGTGCGTCGGCGACGGCGACCTTCGTCGCGGAGTGTGCGACCGCGTCGGCGAGGAAGCCGAACAGCGCGGCACCCGGATCCTCGGCGGTACCCAGGTCGCGCAGTTCGTCGGAGGTCCGGCTCAACCGCGCCCGGTAGACCGCCTCGAGCAGGGCCTCCTTGGTGGGGAAGTGGCGGAACAGCGTGCCGACGCCGACGCCCGCGGCGCGCGCGACCTCCTCGGTGGGTGCCGATACGCCGCGGGCGGCGAAGACCGCCTCGGCCGCCTCGAGCAGCAGCGCCCGGTTGCGCCGGGCATCGGCCCGCAGCGGCCGGTCGTCCGGGCTCATCGCGGTACCCGCTGGACAAACGGAGTCGTCAGTCCGTATCGTACAAACGGAGTCACGAGTCCGATTCTAACGAGGGAGAACGGCATGTCGCTCAGTGCCCGAGAGGTCTTCGACCGGCTGATCACCGGGATCAGCGAGTCCCGTTGGCAGGATCTGGCCGACCTGTACGCGGAGGACGCGGTCGTCGACCAGCCGTTCATGGCGCCGGAGCCCGCCCGCATCCACGGTCGCGAGCAGGTCCGCGCGCACTTCCTGGCGGCGGTAGGTGGCCCGCTGGAACTGCGTGCCCGCAACGTGGTCGTGCACGAGACGGGCGATCCCGAGGTGGTCGTCGCGGAGTTCGACTACGACGTGCGCAACACGGCAACGCGACGGGAGAGCACGGTCGCCAACGTGCAGGTGCTGCGGGTACGCGACGGCCTGATCGTGGCCACCCGGGACTACCACGACCATCTGCGCCTCGCGGCGCTGTCCGGCCACGCCGCCACGCTCGCGGCCGCGCTCGACTGATCCCGGTCCCCTGCGCCGGTGGGCCAGTACTGCGAGCGGACCGCGACCGGCCTGTGGGGTGAGCCGTTCAACGCGGTCAGCAACGTGGCGTTCCTGTTGGCGTGCGCGGCGGGTGCCCGGCGGCTGTGGCTGGTGACCACCAACGACAACCTGGACGCGCTGCGCTTCTACCAGCGGCGGGGGATGCGGATCGTCGCGGTGGCCCGAGACGCGCTCGACGCCACCCGCGTGATCAAGCCGCAGGTGCCGCTGATCGGCGCGTACGGCATCCCGCTCCGCGACGAGCTGACCCTCGAACTGACTCTCTGATCGCTGTCATAGCCAGCGGGCATGATGGCCGCGTGCCGCTGCAGAACCGGGTCACACCGACCGGGGAGATCGTCGCCGACCCCGGGCGGGGCCTGCTGACCGGCAACCGAGGCTGCCTGCACACCCCCGACGGCCGGCTCGGCGTGTCCCGGTGGCGCTCCAAGCTGTGGATCTGCTGCACCCTCGACTGGCGCGGGCGGCGGCGCGATCCCATGCCGCCCGGCCGCTGGACCATGCTGTTCTTCCTGGACGAGGCGACCGCGCTGGCCGCCGGGCACCGGCCCTGCGCCTACTGCCGGCGCGCGGACTACGTCGCCTTCGCCGAGGCATGGGGCCGGGCGGCCGGGCTGGAGCGGCGGCCGAAGGCGGTGGAGATGGACGCGCGGCTGCACGGCGAACGGGTCGACTCCCGGTCCCGGCGGCAGCTCACCCGGGCGGCACCGGTCATAGACCTGCCGGACGGGGTGATGGTCCGGCATCGGGGGACCGTCGGCCTGGTCTCCGGGGACCGGCTGCTGCCGTGGTCGTTCGCCGGCTACGGGCCGCCGGTACCGTTGCCGGACTGCGGCGACGTCGAGCTGCTCACGCCGCCGGCGATCGTCGGCGCCATCCGGGCCGGGTACCGGCCGGCGACCCACCCGTCCGCCCGACCGTCCAGCCCGTGACCCGCCCGCCGCAGTTGCGTTGATCTGTCGTGGGCGAGCCACGGCTGGACGAGACGCGGGGGACCGGGATGACGTGGAGCCGACGACTGATCGCGGTCGCCGCCGCGGCATCGGCCGGCGCCGTGGTGCCGATGATCGGTGGCGCGCCGGCCCTCGCCGCTCCGGTGGCGCCCGCTCCTGTGGCACCGCTGCTGGCCATCGCCGTCGACGACGGCGCGCGGCAGGTCGAGGCGGGGCAGGCGATGCACTACAAGATCACGCTTCGCAACCACGGTACCGCGGCGGTGCCGTTGACCGTGACGGTCGACGCCCCGTCGGCGTTGACCGGACCCGCCCCGGACAGCTCCGGTACCGTCGCCGGCCACACCGTCCGGTGGCAGGTGACGGTACCGGCCAGGGGGCAGGCCGAGTTGCGGGTGGCGGGACGGGTCGCGGGCACCGTACCGGCGGATCTCACCCGGCTCGCGCTCGTGGCCTGCGCGACGTTGCCGGACGGGAAGGCGCCGATCGTCTGCGGTACCGATCAGGACGGGGTGGCCCGCCCCGCCGCGGCCCCGGCCCGGTCGGCCTGGTGGCGCTGGCCCCTGATCGGCCTCGCCGGCCTCCAGGTCCTCACCGTGCCGGGCACCCTCCTGTGGCGGCGCCGGCGCGTCCCGGCCTTCGCCTCGCTCCCGCTGGGCGCGTGAGACGCCACCGGGCGCGTGAGACGGCCGCGAGACGGGCTCAGGCGGACAGGCGGCGCGGCGGGCCGGCCGTGCGGCGCGCGTGGGTGAGCAGCGCGGTGACCGCGACCAGCATGTCCGGGCCGACCCGCTGCTCGTGCAGGGCCGAGAGCAGGTAGTGGCCGAGCAGGTTGCGCTCCTCGATCGGCAACGCCGCGATCGGCAACGCCGCGAGCAGACCGTCCACCCGGTCAGGTCGCGGGCCCTCCGGCGCCGTGTCCAGTACCGCGGCCAACTGGCGCTGGCGCCGTGGCAGGCCGGCCGCCGGGAAGTACGGCCGCAGCAACGGATCGGCCTGTACCCGCCGGTGGAAGGCGGCCACCGCGGGTGCGAGTGAGGGGATCGCCCGCGGAGTTCCGGACTGAGAACCCATGTCGCCCCCCTGCCCGCCGGTGGAGACCATTCACCGGCAGAGGTATCAACGGGCGAGCGGCCGTTCGGTGACGTCTGACCGATCTGACTGATTTCCCGTCGCGTCCAATTGGTGCCGCCAGTACGCCCACAGGTCCGTCAGCCAGTGCTGCAGGGCGAAGAACCGGTCGGTGCGCAGCCGGTAGACCGTGCCCTGCCGGTCGATGGCCGCCTCGACCAGGCCGCGCTCGGTCAGCTCGCGCAGGTGGCGGCCGGCCGCGGGTCGGCTGGCACCGGCCAGTTCGGCCAGTTCGGCGGTACGCAGGGGGCGCTCGGCCAGCAGTTCGACCGCGCGCCGCCGGCCCGGATCGGCCAGCGCGGCAAGGGTTGTCTGTATGTCTTCCGTCACGCGCCCATCC
>Ga0207661_10001777_pt1 | contig 14749 bp, 11 predicted proteins | sample KBSC713LmetaG_FD_184337 | JGI IMG/M metagenome (GOLD analysis project Ga0207661, IMG submission 184337) | Corn rhizosphere microbial communities from Kellogg Biological Station, Michigan, USA - KBS C7.1-3L metaG (SPAdes) (version 2) | ecosystem: Host-associated > Plants > Roots > Rhizosphere ...
GCAGCGACGCTCGCGCCTTGGCCCGCTCGCTGCTCGATCTCTGCCGCAGCCGTCGCCTGACCATTGCCACCGCCGAATCCTGCACCGGCGGCCTTGTCGCCGGCGCGCTCACCGACATTCCCGGCTCGTCTGACGTGATCGACCGCGGCTTTGTCACCTATTCCAACGAGGCCAAGCGCGCGATGCTCGGCGTCGAAGCCTCCACGCTCGCAACGTTCGGCGCCGTGAGCAAGGAAACCGCGACGCAGATGGCTGTCGGCGCGCTGGAGCGCGCCGATGTCGATCTCGCCGTCTCCATCACCGGCATCGCTGGCCCGGGTGGCGCTACGCCCGGCAAGCCGGTGGGCCTCGTTCATTTCGCGGTCGCCGCACGTGATGGCCGGATCACCCATCGCGAGCGTCGCTTTGGCGCGATCGGCCGCAGTACCGTGCGCGCCCGCTCGGTCGTGGAGGCGCTGCGCATGCTGATGGAGCTCGCGCGTGGCCCGCAGCAGGTCAAGCCGAAGCGCGCCGCGGTGAGCCGCATCCGCCCGCGCGTGACGCGCACACCGCGAAGACACGTGGTGAAGCGAAGGCCTCTGCCGCCGAGAGGATGATACGGGCGTCTCGCGGTCTGGGTCAGCGGCCCACTCCAGATGCTGTAGGTGAAACCTGCGGTGCTTTCGCAGTTGAAACCTGCCGGCAAATTGTCTGACATACCAATTCAGGCCGGCGCGTTCGCGTAGGTGAATGACAGTGCGCGAAGGAAGTTCTGCGTGATCTTAACTTATGTGAAGGTCCGAGGCCGCCCGGCCGGCAAGCATGGAGGAAGTTGATTCGGTTCCGGCTTCATCGGCAATGCTGCATCACTCCCCATTTCGATTGCTTGAGCGCCTTTGCCAAATGCAAGCGTCGCTCACGACCAATGATCGAACACGCCGCGTGCTGGGTGAAATGGCAAGAGAATATGGGCGCCAAGCGGCCTGCGAGGAGGCTGCGAGCGAAACGGCTGCGCCTCCGATGAAGACCGCCTCTACGCGACCGGATCGGCTCTCGCGTGCGTGATCATCAGGAAGAGCCGGCTCCGGTGCGGCATCAGCCAACCGTTGGCTGTCGCGGCGCACACCCATAGGAACCTCAGACCCTGATGGCGACTTGATACGTGAACAAGGGAGCCATCAATGAGGCAGATTCCACTGGTTTTCGGACTTGGCGTGGCGTTTCTTTTGTTGGGCGCCGCCATAGCCGCAAACATTGGCGGTCACATGCCAGAGATGCGAGGCGCGTGGGTAGCCCAAGCGCTCAGATAAGAGCAAACACCACTCGGAGCAAACATTTGCGAGGCGCTCGGCTCGCTCCGGAGTGGAGAGCGAACAAGGCCCAAGAGCGCCTCTCGAAGGCGCCTCACCAAAAGGTTGCAGTTGCCACAGGCCTTCGACTTTTGTTTATTCAATTGCCGTGTGATGGTTGTTGGGCAGATTACGCTGCGTATTTGTGCGGCGGAGGATAAATTGTGACCGTGGAGCCCGAGAACCAAATTGAAGAAATCGAATGCCCGGGGCATCTTGGCCTATGGCTTTGATTTTGATACCTGTGGCGGCTATCGCCGCCGTTGCACTGACAGAACGCAGCGCGGAACATCTACTGTTTGCAATCGCAGCGCTGTTCTTTAACGCTGCTCTACTTCTGGTTTTTGTTGCCGATTTCGAGCGAGCGATCCTGCTGTCTGGCATGCTGGCAATAGCAATCGCCGGCATATCAATCGTAAAATTCAACCACAGCGCACTGAAACTGATCGTTTCCGATTTGCCGCTGGCGTTTGCGGGCACAGTCCCATTTTTTGTATTGCAATACCCACGCATGATGCTGGGTGTTTTGATAGGAGGCGCCTTATTCGCCTTTGCTTCGACCGCGGTTGTGCTCTACGCGGCTGGACCTCCGATTTCTATTGCAGTTCGAATTCCCTTGTTCTGTCTTGCACTCATTGGGTTCGCAAAGGCTTCCGCGGTAAAGGGCACCACGTCTTTGCGGCTGACGCTGACGCAAGGACGATGCTTTTACTCCACCTTCATGGCCTCGCTGGTTGACCCCGCTTCCTGGCGGCAGTTCGGCGGGCTGGCTCTGAGCGATATCGCAAATGAGCCGCTGCCGTTGAAGGAGGCCATGCCGGCACGCTCGGCTAACTCTCCAGACATTATCGTCATCCAGCACGAGTCGATCTTCGACCCGCGCATTTATGGGTTGCCGGTCGAGCCGATCGTTGAAGCATTCCTGTCCCCGGCAGATGGGGAATTTGGACGCCTTAACGTCGACATCTTTGGCGGGGGTTCGTGGCAGTCTGAATTCAGCCTGCTGACCGGTCTTTCAAGTGCAAGTTTCGGTTCAAGTGCCTACTACCTCTTCAAGAAAGGCGCTGGCCGGTTCCATAGCAGCCTGCCACGTTCATTGGCATCGCTCGGCTACAAGACAACACTCATATCCAGTTGTCGCCGCGGATTTCTCAGCTACGACGAATTTTACAGTTCGATCGGCATCAACGAACGCATCTTCGTTGAAGAGCTTCCGCCACCCTTCGACGTCCGGCGTTTTGAGGCAACAAATTCTGATGCACTGTTTCTGGACGCGGTGATCGATGCCTATACTGACGGGATCGCTAGCGACCCAACACCGAGATTTCTTTATGTGCTGACCAACTTCAATCATGGTCCGCATACTCGGCGGCTTGTGCCGCCCGGGCAATTTGAGAAGGAGCGCGCCTTTGCCATGGCTAGCCTCCCCGATGCTCGATACGTCGAGTATTACACGCGGCTGGCAGAGACCGCGTCTACCTGGCAAAAGCTCAGAACCAAGCTGGCGAACAGTTTTCCCGACCGGCCTATTCTGATGATGCACTATGGCGACCATCAACCCGTATTGACGAAACGGATCGATCGACAGCTCAAACGCCCGGGAGATGGGCGGCGCCCGTTTCGCACGTTTTATGCGATAGAGGCCTTGAATATCTCCGACCTTGGTCCCGGACGGGGCGCCGACCTCGATATCGCCTTTCTTGGAACTGTCGCTTTACAGCGAGCAGGCATCCCGCTTGACCCAATATTTGCGACGCGTGCGAGCTTGCTTGATGATTGCGGAGAGGCCTACTTCGCATCATCCTCCGAACGGAAACGTCGATTCCATCGCACACTTGTGGATCTGGGCTTGATAGACCTTATGCCTAACGTTCCGCACGCTCGCTAGCGCGGCGCCCGCCTCGACATGGTCCTGCTCGTAAGATCGGCCGTTGGTCCGACTCGGGCATCGACGCTGTGGCTGTTTGACAGGTCAAATCACGCGCTTGCCGTAGATCATGTCTGCCCGCTTCTCGAACGCGGCCGAGAACCGGGTGAACGCCGCATCGAACATGGCGCCCATCAGCGTCGCCAGCATCTTGCTCTTGAACTCATAGGCGATGAAGAATCCGACGTCGCACGCCTCCTCGCCCTTGGGCTCGAAAACCCAGCGATTCTCGAGATTGCTGAACGGCCCCTTCAGATAGCGCACGAGGATCTTCAGGTGCGTCTTGTCGAGCGTCACCTCGCTGGTGAAGGTCTCCTTCACCAGCTTGAACGACACCGTCATGTCGGCGACGATGGTTTCGGTGCCATCCGGGTTTTGCTTGCGCTGGCGGACCTTCAGCGCCTGGCACAACGGCACGAACTCCGGATAGCGCTCGACGTCGGCGACGAGATCGAACATCTGCTCCGCGCGGTGCTGGACCCGGTGCCTGTTGGAAAATCTCGGCATGTTCAGCGCCGTTTATTCTCTGCGCATGATCTGGTCGGAAAACCGCAACACGCGTTTCCGATCATGCGCGGGCGGAAGCTGCGCGCGCCGCCCTGAGTTTTTCGAAATCATCGCCCGCGTGATGCGACGAGCGCGTCAAGGGGCTTGCCGACACCATCAGGAATCCCTTGGCGTAGGCGACCTTCTCGAAGCCGGCGAACTCGTCCGGCGGAATGTAGCGCATGACCGCGTGATGCTTGCGGGTCGGCTGCAGATATTGGCCGATGGTGAGGAAGTCCACGTCCGCCGAGCGCAGGTCGTCCATCACCTGCAGCACCTCGTGGCGCTCCTCGCCGAGGCCGACCATGATGCCGGACTTGGTGAAGATCGTGGGGTCCAGTTCCTTGACCCGCTGCAACAGCCGGATCGAGTGGAAGTAGCGGGCGCCCGGCCGCACACTTAGATAACGTGACGGCACGGTTTCGAGGTTGTGGTTGAACACGTCGGGCTTGGCCGCAACCACTACCTCGAGCGCGCCGTCCTTGCGCAGGAAGTCGGGTGTGAGGATCTCGATGGTCGTGCTCGGGCAGCGGGCACGGATCGCGCAGACCGTTTGCGCGAAATGCTCGGCGCCGCCGTCGGCAAGGTCATCGCGGTCGACCGAGGTGACCACGACATGGGTAAGGCCGAGCTTGTAGGTCGCCTCCGCGACGTGCTCGGGCTCGCCGGCATCGAGCGCGCCGGGCAGGCCGGTTTTGACATTGCAGAAGGCGCAGGCGCGGGTGCAGGTGTCGCCCATGATCATGAAGGTCGCGTGCTTTTTGTCCCAGCACTCGCCGATATTCGGGCAGCCGGCCTCCTCGCATACGGTATGCAGGCCGTTCTCGCGCACGATTTTGCGGGTGTCGGCATAGCCGCGCGTATTCGGCGCGCGCACGCGGATCCAGTCCGGCTTCGGCGGGGACACCGCATCCGGCCGGTTCACCTTCTCGGGGTGGCGCGGACGCAAGGGATTTTGGGAAACGGTGTCGATCAGGGTGACCATGGGACCGGAATGCTCTGCGAAACCCCTAGCTATGCCGTCTGCGAGAGGCCCGCAACCCGGCATTCCAATATAGCGTTTTCGAGCGAAGTGGGCACTGGTTCGCGTGAAGAAAGCGCGTCAAAACATGGATCAGAACTCGGTTCTGATCCATCAGAACCGAGTTCTGGCTAGCAGATCGGGTTCAATATTGGCAGCATTCCAGTTTGTTCCCCGCTGATTCTCCTTCAAGATGACTCCACGCAGAAAATCGACCCAGACCACCCCTGCCCTCGGCAAACCGCTCAAGCGTTCGTTTTTTGGACGCAGCGTGCACGAGGTCGCGCCCGACCTGATCGGCGCGACGGTGCTGTTCAAGGGGGTCGGCGGCATCATTGTCGAGGTCGAGGCCTATCACCAGACCGATCCCGCCGCGCATTCCTATAGCGGCCCGACGCTGCGCAACCAGGTGATGTTCGGTCCGCCCGGCTTTGTCTATGTCTACCGCTCCTACGGTATCCATTGGTGCGTGAATTTCGTCTGCGAAGAGGAAGGTTCAGCCGGTGCGGTCCTGATCCGCGCGCTGGAGCCAACGCACGGGCTGGCCGCCATGCGCCGCCGCCGCGGACTCGAGGATGAGCGCGCGCTGTGCTCGGGGCCCGGCAAGTTGACGCAGGCACTCGGCATCACGCGCGAGCACAACGGCTTCGCGCTCGATCGGGAGCCGTTCCGGCTCTACGCGCGGAAGGCCGAGGTGGTGGTGATGTCCGGCGTGCGCATCGGCATCACCAAGGCGGTGGACTTGCCGTGGCGCTACGGGCTGAAGGGCTCGAAATTCCTGAGCAAGCCGTTCCCGACTTAGCGCGCCGCGCGGATCACGTGGCCGCCGGGACCGCGCTGCAGGCCCTCGCCGAGCGCGGGCGAGAAGCGGCTCACCAGCTCGGCGAAACCGACGTCTTCGATGTCCGCAAACCCCTTGTCGCGCAGCAGCGTCGCAAGTTCGCGTGGATCGAAGAAAGAAAGCCAGGGCTCGCCGCGGGCGGCCGCCTGCTCGGCGGTCGCCATCAACCGGGCGCGGGGCCCGGGCGAATGGTTTTCGAAGGGCTCGGTATAGTCGAACACGACTGCCGAACCGGGAATGCGCGCGACGAAATCAAGCGTCGCCGATATCGCCTCGCGCGTCAGATAGGGGACGACACCGAGCCATTGGAAGAACGCCGGATGATCTTGCTGGAAACCCGCCCGCGCCAGTCCCTCCGCCAGACTTTGCCGCTCGAAATCGACGGGCGCAAAGGTCAGCGACGCCGGAATCGCAAGACCAGCCTCGGCCAGCCGCTTGCGCTTCCAGGCTTGGGTTGCGGGATAATCGACCTCGAACACGCGCACGCCCTGTGCGGCAAAGGGATTGCGCAACGAGAAGGTATCGAGCCCCGCGCCGAGAACGACGACCTGGCGGACGCCGCACGCGACACTCGCCGCGAGCGCCTCCTCGGAAAAGCGGCTGCGCGCGACGATGAGCAGCCGCATGGGACGTCGCGCCGGATCGGCCGCGACCTGATCGAGGCTCGCGCGGGTTTCCTCGTCGAGAATCTTGATGGCAAAGGGATCGACGAAGATCGCGCCGCCTTCGTGGGCTTGATGGATCGCGCGATAGGCCGCTGCGCCCAATGCCGTCCGGCTGGGCTGCCCATCGCGCATCGGCTAGGACGCGTTCTTCAGCCGTTCCAGCGCCTCAAGGATCTTGGCCTTGCGCGCCAGCGCTGCCTCGCGCTTTTCTTTCTCTTCTTCGACGATCTCTCCGGGCGCGTTCGCCACGAATTTCTCGTTGCCGAGCTTGGCATCGACGCGCTTGATATCGGCATCGGCCTTGGCAATTTCCTTGTCGAGACGGACCTTCTCGGCCGCGAGATCGATGACACCCTTGAGTGGCAGGGCTGCGACCTCGCCGCGCACTAGGAGCTGCACCGCGCCTTCCGGCGCGCGATCGGCGAAGGAGATGTCCGACAGCCGCGCCATCCTTTTGATGACGCCGTTCCAGCGTGGCAGCCGCGCTCTCGTCTCGGCGGAAGCGCCGGCCAGCACCAGCGAGGTCAACGTCGCCGGCGCGATATTCATCTCAGCGCGAACGGAGCGAATGGCGGTGACGAGATCGACCACCCAGCCGATCTCCGCCTCCGCCGCTTCGTCGGTGAAGTCGGCAGGTGCGATCGCGAGCAAGCTCGGCGGCACCATCGGCTCATTCGGGGTTGCGGCCGAGACCATTACCAACTGCTCCGGCGTCACCGCATCCGCCTTGCGCGACCAGGTCGACAGCGCCAGCAACGTGTTGCGCCGCGCTGTCACCTCCCACAGTTCCTCCGTGATGAAGGGCATGAAGGGATGCAAGAGCTTGAGTATCTCGTCGCGCGCCCAGGCGATCATGGCGCGGGTCTCGGTCTTGGCCGCGCCCTCCTCGCCCATCAGCATCGGCTTTGCGAGCTCGAGATACCAGTCGCAATAGACGTTCCAGACAAAGCGGTAGATCGCGTTCGCGGCATCGTTGAAGCGATAGGCCTCGATCGCCTCGGTGACCTCCCGCGTGGCGCGCACGGTCTCATGCGCGATCCAGCGATTCAGCGTGTCGCTCGCCGTGGTCGGGTCAAAACCCTCCGGCTGCACGCAATCGTTCATCTCGGCAAAGCGACAAGCGTTCCAGAGCTTGGTTGCAAAGTTGCGGTTGGTCTCGACCATCTGCGGCGACAACTTGATGTCGTGGCCCTGTGCCGCGCCGCGCGCCAGCGCAAAGCGCAGCGCGTCGGCGCCGTAGTCGTCGATGACGCCGAGGGGATCGATGACGTTGCCCTTCGACTTCGACATCTTCGCACCCTTCTCGTCGCGGACGAGGCGATGGATGTAGACGGTCGAGAACGGCGCATCCTTCATGAAGTGAAGGCCCATCATCATCATGCGCGCGACCCAAAAGAAGATGATGTCAAAGCCGGTGACCAGCACATCGGTCGGGTAATAGCGCTTCACCTCCGGCGTATCGTCGGGCCAGCCCAAGGTCGAGAACGGCCACAGCGCGGACGAGAACCAGGTGTCGAGCACATCCTCGTCGCGAGTGATGAAGCCGGCGCGCCTGTTGCGGTCGAGCGCCATCTCGCGGCCCTGCTCGGCCGTGATGACCTCCTGCTCGACATAATAGCCGAGCGCATGGCTGATGGCCTCTTCCTCGGTTTCGGCGACGAACACCTTGCCGTCCGGCCCGTACCAGGCCGGGATCTGATGACCCCACCAGAGCTGGCGCGAGATGCACCAGGGCTGGATGTTCTCCATCCATTCGAAATAGGTCTTCGACCAGCTCTCCGGCACGAATTGCGTGCGGCCCGAGCGCACCGCCGAGATCGCGGGCTCGGCCAGCGTCTTGGCGTCGACATACCATTGGTCGGTGAGATAGGGCTCGATCACCACGCCGGAACGGTCGCCATGTGGCACCATATGCGTGTTCGGCTCGATCCGTTCGAGGAAGCCGAAATCCTCCAGCCGCGCGACAATCTTCTTGCGTACCGCGAAGCGGTCGACCCGGTGCAATTCCTTCGCGAACTGGTCCGCGCCCTCGGGCAACCCGCGAAGGTAATCCTCGTTGCCGACCAGTGCCATGCAGCCTTCCTGGTCGAACACGTTGATCTGCGGCAGGTTGTGGCGCTTGCCGACTTCGAAGTCGTTGAAATCATGCGCCGGCGTGACCTTCACCGCGCCCGAGCCTTTCTCGGGATCGGAATATTCGTCAGCGACGATCGGAATCCTGCGCCCGACCAACGGCAGAATCACCTGCTTGCCGACCAGATGCCGGTAGCGGTCGTCCTCAGGGTTCACGGCGACGCCGGTATCGCCGAGCATGGTTTCGGGCCGCGTGGTCGCGACGACGATGAAACTCGCGGGATCGTCGGGGCTGAAGGTCTTGCCTTCGATCGGATAGCGCAGGTACCAGAGGTGGCCCTTGACCTCGACCTGTTGTACTTCGAGATCGGAGATCGCAGTGAGCAGTTTCGGGTCCCAGTTGACCAGCCGCTTGTCCTTGTAGATCAGCCCTTCGCGATAAAGCTGGACGAAGACTTTCACGACGGCGCGCGACAGGCCTTCATCCATCGTGAAGCGCTCGCGCGACCAGTCGCAGGAGGCGCCAAGCCGCTTCAGCTGATTGATGATGGTGCCGCCGCTCTCTTCCTTCCACTGCCAGACGCGTTCGAGGAATTTTTCGCGTCCCATGTCGCGCCGGCCCGGCAGCTGGCGTTCCATCAATTGCCGCTCGACCACCATCTGGGTGGCGATGCCGGCGTGATCGGTGCCGGGCTGCCACAGCACGTCGCGGCCGCGCATCCGCTCGAAGCGGCACAGAATGTCCTGCAGCGTGTTGTTGAGCGCGTGTCCCATATGCAGGGAACCGGTCACGTTCGGCGGCGGGATCACGATGGTGAACGGCTTTGCGTCGCGCCGATCCGGGCGGCCGGCGCGGAACGCGCGGGCATCCTCCCAAACCAGAGACATGCGGCCTTCGATATCGACGGGCTGGTAGTTTTTCTCGATCATGGCTTGCAATGGAAGAATGGACCTGGGCCTAGAAAGCCGCCGGGAGGCGCCAAGTCAACACGACAGGGACGCGAAAAGCCGCATAAAAGCCGCCGGAGATGGCTTGTTCGAGACTTATATGGTGCCGCGGCCCGGCAGTGGCTAGCGGCCGCGCGAGACACGCTCGATTTCGGCCTTCACAATGCGCTCAACCAGGCCCGGCAGATTGTCGTCGAGCCACGATTTCAGCATCGGCCGCAGCATTTCCTTGACCAGGTCCTCCAGCGTCCGTGCGTTATTGCTGAGCACGGTGTGGGCCAGCGTATTGAAGGCCGACTCCACCGCGGAAACCGTCGACTGCGACAGGATGGGCCCGGCGGGCGCCGGCGGCGGATCGAAGGCCGGCGGCTCGTAGGCCGGCGGCCGATTGATCGCGCGACTGGCCGCCGATTCCGCGAACTCGATGTCGTCCTCGGGTTCGATCTTGTGGAACGACGGTTGCGGCGGCTGAGCGACGCTCGGCACGGCCATATCGTCGGTGAGTTCGAGAACCTCGCCGTCAGGTTGTGCCGGGCGAATCTCCTCCTCCGTCGTCGCCTCGTCGAGCCCGTTCAACAGTGCGTCGATATCGTCCTGGCTGTTGGTCGCGCCGGCGACCGGTGCCGGCGGTGGAGGAGGTGGTGGCGCCGCCTTTTTCTCTGCCGCGGCCACCGCCGCCGGAATCTTCGACGGTGGAATGTCGTTCATCGCGGGCTTGGCAGGCGGCGGCGCAGGCGCGGGCTTCTCGGGCCTGACCGGCACAGCCGCTGGCGCGGCCTGCTTCTCAGCTACAGGCGGCTTGTCTGCTGCAGGCGTCTTGTTTCCTGCCGGCGGCTTTTCTGCTGCCGGCGGCTTGGCCTCGTCGTCGGCGATGATACGCCGGATCGACGCCAGAATCTCCTCCATCGAGGGTTCTTGGACCTTTGCAGGTTGCGTCATCTCCGACTCCAAATCATCAACGCCCTCGCATGCGTTGTCTTACACCAAGCACGATGGAGCCGGCCGGTTCCGGGTTGCGCGGGCTCCGCAATTTTCGTCGCAGGCCACACTTGTCCCCAGATCAGCGGCGCCAATCATCGCGCAGCTCCGCCCCGCTCGGGCATCGAAGCGTCATGGCCGAGATGCCGTACGCGCGCCACGAATCGCTTGGCTGCCTTCTTAAAGGCTATGTCATGGCAATTAACGATTGCAAGCAACGGCCTGTGGAGCGACCTGATTCGCCCTGCGCAATTGCAGCGATATGCGCTGCGGCGGGCACACAACTTTGGTTCAACAGATCAGGGAGAGATGCGGTCTTCGTCAGAAGACCGCGAGCGATCTTCGAACTAGTACCTCGCCACAGTGATTATGACTCTTTGGATGTGACGGGATAGGCGCGGCCCATTTTGGCGCGGGCTTTTTCGGTTGTGAACATCCAATTGATGCGGGCGCCGGCGGCGTTTCGTTGTCGTTCCCAAGCGTCGATTTCGCGGCGGAGCCAGTCTGGGTCGTCGATTCTGCGGTCCAGGCACTGGCCACGGAGCACGCCGATCTCGATCTCGACCATGTTGAGCCAACTGGCATGCTTGGGGGTGTAGTGGAACTCCAGGCGGCGCAGAATCCGCCGGGCTTCGGCGGGCGTGAAGGCCTCATAGAGAGCACCAGCCGAGTGGGTCGACAAGTTGTCCTGGACGACGCGGATGCACGCGGCTTCGGGATAATGGACATCGACGAGTTCGCGCATGCAGTGGGCGTAGTCTTCTGCCGCCCGCCGCTCGGTGACTTTGACCTTGCGCCATGGCCGATGCACGTCGATGCAGATGAAGAGATTGACGGTGCCGTTGCGGCGATACTCGCAATCGTAGCGCTCGAGCCGGCCCGGCTCGGCCGGGATCGGCTGGCGAACCTCGCCGATGAGTTGGACCGGGCTCTCGTCGAAGCAGACCACCGGCCGGTCGGGATCGGGCACCTCGGCATAGAGGTCGAGCACGTCTTCCATGCGGGCGACGTATTCGCCATCGACCTTTGGAATGCACCACATATCCTTGCGCCACGGCTTGAGGCCGTTTTCGGCCAGCCGCCGGCGCACCGTCTCGCCCGACAGACTCTCGTGGTCGGTGAGCTTGACCATCGCCCCGGCCAGAAGCTCCAGCGTCCAGCGGGCGCGTCCCTCTGGGGGCCTCGCACAGGCGGTTGCCACCAACAGGGCTTCCTCCTTGCCGGTGAGCTTGCGCTCCGCCCCAGGACGCGGCTCCTCGCTCAGCGCCCGCTCCAGATTGCCTTCCACGAAGCGCCGCTTGGTCCGGTACACGGTGGAACCGCTCACCGCTACCGTGCGGGCAATTTCTTCATCGCTGCGGCCGGCATCGGCCGCCAGCAATATCTGGGCGCGCTTGAGTTTGCGGGCCGCCCGTTTGCCCCTGCTCAACATCGCGGTGAGCTCATCGCGTTCGGCTTGGCTCAACTCGACCCGATAACGTACATTCATCTCGACCTCCTTGTCGGAGGACCGGACGAATCGACAAATGAATCAAAAATCAGGCGCCGCTCGCAGCCTCACGGCTCAAGGCTTCACCGAAAAGCAAGGCCAGTACCTGGCTTTCATCTACACTTATGCGCACATGTTCCGGCGCCCGCCAGCCGAGGCCGATATACGGCGGCACTTTCAAGTCACCCCGCCATCGGTCCACCAGATGATCGTGACGCTCGAACGAAATGGTCTCATCAGCCGTCAACCCGGCACCGCCCGAAGCATCCAAATTCTCGTTGCTCCGGAAGACCTCCCCATCCTGAACTGGCTCGGAATCAACCAGTCAGAACCACTGTGACGAGGTACTAGCGTCCGTCGGGCGTGCGAACGCCGTACCAGCTGTCGCGCACCTGCTGGTAATGCACGCTCGGATCGTAGGTCGTGGTCGGCAGATTGAGCACTTGCGGCGACAGCCGCCCGACCGAGTTCAACACCGCGTAGGAGGCAACGACGCGGTCATGCTGCGCGGTGACGAGCGCGACGCGCGCGTTGACCAATGCCTGCTGCGCGTTCAGCACGTCGAGCGTCGTGCGCTGACCGGCCTTCGCTTCCTCGCGCACGCCGTTGAGCGCGACTTCCGAGGCTGTCACCTGCGCCTGCGACGACGAAACCTGCGCCTTGCCGGCTTCGAGTTGGCCCCAGGCGGTGACCGTGTTGGCGCGGGCCTGGTCACGCGTCGTTTCGAGGTTGAGGCGCTGCTGCGCCAGGTTTTCCTTGGACTGGCGGATCAGCGAATATTCGGCGCCGCCCTGATAGATCGGCACTGTCGCCTGCACGACCGCGGAAGCGCCGAAGGAGCGCGGCGAGATCATGCTGGTTTCGTAGGACTGCTGCACCGAGGCCTGCAGATTGACCTGTGGCAGCAGCGCGCCTTCGTTGATTTTCACCGTGAGGAAGCTGACGTCGATCCCATACATCGCGGCAGTGACGTTCGGATTTTCAACCAGGCTGAGCTCCACCGCGCCTGGCAGCGAGTTCGGCAGGAACCGGTCCACCGGCGAACCCGGCGCCAAGCTTACCGGCTCGTTGCCGATGATGCGGCGGAAATTCGAACGCGTCGTCACCAGATTCGCTTCGGCGGTCAATTCCTGGGTCTTGCCGGCCGCAAGCTGCGCCTCGGATTGCGCCACGTCGGTGCGCGTCACTTCGCCGACATTGAAGCGGTCGCGGGTCTGCTTCAGCGTCTGCTCCAGCACCCGCACGTTGCTCTTCTGCACCTCGACGATGGCGGAGTCGCGCAGATAGTCCATGTAGATGGTGGCGGCGCTCAGCAGCACGGTCTGTTCGAGCACGCGCAGGCCTTCGCGCGCGCCGGAAACCTGGCTCTCCGCGGTACGGGTCTTGTTGGCGGTCTGTTGTCCGTTGAAGAGGTTCTGGGTGACGGTCATGCCGACACTGCGCGGCGGATTCGCGCCGTGCGTATCGGTCCGGACGATCTGGATATTCGAGCCGCCGGAGGTGGTAAGCGTGTCGGTATATTGATAACCGGCGCTGGCCGTCAGCGAGACCTTCGGGCGATAACCGGACAATGCCTGCGGGACGTTTTCGTCGGTGGAACGGACCAGCGCGCGCTGGGCATTTAGCTGCGGGTTATTCTGATAGGCGCGCACCAGCGCAGCTTCGATCGTATCGGCCAGGGCCGGCGCAGCACCGATCTGTGCCATCAGGAGGACCGCAGCCGAAACCGCGGTGGCGACCTTTACCCCGTACATCCCTGCAATTCCGTTCATTTTTCCCGCTGGCCCGGGCGCCGAGTCAGCGTTCACGTCTGTGAGCACCCATTGCAGCATATTCTGGGCACAGGCAGGACGGAACCACCCCAGGGGAGTAGTAAGCGGAAACTCTTCACGTGCAGCTTCCGGGCCACACTTCTGATTTTAAGACGGAATTTTGACCGCCGAGGCTCGTTCAGATGACGACACGAGCCGAGTTCCTATCGGAAATCTGCGCAATCCTGCTGCGGGAACCCAGCCAGCGGCCGGCTACGCCCTGCGAATCAGCTGGCGGCTAGAACACGAATGCCGGAACGCGCTCGAGGCCGGGCAGGACCGGCGCCGCCGCGTCAAAGAGGATTCGATGGCCGAAATCGCCGTGCGACCGCGTCACGATCACCGCTCGCGATGGCCGGCCCGTTGCGAACACGCCAAGCAGCCTGCCACCGTTCTTGAGCTGGTCGAACAGGGTCTTCGGCAGCACCTCGGTCGCGCCATTGAGGATGATCGCGTCAAAGGGTGCACCGGCCGGATCGCCGGCAGCCGCTTCCGCGGTCCGGACGGTGATGTTCCCGGCGAGCCCGAGCTTGCTCAGGACTTCGCTAGCCTTGGCGCACAATGTCGCATCGCTTTCGATCGCCGTTACCTTCAACGCCAGCTTCGCGGCCAGCGCCGCAGCGTAACCGGTCGCCGCACCCACGATCAGGACCTGGTCGCTCTCCACCAGTCCCGCCGCCTGCAGGAGCTTGGCCGTCAGGGCGGGCTTGATCAGGAACCGCTTCACCGCGCCGCTTTCGGACACATCGAGGTCGAGATCGACATAGGCCAGCGCGCGCCTGCTCTCCGGCACAAACTCCTCGCGTGGCAGCGCCAGCATTGCATCAAGTATCCTGATGTCGGTGACATCACTGGTGCGCACCTGGCCGTCGACCATTTTTTGGCGCGCGGTCGAGAAACCGGTCATTTGTGGGGCCTGCGAGAGACAAAGCGGACGTGCCGCGGGACAAGACAAAGCCGCGCCATCTTTGGAACAAGCCCCGCTAAAACGCAACATGCCGCTTTCCGCCCGCAGTGGCACGACGTGCAAGCTCCGCACATGAAGGTGCATGCTATTCGATCGCGAGCGCAAGCCGCCGATCAATTGCACGACCGAATCCAAATAGGTGCAATCGCTTGCGG
>Ga0207661_10001779_pt1 | contig 14743 bp, 17 predicted proteins | sample KBSC713LmetaG_FD_184337 | JGI IMG/M metagenome (GOLD analysis project Ga0207661, IMG submission 184337) | Corn rhizosphere microbial communities from Kellogg Biological Station, Michigan, USA - KBS C7.1-3L metaG (SPAdes) (version 2) | ecosystem: Host-associated > Plants > Roots > Rhizosphere ...
CGCCGGCAGCCGCTCCCAGGGGACGCTGGCGCCGAAGAGGGCGCCGATCGCCGCCAGCAGGACCAGCATCATCAGGGCGACGACGATCGAGTTGCCGACCCGGCCGGCGATGAAGACCCAGGGCGGCATCGGGGTGCCGCGGCCGCGCTTGAGGCGGCCGTCTTCGCGGGCGATCACCAGGGTCATCGCCAGCGTCTGCATCGTCGCCGAGATGATCGCCAGCGACATGATCGCCGGCACGTAATAGGTGGTGGCGTCGATCCCGCCCCGCACGTTGACGTCTTCGCCGCTGAAGACGAGGGCGAGGATGAGGAAGAGGATGACGGGGAACATCACCGTGAAGAAGACCGAGGCCGGGTTGCGCCAGAAGGCCTTCTGGTCGTAGCGGAACTGATGGCCGACGAGGGCGAGCCCGCTCATTCCGCGGGCTCCGAGCTAGCGGTCAGCTCCAGGTAGACGTCCTCGAGCGAGGGACGGGTCACTTCCAGCCCCTCCAGCGTCTCCCCGTCCGCCAGCGCCCTTGCGGTCAGCTCGTGCAGGGTCTCGACCGGGGTCGCCGTCCGGGTCACGACCTCGCGGCCGTCCTGTCGGTACCGGATCGTCGTCTCGCCAGCGTCGCGTTCGCCGAGATCCTCGGGCGTGCCCTGGGCGACGATCTCCCCGGCGGCGATGATCGTCACCCTGTCGGCGAGGCGCTGCGCCTCGTCCATGTAATGGGTGGTGAGGAAGACAGTCTTGCCGAGGTCGCGGAGGCCGGCGATCACGTCCCAGGCCTGGCGCCGGGCGGACGGGTCGAAGCCGGTCGTCGGCTCGTCGAGGAAGAGCAGCTCGGGATCGCCGACCAGCGCCATGCCGACGTCGAGCCGGCGCTGCTGGCCGCCGGAGAGCCGGCTCGCCCGCTCGTCGGCCTTGCCGTCGAGGCCCACCAGCGCGATCACCTCCTCGGTCGGCCGCGGCGCGCGGAAGTAGCCGCCGTAGAGGTCGATCGACTCGCGCACGGTCAGGTAGGGATCGAGGCGGCCGCTCTGGAGGACGATCCCGATCCGCTCCCGCCACTCGCGCCCGGTCCGCTCTGGGTCCTCGCCAAGCACCGTCACCTCCCCCCCGTTGCGCTTGCGATAGCCCTCGAGGATCTCGACCGTCGTCGTCTTCCCCGCCCCGTTGGGGCCGAGAAAGGCAAAGACCTCGCCCCGCTGGACCTCGAGGTCGATGCCGCGGACGGCCTCGACCTGCCCATAACTCATCCGCAGGCCGCTGATGGAAATAACTGACTCAGCCAAGAGGCGCGGATTCTAGGGCGGGTTGGGGGAGTGTCGCCGGACCCTCCCCGCTGTTGTCCGCCGACACTCCCCCAACCCGCCCCACCCGCCCCTCAACCCCCCAGCTCGACGTCCCGGTGCTTGACCCTCACGATCACGTCCTCGCGCGAGGCCAGGTCCCTGCGGATGCGGTCGGCGACGGTGATCGAGCGGTGGCGGCCGCCGGTGCAGCCGACGGCGATCGTCAGGTGGCTCTTGCCCTCGGCGACGTAGGCGGGTACGAGGAACTCGAGCAGCGGCAGCAGGCGGCCGTAGAACTCGCCCGCCTGGGTCCCCTGCTCGACGTACTCGCGCACCTCCGCATCCATCCCGGTCTTCGGCCGCAGCTCGTCGACGTAATGGGGGTTGGGCAGGAAGCGGACGTCCAGCGTCAGGTCGGCGTCGCGCGGCGGCCCGTTCTTGAAGCCGAAGGTGAGCAGGGTCAGCGCCAGCTTCCCCGTCTCCTCCTGCCCCAGCAGCTCTTCGGTGATCTGGCGGCGCAGCTCCGCCCCGGTCAGGTCGCTGGTGTCGATGACTTTGTCGGCGCGCTCGCGCAGCGGCGCCAGCAGCTCCCGCTCGGCCCGGATCCCCTCGACGATCCGCCCTTCCGGCGCCAGCGGGTGGCGGCGGCGGGTCTCCTTGTAGCGGTCGAGCAGCACCTCCTCGCCGGCCTCGAGGAAGAGGACCATCGGCCGCAGCCCTTCGGCCTCGAGGTCGTCGAGCACCTGCAGCAGGTCGTCGAAGTACTCGCCGCCGCGGACGTCGGAGACCACCGCGGCGCGCTCGACGCCGCTGCCCTCGTGACGGAAGAGCTCGCCGAGGCCGGCGATCATCCGCGGCGGCAGGTTGTCGACGCAGAAGTAGCCGCCGTCCTCGAAGGCCGCGATCGCCTCCGACTTGCCCGCCCCCGAGTGGCCGGTGATGACGACCAGCGTCACCTGCTTCGCCACCGCCACCTCAGTTGGTTCGGTTGAGCTGCTCATGGATCTCGCGCCCTACTTTGCCAGGCAGGCCGGGCACCGCCTCGAGCTCCTCGCGGGTGGCGGCGAGGAACCGCTCCGGCGTGCCGAAGTGTTGCAGCAGCGCCCGCTTGCGGGCAGGGCCGATCCCGGGCAGCCCGTCGAGGACGGATCCTTCGAGCATGCCGCGGTCGCGTCGGCCGCGGTGGTGCTCGATTGCGAACCGGTGCGCCTCGTCGCGGACCCGCTGCAGCAGCCGCGAGGCCTCCGAGTCGGCAGCGAGGTCGAGCGGCGCCGAACGGCCGGGGACGTAGACCTCCTCCAATCGCTTGGCGAGGCTGACGACGGTCACCCCCCGCTCGGTGAACGGCTGCAGCGCCCGCACCCCGGCCGCCAGCTGGCCCTTGCCGCCGTCGATCAGGATCAGCGAGGGGAGCGAGGCGAAACTGGGGTCGCGTTTGCCGTCGTGGGGCGAGAGGTCGGCCTGTTCGAGGTAGCGGGCCATCCGCCGGCTCAGCACCTCCTCCATCGAAGCGAAGTCGTCGGGGCCGCCGTTGCCGGTGTCGCCCTCGCGCAGGTCGCCACGGACTTTGAAGCGGCGGTAGTCGGCCTTCTTCGTCGCGCCGCCCTCGAAGACGACCATCGAGGCGACGGTGTGCTCGCCGCCGATCGTCGAGATGTCGAAGCCCTCGATCCGCACCGGCAGCTCCTCCATCCCCAGCGCCGCCGCCAGCGCCGCCAGGCTCTCGACCCGGCGCGAGCGCCGGTGCTCGCGCCGCAGCCGGTCCTGGTCGAGGGCGAGCTGGGCGTTGCGCTCGGCCAGCTCGCGCAGCCGCCTTTTGTCGCCGCGCTCGGCGGCGCGGACCTCGACCGGGGCGCCGCGGCGCTCGCTCAGCGCCTCGGCCAGCAGCTCGGCGCGGTCGCGCAGGTAGGGGCCGACGACGATCGTCCGCGGCATCGAGGGCGAGGCCGAGTAGTACTGGGAGATGAACTCCTCGGCGACCTCGGCCGTCTCGCGTTCGCCCTGGTTTTCGAGGTAGAAGCTCTGCCGCTCGGCGAGGATCCCGTCGCGGACCTGGAAGACCTGGGCGTTGGCGTCGGCGCCCTCGACCGCGACCCCGATCAGGTCGGCGGTCCCCATCGTCGCGCCGGCGACGCGCTGGCGCTCGAACAGCGAGCGGATCGCTTTCAGCCGGTCGCGGTGCAGGGCGGCGCGCTCGAACTCCTCGGCCTGCGCGGCCGCCTTCATCTTCGCCTCCTCCTCGCGCTCGACCTGGCGGTAGCGGCCGGAGAGGAAGTCGACGATCGCCTCGATGTTGCGGCGGTACTCCTCCTGGGAGATGTACTCGACGCAGGGCGCCCCGCAGCGCTTGATGTAGTAGTCGAGGCAGGGGCTGCCGGAGCGGCGGCCCGGCTCCTTTCCCTCACAGGTGCGGAACTGGAACAGCTTGCCGAGCAGGTCGAGCGTCTCCCGCACCCGCTTGGCGCTGGAGAAGGGGCCGAAGTAGGCGCGGCCGGAGCGGTGCTTCTCGCGGGTGAAGTAGACGCGCGGGTAGTCCTCGTCGAGGCTGACCGCGACGTAGGGGTAGGACTTGTCGTCGCGGAGGCGGATGTTGAAGCGCGGCCGGTGGCGCTTGATGAAGCTCTGCTCGGTCAGCAGCGCCTCGGCCTCGTTGGCGGTGACCAGCGACTCGATGCGGTCGATGCGGGAGGTCAGGCGGGTGTCGCCGCCGGAGAAGTGGGAGGAGATGCGTTTGCGGATCGAGCGCGCCTTGCCGACGTAGAGCAGCTCGCCGTCGCGGTCGTAGAAGAGGTAGACGCCAGGCTGGTCGGGCAGCGATTTCCGCTGCTGCGCGATCCGCTCCGCCCGCGAGAGGGCGCCTTTCCCCCCTGCCTTCTGGTCGCCTTTGGCCATCCCTCTAAGGGTAGGCTGCTGGCCACTCGGCCAAGCCAACGCCACGAGGGAGAGAAACTTGAAGGAGACCATCGACCCGCCGCAGCTGAACACGATCCGGATCGAGATCGACGGGGAGATCGGCACCCTCACCCTCGACCGGCCGGACGCCTTCAACGCGATGAGCCCGGAGATGATCGGCGAGATGATCGTCGCCTTCGGCTGGCTCGCCGACCGGGCGAAGCTGCGGGGGCTGATCGTCACCGGGTCCGGCAAGGCCTTCTGCGCCGGCGGCGACGTCACCTGGTTCCGCAAAGGAGTCGAGTCGGATGAGATCGACCTCCCCTCCGACGTGCGCCGGGGCGCCGAGGCGCTGCACCAGGCGATCGTCGACCTGCGGCGGATCCCCTACCCCGTGATCGGGGCGATCAACGGGCCGGCCGCCGGCGCCGGCTTCTCGCTGGCGCTCGCCTGCGACATCCGGATCGCCGCCAACACTGCCTTCTTCGCCCCCGCCTATGGGCGAATCGGCGCCTCTCCCGACGGCGGCATGACCTACTTCCTGCCGCGCGTGGTCGGGCCGAGCAAGGCGCTGGAACTCCTCCTCGACGACCCCAACCTGAGCGCCGAGGAGGCGAAGGAGCTGGGACTGGTGAGCGAGGTGGTCGGCGCCGAGGAGCTGATGCAGCGGGCGCAGGTGCGGGCCGGGGAGCTGGCGCAGAAGGCGCCCCACTACGTGCGGATGGCGAAGCTCCTCTGCGGGGTAAGCATCGAGAACAGCATCACCGAGCACCTGCAGCTGGAGCGCCACGGGATCGCCGACTCGATGGCGACCGAGGACCTCCGCAACGGCGTCGAGACCTTCTTCAGCGGCGGCACCCCGGAGTTCCACGGCCGCTGAACCGGGTAGCCGCGGGGCACGTATCGCGGCTAGATTCTCCCTGACCAGTATTCCGCGGGAAAGGAACCGAGATGAAGAAGCTCGTACCGCTGTTCGCCCTGCTCCTAGCTGCGTTTGCCCTCGCCGCCTGCGGCGGTGGCAGCAACACCACCAGCGAAGAATCGGCCGCCCCGGCTGAAACCACCCAGGAAGCCGAAACCGAAAAGGAAGCCGAAGGCGGCAGCGCCGGGTCCGCCGCGGCGGTCGACATCGAAGCCGACCCCACCGGGCAGCTCGCCTTCACCACCACCGAAGCCACCGCCAAGGCCGGCAAGGTGACGTTGAACTTCACCAACTCCTCGCCCGTCCCCCACGACGTCAAAATCGAAGACTCCAGTGGCCAGGAAGTCGGCGGCACCGAAGTCGTCTCCGAAGGCTCCGACTCTGCCGAAGTCGAACTCGAACCCGGCACCTACACCTACTACTGCTCCATCCCCGGCCACCGCGAAGCCGGCATGGAAGGCACGCTGACGGTCAAGTAGCCGCAACGCCGCAGCGGTGCGACTTATCCCCCCTATAGCGGGGAAAAGGCGCACCGCTGTCCAGATCGATCCAAGGAGGCACCGATGGACCCAGACGCCGCCCCGAACAAGAACCAGCGCATCGCCTTCGTCCAGGCCTGCTGGCACAAGGACCTCGTCGACCAGATCAAGCACGGCTTCGCGAGCGAGATCGCCGAGCTCGGCACGCCGGCGCAGAACATCGACTACTTCGAGGTCACCGGCGCCTTCGAGATCCCCCTGTACGCGCGCCGGCTCGCCGAAACCGGCTCCTACGACGCGATCGTCGCCGCCGGCCTGGTCGTCGACGGCGGCATCTACCGCCACGAGTTCGTCGCCGAAGCGGTGATCGGCGGGCTGATGCAGGTGCAACTCGAGACCGGCGTTCCGGTCCTTTCCGCGGTCCTCACCCCGCACCACTTCCACGAGCACGAAACCCACCGGGGCTTCTTCTTCGACCACCTCGAGACGAAGGGGATCGAGGCGGCCCGCGCCTGCGCCCACACCGTCGACTCGCTCGGGCGGCTGCCGGCTCGCGCCTAGCGGAAGCGGAAGCTGGTGAGGTCGGCGCCAAAGGTGTCGCTCCAGACGACCTTGCTGAGGTCGACGCGCTTGGAGACGAAGGTCGTGAGGACGCGCGTTCCGTAGGGGGCTATCGGCGCCAGCTTCATGTAGCTCTTGTCGAGCGCCGCATAGCCCGCTTGGGGCACCGTGGGCCGTTCACTCAGTTCGGATATCCGGCGGTTCAGGGCCGGGACATCGATCTGAGCGAAGTTGGAGTTGTAGTTGCGGAAGATCGACCGCCCAGAAAGGAGCGGCTGGAAGAAGTCGTTGGGGTGGGGGTAGTCCTCGAACCAGTCGCTCCAACCGGTGTCGAGATCTGGCCTGGAGGTCCTTCCGATTGCCGTGAAATAGGAGTCCGCTCCGAGGACCCTGAGGTGAACGCGGAAGCCGATTTTCCGCAGCACTTCGGCGTAGTAGATGCCGGCTTCGCTGTTCGGCGCTTCGCTGTCGGTCCAAACGGTGATCTCACGATCGCCCGGATCGGCTTTGGCGATCAGCCGGCGCGCCTTCTTCAGGTTGTGTGGGTAGAGCTCGAACTTCCTGTAGCCGGGCATCCCCGGGGGCAGGATCTGCTGGGTCGGCGCGACTTGATCCCCGTAGACTCGCGCAAGGGCGACGGGATCGACCGCGTAGTTGACCGCCCGCCGCACCCTGAGGTCGTCGAACGGCGGCTTCTTCGTATTCATCCAGAAGTAGTAGAGGCTGAGCGTCGGCTCCAGCCGGAACTGGGTTCCCCCGTACCGGCCCTTGATCCTGGCGAAAAGGTTCGACGGCGGGGGATTCTGGATCCAATCGATCCTGCCGTCTTCGAGGCCCTTCACCTGGGCGGCGCCGTTGCGGATCACTTCCACCTTGATCCGATCCATATGACCGCTCGGCAGCTGGGGCAGCAGTTGTGCGTTATGGGCACCCCACTGCGGGTTGCGCCGGTAGCTCCACCCCACCCCCGGCTCGGAGCTGTCGATCACGTATGGCCCGGTCGCCGGCGGGGGATCGGCGCTGAGGTCGTACATCGGCGTCCCGCTCGGCACCAGCGCCACGAATGGCAGCGCCAGCTCGTAGGTGAAGGTCCCGCGCCGACGGTCGAGCCGGATCGCGATCCGGCCGGTCCTGTCGTTGGTGACGATCCGCTGGATGTCGGCGAAGAACGGAGTGCCGCCCGAGTAGAGCCGGCGCATGCGCCTCACCGTGTACGCGAAATCGGAGGCCCGGACGGGCCGGCCATTCGAGTACCTCAGCCCCTTGCGGAGGAAGAGGACGTACTTCTTGCCGCCGTCGCTGATCCTGGGCAGCCCCCGCGCAAGGCCGGGAATCACCTCGCTCCCTGCCCTGCCGGAGGCATGGCGATAGGTGAGAAGCGGGATGTAGGTGTCGTACATCGCGTTCCACCCTTCGAAGGTGTAGGAGAGCTGCGGATCCAGGTAGTCGGGGAACGAAGCGAAGGTCGCGTGCAGGACCCGCGGGGCCGGGGCAGCGCTCTCTGCCGGGCTGCCCCCGCCCAGCGTAAGCCCGAGGGAGGCGAGCAGTGCCGCGCCCACCACTCCCCCGCGTCTCGCCCATCGCCCCGCGCTCATCGACGCAAGGCTATCTCGACTACTCAGTCAGAGGCGGCCATCACCCGCGTCACCGAGTCGCCGACGAAGCAGGGCTTGTCGGCGCCCTCGACTTCGAGGGTGAAGCGGGTGACGACCTCGTACCAGCCGCCGCCCTTCTCCTCGACCGATACGACCTCCGCCTTGGCGCGGATCTTGGAGTCGACGGGGACGGGGGCGGGGAAGCGGATCTTGTTCCAGCCGTAGTTGACGCCGAGGGCAAAGCCGGTGGAGCTGATCAATCCGGCGCGGAAGCCGTCGACGGTGGCGAGGGTGAGGTTGCCGTGGGCGATCGTGGTCCCGTAGGGGCTCTCGGCCTTTGCCCGCTCGGGGTCGACGTGGATCCACTGGTGGTCGCCGGAGAGCTCGGCGAAGGCGTCGATGTCCGCCTGCGCGATCGTCCGCCACCCGCTGGGGCCGATCTCTTGGCCGACCAGGGACTCCATCCCCTCCACCCCGTTGACCTCTGCGGCTGGCATCGGCGGGCAGTCTATCCGCGCGTCAATCGGTCCAGAACTCATGGTCTAGGGAGCCGTCGCCGTCTTTCCGGGGTCCGAAGACGATCACCTCGAGGCCGTCGTCGCCGGCTTCGAACGCTCGGGTCACCTCCGGCGAGACGCGGATCGCGTCCAGCGTCTCCACCTCGATGATCTCGTCGTCGAGCTTGAAGAGGCCGTCGCCGCGAACGATCACGTAGACCTCCTCGGCGTCCTCATGTCGGTGGCCGAAGGGCTGCCGCTTGTTCGGCTTCAGGCGGTGGAAGCTGAAGCCGGTCTCCTCGGTCTCGAGGTCGCCCTTGGCGAAACGGGCCTCCATCGCGTCCCCATGGCCGAAGTCCTCGGCTGAGTTCTTGACTTCTTCCAGCTTCTTGTGAGTGAAGGGGTTGCGCATGGTCGTCCTTTCGGTTGCTGTAGTCAGGCAGCCTACCCGCGCGCAGTAGCCTTGACGCGTGGCCGGTCCAGTCAGTCGCGTCCTCTCCGAGAGCCAGCTCGCGACGCTCGCCGCGCACGGAGAGGAGCGGACCGCGGAGGTCGGCGAGAAGCTCTTCGAGATCGGCGACGAGACCTACCCCTTCATCGCGATCCGCGAGGGTGAGGCAGCCGTACTGGACGGGGCTGGAAACGAGGTCGTCCGCCACGGTGCCTCCGGTTTCCTCGGCGAGATGAACCTGCTCTCCGGCCAGACCGTCTTCCTCACCGCCGTCGTCACCAAGCCGATGCGCTACGTCGCGGTCGAGCGGGAAGCGCTTCGCAAGCTGCTGCTCGAGGACGCGCCTCTCTCCGACATCCTCCTCTCCGCCTTCGTACAGCGGCGCGAACTGCTGCAGCAGCGGCAGGGGATCGGGATCGAGATCGTCGGCCCGCGCGACTCGGCGGCAACGCGGCAGCTGGTCGACTTCGCCAAACGGCAGCGGCTGCCCTTCAGCTGGAGCGACACCATCGACGACGCGGAGGCGGCGCGGGCGCTGGAGGGTCTGAAGCCGGACGAGATCCCGCTGGTGCGACTGCCCGGCGGCGCCGAGCTGCGGGCGCCGAGCGACGGCGAGCTCTCCCGGGCGCTCGGGATCGGCCTCGAGCTGGGGGAGCGCGAGGAGGTCGACCTGCTGGTGATCGGCGGCGGTCCGGCCGGCCTGGGCGCCGCCGTCTACGGCGCCTCCGAGGGTCTCGAGACGCTCGTCGTCGAGAGCACCGTGCTGGGGGGACAGGCGGGGACCTCGCGGCGGATCGAGAACTACCTCGGCTTCCCGGCCGGGATCACCGGCTCGGAGCTGACCAGCCGCGCCGTCACCCAGGCGCGCAAGTTCAACGCCCGCACGGCGACGCCCTACCGGGCGCAGGCGCTCGAGCCGGGCGACGGCCACCACCTCGTCCGCCTCGAGGAGGGGAACGAGATCTCGGCCCGGGCGGTGGTGATCGCGACCGGCGCCGAATACCGGAAACTCCCGATCGCCGACCTGGAGGAGTACGAGGGGCTCAGCGTCTTCTACGCCGCCGGCCCGCCCGAGGCGCAGATCTGCGGCGGCCAGCGAGTCGGTGTCGTCGGCGGCGGAAACTCCGCCGGACAGGCGGCCGTCTGGCTTGCCCGCGGCGGCGCCCTGGTGACGCTGCTGCACCGCCGCGCCAACCTCGCCGAGACGATGTCGAGCTACCTGCTCGACGAGCTCGACCGCTTCGGGGTCAGCGTCCGCGACCGCAGCGAAATCGCCGAGCTTCACGGCAGCGACGGCAGGCTCGAAGCGGTCACCCTCGCCGACGGCACCCGCCTCCCCTACTCGTTCCTCTTCCTCTTCCTCGGCGCCTCGCCCTGCACCGGCTGGCTCGGCGAGGCCGTCGAGCGTGACGAGAAGGGCTTCATCCGCACCGGCTCGGAAATCGGCGCCGAGGGGCTGCTCGAGACCAGCGTCCCCCGCGTCTACGCCGCCGGCGACGTCCGCGCCGGCTCGATCAAGCGCTGCGCGATCGCCGTCGGCGAGGGGGCCGCGGTCGTCCGCTTCGTGCACGAGCAGCTGGCGCCGGGCGCGGTCAAAGGCTGAACGGCACCGACTCCGCCTGCGAGTAGAGCTCGCCCTCGCGGAGGGCGTGGATCGCGAACCCCGGGCTGTCGACCACCCCGTACTCCTCGCCCTCCTCGAAATCGGGGCGCACCTGCCAGTAGGTGCTGGGCGCGGCGAGTACCGGGCGGCCGGTCAGGGTCGAGGCAGCGACCCGGTGCAGGTGGCCGCCGACGATCCCCAGGAGCTGCGGATGCCGGGAGACGACCTCCGCCAGCGCCTGGCGCTGCGGCGCTAAGAGATTGATCGCGTCCCACTCGGCAATGCCGGTGGCGAGCGGCGGGTGGTGCAGTGCCAGCAGGGTCGGCGCCTGCGGCTCGGCCGCCAGCTCCGCGTCAAGCCAGCGCAACTGCTCGGGCGGAAAGTCGCCGGGGTCCTGACCGGGGACGATCGAGTCGAAGGCGAGGAGGCGGAGGTCCCCCACCCGCACCGAGTAGTTGACCGGCTCGTCACCGCTCCCCGGCAGGCCAAACGCCTCGCGCAGCAGCCGGCGATCGTCGTGGTTGCCGGGGATCACGTGCAGGGGAACTTGGAGGCCGGCGAACATCTCCCGCGCCACCCGGTACCCCTCGGCAGCACCGTCGTCGGTCAGGTCGCCCGAGACGAGCACCGCGTCGGGCTGGTTCGGCAGTGAGCGCACTGCATCGAGGACGGCTTCGAGCCGCGGAATCGGATCGAGTCCGCTCTCGTTGCCGCCAATGTGGAGGTCGCTGAGCTGGACGAGGAGAGTCGGCTTCGGCATCGCTCAGGCAGGCACCGGGACCGAGACCACCTCGAGTCCATCGATCCCTTCGAAATCACGTGCGTTGCAGGTATAGACAGGCAAATCGTTGGCCAGGGCGATCGCGGCGATCATCGCGTCCTTCTGACGAGACTCGATCTTCCGGCCTGCCTGGCGCAGCGAAGCAGCGACACTTCCGAACGCCCTCGCCGCATCGACATCGAAGGGGAGGGGATTGAAGCTTGCCTCTGCCTGCTGAAGGTGCGCCAATCGACGGGCCCGCTCGACATCGCTCCTCACGGTCAGGGGTCCGACACTGAGCTCTGCCAGAGTGATGGTCGTGATAACCGACACCACCGGGAACAACTCGACCTCGCGGAAGCGATTGAAAGGGATGAGCGCCGAGGTATCCAGGATCCCTCGCTGGTGCCTGACGTGGGGCAAATTCACAGCAGCTCCCCCATGACCTCGTCCACGTCGGCCCGAAACTGCTCGTAGTCGATAGACGGCAGATGACGCCACCGCTCGAGAAGAGCCTCGGTGGTCATCTCCTGGCGCAGTGGGCTCAGTTCGGCCACCGGCTTGCCGTCACGGGTGATCGTGATCCGCTCGCCTTTCGCGGCCCGATCGACGATCTCCCCTCCCTGGTTTCTCAATTCTCTGATGCTCACTTGGCTCATACCTCCAAGGTATCACGCGTGATACAGCATGTTTGACTTAATCGATCAGGCGATCAACCGCACTTCGAAGCTCGGCATCGCAATCGCGCCGGCGCCTCCGATCAGGGCGAGGATGCGGGTGACGTAGGCCTGGGTCTCGGGATAGGGCGGGATGCAGTGGCAGGCTTCGACCGGGGCGGGGCCGGCGTTGTAGGCCGCGAGCGCGAGTTCGGGCGAGCCGAACTGCCGCAGCAGGTCGGACATCAGGTGCGCCTCGGCGTCGATTGCCGCCACCGGGTCGTAGGGGTTTGCGAGGCCGTAGGTGGCCGCGGTGGAGGGCATGAACTGGGCGATGCCCTGGGCGCCGGCGGGCGAGCCGGCGTCGGGGTCGAAGCCGGACTCGGCCATCAGCTGCCCCGCCATCAACGCCGGCGGCAGGTGCCAGCGGGCGGCGGAGCGGAGGATCGGCCCCCGGTAGCGGAGAGGAACGAAGGACGGAAGGCTGCTCGAGGAGGCAGCGAAGGCAGCCTCTCCCCCGCCCGCGGACAGAGCTTCACCGGCCGCTGAGCAGGGCGGTGGACCAGCTTCGAAACCGTAGTGCCAGGCCTCCCACGAGTAGCGCTGAGTGAAGCCGAAGCGGCTGGCGTTGCTCGCCAGCCAGTCGTAAGCGGACGAGGGGCCGAGGTCGAGCTCGGTCGCGCAGCGGTGCAGGGAATGGCCGGGGGGAGCGACCCAGGTCGGATCGGGATGGGCGGCGAAGAGCTCGGCCTGTTCGGCGTCGGAGCGGAAGCCGGAGACCACCACCAGCACCACTCCGTCGGCGCGGGCGACCGCTGCCATCCGGTCATACGCGGAGGCCACGTCCGGTCGCATTCCCTCGCCGTCCCGGTAGACCAGCGGCCCGCCATAACCGCCTCCGGTCGCCATCGGCGTGCCGCCAGACGCGACGGCGCCGTAGGGCGCGGCGGCTTCGGCGACAGCGGACGCTTCGACCCGCTGGCCTGCCTCGCGGAGCCGGGCGACGATCGTCGCCTTCGCCCGCACCGGCGCGAACGACGCGGCGTCGGGGAAGTCGAGACGGACCAGCTCCGGGTCGACGCCGTTCGACCGCGCCGCCTCGATCGCCGCCGCGCGCGCCCGTGCGAGGTAGAGGGTCTTGTCGAGGTGTTCGGGATTCGGGCGCCCGCCGGCGAGCCGCGGCGGCGCCAGCAGGCGCGAGAGGTCGTCGCGCATCGAACGCACCGCCGAGATCGCGACCAGGTCGGCGGCGCGCTGGACCCGCCCCTTGCCGGTGACGGCGCCCGCGATCGCTACCAACGCCAGGGCCGCGGCGAGCAAGGCGAAGGAGCCGCCGAGGGCGAGGATCAGCGCCTGCCCGGACTCGGTCCGAAATCGCTTCATCGCACCGGTCCGCAGAGGCGTCGCACCAGCCGCTCCGGAAGGCCGCCGGGGGTGCCTGCCGGCAGGACCCCGAAGAGCGCGCGCCGCTCGGCGACCCAGCTGAGGCGGCGCTTCAGCACCCCGACGGCGAGATCTCGATGGAGCAGGTCGCGCGCCAGCAGCGCCACCAGGGAGCGGTCATTGGTCAGGTCCGCGCGCATCAGCACCCCCGTTGGCCGCAGGCTCGCGGTGTCCAGAGCCGGCTGCAGGAGCGCTGGCGGCAGGTGCAGCACCGTCACCCCCTCTCGCGCGACCGTCGCCGCGGCTGCGGCCGTCTCCAAGCCCTCCTCCTCAGGCGAAACCGCCAGATGACAGACCTGACCTCGCGCGGCCACCCTCTGCTCGGGCAGCTGCGCAACCAGGCGCTCCTCCAGCTTCTGCGCCGCCGCCGAGGCGATCATCGTCGGGCGGGGCGGCCGGCCGCCGACGTCGATCAAGAGCGTCGCCGCGTCGACCTCGGCGCGGGCGCAGGCAAGCGCTGCCGCCGCGCCTCGCGAGCCCTCGGCCCCGCCGACCGCCGTAACCGCGAGAACACGCCCCCTCGCCAGCGGGTTGACGAAGCTCAACGTCCGCTCCGGCGGTTGGTGGTCGGGTCGGGCGGTCCGCGGCGTGCTGAGGAGGCTCATCGCGCTCGCCTCGCCGCCGCGGTGCTGCTGACGGTGAGCCGGTCGGAGAGGGCATCGATCGGCGACGGCGGGCGCAGGCGCACCGAGACCCGATCTCCTTCGATCGCCACCGCGACGTCGTCCTTCGCCCATCCCGGAAGCGCCGCCCGGGCCGCCTCGGCGGCCGAGCCGCCCGAGGCCAGCGCCAGCGCCCCCGCCTCGGCGGCGCCGTCGGCAAGCGTCATCGCGTAGCCCGCGACCAGCAGTTGCAGGGCAACCAGGGCGGCCAGCAACAGCGCCGGCAGCGCCGCGACCAGCTCCACCGTCGCCTGCCCCCGCTCAGCCATCTTCCGCCCCCAGCCCGCTCCGCGCCTCCAGTCGCAGTCGCGGCAGCGAAGGGAGCAGCCGCGGCACCTCGACCTGCACCTCCACCCCGTCCTCGTCGCGAACCCTCAACCCCGGGCGCAGCGACGGCGGGAGCCCCGAGCGGGCTGCGTCGGAGGCGTCCCCGCCGACCAGCGCCGCCCGCGCCCCCGCCCGCGCGGCCACGCCGGCCGACCAGAGCGCCTGGCCGGCCAGCGCGATCTGCGCCGCCACCAGGACCGCCAGCAGCAGGAAGGGGACCGCCGCGACCAGCTCGACCGACGCGGTCCCCTCCTCCCCGTGCGCTGCCTCCCCGGCCCCTGGCGACATGACTGAACCGTGCCGAGACAAAGCGCACCCGTGGTGCGCAGATCGCAAAATTTTCGCCCCGACTTAGGAGCGCATTCGTAAACTGAGGTCATGCGAGCCGCTCGCAACGCCGCGATCATCATGTTGCTCGCCCTGCCGATCGCCTTCCTGCCGCGCGGCGACAACTTCGCCGAAGCGCTGCTGACCGCGCTGACGATGGGCCTCCTCGCCGGGATCGCCTGGATGCTCTACACCTTCAGCCGCGAAAACCAGCTGACCCTGGCAACCCTCACCGACGGCCGCCGGCCGGTCCTCTACGCCTCGCTGGGCCTGATCGCCCTCCTGATC
>Ga0207661_10001781_pt1 | contig 14728 bp, 12 predicted proteins | sample KBSC713LmetaG_FD_184337 | JGI IMG/M metagenome (GOLD analysis project Ga0207661, IMG submission 184337) | Corn rhizosphere microbial communities from Kellogg Biological Station, Michigan, USA - KBS C7.1-3L metaG (SPAdes) (version 2) | ecosystem: Host-associated > Plants > Roots > Rhizosphere ...
CTTCACGGCGGCGACCGCCGCATCCGCCGACGCAGGCTTTCCTGTCACGCGGATCTCGCCCGGCGCCGCGCCGGGTGGAACCGCGCCCGGAATCGCCTCGACGTGCACTTCCAGCACACGCACGAACGTCGTGCGCGCGCCGTGCCGCCGCCGGCGCTCCTCGTCGCCGCGCGCGCCGACCGCGATCAGGTTGCGCTCGGCGAGCACCGCCCGGGCCTCGTCGAGACTGATGCCACTCATGGTTTCCATCCCTTGCGGATCCGTTCCCAGATGTCGTCGGCGCGGGCCGCGGCCTGCTCCGTCGTCCGGATCCGCTTCGGCCACGTCCGTGTAAACCCTTCCGACGCCCACTTGCGCGTCGCGTCGATCCCCATCTTGGTGCCATAGGCCGGCAGGTCGCTCGCGTCCTCGAGGTCGTCGACCGGCCCGCGCGTGAACTGGATGTCACGCTCCGGATCGATGTGCGTGCCGACGATCCAGGCCACTTCCGAGAGGTTCTGCACGTCGATGTCCTTGTCGACGACGATCACGATCTTCGAGAACATCAGCTGCCCGAGGCCCCACACGGCGTTCATGATCTTGCGGGCGTGCCCGGGATAGCGCTTGTCGATCGAGATGATCACGCAGTTGTGGAAGATGCCCTCCGCCGGGAACGTCATGTCGACGATCTCCGGCACCGTCTTGCGAATGAGCGGCAGGAAGATGCGCTCGCTCGCCTTGCCGAGATAGAAATCCTCCATCGGCGGAATGCCGACGACGGTGGTGAGATAGATCGGGTTCTTGCGGTGCGTCACACAGGTGACGTGGAACACCGGGTAGTCGTCGGGATGCGAGTAGAAGCCGGTGTGATCGCCGAACGGGCCTTCGCGGCGGCGCTCGCCCGGCTCGACGTAGCCCTCGAGGACGATCTGCGAGCTGGCGGGCACTTCGAGGTCGTTGGTGATGCACTTGACCAGCTCGACGCGCTCGCGCCGCAGGAACCCCGCGAGCAGCAACTCGTCGAGCCCTTCCGGCATCGGCGCCGTGGCGGCGAACGGCAGCGCGGGATCCGGACCGAGCGCGACCGACACCGGCAGCCGCTTCCCCAGGCGCTCGGCGATCCGGTAGTGCTGCGCGCCTCCCTTGTGGCGCTGCCAGTGCATGCCGGTCGTCCGCTCGTCGTAGACCTGCATGCGGTAGGTGCCGATGTTGCGCATCCCGGTCTCGGGATCGCGCGTGAAGACCATCGGCAGGGTGATGTAGGGACCGCCGTCCTCCGGCCAGGTCTTCAGGATCGGCAGTCCCTCGAGCGTGCCGTTCTTCTTCACCACTTCCTGGCACGGCGCGCTGCTCACCGTCTTCGGCATCAGGTCGGTCAGCCGCCCGAGCATCGGCAGCATCTTCAGCGTGTCGAGCATGCCGCTCGGCATCTTCGGGTTGGTCAGCTCTTCGATCTCGCGGCCGAGGTCGTCGAGCGATTTGACGCCGAGCGCCATGCACATGCGCTTCATCGACCCGTAGAGATTGATCGCGACGGGGATGTCGTAGCCCGTGGGCTTCTCGAACAGCAGCGCCGGACCGCCGCCGGCGGACTTCGACACACGATCGGCGACCGCGGCGATCTCCAGATCGGGGCTGACCGGCTCGGCAATCCGCGCCAGCTCGCGTTCCTTGTCCAGCGCGGCGATAAAGGCGTTGAGATCTTTGAACATATCGTTGGCGGGCCTGAGAGGCCCGCCCTACAGGCTTTCCATTTTGTCAGCAATTGCCTGCGCGAGCGTGAGCGCACGCAGACCATCCTCCCCGGCGACGAGCGGACGGCGCTTGGCGGCGACGGCGCGGACGAAGTCGATCAGCTCGCGCTTGAGCGGCTCCTCGCGGGTGACGGGCAGCTTGCCGCCCTGGATCTGCGGGCGCTCGCCGGCGCGGCGCAGCAGCCGGTAGCCCTCGACCTCCTGCTCGGCGTAATCGATCGACACGTAGGCATCGGGCTGGAAGAAGCGGATCTTCCGCACCCGCTCGCGGCTGATGCGGCTGGCGGTAACGTTGGCGATGCAGCCCGTCGCGAAGCGCAGCCGGGCGTTGGCGATGTCGTACTTGTCGGTGAGCACCGGCACGCCGACGGCCTCGATCGACACCGGGTCGGACTTCACCAGCGACAGGATGATGTCCAGATCGTGGATCATCAGGTCGAACACGACGTCGATGTCGAGGCTGCGATCCGGGAAGACGCCGAGCCGGTGGACCTCGATGAAGCGCGGCGTGGTCACGAACGGCATCACCGTCGCGATCGCCGGGTTGTAGCGTTCGGTGTGCCCGACGGCGAGCGTCGCGCCCGACTGCTCCGCCGCCGCGATCAGCGCCTGCGCTTCGGCAACGGTGCGCGTCATCGGCTTCTCGACGAGGACCGACGTGCCGCGGCGCAGGAACTCCATGGCGATGTCGTGGTGCGCTTCGGTCGGCGCGGCGATCGTCACCGCGTCGACGTGCCCGAACAGCTCACGGAAGTCGGTCAGGGCGCGGGCGCCGGACGCCTGGGCGGCGGCGGCGGCGCGATCGTGCACGGTGTCGACCGCGGCCACGAGCGTGGCGCCTTCCAGGTCGCCGAGCAGCCGCGCGTGATGCTTGCCGAGGTGCCCGACGCCAATCACCGCGACGCGAAGCCCGGCCCCAAGCGGAGTCGAGGGATCAGCCATCGGCCCCGCTCCGCGGTCGGCCGACGACGGCGATGCCCGCGGCATCGGCGGCCTCGATGAACCGCTCCCCGTCCACGATCAGCGTCTTTCCCGCGTCGATCGTGATCGCGGTCGCGCCGGCGGCACGCATCACGTCGATCGTCGCCACGCCCACGACCGGCACGTCGAAACGCATGTCCTGGTTCGGCTTGGCGACCTTGACGACACGGGTGCCGGGGCCCGCGATCTCGCCGGCCCGGCGGACCACGGCATCGGTCCCTTCCATCGCTTCCACCGCGACGACCGCCTTGGCTTTGACCACGATCGTCTGGCCGACGTCCAGCGCCGCGATGGCGTCGGCCATGCGGTAGCCGAAGGCGAAGTCCTCCAGTTCCTCAGGGGTGGGCTGGCGGCGGCTGAGCACCCCCGCGCGGGCCAGCAACGGGTCGAGAAAAGCCGTGGAATTCAGCAGCTCGATCCCTTCCCCGCGCAGCACGTCGGCCACCGCGGAAATGAGCGCGTCGGTGTTGCGCGCCTTGAGCTTGGTCAGCACCGACAGGAGCGTCAGGTCGGGGATGATCCCCGAGAACAGCTTGGCGTGCTTGACCTGTCCGGCCATCAGGGCCTGTCGGACCCCGGCTTGCTTCAGTATCTTGATACACTTACCCAGGTGGCCGAGGGAGACCCAGTGCAGGTCCGCGCCGGCCGCGCGTGCCGCCCCTTCGAGCTCGGGAAACGCCTCCTCTTTCACGGCGACGACCGTCACGTCGTGACCGAGGCTGCGCGCGCCCTGGAGCGCGAGGAAGGGAAACCGGCCGTTGCCGGCAATCAGACCGATGCGGGCCACTGGAAGTCTAAAAGTCTATCATTCTGGCAGGAGAGGAAATGCTTCGAGGAATCGCTCGCGGGGTCGTGCTGGCGGCGCTTGCCGCGCTGGCCGGCGCCTGCGGCAGCACGACCACGGCGCCGACAACGACCGTTCAGACCATCACCGAGACCTACATCGGCACGCTGATACCGGCCAGCGCGGGCACGTTCTCGTTCACGACGCTGACCGGGGGCTCGGTGATCGCGACGCTGACGACCCTCGGCCCCGACAACACGAAGACGGTCGGCTTCAGCCTGGGGAACTTCAACCCCGCCGCCAACGTCTGCTCGGTGACCCTCGACAACACCGCCGCGACGCAGGGCTTCGCCTTCACTGCCAATGCCTCGTCGATCGGTACCTACTGCGTGCGCATCTACGACGACGGCCAGACGACGGCCGACAACGTCCCCTACACGTTCACGATCACGGTCACTCATCCACAGTAGCGCAGCCGTTACGGCCACGGCGGACGCTCCGGCACGAAGATCACAAAGGTCCACAAAGATCACCACCCTGAATGGGTTGTGATCTTCGTGCGTCTTCGTGGTCTTTGTGCCGGAGCGTATCCGGCGGCCGTCTCAGTCTTCGACGACCTCTTCGACGCGGCGGCTGGGGCGGCGCAGGCCGACGCCGCGCTTGGATGAGCGGATGAACTCCACCAGGTAGCGAATTTCGGCGGTCTGCAGGGCCGGATCCTTTTCGATCTGGGCCAGTGCCCGGCTGGTATTCGAGTGCGCCAGGTGCCGGTAGGCGCGGCGCAGCTTGGTGATGGCCTCCTGCGGGAAGCCGCGGCGGATGAGACCGATCGAGTTGATGCCGTAGATGCGGGCGCGGTTGCCGACCGACTTCACGTAGGGCAGTGCGTCCTTGGTCACGACCGAGTAGCCGCCGATGAACGCGTACTTGCCGACGCGGCAGAACTGGTGCACACCGGAGTAGGCGCCGACGTTGGCGAAGTCTTCGACCAGCACGTGCCCGGCCAGCGTGGCGGCATTGCCGAAGATGGTGTCGTCGCCGACGTGGCAGTCGTGCGCGATGTGCGCGTAGGCCATCAGCAGGTTGTGGTTGCCGATGCTGGTCACTCCGCCGCCGCCGCGCGTGCCGCGATGGATGGTGACGAACTCGCGGATCTGGTTGCGGTCGCCGATGACCACGCGCGTCAGCTCGCCGCCGAACTTCAGGTCCTGCGGCACCAGGCCGATCGAGGTCATCGGGAAGATGTGGTTGTCGTCCCCGATGGAGGTGAGCCCATCGATGACCGTCGAGGCGCCGATGCGGTTGTTGCGGCCGATCGTCACGTGCTCGCCGATCGTCACGTACGGCCCGACGACCGTGCCGGCCCCGATCCTGGCGCCAGGATGCACGATGGCCGTGGCGTGCACGTCGGCCTTGCCGGCCTCTTTTCCGCCCTCCGCCCTCGGTCCTGCGTCCTCCACGCCCATCACCAGCTCCGCTTCGGCGGCGACGCTGCCGTCGATCGTGGCGATGGCCTTGAGCCGCGCGATGGGCCCGCGCCGCGGGCCGGCGGTGACCTCCACCATCAACCGATCGCCGGGGACGACGCGCGCGCGGAACTTGGCGTTGTCGACGCCGCGCAGCCAGGCGCGGCCGACGCCGCCCTCCATCAGCAGGATGGTCGCGACCTGCGACATCGTTTCGATCATGAGCACGCCGGGCATGAGCGGCTCGCCCGGGAAATGCCCCTGGAAGAAGTCTTCGTTGACGCTGACGTTCTTGACCGCGGCCACACGCCGGCCGGGCTCGTGCTCGAGCACGGCGTCAACCAGCGGCGAGGGATAGCGGAAGCAGAGGCGGTCGAGGGAGGACAGTAGATCCATGTGGAAATCTGGGAATCTCGTAATTTGGAAATCTAACCTCTAACGAGGCAGATTTCCAAATTTCCACATCTCCAGATTTCCAAATCTACTTCTTGGCGTCGAGCCGCTTGATGACTTCAGCGGTGAGGTCGAGGCCGGGGTTCACGTAGGCGAAGCCGGACTCGGCGGTGAAGACCATGTAGAGGCTCTTTTCCTTCGCGATCTCCTCGATCACCGGAACCAGCCGCTTCTGGAAGTCCCCCTGCAGTTCGTTCTGCAGATCGCCGACTTCCGCCTGCGCGTTGCTGTTGGCGAACTGGATGTCGCGCTGCAGCTTGTCGATGTCCTTGTCGAGTTGCGCCCGGGCCGCGTCGTTCATGACGCCGACGCTCGTGTCGCGCTTGCTGGTCAGCGCCTGCAGCTGCTTGTTCTTGTCGCCGATCTCCTTCTGCTTGGATTCGGTCAGCTGCTGCAGACGCGCCGACGCCGCCTTGCCTGCGGCCGAATTGGCGGCGACGGCCTGGACGTCGACGAAGGCGTACTTGGCGTCGGACGGGAACGGCACCGCCGGCTGCGGCTTGGGCGCGGGAGGCTGGGCCGGCTGGCCGGCGGGAGCGGCCTGCGCCGATCCTGTCGAAGAGGCGGGCGGCGTGGCCTGAGCGAACGACGGGGCGGCGAGCGCAACGCTCAGGACGGCCGCGGCGAGCGACAACTGCAACACTCTCATCTGAATACTGTCCTTTACCTAATCGCTGATCGAATCGCTATTTCTTGGCGTCGAGCCGCTTGACCACCTCGGCGGTGATGTCGAGCCCGGGGTTGACATAGGCGAAGCCGGACTCCGGCGTAAAGACCATGTAGAGCCCCTTCTCCTTGGCGATCTCCTCGATGATCGGCGCCAGCTTCTGCTGGAAGTCGTTCATCAGATCGTTGTTCAGGCTCTGCAGGTCGGCCTGCGCGTTCGACTGGTCGAACTGGATCTCGCGCTGCAGCTTGTCGATGTCCTTGTCGAGCTGCGCGCGGGCGGCGTCGTTGAGGATGCCCGCCGACTGCTGCCGGGCCTGCAGCGCCTGCAACTGCTTCGTCTTGTCGATGATGGCCTTCTGCTTCTCGTCGGTGAGCGCCTTCAGCCTGGACGAGGCGGCCTTGCCGGCGGTCGACTGCGAGGCGACGGCCTGGACGTCGACGAAGGCGTACTTGGCGTCCTGCGGAAACGGGACCGGCGGCTGCGGCTTGGGCGCCGGGGGCTGCTGCGCGGCAGGAGCCGGGGCCGCGGGCGCCGTCTGCGGCTTGGCCGGGGACGCCGTCTGCGGCTTGGCCGCGCCCGCGGGGGGCGTGGCCTGAGCGAATGCCGGGGCCGCGAACGCCAGCGCGAGCGCGGCGCCGATGAGCGAGAACTTGAAGACTTTCATTCCGTTGACTCTCCTCCTAGAACGTCGTACCGACGGCGAACCGGAACTTGAAGAATTTCTCGGGCTGGAGGTTGTTGTCCAGCACGTTTCCGCGCTGCGGGTTCATCGCGAAGATCAGCCGGAAGGGCACGTTCAGCACCGGCATGAAGAAGCGGACCTCGGCGCCGGTCGACGTCTTGAACGCGCTGGTCGTGCCGATGGTGTCGATCCGCGTCTTGAAGTCCGGCGCGAAGCCGCCCACGGCGTACAACGCGCTGATCTGATCGGCCGGCGTCAGCGAGTTGAGCGTGACCACGCGCTTGATCGGCTCGTTCATCGAGAAGTGCTCCCCCTCGTCGCGCACCTGACCGATGTCGTAGAACAGCACGAGGCGCACCGGCCCGGCGATGTTGATCAGGTACTCGGCGTTGCCGAGGATGCTCTTGTTGCCGCCGATGACCAGCCCGGTGACCGGATCGCGCGGGCCGACGCTGCGGATGTCGAAGCCGCGGATGCTGTACTCGCCGCCGAGGAACACCTTCTCGAAGATCGGCAGCACCGAGCCGCCGTAGGGGTTGATGTACTGCCACGCGAAGCGCAGGCCGAGCGACGTGCGGTTGGTGTGCTTGAAATAGCCGATGGCCTCGACGTTGGTGTCGTAGAACTTCGAGTTGCCGCCGATGCCGGCGAGATCGAAGGCCGCCGACAACTTCCGCCCGGTGGTCGGGAAGATCGGGTTGTCGATGCTGTTGTACTGGTAGCTCGGGCCGATCTTGCTGATCTTGCGCTCGCCGTTCTCGTTGGTCAGGAGCGAGTCGGTGAGGAACGGGTTGTTCACCAGCGAGGCCGAGTTCTTGTAGAGCGGGTTGAGGTCCTTGACCTGCACCGCCTGGTAGCTGTAGGTCGCGAAGATGCGCGAGAACGGCCCGGCCGGGAAGCCCCACACGGTGTTCATGCCCTTCGACGCCTGCGTGAACTGACCGATGTACTGGATCTCCTGGTTGAACACGTCGACGCCGGCGGTGATCGGGCGATCGAACAGGAACGGCTCGGTGAACCCGATCTGGTAGTTCTTGGCGCGGTTGCCCTGCTGCGCCGAGACGCTGAACGTCTCGCCGCGGCCCATGAAGTTCGACGTCTGGAAGGCGAGCTGGCCGAAGAAGCCTTCGTACTGCGACACGCCGGCGCCGAACGTGATCTGGTTGCGGTTCTGCTCCTCGAACTTCAGGCGAACGTCGACCTGCGGCGGCTCCCCTTCCTGCGTCGGGGCCTTCTGCACGTCGATGGCCTCGCCTTCGAGCGGCTTGAAGTAGCCGAGCTGATTGAGGCGGCGGACGCTGTACTTGAGCGCCTCGGTGTTGAAGATGTTGCCCTCATACAGCCGCATCTCGCGCCGGATGACGTTGTCGCGCGTCGTCGTGTTGCCGGCGAACGTGATGCGGTGCACGTAGTACTGCTTGCCTTCCTCGAGCCGCATCGTGATGTTGACGACCGGCGTGTCGTCCTTCTTCTTGGCGGCTGGAGCAGCCGGGCCTGCCGCAGGCGCGCCCGCCGCAGCCGGAGCCGCCGGCGAAGGCGGAGCGGGCGGGCCCGCCGACGCCGCAGCCGCCGGAGGCGGCGGCGGACCGTTGCCGTCGGCCGGCGGCGCGTTCGGGTCCTTCGGATCGCCCGGGAAGCTGTACTCGGGAGCGCCGGTGAACTCGAAGAAGCCGATGGTGCCGTAGGCCTCGCGCGCCTTCTCGAAGCCCTTGCGGATCTTCTTCTCGTTGAACCAGTCGCCGGGCTCGACCTTGAAGAACGGCTTCAGCGCCTCGGTCTTCACCATCGTGTTGCCCGAGAAGCTGATCTCGCCGATCTTGTAGCGCGGCCCTTCCGTGACCGGTATCTGCAGCTCGACCCAGCGCGTCCGGCCGTCGGACTCGTCTTCCAGCACGCGCAGCTGCGGCTGGCCGATCTGCGCCTTGACGTAGCCTTCCTCGCGGTAGTACTGCTGCACCTTGTCGGCGTCGTCTTCGAACTTGCTTTCCTTGAAGGTGCCGCCGTGGCTGAAGAGGAACAGCCAGGGGTTTGGTCCCTTGTTGTCCTTCATCTTGTGGGCCAGCGCGCCGTCGGCGATCGCGGTGTTGCCCTGGAAGTCGACCTTGCGGATGCGGACCTTGGGCCCCTCCGTGATGTGGAAGGTGAGGTTGACGGTCTTGGTCGCGGTGCTGACCGGCTTGATCTCCGGCTTGACGTCGGCGTACTCGAAGCCCTGGTCGGCATAGAGATCGCGGACGGTGCCGGCGACCTGCTTGACCAGCCCGGGATCGATGAAGGAGTCGAGCGCGATCCGGAGCCCCTTCTTCTTGAGCTCGTCGTCGATCTTCGACATCTCGACTTTCTTGCTGCCGACGTAGTCGACGATCTTGACGCGCTGCCGCTCCTCCATGTTGTAGAGGATGATCTTGCCGATGACGCCATTGCTGAAGACGTAATCGTAGGTCTCGGCGGACAGATCGTCGAGGAAGTTGGTCGCCCACAGCCGCTTGAAGTCGCCGACGATCGTCTGCTCGCTCTTCTCGGTGTAGGGCACCCAGCGCCCGGCGGCGGCGTCGGGCAGGTCGTGCGCGATCTCGATGTAGTAGATGTAGGTCTGCGGGTCGATGACCGAGTAGCCGCCCTGCTTGTCGAAGCAGGGGCCCACCTGGTAGATGACCGGCGGCGAACCGGCGGGCGGCAGCTTCGCCGGCGGACCGATCTGGTACATGCCGCCGCAGAGCGCCATGGTGCCCTGTGTGGGGGCCGGCTTGGCTGCCGGCGCGGCAGCCGGCGGCGGTGCCTGCCCCGCCAACGCCGCGGGAGGCGGCGAAGACTGGGCCTGCCCCGCCGAAGCCGCCCCAGGCGGCGAAGGCTGGGAAGGTGATTGCGCGAGCGCAGGGGCAGCGATCGCCACGAGCGAGGCCGCCAGCAAACAGCGAAATTTCAGCATTGAGCGCGGAGCCGGCCTCCCTGGAGCGCCATGCCCCAGGGACGCCAAGCGATAATTCTACAGGACTTTAGACGTGACAGGCCACTGCGTGGCCTGTCACGTCAATTCCCAACTTCGCAACTCCCCAACGCCCAAGCAACCTCCAAACTCCAAGGCGCAAAACCCCCAACTCCCAACAAGGAAGGTGAACAGCCCAACTTGCTTCTTTTCTTGGGAATTTTGTATTCCTAAGAATTTTAGCCCGTTACTTGGGAATTGGGAGTTGCGGAATTGCGGCGTTCCGGCTGGCCGTCAGGCCAGCCGGCGCCCCTCCGTTTGCCCCGCGGGACGGTAGGCGAGCGTTCCGCCGTCCAGGTACACCTCGATGTCGCCGCCTTTGAGGTGGCCGCGGATCAGCTCCTCCGACAGCGGGTCCTCGATGTAGCGCTGGATGGCGCGGCGCAGCGGACGGGCGCCGTACGAGCGGTCCTTGCAGGTCTGCTCGATGACCCAGTCCACGACCTCGGTGGCCAGCTCGAGGCGGATCTTTCGATCCACCAGGTTGTCGTTGAGCTGCCGCACCAGCAGGCGCGTGATGGTGCGCAGGTCGTCGTCGGAGAGCGCCTCGAAGACGATGATCTCGTCGATGCGGTTGATGAACTCCGGGTTGAAGGTCTTGCGGACCTCGCCCAGCACCATGTCGTTGACGCTGCGCGCGATGGCGCCCGTATCGGCCGTCTGGAACCCGAGGCCCGCCTTCTTCTGGATGAAGCGGGCGCCGATGTTCGACGTCATGATGATGATCGTGTTCTTGAAGTTGACCCGGTTGCCGAGGCCGTCGGTGAGATGGCCGTCTTCGAACACCTGCAGCAGGATGTTGAAGAGATCCGGGTGCGCCTTCTCGATCTCGTCGAGCAGCACGACCGAGTAGGGGTTGCGCTTCACCTTCTCGGTGAGCTGGCCGCCCTCCTCGTGCCCGACGTATCCGGGGGGGGAGCCGATCAGCTTGCTCACCGAGTGCTTCTCCATGTATTCGGACATGTCGAAGCGGATGAGCGAGTGGTCGCTGCCGAAGAGGAAATTGGCCAGCGCCCGCGCCAGCTCGGTCTTGCCGACGCCGGTCGGGCCGAGGAACACGAAGCTTCCCACCGGCCGGTTGGGGTTCTTCAGCCCGGCGCGCGAGCGGCGAATGGCGCGCGACAGCGCCGAGATCGCCTTCTCCTGGGAGATGACGCGGTTGTGCAGCGCCTCTTCCATGTGCAGGAGCTTGTCGCCTTCGTCCTGGTTGATCGAGGTGAGCGGCACGCCCGTCCACTTCGAGACCACCTCGTCGATGTCGTGCTTGCCGACGACGACCTTGCGCGTGTTGGTCTTGACGTCGAACTTCTCGCGCACGTATTGCAGCGTCTCGCGCGCCTGGACTTCCTGGTCTCGGTAGTACTGGGCCTTCTCGAAGTTCTTCTCCGAGACGGCCGATTCCATGTTCTCGACCGCCATGCGGATGCTGCGGTTGATTTCGCCGAACTCTTCCGACGAGTAGCCCGCCTCGCGCAGCTTGGCGCGCGCGCCGGCCTCGTCGACGAGGTCGATGGCCTTGTCGGGCAGGAACCGGTCGGTGATGTAGCGGTTGCTCTGGTAGACCGCCGCCTCGATGGCCTCGTGCGTGTACTCGACGTGATGGAACTGCTCGTAGCGGTCCTTCACGCCCATGAGGACCTCGATCGTCTCCTTCTCCGACGGCGGATCGACCTTGACGGCCTGGAAGCGGCGCTCGAGCGAGCGGTCCTTTTCGATGTACTTGCGGTACTCGGCCGGCGTCGTGGCGCCGATGCAGCGGATCTCACCGCGGCTGAGCGCCGGCTTGAGGATGTTGGCCGCGTCGAGCGATCCTTCCGCCGAGCCCGCGCCGACGAGCGTGTGCAGCTCGTCGATGAACACGATGATGTTCGGGTTCTCGGTCAGCTCTTTCATGATCGCCTTGAGGCGCTCTTCGAACTGGCCGCGATACTTGGTGCCGGCGACGATCAGCGAAATGTCGAGCGCGAGGATGCGCTTGTCGGCGAGGAAGTGCGGCACGTCGCCATAGACGATCTTCTGCGCCAGCCCCTCGACGATCGCGGTCTTGCCGACCCCGGGCTCCCCGATCAGCACCGCGTTGTTCTTGGTCCGGCGGCACAGCACCTGCTGCACGCGCTCGAGCTCGATGTGCCGGCCGACGAGCGGGTCGAGCTGGTTCTTCATCGCCGCGTCCGTCAGGTCGCGGCTGAACTCGGCGAGCAGCGGCGTCTCCTTGACCCGCGTCAACGTCGTCTTTTCGTTGAGCAGCGCGACGATGTCCTCGCGCACGGTGTTCAGCCGCATCCCCTTTTCCATCAGGATCGTGGCCGCCACGGAGCGCTCTTCGCGCAGGATCCCGAGCAGGAGATGTTCGGTGCCGATGTAGTTGTGCAGCAGCCGGTCCGCTTCTTCGGCGGCAAACTGCAGCACGCGCTTGGTTTCGGCGCTGAAGGGGATCTCGACCGACGTCGAGACCTTCTCCCGGAACACCGTCCGACCCTCGATTTCCTTGCGGATGGACTCGAGCGACAGGTGCGAGCGGGCGAAAATCCGGCTCGTGAGCCCCTTGCCTTCCCGGATCAGGCCGAGAAGGAGGTGCTCGGTTTCGATGGAAATGCTGCCGAGCTGCGACGCTTCGTAGCGTGCGAAGAAGAGCACGCGGCGCGCCCGTTCAGTGTAGCGTTCGAACATCCGGGAATCCTCGAGAGATCGGCACGATTATACGGCAAAAAAGTATTGCCAGGACAACAACTTAAGGCCGGGTCTCCTGATCCATTGGACGCGTCGCGCGCTAGGGGAGATGCAGGAAAAAGAAAAGGCGCACCCCAGGTTCGAGGTGCGCCCTTTTCCTGATCGGTATTGACACGGCTTTATCCGTGTCAATCCGTGTTCATCCGTGGCTGTTCGTCGCCTTACTTCTTCTTCGCGGCTGCAGCCGGCTTGGCCGTCGTCACGTGAACGCTGGTGGCCGTCTTGGCCGTGCCGCTGTCGCTGTACTTGGCCGTGACCATGTCTCCGACATGAACGAAGTCCGTGATCGGCGTCGGCTTGTTGTCGGCCTTGGCGGCGGCCGACTTGTGGCCGGCGCCCGTCGCCTGAACGTTGGTCTTGGCGTCGACCGCGAGGGTCACGTCCGCGCCGTCCTTGCCCTTGACGGTGATCGAATCGGCCGCGACCGCCGACACCGTGCCGGTCACCGAGCCCGACTTGGCCATCGCGGCTTTCTCCGTCTTGGCTTCCTTCCCCTTCTTCGCCCCCTGGGCGAAGGCCGGGGACGCGGCCACCATCAGGGCAACCGCCAGCATCAGAACCTTCTTCATACCCACATCCTCCTCGTCAACCGGATATACGAATGACCGCCTCGAAGTGCCCCGGCATTCTAGCCCAGCCCGGCCGTTCCTGCCGCAGAAAGGTACCGATGTGGCCGATGCGCGAAGCCAGCCTGGAGGCCGGACCTCTCAGGTCCGGCTCGCCATCGGCTCACTGCGGGCTCAAGACCCACGTGTGGCCATTGTTGGTGCAGCTGGTGCCGCCCGCGGTGACGGTTCCGTCAAGGGTGCCCGATACGGTGGACGGTCCGAACGTGCCAGTGGCCGCAGCGCTGCCCGCGCCGCCGCCGACCGTCATGGTGGTCCCGCTGCCCTGATACTGGCCGGCCGCGGTGCCCGCGAGCGCAAGGCCGGAGACCTGCAGGTCCATCCGGAACGTCGCCGTGGGGTCGTCGGGCGTAACGATGACGATGCTGCCGTCGTGAACGACGTGCACGGACGCCGAAACGGGAGCAGTTACGGGCGTCGGAGTCGCTCCCCCGATGGTGATGGACACACACGTGCTGAAACCGCCGCTCCCGCTGGTCGCCATCGAGACGGACAGGAGATAGGGCCCGCTGGGCAGGGCGGAGAAGACGGGGGGGTTCGCGGGTCCGCCGGTGCCAGAGGGCCCCACTGGCGTGCTGCCGCCGCACGAAGCCATGAACAGCGCCGCCGCAACTACCGCGCGCCGCATCCCGTCGATTCTAGCAGGGCGGGTCACCTCAGGCGCCGATCACTGCGCCGCGCGCAGCTTCCCATCCTCGAGACGCAGCACGCGGTCGCACGCCGCCGCCAGACGCGGATTGTGCGTGGCGATCACCGAGGTGAGGCCGCGCTCGCGGTGCATCTCGCGCAGCAGCTCGTGCAGCGTCTCGGCGGTGTGCTCGTCGAGGTCGCCGGTCGGCTCGTCGGCCAGCAGGAGCGACGGCTCCATCACCAGCGCGCGCGCGATCGCCACGCGCTGCTGCTCGCCTCCCGACAGCATGCCCGGGTTGTGGCTGACGCGGTCGGCAAGCCCCACGCGCTCGAGCATCGCCGCGGCGCGCGCCTCGCGCTCCGCGGCGGGCCGCCGCGCAATCCGCATCGGCATGCCGGCGTTCTCGAGCGCCGTGAACTCCGGCAGGAGATGGTGGAACTGGAAGACGAAGCCGACGTGGCGGTTGCGAAACGCCGTCAGCGCGTCGGGCTTCATCCGCGCCAGCTCCTCGTCGCCGATGCGGATGACGCCACGATCGACGGCATCGAGTCCGCCGAGCACGTGCAGCAGCGTGCTCTTGCCGACGCCGGACGCGCCGACGATGGCGACCATCTCCCCCTTCTCGACGGAGAGATCGAGCCCGCGCAGCACCTGCAGGCGCGCATGTCCTGCGACGTATGTTTTTTCGACCGCCGTTGCTTCCAGCAGGCTCATTGGTAGCGCAAGGCCTGTGCGGGATCCAGTTTCGAGGCCTGGCGCGATGGATAGATCGTCGCCAGGAAGCTGACCAGCACGGCGGCGGCGACGACGGTGAGGAAATCAAGCGGCTGAAGGACGAACGGGACGTAGGAGATCTGATACACGTCGAGCGGGACCTGAATCAGCCTGAAGCGGTCGAGCACGTAGATGACGAGGCAGCCGAACACCGACCCGGAAATCGTGCCGGCGACGCCGATGATCAACCCCTGCAGCATGAAGATCCGGCG
>Ga0207661_10001786_pt1 | contig 14702 bp, 16 predicted proteins | sample KBSC713LmetaG_FD_184337 | JGI IMG/M metagenome (GOLD analysis project Ga0207661, IMG submission 184337) | Corn rhizosphere microbial communities from Kellogg Biological Station, Michigan, USA - KBS C7.1-3L metaG (SPAdes) (version 2) | ecosystem: Host-associated > Plants > Roots > Rhizosphere ...
AGCCCGCTCCGCTCGCTACTCGTTGTCGGCCAGGATGGCGTAGAGCTTGCGCTTGGTCTCGGCCAGTACCGCGACGGCCCGCTGCCACTGCTCCCGGTCACCCTCGAAGCCGATCTGGCGTAGCGCGTTCATGATGCCGAAGATCGCCTCCTTGGTGTCCTGACCACTGGAGACCGTCTCGTCACTGAACTCGTTCCAGGGCGCGTCCGCGGCCGCGGCCGTCGCCTCCGCCTGACCGGCCTCGGTGAGCGTGAACCGCTTGCGGCCCTCGCTCTCCTCGCTGACGATCAGACCCTCGTCCTCCAGCATCTGCAGGGTCGGGTAGACCGAACCCGGGCTGGGGCGCCATACGCCACCGGTGCGGGAGTCCAGCTCCTGGATCATCTCGTACCCGTGCATGGGGCGCTCCTTGAGCAGCGCCAGGATCGCGGCGCGCACGTTGCCGCCGCGCCGGCCCCGGCCGCGCCCGTGTCCCCGGCCGTGGTGGCCGGGGGGTGGGAACGGCGGACGCCAGCCGCCGAACGGTCCACCGCGCCCCCGCATCCGTGCCTCGTGCATGTCGAAGTCCCTCACGATCCCCTCCGTTTCATCGTTGATGTGTCGACGATATATCGGTAAAGTATCGGCGACAAGTCAGCGATACATGTCGGATGCCAGCCGCCTGTGCGCGCGGTGTCAGCGGGGCGGCGCACGATGTGGCGGAACTTGCGACACGAGGGGGAGGAACGATGACCTACGCCGTAGCGGCCGAGGGTCTGGTCAAGCGGTACGGCAAGACAACGGCGCTGGACGGGGTCGACCTGACCGTCCGGCCGGGCACGGTTCTCGGCATGCTCGGGCCCAACGGCGCCGGCAAGACGACCGCCGTCCGCGTGCTGACCACCCTGGTCAGGGCGGACGAGGGGCACGCCACGGTGGGCGGCTTCGACGTGGTCCGCGACGCCGACAAGGTGCGCGCGCTGATCGGGCTGACCGGGCAGTACGCGGCCGTCGACGAGGATCTCACCGGCTTCGAGAACCTGCTGCTCATCGGGCGGCTGCTGGAACTGCCGCGGCGCGCGGCCAAGGCGCGCGCGACGGACCTGCTGACCCGGTTCGACCTGAGCGACGCGGCCAGGCGCAGCGTGAAGACCTACTCGGGGGGCATGCGCCGCCGCCTCGACCTGGCGGCGAGCCTGGTCAGCCGGCCCGAGATCCTGTTCCTCGACGAGCCGACCACCGGCCTCGACCCGCGCAGCCGCGGCGAGGTCTGGCAGATGGTGCGGGAACTCGTCGCGGACGGGGTCACCGTGCTGCTGACCACGCAGTACCTGGACGAGGCCGACCGGCTGGCCAACGAGATCGCCGTGGTCGACCACGGCCGGGTCATCGCCACCGGTACGCCGGCCGAGCTCAAGGCCAAGGTGGGGGGCCAGACCCTCGACGTACGCCCGACCGAGCTCACCGACCTGGACCGGGTCTCCGCGATCGTGGAGTCGGTGGTCGGCATGAAGCCCAGCGGCCACGCCGACGACGCCGGCCTGCTGTCGGTACCCGTGGACGACGAGGACGCGTTCCCGGCCGTGGTACAGCGGCTCAAGCAGGAGCAGATCCGGGTGACCGAGCTCGCCCTGCGCCTGGCCAGTCTCGACGAGGTGTTCCTGGCGCTGACCGGACATGACGCGCAGGAGCGCGGCGACGATGAGAAGGAGTCCTGATGGCGGCCATCGCCCACACGTTGCCGGCGCACCCGGTACCGGCCCGGCGCATCGGTCCGGTGCGCGCGCTGCGCCACGCGTTCACGCTGGCCTGGCGCGCCGTGGTGAAGATCCGGCACAACCCGGAGCAGCTGCTGGACGTCAGCCTGCAGCCGATCATCTTCGTGACGATGTTCGTGTTCCTGTTCGGCGGCGCCATGGCCGGCATGAACCGGCACCAGTACCTCCAGTTCGTGCTGCCGGGCATCGCGGTACAGACGGTCGTGTTCGCCAGCATGGGCTCGGGGCTCAACCTGAACACCGACATCACCAAGGGCGTGTTCGACCGGTTCCGCAGCCTGCCGATCGCCCGATCGGCGCCGCTGACCGGTCTCATCCTCGGCGACCTGGTGCGCTACGCCGTGTCGCTGGGCGTGCTGTTCGGGTACGGCGCGCTGCTGGGCTTCCGGTTCCAGCCCGACCCACTGGCGGTACTCGCCGCGATCGGCCTGCTGACCGCGTTCGCACTGGCGGTGTGCTGGATCTGGGTGCTGCTGGGGCTGCTGGTACCGAGCCCGCAGACGCTGCAGGGTCTCGGTTTCGTGGTCGGCTTCCCGCTCACCTTCGGTAGCAACATCTTCACCCAGACCGCGACGCTACCCGGCTGGCTGCAGGCCTGGGTGAAGATCAACCCAGTGACCTCGCTCACCGACGCGACGCGCGGGCTGCTGCTGGGCCACGGCCCGGTGCTCACCCCGGCCTGGCACGCCCTGGCCTTCGCGGCCGGCATCGTGCTGGTGTTCGCGCCGATCGCCGTACGGGTGTACCGGCGCAAGTCCTAGCGGGCGACGCTTGCGGAGCCGCTAAGGCCGGCGTCTGTCTGGCGACGTTCAGTTCGTGGGGGTGCGGCCGGCCGGGTGGCGAAGGGGGAGCCACCCGGCCGGCCACTGTTCGCGCTACGCAACGAGCCGAAGAGTCTGGCAGGCTAGTGATGTGTTGACGGTGCCCGCACGCCTGCTCGGTGATGCCGAGCGGGTGGCCGTCGAGCGACTGCTCGACCGCGACCCGTACGCGGCCGCCCAGGTGGCGGAGCAGGTCACCGCCTTCGGCCTGGCGTGGTGGCGGGCCGAGGCGCGGGTGTTCGGCTACGGTACGCGCCGGCACCTCCAGTCGCTGTGCTGGCTGGGCAGCAACCTGATCCCGGTGCGCGCCACCCCGCCCGCGGTCGCCGCGTTCGCCGACCTCGTCGGGCTCAACGACCGCACCTGCTCCTCGATCGTGGGCAGCGCGGACGCGGTACTCGACCTGTGGACACGGCTGGCGCCGCGCTGGGGACCGGCCCGCGACGTGCGGCCGAACCAGCCGCTGCTGGCCACCGGCGCGCCGCCTCCGGTAGCGGCGGATCCGCTGGTACGGCTGGTCTGCCCGGACGAGCTGGACGCCCTGTTCCCGGCGGCCGTCGCCATGTACACCGAGGAGGTCGGCGTGTCCCCGACCCGCGACGGCGGGGAGCGCTCCTACCGGGATCGGGTCGCCGAGCTGGTACGCGGCCGGCGGGCCTATGCCCGGTTCGTCGACGGCCGCGTGGTGTTCAAGGCCGAGTTGGCCGCGGTCACCCGGCACACCGCCCAGGTACAGGGGGTCTGGGTGGATCCGCAGTGGCGCGGGCGGGGCCTCGCGACCCGGGCGGTGGCGGCCGTGGTGCACGACGCGCTGCGCCGGGTCGCGCCGAGCGTCAGCCTGTACGTCAACGACTTCAATCACCCCGCCCGTCGCGTGTACGCACGCTGCGGCTTCCACCAGGTTGGTACCTTCGCTACCGTCCTGTTCTGACCCCGCGCCAGCGAGGAGCACCTCATGGGGCAGATCGTCAAGAAGTTCTCGGAGAACACCAGCCGCTACTACTGGTACCCGGGCGACAAGCGGGAGTGGATCCGGGCCGGCATCGCGGTCGGCGCGGGCGCCGTGATGTTCGGGTTCGCGCTGCTCGTGACCGGGCACGCCGTGCCGGCCGTGACCGCCGGTGCGGCGGTCACCGCCGTGCTCGCCGGGTTCAACTTCGGGCGACGGGACCTGCGCGCGGCGCAGACCGGCGTGGAGGGCAGCGGTCGCACCGCCCGGCGCGCACTCGCCGGCCAGGTCGCGCGGGCCGGTTGGCGGGGCGCGGTGCAGGGGATCGGGGCGGCGTTCGCCGCGGTACTCATCGCCAACCTGCCGGCCAGCGGGCTGCTCGCCAACTGGATCCTGCCCGCGGTACCGGCCGCGTTCGGCGCGCTGGCGCACCAGGCCGGCATGGCGTACGAGCGGATGGCACAGACCAGGGTGCCCGCCGCGCTGCCGCCGGTACCGGTACAGGACGGCGGCAACGAGGCGACGACGGTACCGATGCCGCCGACGACGACACCGTAAAAGGTCTGTTTCCTGAAAGATTCCTCGCGGCGATCGATTGACAGCGGTCCGCGACCGGAGCGATCATCGGCGGCACAGTGACCTGCGTCACGTTTGCCCCGCACTCCTCCGGCGTCAGGAGACATCGATGACCGCCACCACTCAGACGGACCCTCCGTCCGGAGTGCCCGCCAACTCAGACGAAGCGCGGCTGGCCCAACTCGGGTACAAGCAGAAGCTGCACCGGCGCCTGTCCGGCTTCTCCAACTTCGCCGTGTCGTTCTCCATCATCTCGATCCTGGCCGGCGCGATCACCTCGTACGGGCTGGCCATGAACGCCGGCGGCCCGCTCGACATCGTCCTCGGCTGGCTGTTCGTCGGCATCATGGTCACGCTCGTCGCGCTGGCCATGGCCGAGGTCGCCTCGGCGTACCCGACGGCGGGCGCCCTGTACTGGTGGGCCAGCGCCCTGGCCAAGCGCAACAAGCCGGCCTGGGCCTGGTTCGTCGGCTGGTTCAACTTCCTCGGCGAGGTGGCGGTCACCGCCGCCATCGACTTCGGCGCGGCCATCACCACGACCGCGTTCCTCAGCCTCACCACCGGGCTGCCGGTCAACAAGTGGAGCCTGCTGGTCACGTTCCTCGTCATCATCGGGCTGCACGGCCTGCTCAACACGTTCGGCGTCAACCTGGTCAAGCTGCTGTCCGACGTGAGCGCGTGGTGGCACCTGGTCGGCGTGGCCGTGATCGTGCTGGTGCTCGCCATCGTGCCGGACAAGCACTACCCGATCGGCGACGTGTTCGTACAGGTGAAGAACACCACCGGCTTCGGCTTCACCGGGGCCGCGGTCTACGCGGTGCTGATTGGTCTCCTGATGGCCCAATACACCTACACCGGGTACGACGCGAGCGCGCACGTCGCCGAGGAGACTCACGACGCGGCCCGCAGCGCCCCGCGCGGCGTGGTCATGTCCGTGGTGGTCTCGGTGGTCGCCGGCTTCGTCCTGCTGTTCGCCATCACCTGGGCGATCCAGGACTACGACGGCGAACTGCACAGCGCGACCGGGCTGCCGCCGGCACAGATCTTCATCGACGCCGCGGGCCGGCACGTCGGCGAGTTCCTGCTGCTGATCTGCGTGGTCGCGCAGTTCTTCTGCGGGATGGCCTCGGTCACCGCGAACTCGCGGATGAGCTACGCCTTCAGCCGGGACGGCGCGCTGCCGGGATCGCGGATCTGGCGCCAGGTCAATCCGCGCACCGGTACCCCGACCAACTCGATCTGGCTGTGCGTGGTCTGCTCGACGATCCTGGTGCTGCCGTCGCTGTGGAACTCCACGGCCTACTACGCGGCCACCTCCATCGCGGTCATCGGTCTGTACATCGCTTATGTGGCACCGGTTCTGCTGCGCCGGCTCAACCCGGGCTTCGCTCCCGGCCCGTGGCAGCTGGGGCGGTGGAGCGCGCCGATCGGCTGGACCGCGATCGTCTGGGTGGCCGTCATCTGCGTGCTGTTCGTGCTGCCCACCGCCGGCCCGATCGGGTGGGCCAACTTCAACTACACGATCGTCGCCGTCGCGGTGGTGGTCGGTGCGGCCTGGCTCTGGTGGGTGTTGTCGGCGAAGAAGTGGTTCACCGGCCCGCGGCACACGGTGGCCGGTCCGGTGGTCACCGACGCGGACAGCGTGCCCGCCAGCGTTCCGGGCCCGAGGGCCGAGGACGAACCGGCGCCGGCTCCGGCAGAATAGCGGGCCATGGATGCGGGCGGCTCCGGTCGCCCGCATCCGAGGGCCCGGCGGGAGTACGGCGTCACGGGGAGGGACGGCGCAGCATGGCGGAACAGGTCAGCGCGCCGGTCTGGCGGCCGGTGCGCGGCGGCAACGCCTTCGAGATCACGGTCGCCCGGCTGGTCCAGGCGATCAAGCTCGGCATGGTCGCGGACGGCGACCGGCTGCCGCCCGAGCGGGAGCTCGCCGAGCGGCTCAACGTCAGCCGGGTCACCCTGCGCGAGGCGATCGGGGCGCTGCGGGACGCCGGCTACCTGGAGTCCCGGCGCGGGCGCAGCGGCGGCAACTTCGTGGTCTACGGCAGTCGAGCGCTTGCCGGTGCCGGTGCCGGCTCGGCGAGCAGCGCCGGCGGTCGAACGTTGGCTGGCGCCGGCTCGGCGAGCAGCGCCGGGGATGACCCGGCCGAGCTGGCCCGGGAGATGGGCCCGGCGCTCGACGACGCGCTGGACTTCCGGCGGGTACTCGAGCCGGGCGCGGCGGCGCTCGCGGCCACCCGTACCCTCTCCGCGGCCGACCGGCAGGCCCTGGTCGGCGCGCTGGCCGCGACCCGCGAGCGGGGACCCACCCGGCGGGTCAACGACTCCCGGCTGCACCTGGCGATCGCGGCCGCGAGCGGCAGCCCGTCGCTGCACGGGTGCGTCGCGGACGTGCAGCTGACCCTGGACCGGCTGCTGGCCGCGATCCCGGTCATCCCGCGAAACCTGGACCACTCGGACGCCCAGCACGACCGGATCGTGGACGCGATCCTGCACGGGGATTCCGCCGCGGCGCGTGCCGCCATGGAGGAGCACTGCGACGGTACCGCTGAGCTGCTGCGCGGACTGTTGGGTTGATTGACCGCACTATTGGATCGGTTGTAGACCTTAGGAGGTGTACGGCATGACGGCTCCGCCCCCCGGCGCCCGCCCGCCGCTGACCGTCGAGGCGCTGCGGGTCGACGTCGAGTCCGGCGCGATCGACACGGTCGTGGTGGCCGTCGTCGACATGCAGGGCCGGTTGCAGGGCAAGCGGTTCCACGCGCCGTACTTCGTGGACGAGGTGCTGCGGCACGGCACCGAGGGCTGCAACTACCTGCTCGCCGTCGACGTCGACATGAACACCGTGGACGGGTACGCGATGTCCTCGTGGTCCAGCGGGTACGGCGACTTCGCGATGGTGCCCGACCTGTCGACGCTGCGACGGGTACCGTGGCAGCCCGGTACCGCCCTGGTCCTCGCCGACCTGCGCTGGTTCGACGGTACCGACGTGGTGGCCTCGCCCCGGCAGATCCTGCGCCGGCAGCTCGACCGGTTGGCCACCCACGGACTGGCCGCGTTCGCCGGTACGGAACTGGAGTTCATCGTCTACCGCGACTCCTACGAGGACGCGTGGCAGCGCGGGTACCGCGACCTCACCCCGGCCAACCTCTACAACGTCGACTACTCGCTGCTCGGCACCGCGCGGATGGAACCGTTGCTGCGCCGGCTGCGCAACGACATGGCCGGCGCCGGCCTGGTGCCGGAGAGCGCCAAGGGTGAGTGCAACCTCGGGCAGCACGAGGTGGCGTTCCGCTACGCGAACGCGATGACCTGTGCGGACGGCCACGTGGTGTACAAGAACGGGGCCAAGGAGATCGCCGCACAGGAGGGGCTCGCGCTGACCTTCATGGCCAAGCCCAACGCGCGCGAGGGCAACTCCTGCCACATCCACTTCTCCCTGCGGTCCACCGTGGACGGGTCGCCGTCCATGGTGGACGGTGGGCACGGCCTGTCGGAGACCGGACGACGGGCGATGGCCGGGCTGCTGGCGACCGCTCGCGAGCTGACCCTCTGGTACGCGCCGAACGTCAACTCCTACAAGCGGTACCAGCCGGGCTCGTTCGCGCCGACCGCGATCCGCTGGGGTCGCGACAACCGCACCTGCGCGCTGCGCCTCGTGGGCCACACCCCGACCGGTACCCGGGTGGAGAACCGGGTACCGGGCGGTGACGTCAACCCGTACCTGGCGCTGGCGGCGATGGTGGCCGGCGCGGTACACGGCATCGAGCGGGAACTGCCGCTGGAGGCGGAGTTCACCGGCAACGCCTACGACGACGCGACGGCGCCCCGGGTACCGGGAACCCTGCGCGACGCGCTCGAGCTGTGGGAGTGTTCGGCCGTCGCCCGCGAGGCGTTCGGCGACGAGGTCGTGGCCCACTACGCCAACAACGCCCGGGTCGAGTTGGCGGCGTTCGACGCCGCGGTCACGGACTGGGAACTGCGGCGCGGGTTCGAGAGGCTGTAGTACATGGATGTGCGCAACCCGGCGACCGGGGGAGTGGTCGCCACGGTACCGGGCAGCGGTCCGGCGGAGACCGACGCCGCCATCGAGCGCGCGAGGGGGGCGTTCGAGTCCTGGCGCGACGTGGCGCCGGGCGAGCGGGCCAACCTGCTGCGCCGGTTCGCGTCCATTGTGGACGAACACATCGAGGAGCTGGCCGCCCTCGAGGTCGCCCAGGCGGGCCACACGATCGGCAACGCCCGTTGGGAGGCGGGCAACGTCAGGGACGTCCTCAACTACTACGCCGGCGCGCCGGAGCGGCTGTCCGGCCGGCAGATCCCGGTACCGGGCGGGCTCGACGTGACATTTCACGAGCCGCTCGGCGTCGTCGGCGTGATCGTGCCGTGGAACTTCCCGATGCCGATCGCCGGCTGGGGCTTCGCCCCGGCCCTCGCGGCCGGCAACACCGTGGTGCTCAAGCCGGCGGAGCTGACCCCGCTCACCGCGCTGCGCCTGGCCGAGTTGGGCCTCGACGCCGGGCTGCCCGAGGGCGTGTTCACCGTGGTACCGGGCCGGGGCAGCGTGGTCGGGCAGCGGTTCGTGACGCATCCGGCGGTACGCAAGGTGTGCTTCACCGGCTCGACCGAGGTCGGCAAGCAGATCATGGCGGGCTGCGCCGCCCAGGTGAAGCGGGTGACCCTGGAGCTGGGCGGCAAGAGCGCCAACATCGTGTTCGCCGACGCGGACCTGGAGCTGGCCGCGGCGACCGCGCCGGCCTCGGTGTTCGACAACGCCGGGCAGGACTGCTGCGCCCGGTCGCGGATCCTCGTACAGGCAAGCGTCTACGACCGCTTCATGGCGCTGCTGGAGCCGGCGGTCAAGGCGTTCCGCTGCGAGGATCCGGCGCTGGAGAGCGCGCAGATGGGTCCGCTCATCTCCGCCGCACAGCGGGAGACGGTGAGGTCCTATGTGGACGGTGCGGAGGTCGCCTTCCGGGGCGGCGCGCCGGACGGCGACGGCTACTGGTACCCGCCGACCGTGCTGACCGCCAGGTCGGTCGGCGACCGGCACTGGCGCGAGGAGGTCTTCGGTCCGGTGGTGTCCGTACTGCCGTTCCAGGACGAGGCGGACGCGGTACGGCTGGCCAACGACACCGAGTACGGGCTGTCGGGCTCGCTGTGGACGCGGGACGTGGGCCGGGCGATCCGGGTGGCGCGCGCGGTGCAGACCGGCACGTTGAGCGTCAATTCACACTCGTCGGTGCGTTACTGGACACCGTTCGGCGGAGTCAAGCAGTCCGGCCTCGGCCGCGAACTCGGCCCGGACGCGCCGCTGGCGTTCACGGAGACCAAGAACGTGTTCATCCGGACGGAGGAGTAGTGGGTCCAACGGGAACCAGGCTGGACGGGCGGGTGGCGGTCATCACCGGCGCGGGCAGCGGTATCGGGCTGGCGACCGCGCGCCGGTTCGCCGCCGAGGGCGCCGTCGTCGTCGCGGTCGACGTCAACGAACCGGCGCTCGAGGCGGTACAGCGGGAGCTCGGCGCCGACCCGGTCGCGTGCGACGTGACCGACGATGCGGCGGTACGGGCGTTGTTCGACGGGGTGGCCGCGCGGCACGGTGGCGTGGACATCGCGTTCAACAACGCCGGCATCTCGCCGCCCGACGACGACTCGATCCTCGATACCGGGCTGGACGCCTGGGAACGGGTCCAGCGGGTCAACCTGACCAGCGTCTACCTCTGCTGCAAGCACGCCATCCCGCACATGCTGGCCAGGGGTCGTGGGTCGATCATCAACACCGCCAGCTTCGTCGCGCTGATGGGCGCGGCGACGTCGCAGATCTCGTACACCGCGAGCAAGGGCGGGGTACTGGCGATGACCCGCGAGCTCGGCGTGCAGTTCGCCCGCCAGGGGGTACGCGTCAACGCCCTGTGCCCGGGCCCGGTCAACACGCCGCTGCTCAAGGAGCTGTTCGCCAAGGACCCCGAGCGGGCCGCGCGGCGGCTGGTCCACGTGCCGATGGGCCGGTTCGCCGAGCCCGAGGAGATCGCGGCGGCTGTCGCATTTCTGGCGAGCGACGACGCGTCGTTCATCACCGCCAATACGTTCATCGTCGACGGTGGCATCACGGGTGCCTATGTCACCCCGCTGTGACGTGGGGACACGCGAGTTAGGCTCATTTTCGGACCCCTCGGAGAAACCCCGGAGAAGGTGACAGCCCATGGGTACCCGGCCCATCATCGGCCTGACCACATACGCGGAGGAAGCCCGCTTCGGGCTCCAGGACACGTTCGCGGCCGTCCTGCCGCTGTCGTACGTGCACGCCGTGCACAGCAGCGGGGGACGCGCGGTACTGGTCACCCCCGACGATCCGGACCCGGACGTGCTGGGCGGCCTCGACGGGATCATGTTCACCGGTGGCTCGGACGTCGACCCGGCGCTGTACGGCGAGAGCCCGCACCCGACCACCCACGTCAAGCCCGAGCGCGATACGGCCGAGATGATGTTGATGCGCGCCGCGATCGCCGAGGGCCTGCCGATGCTGGGCATCTGCCGGGGCATACAGCTGATGGCGGTGGCCTACGGCGGCCGGCTGCACCAGCACCTCCCCGATGTGCTGGGGCACCACGGTCACCGGCCGCTGCACGGCCCGAAGTTCGGGGAGCACGCCGTGCGGCTGCGGCCGGGCTCCCGGGCGGCGGGGATCCTCGGCGACACGGTGATGGTCAACTCCTTCCACCACCAGGGCGTCGCCGACCCGGGCCGGCTCGCGGCGACCGGCTGGAGTCCGGAGGACGACCTGATCGAGGTGGTCGAGGACCCGGCCCTGCCGTTCGCGATCGGCGTGCAGTGGCACCCTGAGGACACCAACGACTTCCGGCTGTTCGCCGCGCTGGTCGAGGCCGCCGCGTACCGCCGCGTGTCCGTATCGTAGGAAAGTCCTCTCAATATCCGGGCCGACGGGGGCATGATCAGGATATGAAGCTGCACGAAGAGATCGATGAACGGTTGCGCGAGTTCATACTCTCCCAGCCGATGTTCTTCGTCGCCACCGCACCGTCCGATGTGGACGGTCACGTCAACGTGTCGCCAAAGGGCCTCGCGGGCAGTCTCGCGGTACTGGGGCCGCACCGGGTGGCCTACGCCGACTACGGCGGCAGTGGCGCGGAGACCATCGCGCACCTGCGGGACAACGGGCGGATCGTGCTGATGTTCTGCGCCTTCACCGGTCCGCCCAACATCGTGCGGCTGCACGGGCACGGCCGGGTACACCTGCCGCCAGACCCCGGATTCGGCCCGCTGATGGCCGCGATCGGCGAGCAGGCCGGCGCCGAACCCCTGCCCGGCCTGCGCACCGTCATCGAGGTCGAGGTGAACCGGGTCACCGACTCCTGTGGCTACGCGGTGCCGTTCATGACCTACGAGCAGGATCGCGACCTGCTGCCGCAGTTCTGGTCGCGCAAGAGTCCGGACCAGACCGTCGAGTACTGGACGAAGAGGAACGCGACGAGCATCGACGGCCTGCCCGCCGTCGATCCCGGGTCGATCCCGCCTCCGGCTGGATAGGCTGGGGGGCATGAACGTCCGCGCTGCCCTCACCCCCGGCACGATCAGCCCCTGGCGACCGGTACCGGCCTCGATTCCCCGTCCGGAGTACGTCGGCAAGAAGCAGCCGAAGCCGTACCGCGGCTCGCACGTGCAGCGGCCGGAGACGATCGAGAAGATGCGGGTGGCCAGCCGGCTCGCCGCACAGGCGACCGCGCTCGCCGGTGAGCACTGCAAGCCGGGCGTGACGACCGACGAGATCGACCGGGTGGTCCACGAGTTCCTGTGCGACCACGGCGCGTACCCGTCGACCCTCGGGTACAAGGGGTTCCCGAAGTCCTGCTGCACCTCGCTGAACGAGGTCATCTGCCACGGAATCCCGGACAGCACGGTGATCGAGGACGGGGATATCATCAACGTCGATGTCACGGCGTTCATCGGCGGGGTACACGGCGACACCGACGCGACGTTCTGCGTTGGCGAGGTGTCCGAGGAGGCCCGGCTGCTCGTCGAGCGCACCCGGGAGGCGATGATGCGCGGTGTCAAGGCGGTCGCGCCGGGCCGCCCGATCAACGCGATCGGCAGGGTCATCGAGGCCTACGCGAAGCGCTTCGGGTACGGCGTGGTGCGCGACTTCACCGGCCACGGCATCGCCGAGACGTTCCACAGCGGGCTCTACGTGCCGCACTACGACAACCCGGCCCTGGCCACCGTCATGGAGGTCGGCATGACGTTCACGATCGAGCCCATGATCACCCTCGGTACCCACGACTACGAGCTGTGGGACGACGGCTGGACCGTGGTGACCCGTGACCGCCGGTGGACCGCGCAGTTCGAGCACACGCTGGTGGTGACGGAGGACGGCGCGGAGATCCTGACACTGCCATGAGTGGTGAGGAGCGGCGGGCGACCGCGCCGGCCGAGGACCCGGCCACCCCGGCCGCGTACCAGGAGCACCACCACGCCGACGTGTCCGGCGGCTGGCTGCGCCCGGCCGTGTTCGGCGCGATGGACGGCCTGGTCACCAACATCGCGCTGATCGCCGGCGTGGGCGGCGGCGGGGTGAGCGCCCACACGGTGATCCTCACCGGGATCGCCGGGCTCGTGGCCGGCGCGGTCTCCATGGGCCTTGGCGAGTACACCAGCGTGCGCACCCAGAACGACCAGGTGGCGCACGAGCTGGCCAAGGAGCGCCGGGAGCTGGAGCGCAACCCGAAGGAGGAGGCCGAGGAGCTGGCCGGGATGTGGATCGAGCGCGGCTTCCCGGCCGAGCTGGCCCACGAGATCGCCGTCGCGATCGGCCGCAACCCGGACGAGGCGCTGCGCTTCCACGCCCAGGAGGAGCTGGGCGTCAACCCAACCGAGCGGCCCAGCCCGTGGACCGCCGCGATCTCCTCGTTCCTGTGCTTCGCCACCGGCGCCCTCGTGCCGCTGCTGCCGTACCTGCTGGGCTTCCACTCGCTGTGGCTCGCGCTGGCGGTCGGCGCCATCGGGCTCTTCGTGGCCGGCGCGCTCACCGCCCGCTTCACCAGCCGATCGTGGTACGGCAGCGGAGCGCGCCAGCTCGTACTGGGCATGGCGGCGGCGCTGGCCACCTTCCTGATCGGCAAGGCCATCGGCATCAGCGGACTGGGTTGACGCGGACTAGCTGAACAGGTCGGGCACCTCGCCGTCGACCGGTCGGCCGCGCTTGGCCAGCTCCTCGGCCTGGGCGGTCAGCCGCTCCCGCAGCTCCGACAGGCCCAGCCCCGCGATCCCGGTACGGCGTACCGCGTCCGCCGCGTCCCGGAAGTACGTGCGGCTCAGCAGCCCCTCGACCACGGCCGCGCCGACCCGCGCGTCGGACAGCGCCACCAGCCCCGCGTCCGCCTCGTGCCAGGCGGCGAGGTGCCGGGCCCGGCCGATCCCGGCGTACGCCCGGTACCACGCCTCCCGCGCCAACACCGCGAACTCACCGCCGCCGGCCTCGGCCAGCCGCTCCAGGTGCGCCTCGCGCAGCCGCACGTACCAGTCGTCCGGGTCGAAGGTCGGCCGCACCGTCAGGTACTGGTCGGCCGCCAGCGGCCAGGAGGTCGACAGGGTACGGGCGTGGATCAGGTACTCGTCGGCGCAGATCACCCCGAGGTCGACGATGCTCCCCTTGACCCGACGGGTGGCCGGGCGCGGGCCGGTACCCGGCAGGTCGGTGACGACGACCAGGTTGAGGTCGCTGTCCTCGGTGTCGTCGCCGTGCGCCAGCGCGCCGTGCACCCCGACCGCCACGATGTCGGCCGAGAACCTCCGCCGGACCGCGTCGGTGACCTCCTCGGCCAGCAACCAGCGCGGGTTGGCCAGATAGGGGTTCGTCGACACGCACGCCATTGTGAGCCGGCCGCCGCCGGGCGCGCCGGATTCCCGGCTCAGCCGTCGCGTGTCGCCGATTCGACGGGTACCAGCCGGAACAGCCGGATCTTGCGGTCGGTACCGGCGGCATAGCTCAGGTACGCCGGCCACCTGTCCACCAGCAGCTGCCACAGCCGGTCCCGTTCCGCGCCCGTCGCCAGTACTGCGCGTACCGGGATGCGACGTCCCCGCACCTCGACGGTCGCGGCCGGGTCGGCGAGCAGGTTCGCCGACCAGCCGGGGTGGGCCGGGCCGCCCCAGTTCGAGCCGACCACCGCGTACCCGTCACCATCCGGCGCGTACAGCAGCGGCTGCCGGCGGGGTTGCCCACTGCGCCGTCCGGTGGTCGTGATCATCAGCGACGGCAGCCCCAGGACACCGACGGCGCTGATCCGCCCGTGGCTCAGCCTGCCGACGAGCCGGTCCACGGGCACCGCGGCCCGACCGAGTTTGATGAACCACCGTTGGCTGCCCAGCCGCCGGACGATCGAGGTGAGCATCCGGTCAGTCTCGCAGGGAGATCACGGCAGCGGTACCGTCCCGGGCGACTGGCCGGCGGCGCGGCGGAACCTGGCCGCCCGCAGCGCGCAGTCGGTCAGCGCGTCCAGGGCCCGCTTCCGGTCGTCGCCGCCGGCGTCGGCCATGGTGGCCCGCCACACGTCGCCGGTGCGCTCCTCGATCCCGACG
>Ga0207661_10001787_pt1 | contig 14700 bp, 8 predicted proteins | sample KBSC713LmetaG_FD_184337 | JGI IMG/M metagenome (GOLD analysis project Ga0207661, IMG submission 184337) | Corn rhizosphere microbial communities from Kellogg Biological Station, Michigan, USA - KBS C7.1-3L metaG (SPAdes) (version 2) | ecosystem: Host-associated > Plants > Roots > Rhizosphere ...
ACGTGGCGCAGGGTGTCCAGCCGGGCCAGGGCACTGCCCGCGGGTCCGGCGTACCAGCCGGCCCCCGCAGCGGAGCGGGGCGAGGGTCCGGACGCCCGCTCGGCGGCGAACGCGGCCAGGCCCGCGATGCGGCACTCGGCCGCGCCGGTCACCGCGTAACTGCGCAGCAGCGCCCAGCCCACGCCGGCCGGGCCATTGCCCAGCCCGCCCCAGAACGGATCGGCCGGACCGGCCGGGTCGCTCGGCTGCCGCTGCGTCAGCGGGTCGGCCAGCAACCGCCGTACCGCCGCCGATGCCGCCCGGGCGGCGGCGGGTGACCCGGTCGCCTCGACGATCGCCGTGCTGGCGGCCAGGCAGCCGGCCGCGCCGGCGGCCACGCCCAAGCCGCCGGTCATGCCCACGCCGGCGGCGAAACCCGTGCCGGCACCCGAGTCTGCGGTGTCCAGCCCCTGGGCAGCCAGGTCGAGCAGCGTGTCCGCGGGCGCGGCCAGCTCGGGGTCGCCCAGCAGACGGGCCACGGCGGTCAGGGCGAACGCGAGCCCGGCCGGGCCGTCCAGGCCGCCGACCGCGCCGGCGGTCTGCGGGTACCGGGTCAGCGACTCCGCGACGGAGGGCGCGCAGGCGACGGCGTGGCGGCACAGCACCGCGTACCGCTCCTCGCCGGTCAGCGCGGCCAGCTGCGCCAGGAACAGCGCGATGCCGGCCGATCCGTTCAGCAGGCCGAACCCCAGCGGTTGCAGCATCCAGTGCCGGTCGTCGACCAGGCTCAGGCCGAGCCAGTTGACCCGGTCGGTACCGGGGTACGCCAGCTCGGCGAGGCGGTCGCCGATCTTGTACGCGGCCGCGGCCAGCCGTTGCGGGTCGACCGGCTCCGCGGGATCCGCGGCGGTGTCGGCCGTGCGCCTACTGGCGATGGTGGAACGGATGATCCGCTCCTGGCGGGACAGGTCGGCCGGTCCCATGCCGGCGAGCTTGCCGAGCACGGCGGCGATGCTGGACTCGGGCAGCACCGCCGGGAACACCACGCCGTTGCCGTTGCACAGATCGCGGCGGTCGGGGCGGGCCGTGAACAGTGGCACGTCGCCGGCCCACAGCTCGGCGATCTCCCCCTCGGTCAGCCGCTGCCGGGTCGGGTCCTCGACGGAGGCCGCCCACAGGTGGTCCAGGATCCGGTCGCGGTCCAGGGCGTCGCGCAGGAAGTCGGGGTGGGTCGACTCGTCAAGCAGCTTCGCGTAGGTCCGGGTCGGTCGGACCACCGCCCGTACCTCGTCGGCGGCGAACCGGGAAAGCAGCGTGGCCAGCTCGTCCCGGCGCCGGGCGATCGCCTGGTATCCGTCCCGGAAGCCCGAGACGAGGTCGTCGAGGTGCGCGGTCGGGTCGGCGTCGGTCGCGCCCAGCCGGGGGCGGTTCTGCGCTCCGGTGAACACCTCGTACTCCCGGGTCAGCCGCATCTCGTCGGTACCCGGGTCGGACCAGGCCACCGACGCGATCGGCATGGGTACGTTCTTGTCGGCGCCCAGGCCGGACATGTCCACCGCGCCGTTCTCGCCGATCAGCAGCAGGGGCAGCAGGGCCGAGCGGGCCACCGAGGACTCCACCGCGCGTCGGGCCGGGTCGTCGAGCGCCCAGGCGGGGCCGGCGCCGGGCACCGACGGGTGCAGCAGGGCCTCCAGGTCGATGAGGACCGGCTGGTCGCCGCAGGCGATGAGGTTCTCGTAGTGGAAGTCCGCGCCGTCCAGCGCGTACAGCAGGGCCAGCAGGGCGCCCTGCCGGCGGTAGTAGCGCCGCACTCCCGCGAGATCGGCGCACGGGCCGTGCTCGGCGTACTCCAGCCAGCCGTACCCGGCGCGCTCAACCAGCGCCAGCCGGCGCAGTTCGAGCTCGGGCACCTGCCGGTTCAACCAGCCCATCACGTCGTTGAAGTGCCCGTGAACCGAGAGCGGGCGCGGCTTGTAGACCACCCGCGCGCCGTTGGCGAACCGGAGGATCGCCACGGCACGCCCGCCGTGATGGGTGTCGCCGCCGGTCTGCACCTCGACCAACGGGCCCGGATCGGCGCCCGCGAGCAGCCGTTGGACAACGACCGCACGATCGGCGGCCAGCCTCAACAGCAGCTCCGCCTGCGCGTCCGCGGCCAGCGTCGCCAGCTGTACGAGCAGCCGGGTGAGCACCGGGTACTCGGCGCACAGCGCGGTCAGCTGCTCCGGTCGGGACATCCGCCGTACGAAGCTGTCGAAGCGCTCCGCGCCGTCGGACCCGGTCAGCCGGCCACTGACCCGCCACACGTTCAGCTCCAGCACCAGTGTCCGGGCGCCGACGGATATCAGCGACCGGGCCAGCGTCGCGGCGAACCCCTCGAGCACCGCCGGTACATCCACGTCGCTGCTGGCGCCGCCGATGCGGGCAGCCAGCCGCTGCGTCGCGTACCGCCAGAACGGGGCGAGAATGGTGAGGAACCCGGCGCCCCACAGCCGCCCGGCCGACCAGCCACCCAGATCCGGCTCGGCCGGCAGGTCCGCGAGGATCTGCTCCGCGGTCGCCGCCCACGCCGGCTTGAGCGTCCGGCCGGCCAGTGCCGCCGGCGCCTCGACCAGCAGCGCGGCCAGCCCGAGCGGGGTCACGCCGATGGCGTCGAGCCGGCGCTGGAACAGGCCGGTCTGCTCCAGTTGGTGCTCGTCGCGCCAGCGCCCCAGCCGTCGGGCCGCACGCGCGTCGCGGTCCAGGTCGGCCGGCGCGGGTGCGCCGGACAGGCGCTCGCGAAGGTTCAAACCGCTGGCCCACCACGAGTTCGCGAGGATCGGCCGGGCGGCGTCCGGGGGCTTCCGGTCCGGCGGCGACGCGTCGGGCAGCGCCGTCGGGGCGGGCGCCTTCAACGGCGCGGGTGCGGTCATGGCTGGCCTCCTGCATGTTCGGTCGCCTTCGACCTAGCAAGGACCCACCTGCGCGGGTGTGGATACATCGAGCGGGCACGAATCTGCCGACGAGGAGGTGACTGCCGTGGCCGACCTGTTCCAGGCTGCGGACAACGGTTACGGGCGGGCCCAGGCGTGACGCGGCCTCGGCCCGGCGTACGCGCGCTCAGCGGTAGGCGCGCTCCTGCAGGCGGTACAGCTCGGCGTAGCCGCCACCGGCGGCCATCAGTTGCGCGTGGCTGCCGTGCTCCACGACCCGGCCACCGTCGAGGACCACGATGAGATCGGCCATGCGTACCGTGGTGAAGCGGTGCGACACCAGCACGGTCACCGCGCCGCGTCCGGTCGCGCCGCGAACCTGGTCGACAAAGTGCTGGAACAGCTCCTGTTCGGCGATCGGGTCGAGTGCGGCGGTCGGCTCGTCCAGTACCACGCACAGCGGCGCCCGGTCGCCGGTGACCTCCCGCATCAGCGAACGCGCCAGGACCAGCCGCTGCCACTGGCCCAGCGACGGCTCAACCCCGCCGAACGCCGCACCGAGCTGGCCTTCCAACCCGTCCAGCAGGGGAGCGCCGGCCCGGTCGATCGCGGCGCCCACCACCGCGCGGTCGCGCACGTACCGGACGTCGCCGATGCCGACCGTCTCCCGCAGCCGCAGGCGTAACCGCGCGAAGTCCTGGTACACGCCGGTGAGCCGCTGACGCCAGCCGTTGCCGTGCAGGCGGGACAGGTCGACGCCGTCCACCGCGATCTGACCCGAAGTCGGCTCGTAGAGCCCGGTGAGCAGTTTGACCAGAGTGGACTTGCCGGCGCCGTTGGGGCCGACGATCGCGACGGTACGGCCGGCGGGCAGGTGCAGCGTGACGTCGTGCAGGGCGTTGCGCTCCGCGCCGGGGTAGCGGAAGCCGACGGCGTCGAACGTGATGCCGCCGGTGAGCCGGGCCGGTACCGGTTCGCCGCCCGGCCGTTGCGCGGCCTCCCAGTACCGGCGCAGCCACCAGTAGTGCGACACGACCTGACCGGCCTCGGCCGCGCCGAGGAGGCTCTCCAGTACCGCGCGCAGCTGGCTCTGCAGCTGGGTCGCCAGCGACACCACCAGTACCGCGGCGCCCACCGTGGTGCGACCCGACCGGATCAGGTCGGCCACCACGGCGAGCGCGGCGGCGAACGCCACCGCGTACAGGATCCAGGCGGCGCCCTGCCAGGCGGCGCCGCGCAGCCGGGCGACCACCTCGCGCCGGACGGCGGCCTCCCACAGCGCGGACGCTTCGCGACTGAGCGTGTCGCCCCGCCCGGAGAGCATGACCTCCTTGGCCAACTCCGGTTCCACGCACAGTTCGTGCAGCCGCAGTTCCCGGCGGCTCAGCTCGGTGGCGGCGTCCCGCGCCGCGCGCAGCAGCCGGTCCGCGCGGCGGGCGGCCAACAGCAGTGGCACGCCGAGCAGGGCGAGCAGGCACAGCAGCGGGCTCACCGAGGCGAGCAGGCCGACCGTCACCGCGAGCCCCGCGACGGCGACCAGCGAGTCCAGCGCCGACCAGGGCATCGCGGCCAGCGCCTCGGAACTGGAGAAGATGCGGCTCCAGCGGTCAATGTACGGCGCGTGCTCCAGATGGGTGACCGTCGGTACCGACGAGACCATCCGCTGGATCTCTTCGTTCTGTTGGCCGCGCACCCTGCCTATCAGGTAGATGGACAGGTTGTTGCGCACCCGTCCCGCCGTGGCCGACACGGCGTAGGCGACCGCGCCGAGCACGATCGCCGCCACCACGCCACCCACCGCGTGCGCCGCGCTGGCGTCCACCAGGCGGCGCTGGCTCAGCCCGATCGCGGCGATGACACCGGTCTGCCCGACGGTCAGCACGAGCAGGGTTGTCGCGGGCCGCGGCCCGGTGCGCCAGGTGAGCCGGGTGATGTGGCCGAGCAGCCGCAGCCAGTCCATCACGGTCCCTCCGACAGGCCGGTGAAGGCGGTCGCCTGGGCGGTGAAGAACCGGGTGTACTCGCCGCCGAGGGCGATCAGCTCGTCGTGGGTACCGTCCTCCGCGACCCGCCCGTCGCGCAGCAGCACGATCCGTTGCGCGGGACGCACGGTGGACAGCCGGTGCGAGATGAGCACCGTGGTCGCGTCGTGGACCTGGGACACGACCCGCTCGTGGAACTCCGCCTCGGCCCGCACGTCCAGGCTCGCGGTCGGCTCGTCGAGGACCAGCAGCCGGCGGCCCGCCGCGACCGCGTACAGCACGCGGGCCAGCGCCACCCGCTGCCACTGCCCGCCGGACAGGTCGGTGCCGCCGGTGCCCTCGCGCCACAGCAGGGTGTCCAGGTCCTCGGGCAGGCCGGCGTCCCCGGCCAGGCGCAGCGCCTCGCGTACCGCCGCGTCGCCGCCGGGCTGGTCGGGTACCGCCGAGGTGACGTTGTCGCGCAGGCTCGCCGGGTACCGGACGAAGTCCTGGAACAGCACTGCCAGCGCCGGGCGGCGCAGGTGCGGTTCGACACCGTCCACGGTGATCCGCCCGGAGGTGGGCCGGTACAGGCCGGCGAGCAGCTTCACGAGCGTCGTCTTGCCGACCCCGTTCGCACCCACCAAGGCGACCGTCTGTCCAGAGTGGAGGGTCAGGGTCAGCCCGTCGAGTACGGGCCGGGTGGCACCCGGGTAGGCGAACACGACGCTGTCGAACCGTACGACCGGCGGGCGGCCGGCCACCGTGCCGCCAACCGTCCCGGCCGGCCGCCCGTACTCGGCGATCAGCTCGTCGGCGGCTGCGATTCCGCGCAGCCCGTACTCGATGTCGAACGCCTCCATGCCCATGGCGCTGATCGCCACTACCGCGAACCCGGCGAATACCGCGGTGATCAGCCGGGCCGGGTCGATCCGGCCGGACAGCACCGCCACGGCCGGCACGGTCAGCACGGCCACGCCCGCGACCAGCGACAGGGTGACGGTCCACCACTGCCGTCCGATCACCCCGAGCAGTTCCCGCCACACCGGTCCGTAGGTGCGCGCGACGGCGGCGCGGAACCGGCCGGCGAACCAGTCGCTGAGCCCGAACAGCCGCACGTCCTTGGCCGCGCCGTAGACCGCCTGCGACGAGACGTAGTACTCGTACCGCTGGCCCGCGGTGTCCGCGTCCAGCTTGTCGATGATGCCCAGCCACTGCCGGCGCAGCAGCGCCCGGATGGTCAGCGCGAGCGCGAGCAGCCCGGCGGCGAGCGGGATCGAGAAGGTGGCCAGCAGCGCGGTGGAGAGGAAGGCGCTGAGCATCCGGAACGTCAGCTCCAGCTGCCCGGCCGCGGCGTTGCCCGCCGAGCGTTCCCGGGTGATGCCCATGCCGGGGTCCACCGCCCGCGCGGCCCGGTCCTGGAACGCGGGGCTCTCCAACACGTCGAGGCCGGGAAGTCCGGCGGCCAGGCTGCGTATCCGCGCCCGAAGGTCGCCGTCGACGCCCTTGGCGATCAGGGTGCGCACCGGACCGATCAGCAGCCACACCAGTTGGTCGGTGAGGAACAGCCCGGCGACCAGGGCCGCGGCGAGGATCGCCTGCCCGCCGGTACGGGCGGCGAACAGCGTGGCGACCAGCCGGCCCACGGACAGCGCCTGTGCCGCCGGGATGACCGACCGGACCGCCTGGAGCACCACGAGCAGGACGGTCAGCCCGGTCCCGCCGCGCGGCAGCAGGCGCAGCAACCGGATCCGCGCGGCGACCAATTAGCTCCCCCGGGTAGTCAACCGCGTCAATCTTGACGATCCGGCCGCGGCGGGGCAAGCGCAATAACCGGCCGCGGCTGTCCCGCGACCACCTGGTGAGCCCCGACGCACTGGTAGGCTGACGAGCGGCGCGCAGGTCGCCACCCGGTCCGCGGAGAGGGCAGAAGCCCACCTGCGCAAGGCATCGCAGCACAGCGATCGACCTCCTTTCGCCCGATGACGCGGACCTCGGGCCGACGAGAGGAGGTTGCCGTGTCCGGCAGCCCAGTTTCCGACGCCAGCCGGCCCGCGCCGCTCAGGCTTCCCGACCGGCCCAGCCTCGACCACCTCCGCGCGCAGGCCGACGATCTGCAACGCGCGTACGCCGTCGGCGACTCGGCGGCGGTCGCCGAGGTCGCCGCCCACTCAGGCCGGTCGCCGTCCGGCCCCGGACCTTTGGCTCGGCGCGGCTCCGCAGGCGTCGCCGGCCCCCGGCTGCCCCGCGCCGTCGCACTCCTGGTGACCGCACGCCGGTACGGCTTCGCGAGCTGGACCCGCCTGGTGCGGCATGTCGAGCTGATCAGCCGGTACACCCGCCTGCCCGACCAGGTCGGGCCGGTCGCCGATCCGGCCCAGGAGTTCCTCCGGCTGGCGTGCCTCACCTACGGGACCGACGATCCGCAGCGGCGGCGCGAAGCCCGGCGCATCCTCGCCGAGCACCCGGATATCCCGGCCAGCGGCATCCATGCCGCGGCGGCGGTCGCCGACGCCGAGCGGGTACGGCGACTGGTCGCCGCGGATCCCGCGCTGGCCCGGCAGGACGGTGGCCCGCACCGCTGGGAACCCTTGTGCTACCTCACCTACGCCCGGCACGACCCGGACGTGACGCGCGCCGCCGTGCTGGAGACCGCGCGGCTGCTGTTGGCCGCCGGCGCCGATCCGAACGCCGGTTACCTGTGGCACGGCCTGACCACCCCGTTCACCGTGTTGACCGGTGTCTTCGGCGAGGGCGAGCAAGGCCCCGCCAACCAGCCGAGGCACCCGCATTCGCTCGCACTGGCCCGGTTGCTGCTCTCCGCCGGCGCGGAAGCCAACGACGAGCAGACGTTGTACAACCGGATGTTCGGGCCGGACAACGACCACCTCGAGGTGCTCTTCGAGCACGGGCTCGGCACCGGCGACGGCGGTCCCTGGCGCGCCCGGCTCGGCGCCCCCTTACGCACCCCTGCCCAACTGGTCGGCTGGCAGCTGCATTGGGCGGTGGTACACGGCATGACGCAGCGCGTCCGGCTGCTCGCCGCGCACGGCGCCGATCTGACCGCGCGGTTCCCGACCGAGGTGGTCGTTCCCGCGTCGGCCGCCTCAGCGCTGCACGGATACACCCCGGCCGAGCTCGCCGCGCTCAGCGGCCACGCCGAACTCGCCGCGGAGCTCGCCGGTGGTACCCCGACGCTGCCTCCCGTGGACGACTTCGTCGCAGCGGCGCTCGCTGGTGACAGGGCGAGGGTGGAGCGGCTGCGCTCGGCGGATCCCGAGATCGTCGAGAGGGTCCGCGCGCGGCGCCCCGGCCTCATGGTGTGGGCCGCCGCGAACCGCCGTACCGCCGCGGTGGCGCTGCTCGTCGGGCTCGGCTTCGACATCAACGCGCTGGCCCGCTCGGACGTACCGGTCGAGCAACAGTGGCAGACGGCGCTGCACACCGCCATCGAGCGCCGCGACGCGGAGCTGGTGCGACTGCTGCTGGAGCACGGCGCCGACCCCGACCTGCCGGACGCGCGGTTCGGTGCCACCGCGCTGGGCTGGGCCCACCACTTCGGCTACGCCGAAATGGTCGAGCTCCTTGAACCGATCACATCGCACAGCGATCCGGTCTGACTGAGGTCCCATCTTGTGCCACCGGCAACCGCGCTTCACGCAGGTGCTCGGTGCCGATGCCCGCCCCGCTGTCCTGCGACCGTCGAGGCCAGGTTGTCCACGTGCAGGCCTTTAGCGCCGCCGTCCCAACGGCGTGCCGGCCGGCACGGACGTCGACCCGCGCACCACCAGCTCCACGGGCAGCCTCGACAGCCTCGCCGCCGGTCGGCCGTCGAGCTGGTCGAGCAGCAGGCGGGCCGCCCGGGCGCCGAGGTCGTGATGCGGCACCCGCACGGTGGTCAGCGCCGGTTGCACCTCATCCACGAAGGGCATGTCGTTGAACCCGACCACCGAGACCGCACCGGGACAGGCGATGCCACGTTCCCGCAGGGCGCGCAGCGCACCGAGTGCGATGAGGTCGTTGCCGCACAGCACGGCCGTGGGCGGCGCCTCGCCGTCCAGCAGGTCGGCCATCGCGCGTCGCCCGGCCACCTCGTTGTACCCGGGGCACGACAGCACCCGGCAGTCCACACCGGACAGTCCTCGTGTCTTGACGCAGCGGCGGAACGCGGACGCCCGGATCGCGCCGGTCGAAACGCTCGCCGGCCCGGCGAGGTGGGCGATCCGGCGGTGGCCCAACCCGACCAGATGCGCCATTGCGTCGGCGACGCCGCCCGCGTCGTCGGCGACCACCGAGGGGAACAGGCGCCGGTCGGTACTCCGGTTGACGAGGACCACCCGTGCGCCGTCGGCGAGCGCCCGCTCCAGTAGCGCGTGTTCGCGGCGGGCGGTGGCGAGCACGAAGCCGTCGACCTGCCGGCCGCGCAGCGCCTCGAACCGGTCGCGTTCGCGCTCTTCGTCGTTGTCGGTGTTGGCGATCAGCGCGGTGTAGCCGGCTTCGGCGAGCACGTCCTCGATTCCCCGCACGATGGGTGGGAACAGCGGGTTGGTCAGGTCCGGTATCAACACGCCGACGGTGTGCGAGCGGTGGGTGCGCAGGCTGCGGGCCGCGGCGTTCGGCACGTACCCCAGTCGGCGGGCCGCGGCCTGCACGCGCTGCGCCGTCGCGCCGTTGACCTGGCCGGCGGTGTCGGGGTTGAGTGCGCGGGACGCGGTGCCCTTGTGGACACCGGCGAGCCGCGCGACGTCGGACATGGTCGGCCTCGACTGCACGAGCCGATGGTAGCCGACCGCAATCGATCGCACTTGTCACCCAAGCCACGTTGACACGGCCTTCAGCCAAGCGAATAGTTGAGCCGCAATCGATTGCGGTTGAAGCGTTGAGAGAGGGGTGGACGCTGATGCGGGTGGGCTGGATCGGCATCGGGCGCATGGGATCCGAACTGGCCGGCCGGCTCGCCGCCGGTGGGTGCGACCTCGCGGTGTACAACCGCACCCGGGCCAAGGCCGAGCCGCTGGCGACGCTGGGCGCGACGGTGGTGGACTCGATCGGCGACCTCGCCTACCGCGACGTCGTCTTCAGTTGCGTCTCGGCCTCCGCGGACCTCGAGGAGGTCGTCCTCGGCCCGGCGGGCCTGCTCGCCGCTGCCGGCGGCCCGCCCGGGCTGCTCATCGACATGTCGACCGTGTCGGCGGAGACCTCCGCCACGGTACGGGTAGCCGCCGCCGCGCGCGGTGTCGACTTCCTCGCCGTCGCGCTCAGTGGCAACCCGAAGGTCGTGCGCGCCGGACAGCTCACCCTGGCCGCCTCGGGATCCCGCGACGCGTTCGACCGCGCGGAGAGCCTGCTGCGCCTGCTCGGTCGCGGTGTCACGTACGTGGGCGAGGGCGAACTGGCCCGGCTGGTGAAGATCTGCCACAACGTGTTCCTCGGCGTGGTCATCCAGTCGCTGGTCGAGATCGTCGCGTTGGCGGAGAAGGGTGGCAGCAGCCGTGCGGCGTTCCTTGCCTTCATGAACGACTCCGTGCTGGGTTCGGCGTTCACGCGGTACAAGACGCCGGCCCTCGTGGAGCTCGATTTCACGCCGACGTTCACGATGCCGTTGCTGCACAAGGACCTGAGCCTCGGTCTGGCAGCGGGGGAGGCGGCCGGGGTACCGATGCCGCTGGCCGCGCGTACCGCGCAACTGGTCGCCGAGGCGCTGGAGCGGGGGTACCGGCACGACGACTTCGCCGCGCTGCTGCTGGAACAGGCCAGGCGCGCCGGCATGACGTTGACGGCCGAGCAGGCCGGGATCGACGACGGCCTCGGGGTAGGGGCAGGGGAGTGAACATGACGGAGGAACCCAGCGAGCTGTTCCTCGGCGGCGATTGGCGCCCGTCGACCGACGGCCGCCGGATCACGGTGTTCGATCCGGCCACCGGGAAGCCGCTCGGGTCGGTCGCCGACGGTACCGTCGAGGACGGTCTGGCGGCCGTGGACGCCGCGGCTGCCGCACAGCCCGGCTGGGCGGCGACTGCGCCGCGGGAGCGGGGCGAGGTCCTGCGCCGCGCGTTCGAGTTGATGACCGCGCGGCGCGAAGACCTCGCACGGCTGATCGTGCGGGAGAACGGCAAGGCGCTGGCCGACGCGCGCGGCGAGGTCAGCTACGCGGCGGAGTTCTTCCGGTGGTACGCCGAGGAGGCGGTGCGGCTGACCGGCTCGGTGCAGACCGCGCCGTCCGGCGCCAATCGGATTCTGGTGCTGCACCAGCCGATCGGGGTGGCGGTGCTGGTGACCCCGTGGAACTTCCCGGCGGCGATGGCCACCCGGAAGATCGGTCCGGCGCTGGCCGCCGGCTGCGCGGTGATCCTCAAACCGGCCAGTGAGACACCGTTGACCGCGCTGGCGATCGGGGCGCTGCTCGCCGAGGCGGGGGTACCGGCGGGGGTGGTCAATGTGCTGCCTTCGACCCGATCCGGCGCGGTCGTCGGTGCGATGCTCGGTGATCCGCGGGTCCGGAAGCTGTCGTTCACCGGATCGACGGAGGTCGGGCGGACCCTGCTGGCGGCCGCCGCCGGTACCGTCGTGAACTGCTCCATGGAGCTGGGCGGCAACGCGCCGTTCCTGGTGTTCGCCAGCGCCGATCTGGACGCCGCGATCGCCGGCGCCATGGTCGCCAAGATGCGCAACGGCGGCGAGGCGTGTACCGCGGCCAACCGGTTCTACGTCGAGGAGCCGGTTGCCGAGGAGTTCACCGCCCGGCTGACCGCCGCGATGGGCCGCCTGCGCATGGGCAACGGGCTGGACGACGGCGTCGAAATCGGTCCGCTGGTCAACGCGGCGACCCGCGACAAGGTGGCGTCCCTTGTGGACGGTACCGTGGCGCTCGGCGCGACGGTGCGCACCGGTGGCCGGCCGGTCGAGGGCGCCGGCTTCTTCTACCCGCCGACGGTCCTCGCCGACGTGCCGCCGGGAGCGCCGGTGCTGCGCGAGGAGATCTTCGGCCCGGTCGCACCCGTGGTGAGCTTCCGCGACGAGCGGGAGGCGGTGGCGCTGGCCAACGACACCGAGTTCGGCCTGGTGTCCTATGTGTACACCGGGGATCTGGCGCAGGGGCTGCGGGTCAGCGAGGCGCTGGACTGCGGCATGGTCGGCCTCAACCGGGGCATCATCTCCGACCCGGCCGCGCCGTTCGGCGGTACCAAGCAGAGCGGCATCGGCAGGGAGGGCGGCCACGAGGGTCTGCTGGAGTTCACCGAGTCGAAGTACGTCGCACTGTCCTGGTAGGACGGTGACCGGGTGGCCCGGCCGCCGCGCACGCGGTCCGGGCCACCCGGAGTCTCAGGCCGCCGCCTCGGCCGCCAGCATCACCAGCGACTGGTAGGTCGGGTAGCTGAGCAGTCCACTGTCGTAGACCACGGTGAAGCGGCTGACCTTGCCGTCGCCGTCCAGCTCGACGGCGGCGTTGCCGCGTCGCATGGGTGCGGCGGACGGGGACGCGTGCCACTCGTACCCGCCGCCGAGCGCGCCGCCGACCACGTGGGCCAGCGAGGCCCCCGCACCGTAGGGCACGTGCGGCAGCGCCCGCGTCAGGTACCGCTGGATCTGCAGCTGGCCCTGCACCCTGGTATGCGCCGCCATGTCCTCGAGCACCGCGTCGAAGCTGAACAGCGCGGTGGCGGTGGCCGCGTCCGCGGCGGAGAAGGCGGCCTGCAGCGCGCCGGCCGCGGCGGTCATCGCGGCCGAGGTGTTCACGACGCCGTCGTGGAAGTCGGTCGGGTAGGTCGGCCCGATCGAGGTCGACCGCAGCGAGCTGCGGCCGTCCCAGTAGTCGATCCAGCGTACGATCTTGCCGTGCCGGTCGAACGTGACCGAGCCCAGGATCCGCAGCTCGCGGCCGAACAGTTCCGGGGTGTCCTCGAAGGACACCAGCACGCTGTGGTCGTCGCCGATGACGCGGATCGGGTAGGACAGCGCGGCCGCGGGAGCCGGCGGCAGGAACGCGTGGAACACGCTGTTGAGCGAGTCCCAGTTGGGCCACACGTTGCCCGAGGACGCGTCGATGTAGAACGCGTTGTCCTTGGAGAAGAAGGTCATGAGCTTGTCCGGGTCGTGCTCGCTCTTGGCCGTGAAGAAGCCGCGCATGATCTTCGCGGCCCTCTCGGTGGCGTGCGAGGTATCGGCCACGTCCGGGTAGGGCAGCTTCGGGTCGGCCGCGGCCGGGGCCGCGGTGAACGCCGTACCCGCGACGGCGGCACCCGCGACGGCCGCACCCCGCAGCACGGTCCGCCGGTCGAGTGCCGGCCACCGCGCGGTATTGTCTACTGTGGAGCGTCTGGACATTTGAGCAACACCCCTTCCCAGGCGTCTGTCAGCGCCATCCGCCGTCCACGGCGAGGTCGACGCCGTTGACGGAGTTGTTCTCCATGAGAAAGACCGCGGCCTCTACGACGTCGGCCATGGTCGCCAGCCGGCCGGTCAGCGTACCGGCGAGGACGGCGTCCAGCGGCTTGCCGATCCAGTACGGGCTGTCGCCCACGATGCCCGGGTGGATCGAGTTGACTCTGGTCGGCGCGAGTTCACAGGACATCGTGCGTACCATGCCGATGACGCCGGCGTTGATCGAGGAGACGGTGGTGGATCCCGGGTACGGGCGGATCCGGGCCATGCCGCCGAACAACAGCACCGAGCCGTCCCCGGTGAGCCGGTCGGCCAGGGCGTGCACGGTCTCCGTGTAGCCCACCAGCTTGAGGGTCGTCAGGTGGATGGCGTTGGCGATGTCGTAGCCGGCGACGGTGTTGGAGTCCCGCTCGATCGCGGCGAGCACCAGGTGCCGCACGGGTCCGAGGCCGGCGACGGCGTCGGCGATTCCGTGCGGGTCGGTGAGGTCCAGCGCGACGCCGCTCACGTCCGGGCCGATCTCCGCGGCGACGCGCTCGGCCCGCGCCTTGTCCCGGCCGGTCAGCACGACCGGCTGGCCCGCCGCCGCGTAATGCTCGGCCAGTTCGCGGCCGAGCCCGGCCGTGCCGCCGACGATGACAACGCTACCCGTCATGGTGGTCCCCTTCGTCCCCTCGCAGCAGGAAGTCGCGTGACGCCTCGACCAGGCGCCGCGCGCGGTTGGTATCGGCGACCAGCCGGCCGTCGCGTTTGCGTACCTCGCCGGCGATCACCACTGTGTCCACATTGGACACATCGGCGCCGAGTACCACGGCGGCGACCGGGTCGACGAGGGGGGCGAGGTTGATCGCGGTCGTATCGACGACCACGATGTCGGCCTGCTTGCCCGGGCTCAGCGTGCCGACCACGTCCGCGAGGCCGGCGACGGCCGCGCCGTTGACGGTCGCCATGGTGAGCAGGTCCCGCGCGGTGAAGGCGGCGGCGGGTACCGCCGTGTCCTCCTCCCAACCGGCGGCGTGCATCCGCGCCCGTTCCAGCGCGAACAGGGCCCGCAGCTGGGTGAACATGTCCCCGGGGACGGTGGTCACCACGTCCACGGACAGCGCGGGCGCCAGGCCGTATGCCATCGCTTCGCGCGCCGGTGGCCAGCCGTGGCCCATCTGCGCCTCGACCTGTGGTGCCAGTGAGATCTGGCCGCCGGTGTCGGCGACCAGTCGCCACTCGGCGGGGGTGAGGTGGCAGGCGTGCACGTAGGTGGTGTCCGGGCCGAGCAGGTCCAACTGGTGCAGTCGGGTGACCAGAGCGAACTTCCCCGCGCGCCGGCCCATCGCGGTGTGCACGGTGATCGGCAGGCCGAGTTCCCGCGCCAGGCCCCATTCCGCCCGTACCACCTCGTCCCGGCAGAAGCCGGGGCCACGGGTGGCCAGGCCCATCGTCAACAGGCCGTCGTCGGAGGGGAAGTAGGTG
>Ga0207661_10001790_pt1 | contig 14682 bp, 13 predicted proteins | sample KBSC713LmetaG_FD_184337 | JGI IMG/M metagenome (GOLD analysis project Ga0207661, IMG submission 184337) | Corn rhizosphere microbial communities from Kellogg Biological Station, Michigan, USA - KBS C7.1-3L metaG (SPAdes) (version 2) | ecosystem: Host-associated > Plants > Roots > Rhizosphere ...
CTCGCCATGATCCCCGTCAGCTGGACGACCTCGAGCGTGTGCTTGAGGACGTTCTGGCCGTAGCTCGTCCGGTAGCGCAGCCGCCCGAGGATCTTGACGATCTCCTCCGGGAACTCGCCGCAGTTGGCCTCGAAGACGGCTTGCTCGCCGGCCTGGCGGATGTGGTCGTCGAGCTCCGCCTTCGACTGGTAGTACATCTCCTCGATCCGCGCCGGGTGGATACGGCCGTCCTCGATCAGCTTGGTCAGCGTGATCTTCGCGATCTCGCGGCGGATGCCGTCGAACGACGAGAGGACGACGGCGCCCGGCGTGTCGTCGATGATGATGTCGACACCGGTCAGGTGCTCGAGCGCCCTGATGTTGCGGCCCTCACGCCCGATGATCCGGCCTTTCATGTCGTCGGACGGCAGCTCGACGAGCGACACGGTGGTCTCGGCTGCGTGACTTGCGGCGACCCGCTGGAGCGCATCGGCGACGAGGTTGCGGGCGCGGCGGCGCGCCTCGGACTGCGCCTCCTCCTCCATTTGCCGCACACGCCGGGCGAGCTCGTGGCGTACGAGCTCTTCAGACCGTTGCAGGACCTCTGCGCGCGCCTCGTTGACGGTCATCGCAGCGATCCGCTCCAGTTCGGCGAGCTCCTGGTCCTTTGCCGACTTCAGCTCCTCCTGAAGTTGGCGGGCATGCACCTCGCGGTCGGCGATCCCCTGCTCGCGGCGGTCGAGCTCGGTCATCTGTCGCTCGAGATCCCCCTCGCGCGCTACCAGGCGCTCCTGCGTCCGGACCGACTCCGACTGCCGCGTCTTCACCTCCCGCTCGATCTCCTCGCGGACGCGCACCGACTCCTCCTTGGCCTCCAGCTGGGCTTCGCGCCGCAGAGCGTCGGCGTCCCGGCGAGCCTCGTCGAGCAACAGCTGCCGCTGGCGTCTCGCCGCCGCCAACCGAGATCCGCCGTTCGCGGCGAGCCCGACGATCGCGAGCGCGGCGCCGACTACGAGACCGATGATGATGCCGATCACGATCGCCATGCCGCTCCTCGGTCGACGGTCCCGCGGCGGACGCCGCAGGGGCCCATCCGCCGCCAAGCCGGCGCGGACGCATCCCGCGAATCGAAGCAAGCGAACGGCGACCGTCGGGTCGCTCGGGACTAGCTTAGGTCGAGTTCCTCCGGAAAGCCGTCGCGTGCATGGGTCTCAAATCAGACTCGTGTTCAGTGGTTCTGGGTTCGGTTCGATTCGGAAATGTGTCGTATGCAGGCAAAACGTCAGATGGAACTCTCGTATCCTACTCCTTCCGGCGCATCGTCCGCAACGGATGCCGCAGCGACCGCCTCGAGCGCGTCCTCGGAGAACCCCCGGCGCCCCAGCGAGCGAAGCGCGCGCAGGCCGCCGCCGGCCTTCGCCGCCTCGCCGAGCGCCCGCTCGGGCTCGGCCTCGAGGGCGCCCAGGGCCGAGTCGGCCGTCTCGCGGTCGATCCCCTGGCGTTCGAGATCGGCGCGGATCCAGGCGTCGCCGTAGCCGCGATCGGCCAGCGCGGCCGCCCGGTCGCACGCAAAGCGGGCGTCGTCGACGTAGCCGGCGCGCTCGAGCACGTCGAGTGCAGCGGACTGCGCCGATTCGGAGAGGCCGGCGCGGTCGAGCTTGGTTCGCAAGCTCGCAGCCGAGTGGTCCCGGCGGGCAAGCGCCCTGACGGCACGATCGACGGCGCGCTCCTCCTCGCGCACGTCGTTCGAAGGCAGAGCGTCGGGGGGCGGGGCGTCGGGGGGCAGAGCCTCAGACGACATGGCCTCGCCGGACAGGCTGTTACGCCTCGACCGGCTCCTCGGCCTGTTCCACCGGCGACGTGTCTCCGACGGCCGCCGCCGCAGCGGCCTTCTTCTTCGCCGCCGTCTCCTGGTCGCCCGGATCGGCAATCGGCAGGAGCCTTGCCGAGGCGACCTGGTCGTCGCCGAGCTGCGCCTGGATCCGCTGAAGGATGCCCTGCGTCACGTCGGGATGCTCGCGGAGGAACGCGGTTGCGTTCTGCCGGCCCTGGCCGAGCCGCTCGTCCTCGAAGCTGAAGTACGAACCTGACTTCTGGACGACCTTTCGCTCGAGCCCCGCGTCGAGCACCGTGCCCTCCCAGGAGATCCCCTGGCCGTAGAGGATGTCGAACTCGGCCTGCTTGAACGGCGGCGCGACCTTGTTCTTCGCCACCTTGACGCGCACGCGGTTGCCGATCGCCTCGACGCCCTCCTTGAGCGTCTCGATCCGGCGGATGTCGAGGCGGACCGAGGAGTAGAACTTCAGCGCCCGGCCACCCGGCGTCGTCTCCGGGTTCCCGAACATGACGCCGATCTTCTCGCGGAGCTGGTTGGTGAAGATGCAGATCGTGTCGGTGCGGTTGAGCGTCCCGGCCAGCTTGCGCATCGCCTGGCTCATCATCCGCGCCTGGAGGCCGACGTGACTGTCGCCCATCTCACCCTCGATCTCTGCCTTCGGAGTGAGCGCTGCGACCGAGTCGATCGCAATCACGTCGAGCGCGCCGCTGCGGATCAGGAGCTCGGTGATCTCCAGCGCCTGTTCGCCGGTGTCGGGCTGGGAGACGAGCAGCTCGTCGATGTTCACGCCGATCCGCTTCGCGTAGAAAGGATCCATCGCGTGCTCTGCGTCGATGAACGCGCAGATCCCGCCGCGCCGCTGCGCCTCGGCGATCACGTGGTAGACGAGCGTGGTCTTGCCGGACGACTCCGGGCCGAAGATCTCGACCACGCGGCCGCGCGGCAGCCCGCCGATGCCCAGCGCGAGGTCGAGCGCCAGCGAGCCGGTGGAGACAGCGCCCACGGACACCTGCGGCCGGTCGCTCATCCGCATCACCGAGCCCTTGCCGAACGCCCGCTCGATCTGCCCCAGTGCCGTGTCGAGTGCTTGCTCCCGATCCACGCTCATCCTCCTAGCTCTCTCGTTTCGAAGTCGTATTCCTGGACGACAACGTATTCGGCCCCGGTCGGCCGCAGCCGGGACATGTAAACAGCCGCGCCGGACGGAGCGACGGCGCCGAGGCCGGGCAGTGACGGCGAAAGCCGAGGACGCTCCCGGAAGCGCACGACGGTGACGTGCGGCAGCCACGGACGCCGCTCCGGCTCGTACACGCCGAGCTGCTCGAGCCGCCCGTGGAGATCGCGGGCGAGCTCGCCCGCGGCATCGTCGTCGTCGCCGAAGACGACCATGCCGACGCTGCGGGTCTCGCGGTAGCGGAGCTCGTGGAGCACGATCGGCCCCGCTCCGGCGGCGGCAGCGGCCAGCTCCGCAGCGATGGCTCCGACCTCCGCGGCCGGCCGGGAGCCGAGGAAGGCAAGAGTGACGTGGAGGTTCTCCCGAGGGACCCGGCGAAAACGTCCTTCAGGGAAAGAGTGCCCTGCAGGAAGCGCGGTCTGCCACGCCTCCAGCCGGTCCAGCGCCTCGGCGGGGAGAGTGAGAGCGCAGAAGAGCCGAACCGATCCATCCCCGCCGACGCTAGCAGCCGAGCTCACACGCGACTGTCGCCGTTCTGTGACAGAAGACGCCGGACAAGGTGCAGGGCGGCGACCGTCGACCGCGTGCGGATCGTCTCCCGGTCGGCCGGGAAGCTGAACTCGATCCCGTGTCCGCCCTCGGGTGTCTCGGCATGGAGGTAGACGAGCCCGACCGGCTTCTCCGGCGTTCCGCCGCCCGGTCCGGCGATGCCCGTCACAGCCACCCCGACGTCGACGCCGAGGCGCTCCCGGACGCCGGCCGCCATCTCGGCCGACGTCTCCGCCGACACCGCGCCGTGCTCCGCCAGCGTTGCCGGCGAGACCCCCAGCTCCGCCTCCTTCACCGCGTCCGCATACGAGACCACGCCGCCCTGGAAGACCTCGCTCGAGCCCGGAACAGACGTCAACCGCGCCGCAACGAGGCCGCCCGTGCACGACTCCGCCGTTCCGAGGGTCCACCCCCTCGCCCGGCAGAGGTCCAGGACGAACGCCTCCACCGGCCGCTCGTCACGCGCGAACACGTACTGCGCCAGCGGGTCGACCAGCGCCCCCTCGAGCTCGTCCGCACGCCCCTCCGCGCCCGGACCGAAGAGCAGGTCGACATGAATTTCGAACTCCCGCGCGCAAATGGTCACCTCCACCCCGTCTCCGTCGCCGCCGGCGTCCGCGAGCGCCTTCGCGACCGCGGACTCGCTGGCGCCGTAGAAGCGGAGCACGCGGCGGCCCGGCGGCTGGGCGCGGGCCAGCACCCGCCGCACCGGCTCGGTCTCGAGGGCGCGCGGCCAGAGCCGCCGAAGCTCGGCGGGCGGCCCGGGCAGCACGACCACAGCGCCGCCGCCGGTATCGAGCACCACCCCCGGCGCCGTCCCCGCCAGCCCGAGGGAGATCGCGCCCACGGGCAGCGTGGCCTGCTTGCGCACGCCCGGCTCGAAGTCCGCGTAGGGCCGGCGAAGCCGCTCGGCCACCTGGCGTGAGACCGCCCCGATCTCCTCGTGCAGCGCTTCGTCGAGGACGAGCTCGCGGCCCGCAACCCTGGCGACCAGCTCGACCGTACGGTCGTCGTGCGTCGGCCCGAGACCGCCCGAGACGAGGCACAGATCTGCCTCGAGCCCTCCGGCCAGCACCGACTGGAGCTCGTCGGGGCGGTCGCCTACGATCGTGATCCGGGCGGGCTCGAGGCCGAGTCCGAGCGCCGCGGCGGCGAGGAACGGCCCGTTCAGGTCCGTGCGCTCGCCCCGGACGAGCTCGCTGCCCGTGACGACGATCGCGGCCCGAGGCCGCTCGCGGCTATGTGCCTGGGCCGGCAGCGCGTATGTTGCCGGAGCTGACAATGAGACTACGGGGCTTGGCGCCCCCGACCAGCACAGTCCGCGCGTTGAGCCGCATCCGCACGTTCTCGGGCGAGCCGATGTAGACCCACAGGACCTTGCCGGTGCCGAAGCGCTGCATGCTGCCGTTCGTCAGCGTCCCGTTCCACACCTGCCGGCCGCTCTCGGAGCCGGAACGGACGAGGAGCAGCGTGTTGCCGCCGACGGCGCGCACGACCAGGCCCTTCGACGGCTTCGTCGCCGCGGTGGTCGCGGGCGTGTCGAGCGGCAAGGACTGGTGCCCGCTGCCGCCGTACCGCCAGGCCGCGATTACCAGCGCCGTCACCGCGGCGATGGCGAGAAGGGTGAGCCAGACCAGCTTCGACTCGAGCCGCCGCCGCCTGCGCACGTGTGTCCTCCGGGACGAGGAGCTACCGCGAACCCGTCGCTCGAGCACCTCGTCGCCCGAGCCGTACCGCACGTTGTACTCGTCCACGTAGAGCTGCCCGTCCAGGCCGAGGTAGTCGGCGTACGTGCGCAGGAACCCCTTGACGTAGGTGGCCGAGGGCAGCGTCTCGAACGCCTCGTCCTCGAGCGCGCGCAGGTATTTCGCCCGGATCTTCGTGCCCTGCTCGAGCTCGGGGAAGTCGAGGCCCTTGCGCGTGCGCGCGTCGCGGAGGCTGTTCCCGATCTCGAACACGCGCCCATTGTAGACCGGGGTCGGGCGGGCGGCCGTGCGCGCCGTCGAAGACGGCGCGCCGGCAAACACAGCGTCGGTGGGCGCCGTAGGCGCCTCGCGGCCGGTCGGGCCGAGCCTACTGCTCCGCGAACATGGACAGCAGGCCCCAGAACCCCAGGGCGAGTGCGGCAGTCCCGGCGACGAGCAGGCCGACGATGCCGAGGATCCTGCCGGCCTGCGCCGCCGTGCCGCCGCCGGCGCGCCCGAGGGTGATCTGGATCCGCTCCCGCGCACGTCGGGCGAGGACGATCGCCGACCAGCCGAGCAGCGCGGCGACCAGGACCGAGCCGGACGACTCGACCAGCGTCACCTGCTTCAGCTCGCGGGCCAGGACGACCCCGACGGGGATCGCCGCGAGCGACAGGAGCCCGCAGGCGAGCGACCACCAGGCGCGCGGGTTGGCCCGCCGCGCGCCGCTACTGCTTGACGTAAGGACGTCCAACAGATGCGGGTGGGATCGACCTGCCGACAACTCCGGCGACGACGATCAACGTCACGAGATAGGGCAGCGCCTGCACGAACACCTGCGGCTCGTAGCCGTAGCCCTGGATGCGGGCGACGAGCGCACCGAAGAAGCCGAACAGGAGCGCGAAGCAGAACGCCCGCCCGGGCCGCCAGCTGCCGGCGATCAGGGCGGCGAGCCCGATGAACCCGCGGCCGTTCGTCATGTTCTCGGTGAAGGAGTGCGTGTAGCCGATCGAGAGGTACGCCCCGCCCATCGCGACGATCGTCGAGGAGGTGATCACCGAGAGATAGCGCACCTTGTACACGTCGATCCCGACCGTGTCCGCCGCCCGCGGGTGCTCGCCGACGGACCGGAGACGGAGCCCGTACGGCGTCCGGAACATGAAGATGCTGGACGCGACCAGCAGCCCGAAGAGCACCCACGTCATCAGATTCAGGTCGCCGATCGCCTTGTACCAGAACCCGTGGTCTCCGTACGAGTGCGGTGGGATGTGGTCGAGGAAGGTGAGGCTGACGTTCGGGATCGACGGGATACCGGTTCCCGGTGTGCCGTCGGCGCCGTAGATCTGGATGAAGAAGTAGCCCGTGATCCCGAGCGCGAGGAAGTTGATCGCCGTGCCGCCGACGATCTGGTCGGCCCGCATGTGAATGGCGAGGAAGGCGTAGATCAGCCCGAACACCGCTCCGCTGACCATCGCGGCGAGGATTCCGACCGGCCAGGAATTCGCCTTGTCGGCGGCGAGGATGCCGAAGAAGCACCCGCCCAGCATCATGCCTTCCAGGCCGATGTTGATCACGCCGCTCCGCTCCGCGTAGAGGCCGCCGAGCGCCGCAAATGCAACCGGGGTGGCGAAGATGAACATCTGGCCGATCAGCGTCCCCCAGTCGACGACGCCCGACCCGCTCGAGGTGATGAAGGCGCCGTCGAGGTGGCCGATGCTCGACTGTGTCGCACCCCAGCCGACGAGAGCGCAGAGCCCGGCCACGACCACGCCCGTCCAGCCGAGGCGCCTCTCCCCCATCCCTGCCACGGCTGCGCAGGTGACCGCGGCCAGCCCCTCGACGAGGAAGATGAACAGCGCCGAGCGGATCGCCACCGGCGGCAACATCAGCCAGAGCCCCACCCCGGCGACGGCGATCGCGCTCCAGGCGATCCAGCGTAGGACGCTGCGTCTCACCGCGCGCGCCGCCGGAACCGCGACGGTGCTCACCGGGTGGCTCCCTGTGGCTGCTGCGCTGCCCCGGTAGCCGCGTGCCGTGCCCGCCTGCGCTGATTCCAGAGCCAGATGAACAGGAGGTCCATGCCGACGAAGAGCAGGACGAGCCCCTGGATGATCGTCGAGAGGTTGCCCGCGAGGCGCGGGTCGAAGACGTCCTGGATCGCCGGGTTGCGCGTCGACGTCCCCTGCACGAGCGCCCCGAAGAAGAGCGCTGCGAGCGGCACGCCGATCGCCGAGTTGCGACCGAGCAGCGCGACGGCGATGCCGATGAAACCGATGTTCGCGATCTGGATGTCCAGCACGCCGAGGCGGAACTGCCAGCCGAGGATGTCGATCGCACCCGCGAGGCCGGCGAAGGCGCCGGAGATCGCCATCGCCAGGATGTAGCTCTTGCGCACGCTGACGCCCCCGTAGCGGGCTGCCTCGGGGTTGAAGCCGGTCGCCCGCACCTCGAAGCCCAGTGTCGTGCGATACAGAACGAGCCAGAAGACGATCGGCGCGCCCAGGGCGATGAAGAACCCGACGTGGAGGCCCTGGAGGATCGGGTCGCCCCAGAAGACCGGCAGGTGCGTCTTCGGGGCGATGTCCGAGGAGACCGGGTTCGACGTGTCGACCGTGTTCTGCAGCTGGCCGCCGCGGCCTACGAGGCCCTGCGCGAAGTAGCTCGCGATGAAGTTGAGCATGATCGTCGAGATCACCTCGTGGACCCCGACCGTCGCTTTCAGGAAGCCCGCGATCCCGGCCCATAGCGCCCCGACGACCGTCGCGAGCGTTATCGCCAGGAAGATGTGAAGGCTCCCGTTCATGTCGACCCAGGAGGAAGCGATCCAGACCGAGACGAGCGCGCCCATGATGTACTGGCCGTTGCCGCCGATGTTGAACATGCCGCACTTGAAGGCGAACGAGACGGCGAAACCGGCGAGGATCAGCGTCGAGGTAACGATCAGCGTCTGCTGGAGGTTGAACGCGGCGTCCGTACGGGCCTGACCCTGCACCCACGGAAACAGCCAGTTCAGTCCCGTGCCGTCGAAGATCCCCTTGAACGCGGTCAGCGGGTTGTGACCAGTCGCGGCCACCACGACCATGCCCATCAGGAGGGCGAAGATCGTGGTCACGATCGGGATGACGGCACCCCCCGCCCGCTGGAACGCCGAGACGCGGGCCGCGACGCTCGGCGCGTAGTCCCCGCCGCCGACCGCCTCCGGCGTCTCCTGCTCGAGCGCCTCCTCCTCGGCCTCGATCCGCGCCTCCTCGTCGAAGCGCTCCTCGCCCGTCGGCTTGTCGTCGCTCACGCCGCGTCCGCCGCCTTCCGGCGGCCGCCCAGCATCGCGATGCCCAGCTCCTCCTCCGAGATGTCGGGCCCGTACTCGCCGACGACCTCGCCCTCGAACATGACCAGGATCCGGTCGGAGAGCGAGAGGATCTCGTCGAGCTCGAGCGAGACGAGCAGCACGGCCCGGCCCGCGTCGCGCTCGGCGACCAGCCGGCGATGGACGTACTCGATCGCGCCGACGTCGAGCCCACGAGTGGGCTGGGCGGCGATCAGCACCTTCGGGTTCCGGGCGACCTCGCGGGCGACGACCACCTTCTGCTGGTTCCCGCCGGAGAGGGCGCCCGCGCGCGTGTGCGGGCCGCCGCCGCGGACGTCGAAGTCGTGGATCAGCCGGGCGGCGCGCGCGACCAGGCGGCGCGGATAGAGCCAGCCGAACCGCGAGGCGGGCGGAGAGCAGTAGTCGTGAATCGCGATGTTCTCGGCGATCGAGAACTCGAGGACGAGGCCGCGGCGGTGGCGGTCCTCGGGGATGTGCCCGACCCCGGCGTCGAGCATCCCGCGCGGAGTGCCGCGCGCGTAGGGCTTGCCGGCGACCTGGATCGAGCCGCTCTCGAAGCGGCGCAGGCCGGTGAGGGCGTCGATCAGCTCGGTCTGGCCGTTGCCGTCGACGCCCGCGATCCCGACGATCTCCCGCGCCCGCACGTGGAACGAGACGCCCCGCACCTTCTCCAGGCTGCGGTCGTCGAGAACGTGCAGGTCCTCGACTGCGAGCAGCGTCTCCCCGGGTGTCGCGGGTGGCTTCTCGACGCGGAGCAGGACCTCGCGGCCGACCATCATGCGGGCGAGGCTCTCCTCGGTCGCACCCTCCTTCGGGACGGTCGCGATCTTCCGGCCGCGGCGAAGAACGCTGATCCGGTCGGCGACCTCGAGGACCTCGTGCAATTTGTGCGAGATGAAGATGATCGACTTCCGCTCTGCCTTCAACTCGTGGATGATCGCGAACAGCTCCCGCACCTCCTGCGGCGTGAGCACGGCGCTCGGCTCGTCGAGGACGAGGATCTCCGCACCGCGATAGAGGGCTTTGAGGATCTCCACGCGCTGCTGCTGGGCGACGGTGATGTCCTGGATGCGCGCGTCGGGATCGACGGCGAGGCCGAAGCGGTCGGAGAGCTCGCGCACGCGGCGCCGGGCCTCGCCCACGTCGAGCAGCACCTCGGCCTGCGTCGGCTCCTGGGCGAGGACGATGTTCTCGGCCACCGTCATCACGGGGATCAGCATGAAGTGCTGGTGCACCATGCCGATCCCGGCGTCGATCGCGTCCTTCGCGGACGAGAACGTCACCTTTTTCCCGCTCAGGTGGATCTCGCCCGAGTCCGGGTGGTACAGACCGTAGAGGATGTTCATCAGCGTCGACTTGCCGGCGCCGTTCTCCCCGAGCAGCGCGTGGACCTCGCCGTCCAGGAGCTCGAAATCGATGCTGTCGTTCGCGAGGACTCCCGGGAACTGCTTGGTGATGCTGAAGAGCGCGAGGACGACTTCGGTCTCAGCCATGCCCGGCGATCCTAACCGGGCGTAAACGGAAGAGGGCGGGCACACGGCCCGCCCTCTTCGCACGACGATCCGGCAACGCCTACAGGGCCGCCGGAGGCTTGATCTTGCCGGCGATGATCTGCGCCTTGAGGGCGTTGAGCCTCGCCTTGTAGGCGGCCGGCACCTTCGGGCTGATCTTGCCCAGGGCGACGCCGCCGTTCTTCAGGTTGAACGTGATGTCCCCGCCGCCGACCAGCGTGCCGTCCTTGGCCGCCTTGACGGTGAGATAGACCCCAGTGTCCACCCGCTTGACCGCGCTGGTCAGGATGTGCGGGCCGAGGTACGCCTGGTCGACGTCGACGCCGTCGCCCCAGACCTTCTGCTCCTTCGCCGCCTCGAGCGCGCCCAGGCCACAGGGGCCGGCGACCGCGAAGACGACGTGCGAGCCCGCGGCGATCTGATTCTGCGCGATCGCCTTGCACTTGTCCTGCTCGGTGAAGGTCTGCGAGTAGCCGACCAGCACCCTCGTGCCCGGGACGCATTTCCGCGCGCCGGCCTTGTACCCGGCGATGAACGAGTCGACCGGCGGGATCTTGACGCCCGCGGTCGCGCTGATGATGTGCTTCGCGCCGTCCTTCTTCGTCATCAGCGCGGACAGGCACCCGACCAGGTAGCTGTTCTCCTGGGTCGCGTACGTCAGGCCGGTGACGTTCTTCGTCAGCACGTTGCCCTTCTTGTCCGCGAACGGCGCGCCGTGCACCGAGTAGTCCGTGATCGCGAAGTGGATCGACGGGAACTTCTTGGCGACGGTGTTCTCCGCGTCGGCGAGCAGGAAGCCCGCGCCGACGATCACGTCGTAATGCTGGCGGGCCAGCGTCGCGAAGTTCGGGATGTAGTCGCCGGCCGAGCGTGACTCGACCGCCTGGATGGTCACCCCGCCGAGCGAGCGCGAGCGCTTCAGGCCGACCAGCTGAGACTGGTTGAAGCCCTTGTCGTTGAAGCGGCCGACGTCACTGACGAGCCCCGCCTTGATCGTCGCCTGTCGCGCGGCGCCGCCGGTTCCGGCGAGCAACGCGACCGCGAGAATGATCGCCGGCACGGCAAGCGCAACCGGCAGGAAACGTCTCTTGGTCACCCAAATCCTCCCTCGATACTGACTGTTCCACAGAACCCCCGGCAGGGGAACGCCTGATCCTATCCCCTCGGACCCCAGGGTCAACTGATTAGACGTCCGGCCGGCGAGTTGGATAGCCGGCAGCCGCCACCAGCGCGTCGGCGCATGTGCGGATGCGCTCGAGATCTTCCGCTGAGGCCCGCGCAACCCGCTCCTGGACGAGCTGCTCGCAGCGTTCCAGCACCCCCGGCCACGACTCGGGGTCCTCCCCGCGCGCCTCGAGCAGTCGCCGCAGCCAGCGCCTGCCGTACTCGGCGTGCAGCGTCTCGTCCGCCCAGTCGAACTCCATGTCGGTCTCGCTGGTCGCATCGCCCATCTCGTGGAACGCCTGCGCCCGCTCGCGCTTGCGGCCGATGTTCTTCGTCTCGAAGTAGCCGAGCATGCCGAGGCGGTACAGCGGATCCTGGCCGGCGCAGGCCTCGTAGATGTAGCCGCCCAGCGGGATCTGCGCCGGCTCGAGGCCCCAGCGGGCGAGCCGTTCGGCGCCCATCAGCATGTGGCGGCTCTCGTCGTAGAGCCAGCGCGCGGCGTCCCGCGTGAACTCCCAGCCCAGCTCGGGTGAGAGGTCGTGCAGGATCCGGCCCGCGGTGTCGACCGCCCAGACCTCGTTCACGTGGCTGACCGCAGAGCGCAGCTGCAGCGCGACGCCCTCGCCGTAGGGATAGGTGGGGTCGAGGACGTCGGGCCAGTAGAAGCTCGACGCGAAGTAGCGTGGGTCGCGGGCCGGGTCGTCGTCGGTGAGCTCGATCGGGCCGAGAGCGTCCTGCTGACGCTGTTTGTCGCGTAGTGCCGCCTCGACCAGGCGGATCGAGGGTCCGTCGGCCAGCTCGTCGGCCACGTCGAGGTACGTGCCGTAGTCGTCGCACAACTGGGCCACCAGCTGCCGCAGAGCGACGGGGTCGACGATCGCGAGCTCCTCGGCCTGCTCGTCCAGGAATCGCACCGGATAGCGGAGCTCGAACACGCGCTCGCGCAGGGCGTCGGCCGTGAGCGCCGATTCCCAGGCCGTGCGGGCCAGCCCGGCCTTGTGCTCCAGCGGCGCCACCCGGGGCGTCCAGCCGCCGCAGGCCAGCACGACCGCCTGCTCGCGATAGAAGAGGTGCGTCAGCTCCTGGGCGGTGTCGAAGCGGATGCGCAGCTCACGGGTCGGCGGGAGGTAGCTCATCCCAGGACCTCGAGCATGAGCTCGAGGAAGCCGCCGGTGTCGTAGTCGGTGACGACGGTCGTGTTCGGCTCGCGCTCGACGCGGCCGAGGGTGTCGATCAGGCTCCAGCCGCGGGTCAGGGCACCCGACGTCTCGACGTCCACGACTGCCTCCTCGGTCGCGAGGATCAGAGAGGGCTCCACGATCGCGGCGCAGGCCATCGAGTCGGGGTGGGTCGATCCGCCGAGGTGGTTGACCTGGTCGTCGAACTCGCGGGCCTTTCGATTCACCTTTCCGAAGAACTCCGACAGCGGCGTGCCGAGCGCCTCGATCCGCGCGAGCATGGCGTCGTCGAACACCCCGTGGGTGCGCGTCAGCGACCAGGTGAAGAGCGTCAGCGGGAACCCTGCATTCAGCACGATCCTGGCCGCCTCGGGGTCGACGAAGAAGTTGTACTCGGCAGCCGGAGTGATGTTGCCGTCGCCGCCGCCCATGACGTAGAGACGCGCGACCTTCTGTGCGATCGACGGGTCGCGTACGACCGCCGCGGCCAGGTTGGTCAAAGGCGCCTGGGCGAGGATGGTCAGCTCGCCGGGGCCCGCGTTGATCCGGGCGACGAGTTCGTCGACCGCGTGCTCGGGCTCGGGCCGCTGCGCCGCCCGCGGGAAGAACGAGTCGCCCATCCCGTCCTGGCCGTGGACGTACTCGGCCCCCACCCACTCCGCGATCAGCGGTTGCGCGCAGCCCGCGTAGACCGGCACCTCGCCGGCCCGGCCGGCCGTCTCCACGGTGTAGAGCGCGTTCTCGACCTCCTGCTCGAAGGCGACGTTCCCGCAGCAGACGGTGATCGCCTCCAGGGTCGCGTTCGGATGGCGCAACGCGATCAGCAGCGAGAAGACGTCGTCGCCGGCGGTGTCGGTGTCGACGATCAGGCGGGTCATGCCGAGGTCACTGCGAGTCGCTGCTCGAGCTGGGCGCGGCGGGGCAGGCCCGGGATCACGCCCTCGTGCTCGACCATGTGCGCGCCGGCCGCGCAGCCCCACCGCACTGCCTCGGCGTCGTCGGCGCCCTCCGCCAGCGCAACCGCGAACGCTGCACAGAACGCGTCGCCGGCGCCGGTCGTGTCCACCGGCGTGGCCGGGAAGGCCGGGATCTGCTCGCCGAGGAGTCGGGCTCCCTCCTCGCCGAGCGTGACGACGAGCGTCCCTCCGGCGCCCTCGACGGCGAAGGCTTCGCTCTCGTTCGGCGTCAGGTAGTCGGCCGCGGGCGCGATCGGCCGCGCCGGCGCGGGTGCCGGGTTCAGGATGGCGCGGACGCCTGCTGCTCGGCCGACCTCGAGCGCGTGCAGCGCCGTCTCGAGCGGGATCTCGAGCTGGACGAGCAGGACGTCGGCCTCGGCAATCCGGTCGGCGAATGCATCGACGTGAGCGGGCGTCAGCGCGGCGAGCGCCCCCGGGACGACCACGATGCGGTTGTCGCCTCCCGCCTCGACCAGGATCGACGCGGTCATCGTCGCCGAGGGGGCACGCAGGACGGCCGAAGCGTCCACTCCTTCCTGCGCCCAGAGCTCGAAGGCGCGGTCGCCGAACGAGTCCTCGCCGACGGCGGTCAGGAACGCGACGTCGGCGCCGAGCCGGGCGGCCCCGACCGCCTGGTTCGAGCCCTTGCCGCCGTGGTCGGTGCGGAACAGCGACCCGATCAGCGTCTCGCCCCGCTCGGGCGCACGCTCGACGCCGAACGTCAGGCCAACGCCGTAGCTGCCGACGACCGCGACCCGCGTCACCGTGCCATCTTAGGCCGCGGCCATTTGAGCCAGGCCCGGGGGACAGTCCTCCTGGCACGACCGGAACTGACAGATCGGCCGCATGGACGAGCCGTCTCGCGGCGCCGCACATCGTCCCTTTGCGGTGGTCCGGGGACTGTCCCCGGGGATACGCCCTTCGAGTCCGGTCCTAGGACGCCAGCGTTTCGCCCTCGCCGACGAGCACGCGGCGGGGCTTCGAGCCCTCGTACGGCGAGATGATCCCGCGCCGCTCGAGCATGTCGATCAGGCGGCCCGCGCGGGTGTAGCCGACCCGCAGACGGCGCTGCAGCAGCGAGACCGACGCGGTCTGCGCCTGGACGACGACCTCGATCGCCTTCTCCAACAGCGGGTCCTCGTCCGGATCGAAGTCGCCGTCCTCGTCGAAGTCGTCGTCCGACGGCGATTTCTCCGGCGCCTCCAGCAGCGACTCGTCGAGCTCCTGCTCGCGCTGCGCGCGGCACTGCTCGACCACCAGCGCGACCTCCTCCTCGCTCACGTACGCGCCCTGGACGCGCTGGAGCCGCGACGTGCCGAGC
>Ga0207661_10001791_pt1 | contig 14680 bp, 15 predicted proteins | sample KBSC713LmetaG_FD_184337 | JGI IMG/M metagenome (GOLD analysis project Ga0207661, IMG submission 184337) | Corn rhizosphere microbial communities from Kellogg Biological Station, Michigan, USA - KBS C7.1-3L metaG (SPAdes) (version 2) | ecosystem: Host-associated > Plants > Roots > Rhizosphere ...
CCTGTACAGCGACGCGGGTGTCGACTGGGGCAAGGACACCATCGCCTACTGCCGCATCGGTGAGCGCTCCTCGCACACGTGGTTCGTGCTCAAGGAGCTGCTGGGGCAGCAGAACGTGAAGAACTACGACGGCTCGTGGACCGAGTACGGCTCGCTGGTCGGCGTACCGGTCGTGCTCGGAGACGAGCCCGGGGAGGTGGACGCCTGATGTGCGGAGCCACACGTGGCGGTCTGTCCCTCGACGGGGTCGACGTCGCCAAGGAGGCGGTGGTGCAGGGGCAGGTCGTCCGCGACGGTGAGCCTGTGCCCAACGCCTACGTGCGACTGCTCGACCGCACCGGTGAGTTCACCGCGGAGGTCCCGACGTCGGCGACGGGTCACTTCCGGTTCTTCGCCAACACCGGGCCCTGGACCCTCCGCACCCTCGCGCCGCAGGCGGCCGTCGTCGACCGGAAGGTCGAGGCCGCGGTGGGCTCGGTCGCCGAGGTCACGATCGCCATCTGACCTCCCGTTCCTACGTGGTGACGTCGCGCCTGCTCAGTGGTCGAGCAGGACGGTGAACGGGCCCTGGTTGACCGACGCCACCTCCATGTGGGCGCCGAAGACGCCGCGCTCCACGTGAGCGCCCAGCTCGCAGAGAGCGGTGCACACGGCCTGGTAGAGCGGTTCGGAGACCTCTCGGGGGGCGGCCGCCTGCCAGGTGGGACGCCGGCCTCTGGTCGCGTCGCCGTACAGCGTGAACTGCGAGACGACCAGCACCGGTGCGGACAGCTCTGAGGCGGACCGTTCGTCGGCGAAGACCCGCAGGGTCCAGATCTTGCGGGCCATCCAGGTCGCGGTGCCGACGTCGTCGGCGTGGGTGACTCCGAGGTAGACCAGCAGGCCCGGTGTTGCGAGGGCGCCGACCACCGACCCGCCGACGGTGACCGACGCCGAGGAGACGCATTGGACGACGGCGCGCATGCCGTGACTCTCTCACCTCGCTGGCCGCTCTCGGCCGCCGGTCGACCCTCTCAGGTCCGAGCCCCTCTGACAGGATGGCCGGCGTGAGTGTCCCTGCCAACGGCCTGCTGGTCACGGTTGCCCCGACGGGTGCCGAGACCGCGAAGTCCGACGTTCCCCACCTGCCGACGACCCCGGAGGCGATCGCCGAGACAGCGCAGGCCTGCCAGGCCGCCGGCGCGGCGATGATCCACCTGCACGTCCGCGACCGCGAGCACCGGCCGACGCTCGACCTGGCTCTGCTGCGCGAATGGGTCGCAGCGGTCAGGGAGTCCAGCGACCTGATCGTCCAGCTCTCCACGGGCGGCAGCGTCCACGACCCGCTCGACCAGCGGTTCAAGGTCCTCGACGCCGAGCCCGACTCGTGCAGCCTGACGATGGGGACGACGAACTTCGGCGACGACGTGTTCGCCAACCCCTGGCCCTTCGTGTGCGAGCTCTACCAGCTCAGCCAGGAGCGCGGAGTCGTACCCGAGTTCGAGCTGTTCGACCTCGGGCAGGTGCACGCCATGCGTCGCCTGCTCGACCGGTACGGCCTGCCGGCCGGTGGCAAGGTCCATGTCGACCTGGTGATGGGCGTGCCGGGAGGCATGAACGGGACGACGGACGCGCTGGTCGCCGCGGTGCACGACCTTCCCGCCGAAACGACCAGCTGGTCGGCCACCGGGATCGGTCGCTCCACCCTGAGCGTGATCCTGGCCAGCCTCTCCAAGGGCGGACACCTGCGCGTCGGCATGGAGGACGTGCTCACCATCAGCAGGGGGGTCGCGGTCGAGTCCAACGCCCAGCTGGTCGAGCGGGCGGTTGCGATCGGCGCTCTTGCCCAGCGCACACCGTTCACGCCCGACGAGGCGCGCGAGCTGATCGGCGTACGCCGCTGACGTGGTGGGGCCCGACGGTCAGTGCTTGCTGACCGGCTGCTTCGTCGCCGGCTCCTTCGAGCGCCGCGGCCTGAGCTTGCGCCGTCCGGTCTGGGGCCGGTACTCGTAGCGGTAGTAGTCGCCGCCGTAGAAGCCGCTGGCGGCCGAACGCCGCATCCGGTTGAACACGACGCCCAGTGTGCGCCCGTGGACGGCGGAGATGTGGCCCAACGAGGCCACGAGCTCGGAGTCGAGGGTCCCACGGTGCGTGATGACCACGATGGCGCCGTCTGCCGACCGGGTGAGGATCGCCGCGTCGGTCACCGGCAGGAGCGGCGGAGCGTCGATGATCACCATCGCGTCCTCGGCCAGCTCGGTGACCAGGGTCCGCATCGCGTTGGAGCCGAGCAGCTCGCTCGGGTTGGGTGGGATCGCACCGGAGCCGAGGACGCGCAGGCCCGGCACCTCGGGGTGGTCCTGCATCACCTCGGCGGCCTCGACCCGACCGACCAACACGTCGGTGAGGCCCGCCCCGTCGACCATCGCCAGCGAGTCCGCCACGGTCGGACGGCGGAGGTCACCGTCGATCAGCGTGACCGGCTGGCCGCCGATCGCGATCGCAGCGGCGAGGTTGGCCGCGACCGTCGACTTGCCGTCGGACTGCTTCGGGCTGGTCACCACGATCACTCGCGGCGGATGGTCGACGTCCATGAACGCCAAGTTGGTCCGCAGCTTGCGGAAGCCCTCCGCGGTGCTGGCGGAGCTGGACGCACCCGATCCGGTGACCGCGAGCGCGAGCTCCCGGCCGCCCTCGTGGCGCATGTGCGCCGACTGCGGGATCATCCCGATCACGGAGACGCCGGTCAGCTTCTCGACCTCCTCGGTCGAGCGCAGGCGTCGGTCGAACTGGTGGCGGACCATCGCATAGGCGAAGCCGAGCAGCATACCGGCCATCAGCCCGATCAGCAGGTTCAGGTTGGTGCGCGGCAGCACCAGCGCGCCCGGGGTCGCCGACGAGTACGTGTCGAGGTGCAAGCCGCCGGGTACACCGCCGTCCTGGGCGCTCTTCGCGGTCAGCGGCGCCGGCCCGTCGATCTCCTTGACCTGGGCGGCCAGGGCATCCACCCACGCATTCGCCAGGACGGCTGCGGTCTTGGGATCTCCCGCCCGGGCGTTGATGGTGATCAGCACGGTGTCGAGCGGCTGGCTGACGCTGATGTGCCCGATGAGTGCGCCGGCCGACTGGGGCAGGTCGGTGCCGTCGAGGTCATGACTGGCCACGACCTTGTCGGCGACCTCGGTGCTGGTCGCGATCGAGACGTAGGACGTCACGCGGTTCTTGGCGAGCTGGTCGCCGATGGTGGCAGCAGAGGTGTCGGCCGTCCTGCCGACGGTGACCAGCCCGGTGGAGCTCGCCTGGTAGACCTTCGGCTGGGTGGCGTTGTAGCCGAGGGCGGCCACGAGGCCGAGGATCGCGAGGACCAGGACGCCCACCCAGTGCGACAGCACGATGCGGACGTAGTCCTTGAATTCCATGAACGACTCCTCCCCGCGGTGTCCGCGGGTTCTACACTCCCCCGGTGCGAGGTTCCAGCGTAGGTGATCCTCCCTGCGTACGTCTGGAAGCTCTGGAAGTCCCCTTCGAGATCGCATGTACGGGATCCGGGGCCCCCGACCTCGCCCGGAGCGTCGCCGCCGCGTGGGACTGGTGCACCGTCGACGCGCCGTACGACGGCGACCTGGCCTGCGTCCAGCAGCTCACCGTGGTGCTCGAGCAGGACGCCGAGGAGCTGGCGAGGATGTCGGCCGGAAGCTCGTTGTTCGCCCGGGACCTTCCCACGTTGATGGACCGGCTGAGCCCGATGGTGACGCGCGTGGCGGTCAACGAGCGCCGGCGCGACCTCGTGATGTTCCACGCGTGCGCGTTGGCGGACCCCGTCAGCGGTGACGCGGTGGTGCTCTACGGTCCCTCGGGCACGGGCAAGACGACCCTGGCCCGCACCCTGTGCACCGACTTCGTCTACCTGTCCGATGAGACGGCCGGGGTCGCCCCCGACCTCCGGGTCGTTCCCTACCTCAAGCCTCTGTCGATCATCCTCAACCAGGGCGACACCCTGAAGGAGCAGGTGTCCCCCGGCCGGCTCGGGCTGGCCCGACCCGAGGGGGTGCCGTACCGGCTGCGGGCCTTGATCCAGCTCCGGCGCGACCCGGCTCACGAGGGCGTGGCGACGCTTGACTCCCTGTCCACGGTGGATGCCCTGCCCGAGCTGGTCGCCCAGACGTCGTACTCGCGGGACTTCGAGCGGCCCCTCCACCATCTGGCAGACCTGGCCCACCGCGTCGGTGGGGTGCGGCGGGCGACCTACTCCGAGGCTGAGCAGCTGCGGCCGGTGATTCGGGCGATCCTGGACGGCGACGCATGACGCGGGCGCGCCGGCGGGAGGTCGTCGACGTCTACGTCGAGGACGGGCGGGCGGCCGTGTACTCCACCGAGGGCATGGTGCTGCTGCTCTCCGAGCTCGCCACCGCGGCGTGGGACGTGCTCGGCGACGACTGGACGAACACCGAGCACGTGGCCCAACACCTGGTGCAGCGGTTCGGCGACCCGGGGGAGGGGCAGGCCGAGGCGCTCACCGATGAGACGCTCGGCTCGCTCGCCGAGATGTCGATCGTCGAGCTCGAGCAGTCGTGACCGAGACCCGAGCAACCACGGCATGATGAGCACGTGACCGAGCTGGCGCTCTCAGAAGCCGTGCCGTTGGCACACGCGCTGGTCGACCGCATAGCGGATGAACGAGGCGTCCGTGTCTTGTTCATCAAGGGTCCCACCGCCGTCGAACAAGGGCTGCGACCGCCACGAACCTCGCTGGACGTCGACGCCCTGGTCGATCCGGCGCGTCGTCACCTGCTGGCCGAGCGCTTGGTCGAGCTGGAGTGGGTCGATGAGCATCCGTACACGTCGCCGACCGTGCTGCCGATGCACTCGCTCACCCATCGACACCCTTCCTGGCCGTGCGAGCTTGACCTGCACGATCGCTTCCCCGGCTTCTTCGCGGAGCCGCAATCAGTCTTCGAGCGGCTGTGGGAAGGACGGGTGAGCGCCACAGTGGCGGCCTACCGGATCCCATGCCCGGAGCCTGCAGGTCAGGCCCTGATCCTGGCTCTGCACGCACTGCGCGACCCCCGGGACGTTGAGAAGGGACACGAGCTGGCTGACCTTGTCGAACGCATCTCCGTGGCCGCCACCGAGGCATCGTTGCGCCACCTGGCCGAACTCGCCCACGATCTCGGTGCCGCTGACACCGCGGCGCCGTTCCTGGAGCGTGTGGGCGCGCCAGAGGTCGGGCGCGGAACCACGAAAGCCGAAGACCTGCGTGCCTGGCGCCTGCGGACGAGCCCGTCCAACACAACTGCGGTGTCCTGGATTCATGAGTTGCGCCAGCTCCCGTGGCACCGTCGGCCCGGCTACCTCTGGTATGCCGCGATGCTCACCGAGGTGGAGTTACGCCTGGCCGAGCCCGCTCTGCCCCCCGGTCGGCGCGCGGTCCTCGGAGCACGGTGGCGCCGGTTGCGGCGCGGAATGCGCGCAGTACCGGCGGCCGTGCGGTCGGTACGGACCGCCGATCGGCGGCCCTCCGCCTAGGACCCCTGGGCGAGGACCGCGTGATAGGCGTCCTCGGCTCGGTGGACCAGCGCCTTCTCCTGCCGAACCGCGTTCTTGACAGCCTGGCTCTCGCGGCGCCGCGAGGCCTGCGGCAACGCGACCGTCCGAGCCCGCACCAGGCCTTGGTCGGTGCGATCGGCCTCGATCACGAATTCGCGGCACCACCGCTCGTTGGTTTCGGTGTGATCGTAGGGAGTGAACGTCGTCCCGAACCGCTGGTTGAGCTCCTTGATCACCGAGCCGAACGATGACGTGGTCACCGCGAAGTCGGAGACGACGACGTCGGTGAGGTGCTCGACGACGGTGCTGTTGAAGCGGATATACGCCGTGAGGGCCGAGCGCGGTGTCACCGGTTGCCGCTGGATCATCGATGCGCAGGCGTCGACGGGGTCACGCACGACGACCACGACCGGCAGGCCGCGTCGTACCCCCTCCACCACACTGACGGCCGTGTGGAGGTGGCTGGCGACAACTGGGCCGGGACCGTTGGTGCACCTGAACGCCGCGAGCGCGTACGTGTTGGCAGAGCGAGGGAACCCCTCGAGCACCAGGTCGGTACGGTCGTTCACGACACCGCCTCGCACCTTGGGTTGGAGCAGCGCATAGCCGCGCATGGTGACCGGTCGGGAGCACAGCCAGTTGTGTAGGCGGAACCGCGTGTCGTCGTTCGTGACACGCCGTACCGCGGAGACGGTGATATTCATCCGTTGCGGACCCCCCCGACACCCGGGCCGTCCGTCGAGTGGTGCCAAGGCTTGAGCGGCTGTGGCTCTGCTGGCTGCTCCTTCGCGGAGGTGGTCTTGGCCGCCTCCGTCTCCCGCTGGTGGTGGTGCGCAAGACCCCAACCGAGACCGACGACGAGCAGCATCCAGGTCAGCGGAGGGGACGCGGGCACTCCGAGCATCGCGACGATCGAGGCCACGAGTCCGGCGGCGATCCCCAGCCGCCAGGGGAGGTCGCGGATGCGGGCGACCTTGACGACCGTCACCAGGAGCATCAGGAGAACGGCGCCGGCCCCGACGTACCCGAGCTCGACGCCGAGCGAGACCGGCAGGCTGGCAAGGTCGGTAAGGTCGCCGAAATACACATGGAGCCGGTTGGTGGCCACACTCTTGCCGGATCCGTAGCCGAAGCCGAAAAGCGGGTGCTGCTGCATCGCGGGCCAGAAGTCCTGGTACAGCTGCTGGCGGTAGTGGACGTTCGCGTTGGCAGCGCTGCCCGGAGTCAGGGACTGCGCGACATAGCCGCGGAAGGCCTTCGGCGCGGCCCCGGGCAGTGCCATCAGAACGCCGCCGGCGGCGACCAGGCCGATGACCACGCTGAGGCCCTGGCTGGCCCGGCGCTGTAGGAGGAGGTAGACCAGGGCGCCTGCAGCCAGGCCGGCCAAGCCCGAACGGCTCTGGGTCGTGATCACGCCGGCGGTCACGAGAGCACCGCCGACCACGACGCCGAACATGCCCCAGCGGCGCTGGAGCGACTCGACTACGAAGAACCCACCGAGGCAAAGGAACGCCGAGAGCATCGTCGGGTAGTCCCAGCCCGCGTTGGCCCGGATGTGGCCCGTGCGAGCGAAGGCCCCCAAGGCCGTGCTCGAGATGAGGAAGTTGTGGTTGGTGAGCGCCTCGATGTAAGCGGCGCAGATGAGCAGGATCGTTCCTGAGGTCACCCCGCGCAGGAAGTCCATGACAACCCCCCGATCCGTGGCTAGCGCGGCTCCAGCGACGGGAGGGAGCAGGATCACCAGCGCGAACTCCAGCAGGCTCCTGGGCCGGTGGTTCTGCACGGCGCCGGCCACGGCGGCGACCAGGAGAAATGTCATCAGCCAGGGCATCGGCACATTCATCCGCAGTTGCCCGCGCACGACCGCCAGCATCAGGATTGCGTAGAACCCGATGAGGGCCACGTCGCGTAGTGAGATCGGTGAGCTCCCGAAGTGGGCGACGATGACGGCGTCAGGCGTGAGCACGAGTCCGACACCGAGGAGGCGAACGGAGTTCACGCCTGGGAACGTCGACGCGATGACCAGGGTGACGACCACGGCCACTGCACCCGTCAGCGTCTTGGAGTGCGCCAGCAACAGCACCAATGCGACCGGCGCTGCGGTCGCGACGAGCTTGAGCGTGAATTCAAGGGTCGGGTCGGGCACGCGCCGAGGCGCTACTTCCTGAGCGGTGGCTGCGTGCGTCATGGTGCTCCCAGGTCGGGCTCGTCGCTCTCGGGCGCACGCCACCACGACCACGAAGTGGACGCGTGCAACAGTATGAGTGTCACGCCTGCCGCGACGACCCCGACGACGAGGCCTGACAGCCGACCGCCGATCAGGATCCGGGTGGACAGCTCGGTCAGCACGGACAGTATGGCTGACCAGATCCCGAGGCGGGTGGCTCCTCTGGAGAATGGGTCGAGTCCGAAGGCACGCTTGGCAACGACGTACCCGATCACGCTCTGCGCGGTCATGGCGGCGGCCCAGGCGAGGCTGGCGCCGTCGGCGCCGCCGGACGGAATCGCCAGTTCAGCGACGGCGAGCATGACCACGAAGGCGCACGCAGCGATCCAGAGGTTCCAGACGCTGCGTCCCGCGAACAAGATCGCTCCGCCGGCGGGTCCCGTCACGATGCTCACGAGGGCCGCCACCGCCATGATCCGCAGACCGGCGGCGCCACCGGGGAGGTCCGGGCTCACGATGTGGATCAGAGCCTCGGGAAACACCAAAAGGGTCACGCACACTGGGACGGACAATCCGACCATCCACTGGGTCGTCAGCCGGAAGAGCGACCGGACACGCTCGTGCTCGGCCCGGGAGAACGCCGCGGTGAACCGCGGAGCCATGCTGGTCGTGATCGCCTGCATCAGGAGGGACGCAGCGAGGGTGAAACGGCTGATCGCGGCGTATGTCGCAGCCTCGTCGGCCGATACCATCGCCCCCACGAGCACGATCAGCACCCAGATGTTGGTGGCCGCGAAGATCTCCTCGGCACCGCGGGGAGCGGAGGCTGCCCAGAAGTCGCGCGCCGTGGCCCGTGTCCACTGGATCCTCCGGGCCAGCACGCCATGGGCGCGGTGGAGGGATCGCAGCGAATGCGGGACCGCCGCACCGAGCGAGATCGCTGCGGCCACGGAGAATGCGGCGCCGAGCATCCACAACGGACCATGGAGCGCCGTGACGAGCCCGCACAGCAGCAGCCGCAGCAGCGGCTGGCCTCCTGCGTCATAGAAGACGGCCGGGCTCATGGCTCCCACACCGCGCGGGATCGCCACGACGATGCGGGTGAGCGCGATCAGGGGCAGGGCAGGCGCCATCGCTACGAGCAGCGGCGCCAGCGAACCGCGGTTGGCACTCGACGTGAGGACCATGGAGAGCGGGTCGTGGAGAACGGCGACCATCACGCCGGCCGCTCCGGCGCCGACCGCCACCGGGAGCGCAGCCGCCCACACCAGGTCACCGACGTGTCGCTCGTCGTGGGCCAGTCGTTGGGCGATCCGCTGCGTCAGGGTGATCTGAGCGCCGAGGTTGCACAGGATGGCGCCAGCACTGACGACGGCCACGGCTTGGAAGAAGAGACCGGCCTCGGTGACGCCCACACCGCGTGAGAGGAGCACGAGCAGCAGCAGCGTCGCCACAGCTCCGACGACCCCGCCCGCGAAGTTGACGACCCCGCCATGCGCGATCGCGCGAGCGTCCGAGCCCGACAGCCCGGTCATGCCTCCGGACACCGGGCCGGACGATCACGCATGTTGGGCTCCGTCCGTCGGCAGCGGCGAGCGCAACGTGACCAGCGCTGCCCGCGCGATGGCCATTCCCTCCGACATCTCCAGACGGTTGCGCTCCGCGGCGCCGCCGAGCACGCGCATCAGCACCTCGCCCACCACGCTCAGCCAGAAGTGCGAGGCCCGCAGGCCGTTGTCGCGGTTCTCTCGGACCCAGCGGTGGACCAGTCGCAGGCGCTCCAGAGCCAGCTCCGGCTTGCTGATCCGGTTCACGGGGGACGAGTTGTGCACCATCGCCGCCCGTGGCGCCACGGCCATGGGATGCCGGCGCGAAACGGCGAAGCTGAAGAACAGATCCTCGCCGATGCTGTAGCCCTCGAGCCGGTCATCGAATCGGACGCCCTCGATCAGGGGCAGGCGGTAGCTCATGCAGGCTCCCGAGAGGCGGTCCGGGCGTTCGGGTATGTCGTCGGCGTAATGGGCCATCGTGGAGCGGCCCGAGCTCAGCACCCGGCCGGGCACCCTGGAGTACAGCAGAAACAACTGCTTGAGCCAGACATAGCGAGGCGTCGGATGGTTGGTCAGGACGCCGCCGACGCCGGCCAGCTCAGGGTCGGCGGCGAAGGTTCGCTCGATCTCCTCGAAGTAGTGGGAGGAGACCTGGGAGTCATCGTCGATGAAGTGCACGACCTCGACGTCGGGACGTTCCGCGCGCAGCCAGTCGAGCGCCTGGTTGCGCTGGCGTGCCAGCCCCGGCGAGCAGCGCAGCAACGCGCAGCCCGAGGACCCGCCCACGATCCCAGCGATCTTCTCCTGCACTTGGGGGTCGCTGGCGTCGGCCACGAGGACCGATGGTCGCGACGAGGACTGGGCGACCCAGCGCAGTGCCATCGTCAGGTCGTCGGGACGGTTGCGGGTGCAGATGACGAGCATCGAGACGATCTCGACCACCGCGACAACCTCCTCCGCACCCCGTGTCGGCGCGAGTCGTTCGACGGGCTGGGCCGGCACGTCGCTCGGGTGAGTTTAGTGGACCTCGGGCGCGGATGGATCGCTTCAGTGGTGTGATCCAGCGGCTCCCAGCATGACGCGATGGTAGGTGTCGAGCAGCGACGCGAGGCCACGCTCTGGTGTGTTGTGCCGCTCGTAGCAGAGGCGAGCGGTCACACCCCGCGTCACGGCTGACGCGTCGTCGATCGTCCGCAACGCGGCCGACAACGACGTGATGTCGGGGGCGACGACCCACCCGACTCCGTCGTCGACGATGCTGCCGACACTCCCGCCGGCGACGGTGAGCACAGGGCGTTCGCTGCCGAATGCCTCGGCGATGACGAGCGGGTAGCCCTCGAACACCCGCGAGGGGACCACGAGGTACGCGGCCTGCTGCATCGCGGCACGCACCTGCAGCGCGTCGAGCGGGCCGAGGTGCTCGATGCTGCTGTCACCCTGCGCAGCGGCCGTCACGAGGCCGGTGAGAGGGCCGTCACCCGCGATGCGGAGGCGACGCCCGCTGTTGCGCCCTCCGGCGGCCCAGGCGTCGAGCAACCGGTCGATCCCCTTGGCCTCGTCGAGACGTCCGACGTAGAGCACGTCGTTCCCCGGCGGGCTCGTGGGCCCGGGGTCGGGCACCCAGGTCGCGCGGACCTGGACGCGCTCCGGCGCGATCCCCGTGGCGACCAGCTTGTCGCGCATGAACGGTGTGAGGGCGAGGTAGCGCGCGACGCCGTCACGCCAGGTGCCGCGGTGGACGTTCTGCCCGATCGTCATGGGCACGGTCTGGATGCGTGACCCGCGGTAGCAACCGTGGTGCACGGCCGGCAGGCCCCATCGCGTGCCGAGACAGTCCGTGCACGGGAGGCCATCGCGTAGATGAAGGCCGTTGACGCAGCCGTGCCGGTAGTTGTGCACGGTCTGGACCACGGGGACGCCTGCGCGAGCGGCGACGCGCACGACGTACGGCGAGAGGAGGGGGAAGACGTTGTGCAGATGGACGACGTCCGGTCGGGTCTCGCGCAGCAGCTGGGTGAAGTGACGCACGCCGGAGGGGGAGTAGACGGGCCCGGGGGCGGCCTGCAGGACGCCGCGCACGCCGGGCGCGATCGTGTCGCTGTCGGTCATCAGCTCGACGACCTCGACGCCTCCCTCGCGCAACAGCGCGACCTCCGCCTCGACGAGGCGGTTCTCCCCGCTGGGCGCATCGGACCGATACCGGTTGTGCGCAACCAGAACCCGCACCGTCCTACGCCCGGTGACGCCAGGCGGACAGCAGGAACCGCGGGTTGCCGATGAGGTAGCGCCGCCAGAGTCGTCTCGGCTCGGCGGCCAACCGGTACAGCCACTCCAGGCCGGACCCCTGGATGAGCCGGGGCGCCTCCTTCACCGTGCCGGACCAGAAGTCGAACGCCGCCCCGACCGGAACGATCGGCATCTCCAGGCGCGCCGCGAGTCGGTGCACCACGTAGTCCTGCCTGGGAGTGCCGAGACCGATCCAGAGGATCGTGGCCCCCGCGTCCCGGACCCTCGCGGCCAGGCCGGTCAGGTGCTCGTCGGTGAGTGGTGTGAACGGCGGTGTCTCGGTGCCGACGACCTGGATGCCCGGCACCTGACGGCGCAAGCTCTCGGCCATCAGCTCGGCCACGCCCTCCTTGCCGCCGTAGAGGTAGTGGCACACCTGACCGCTGCCCATCGTGGCGACCTTGCCCACCAGCTCGCTGCCTCGCACCGGCCCGGTCATCCCGTGCCGGCGTCCCATCCTCGCGACCGGCACGCCGTCGGCGAGGTTGAGGTCAGCGCCGGTCAGCGCCGCGCGCAGCTCGGCGTCCTGGTCGACCAACGACAGGGTGAAGGCGTTGCACAGATGGACCTGGCACGAGCGCCCCTCGATCGCGTCTCGGACGATCCTGGTCGCAGCAACCGTCGTGTCGACGGCCGTGATCGGCACCGAGCACACGGCGTACGTCGTCGCGGTCGGATCGGCGAGCTCGGCCACCCGACCACCCTGTCACATCTGCCGTGGGGACACGGCCGTTTGGCTATCCTCGAGACCGCCGCCGCCGTGCCTTCGCCGGTGGAGTCCTCATCCTTGGAAAGTGAGCAGCCGTGCGCCGAGCACTCATCACGGGAGTCACAGGGCAGGACGGCTCGTACCTCGCCGAACTGCTGCTCGGCAAGGGCTATGAGGTTCACGGTCTGATCCGGCGCGCGTCGATGTTCAACACGGGACGGATCGACCACCTCTACCGTGACCCGCACGACGAGGGCGCGCGCATGTACCTCCACTACGGCGACCTCACCGACGGCGCCCGCTTGGTCGGCCTGATGCGCGACATCGACCCGGACGAGGTCTACAACCTCGGCGCCCAGTCGCACGTGCGGGTCTCGTTCGACGAGCCCGAGCACACGGGCAACGCGACTGCACTCGGAGTGATGCGTCTGCTGGAGGCCGTGCGCATGTCCGGTGTCAGCTGCCGCTACTACCAGGCCTCCAGCTCGGAGATGTTCGGGGCCGAGCCGCCTCCCCAGAACGAGGGGACGCCGTTCCACCCCCGCTCGCCGTACGGCGTGGCCAAGGTCTACGGCCACTGGGCGACCCGCAACTACCGCGAGGCCTACGGGCTCTTCGCAGTCAACGGCATCCTGTTCAACCACGAGTCCCCGCGCCGCGGCGAGACCTTCGTGACACGGAAGATCACGCGGGCCGTAGCGCGGATCAAGGCCGGCCTCGACGACCACCTCTACATGGGCAACATCGACGCCGAGCGCGACTGGGGCTACGCACCGGAGTACGTCGAGGGCATGTGGCGCATGCTGCAGGCCGACGAACCGGATGACTTCGTGCTCGCCACCGGGTCCTCGATGACCGTGCGCGACTTCCTCGCGGCGTCCTTCGGTCACGTCGGCCTGAGCTGGGAGGACCATGTGCGCTTCGACCAGCGTTACCTGCGTCCGTCGGAGGTCGACGCCCTGCGTGGCGACGCCACCAAGGCGGAGAAGGTGCTCGGCTGGAAGGCTCAGGTCGACGGCGCCCGGCTCGCGCAGATCATGGTCGACGCCGACTGCGAGGCGCTCGAGCACGAAGGCCGTCCCTGGATCGACCAGGTCGAACTCCCTGGCTGGCCGGCCAACCCGTGACCTCCACCCAGTTCGTGCCGGGTCCGCTCGACCGCGAGGCCACGACGTACGTCGCGGGACACCGCGGGATGGTCGGGTCCGCCGTCTGGCGCCGGCTCGAGACCACCGGCTTCACCGACCTGCGGGGTGCTGCGTCGGCTGACCTCGATCTCCGCGACCGAGAGGCGACGTTCGACTACCTCGCGCAGATCCGCCCGCGCTATGTCGTGCTCGCCGCGGCCAAGGTCGGCGGCATCCTGGCCAACGACACACATCCCGTCGAGTTCCTCTCCGACAACCTTCGGATCCAGACCAACGTGATGGATGCCGCGTTGGAGCAGCGAGTCGAGCGGTTGTTGTTCCTGGGGTCCTCGTGCATCTATCCCCGGCTGGCACCACAGCCGATCCGCGAAGACGCCCTCCTGACCGGTCATCTCGAGCCGACCAATGACGCCTACGCGATCGCCAAGATCGCCGGGATCATGGGGGTCCGGGCGGTTCGGCGTGAGTACGGCCTGCCATGGATCTCGGCGATGCCGACCAACCTCTACGGTCCCGGTGACAACTTCTCGGAATCGGGCAGCCACCTGCTCCCTGCGTTGATCCGGCGGTACGACGAAGCGCTGGGCGCCGGCTCGCCGTACGTCACCAACTGGGGCACCGGGACTCCTCGGCGGGAGCTGCTGCACGTGGACGACATGGCGGCGGCCTGTCTCCACCTCCTGGAGCACTTCGACGGCGCCACGCAGATCAACGTCGGCACCGGTCGCGACGCGACGATCGAGGAGATCGCCGGGCTGGTTGCGCAGGCGGTCGGGTTCGACGGCGAGACCAGGTGGGACACCTCCAAGCCCGACGGCACGCCTCGCAAGCTGCTCGACGTCGCGCTGCTCCGCTCGCTCGGCTGGACCCACCGGATCGGGCTGGCCGAGGGCATCACCTCCACCGTCGCGTGGTACCGCGCCCACGCGGACCACCTCCGCGAGGTCGGCTGATCGCCGAGTCGGCACAGGACGACTCGGGGTGATCCCGGCGTCTCTCTTGTGCCGACCCGGCGGAGGGGTCAGGCGCCGGAGTTGATCATCCCGGCGCCGACGGTGACGCCGGTCGCCTCGTCGATCAGGATGAACGAGCCGGTGGTGCGGTTCTTCGTGTAGGGGTCGCACAGCAGCGGCACCGTGGTGCGCAGCTGGACGCGGCCGATCTCGTTGAGGCCGAGCTCCTTGGTGTCCTGGTCGCGGTGCAGGGTGTTGACGTCGAGGCGGTACTGGATGTCCTTGACCAGTGCCCGGCCCATGCGGGTCGTGTGCTTGATCGCCAGCTTCTGGCGCGGGCG
>Ga0207661_10001793_pt1 | contig 14674 bp, 16 predicted proteins | sample KBSC713LmetaG_FD_184337 | JGI IMG/M metagenome (GOLD analysis project Ga0207661, IMG submission 184337) | Corn rhizosphere microbial communities from Kellogg Biological Station, Michigan, USA - KBS C7.1-3L metaG (SPAdes) (version 2) | ecosystem: Host-associated > Plants > Roots > Rhizosphere ...
GTGCGGATCCAGATCGACCCGCTGGACCTTCTCTAGCGGCGACGCCTGCGGAGCCGCTACGGCCAGCGTTCGTCTAGCGGCGACGCCTGCGGAGCCGCTACGGCCAGCGTTCGTCGAGCCGACCGACCTCCCGCGGAGCCGGCTACGCCCGGGGGCTTGTCGAGCGCTCCGTAGACTGGACGGATTAACCGGTTGCTTAGGAGGTTGCGCGTGACTGTGACGCCGATCCGCCTGTTCGGTGATCCCGTGCTGCGCAGCCCCGCCGATCCGGTGGTGGACTTCGACAAGGAGCTGCGCCGGCTGGTCGCCGACCTCACCGACACGCTGCTGGACGAGGGCGGAGCCGGGCTCGCCGCGCCGCAGCTCGGCGTGGGACTGCGGGTCTTCGCGTTCGACGTGGACGAGGTGGTGGGGCACCTGGTCAACCCGGTACTGGAGTTCCCCGACGAGGAGGAGCAGGACGGGCCGGAGGGCTGCCTGTCGATCCCCGGGGTCTACGTGGACACCAAGCGCCGGCAGAACGTGGTGGCGCGCGGCTTCGACCAGCACGGCGAGCCGGTGCAGATCGTGGGTACCGGCATGATGGCCCGCTGCGCGCAGCACGAGACCGACCACCTGGACGGTGTGCTGTTCATCGACCGGCTGGACACCAAGGCGCGCAAAGAGGCGATGAAGGCGATCCGGGCCACCGACTGGTACGAGGCGGGCATGACCATCAAGACCAGTCCGCACGCGAGCAACGGCAAGGCCCGCTGATGCGGCTGGTCTTCGCCGGTACGCCGGCGGTCGCGGTACCGGCGCTGGAGGCGATCGCCGGCTCGCGCCACGAACTGCTGGCGGTGCTCACCCGGCCGGACGCCCCGGCGGGGCGCGGCCGGCACCTGGTGCGCTCGCCGGTCGGGGAGTGGGCCGACGCGCGCGGCATCGAGGTGCTGACCCCGGCCCGGCCGCGGGAGCCGGAGTTCCTGGCCCGGCTGGCCCAGCTCGCGCCCGACTGCGTACCGGTGGTGGCCTACGGCGCCCTGGTGCCCCCGTCGGCACTGGAGATCCCCCGGTACGGCTGGGTGAACCTGCACTTCTCGCTGCTGCCCGCCTGGCGTGGCGCGGCTCCGGTGCAGTACGCGGTGCTGCACGGCGACGAGCTGACCGGGGCGAGCGTGTTCCAGTTGGAGGCGGGGCTGGACACCGGCCCGGTGTTCGGCACGCTGACCGAGTCGATCGGTCCGGCGGACACCTCGGGCGACCTGCTCGGCCGGCTGGCCGGCTCGGGCGCGCGGCTGCTGGTCGACGTGCTCGACGGCATCGAGGAGGGCACGCTCTCGGCGGTACCGCAGCCGGCCGACGGGGTCAGCCTCGCGCCGAAGCTGACCGTAGAGGACGTGCGGGTGCGCTGGGACGAGCCGGCGTTCGCGGTGGACCGGCGGGTCCGCGCCGGTACGCCGGAGCCGGGGGCGTGGAGCATGTTCCGCGGCGAGCGGGTCAAGCTCGGCCCGGTCGCCGTGGTACGCGACGCGGAATCCCTGCCGCCGGGCCGCATCGCGGTGCGGCGGGCCCGGGTTCTCGTCGGTACCGGTACGGAACCGGTCGCGCTGGGCGAGGTCCGCGCGGCAGGGAAGCGGGCGATGCCGGCGGTGGACTGGGCCCGTGGCGTGCGCCCCACACTCGAGGAGAACCTGGGATGAGCCGGCCGACACGTGAGCACGGCGGGCGGCCGCCGGCCCGGGATGCGCGCGGTGGCCGGCCGGTGGATCCGGCGCGGATGGCGGCGTACGAGGGGCTCGAGGCCGTGAACCGCGACGACGCGTACGCCAACCTCGCGCTGCCCCGGATCCTGCGCGAGGCCGGCCTGCGCGGGCGGGACGCCGCCTTCGCAACCGAGCTGACCTACGGCACCCTGCGCGCCAGCGGCACGCTGGACGCGATCATCGCGAGCGCCGCCGGCCGGGACGTGGAGCGCATCGACCCGCCGGCCCGCGATGCCCTGCGCCTGGGCGCGTACCAGCTGCTGCACATGCGGGTACCGGCGCATGCCGCGGTGTCGTCCACAGTGGACCTGCTGCGCGCCGTCGCCGGCCCGGCCGCCACCGGCTTCGTCAACGCCGTGCTGCGCCAGATCGAGACCAAGCCGCTGGACGACTGGTACGCGCAACTGGCGCCGGATCGGGAGGCCGACCCGATCGGTTACCTGGCGCTGACCCGCAACCATCCACAGTGGATAGTGCGGGCGTTCTCCGAGGCGCTCGGCGGCGACCTCGACGAGACCGAGACGCTGCTGGCCGAGGACAACGAACCGCCGTCCGTGCACCTGTGCGCCCGGCCCGGTCGGGCCGACGCGGTGGACCTGGCCGACGAGGTGGGCGGCGCGCCCGGCGCGTTCTCGCCGTACGCGGTCTACCTGCCCGGCGGCGCACCCGGCGAGCTTCGGGCGGTTCGCGACGGACGGGCACACGTGCAGGACGAGGGCTCCCAACTGTCCGCGCTCGCGCTCGCGGACGCGCCGCTGGACGGGGCGGACGCGCGCTGGCTGGACCTGTGCGCCGGACCGGGCGGCAAGGCCGCGCTGCTGGGTGCGCTCGCGGTCGGGCGGGGCGCCGAGCTCACCGCCGTCGAGGTCGCGCCGCACCGGGCCATGCTCGTCGAGCAGACGACGCGCGGCCTGCCGGTGACCGTCCTCAACGTTGACGGCCGCGAGGTCGGCCGGGACATTCCGGAGGCCGCCTTCGACCGGGTGCTCGTGGACGCCCCCTGCTCGGGACTCGGCTCGTTGCGCCGCCGGCCCGAGTCGCGCTGGCGCCGGGTACCCAGCGACCTGCCGCCGCTGACCAGGCTGCAGCGCGAACTGCTGACCGCCGCCATCCGCGCGGCCCGGCCGGGCGGGCTCGTCGGGTACGTGACGTGCTCGCCGCACATCGTGGAGACACAGGTGACGGTGACCGAGGCGGCCCGCCGATCGCCCTACTCCGTCGAGTTCGTGGACGCCCGGCCGCTGCTGCCCGAGGGCATGCCCGGCCTCGGTACCGGACCGACCGTCCAGCTGTGGCCGCACCGGCACGGTACCGACGCGATGTTCATCGCCCTGCTGCGCCGGCTCACCTGACTCGCGCCGGATCACCTGACGCTCCGTACAATGACCCGGTGCGCACCCCGACGCCGATCATCGCACCGAGCATCCTCGCCGCCGACTTCGCGCGCCTCGCAGACGAGGCCCGCGCGGTGGAGGGGGCCGCGGACTGGCTGCACGTCGACGTCATGGACTACCACTTCGTGCCCAACCTGACGATCGGGCTGCCGGTCGTGCAGAGCCTGCGCAAGACCAGCACGCTGCCGTTGGACGTGCACCTGATGATCGACGCGCCGGACCGCTGGGCCGTCGGGTACGCGGAGGCCGGCGCGCACAACGTGACGTTCCACGCGGAGGCGGCGGCCGACCCGCTCGCGGTGGCGCGGGATCTGCGCGCGGCGGGCAGCCGGGTCGGGCTGGCGATCGACCGGGACACCCCGGTCGAGCCGTACCTGGAGCTGCTGCCCCACTTCGACCTGCTGCTGATCATGACGATCAAGGCGGGCTTCGGGGGGCAGCAGTTCATGCCGGAGCTGCTGGACAAGGTGCGCGCCGCCCGGCGCCACGCCGACTCGGGGCACCTGGAGCTGCGCATCGAGGTGGACGGCGGGATCGCCGCGGACACCATCGAGGCCGCCGCACAGGCCGGGGCGGACACGTTCGTCGCCGGTACCGCGGTGTATGCCGCGGACGACCCGGCAGCGGCGGTCCGCGCGCTGAGGGCCCAGCTCTCGCCGCCCGGGTCTCCAGGTGAATGAGCCGGCGGCACCGAGACCCCGTCCCGACCAGATCCTGGTGGTCGACGACGACGTCGACATCGCGCGCTTCGTCGAGGTGAACCTCAAGCTGCAGGGCTTCGAGGTGGTCGTCGCGCATGACGGGGCCGAGGCGCTGGAGCTGGTCACCACGCCGCGGGCGGGTGCCGCGCTGACCCACCCGGACCTGGCCGTCGTGGACCTGATGATGCCGCGGATGGACGGGCTCGAGCTGACCCGCCAGTTGCGCGCCAACCCGCTGACCGCGTCGATGCCGATCATCATGCTGACGGCCCGCGGGCTGACCGTCGACAAGGTGCTGGGCCTGACCGCGGGCGCGGACGACTACCTGGTCAAGCCGTTCGACACCCTGGAGCTCGTGGCCAGGGTCAACTCGACGCTGCGCCGCAACCAGGAGTACCGCGAGGTGTCCCCGCTGACCGGCCTGCCCGGCAACACGCGGATCCTGCGCGAGATCGCCGAGCGGGTACGCGGCGGTACCGACTACGCGGTGTGCCACGTGGACATCGACCGGTTCAAGAGCGTCAACGACGCGTACGGCTTCGCCCGCGGCGACGAGTTCATCTCCGCCCTGGCCCGGGCCATCCAGCGCGCGGTCGTGCAGGTCGGCCTGCCGCCGGCGTTCCTCGGCCACATCGGCGGCGACGACTTCGTCATCGTGTGCACGCCGGACCAGGTGCGCCCGCTGACCACCAGCGCGGTGGCCGACTTCGAGGCGGCGGCCGACCGGCTGTACGACCCGGCCGACGCGCAGCGCGGGTACCTGGAGCTGACCGACCGCAAGGGCGAGGTGCGCCGGGCCCGCCTGGTCACCATCTCGATCGGGGTGGCGTTGTCCACGAACCGGCACTACGCGGACCCGCGCGACGTCGTGGCGGCCGCCTCCGAGATGAAGACGGTGGCCAAGAGCCAGCCGGGCTCGTACGTCGCCATGGACCGCCGGACCGAGCACTCGGCGGGTTGACCGGCGGATTTGTGACTCACGTCGCGCCCCTGGCGCAGGTACGGCCCGGACGTGGGAGAATGGCGGAAGTACCCACCACGCGCTGGCGGGACTCGGTGAAATTCCGAACCGGCGGTGATCCGGTGCCGACAGGCCCCGGTAAGCCCGCGACCCGGCCGACCTCGTGTCGTCCGGTGGACCTGGTGAGAATCCGGGGCCGACGGTCAAAGTCCGGATGGGAGGCAGCGCGCGGGCGGAGCGTCTTGCGACGTTCCCGGGCGGCTCGGCGGTTGCCGTGGTGCCCGACCGGGCGGCTTCAGCGCCGCCCGCACCCGCCGTACGCCTGCCACCCCCGCCGCGCCTGAGGCAGGAGAGGCGGCGGTTGCGTATGGCATTCGACGACCCGCCGTTCGACCGCGCCGGCGACGCCCGCGGAGCCGGCCCCGATCAGCGTTTGCCAGCCGGCGACGCCCGCGGAGCCGGCCCCGATCAGCGTTTGCCAGCCGGCGACGCCCGCGGAGCCGGCAGCCGGGCCGAACTGGACGCGATGTCGCGCGCCCTCGATCTCGCCGCCCTCGGTCTCGGCGAGACCAGCCCCAACCCCAGCGTCGGCGCGGTGATCCTGGCCGCCGACGGCTCGCTGGCCGGAGAGGGGCGCACCGCGCCGGCGGGCGGCCCGCACGCCGAGGTCGTCGCCCTGGCCGCCGCCGGGGAGCGGGCGCGCGGTGGCACCGCCGTGGTCACCCTCGAGCCGTGCGACCACCAGGGGCGCACCGGTCCGTGCAGCCAGGCCCTGATCGCCGCCGGGGTGGCCCGGGTCGTGGTCGGCGTGCGCGATCCCGATCCGGTCGCCGCGGGCGGGCTCGACCGGCTCGCCGCCGCGGGCGTCGAGGTCGAGTCGGGGGTACTGGCGGCCGAGGCGGCCCACGGGCTGCGCTACTGGCTGGCCGCGGTGCGCCGGGGGCGCCCGTACGTGATCTGGAAGTACGCCTCGACGCTGGACGGCCGGTCCGCGGCGGCCGACGGTACCAGCAAGTGGATCACCTCTGACGCGGCGCGAGCGGACGTGCACATACTGCGCGGTACGGTCGACGCGATCATCGCGGGCGTCGGTACCGTGCTCACCGACGACCCCGAGCTGACCGTCCGGGTACCGGGGCTCGTGCGCCGCCCGCTGCGCGTGATCGTGGACTCCGCCGGGAGTACCCCCGGGGACGCCCGGGTCACCAACGACGCCGCGCCCACCTGGATCGCCACCGCGGCGGAGCTCGGATCCGACCCGGCCGGCCGGGTCGACCTCGACAAGCTGCTGGCCGAGCTGTACGGCCGCGGGGTACGCGCGGCGCTGCTGGAGGGCGGCCCGACGCTGGCCGGCGCGTTCCTGGCGGCCGGGCTGGTCGACGAGGTGGTCGGGTACGTGGCACCCAAGCTGCTGGGCGCCGGATCGACCGTGCTCGGGCCGGCCGGAGTGCCGACCGTCACGGACGCCATCGACCTCGACCTCACCGGCGTTGCCGAGGTTGGCCCCGACCTTCGAATCACCGCGACCACCCGACGGAGGCGTTAGATGTTCACCGGCATCGTGGAGGAGCTGGGCAGCGTCGACCGCCTCGTCGACCTCGGCGACGCGGCGCGGATCACCGTGCGCGGGCCGCTGGTCACCGCCGACGCGGCCGGCCAGTCGAGCGCTGATCGCAGGGGCTCCGCAGGCGTCGCCCCTGGTGACTCGATCGCGGTCAACGGGGTCTGCCTGACCGTGGTCGACGTCGAGGACGGGGCGTTCACCGCCGACGTGATGCGCGAAACGCTGGACCGCTCCGCGCTCGGCCGGCTGGCCGTCGGCGACCCCGTCAACCTGGAGCGGGCCGCGACCCTGGCCACCCGGCTCGGCGGGCACATCGTGCAGGGGCACGTGGACGGGGTGGGCGAGATCCGGTCGCGGCGGCCGGGCGAGCAGTGGGAGATCGTCACCGTCTCGCTGCCCACGGGGCTGGGGCGGTACGTGGTGGAGAAGGGGTCGGTGGCCGTGGACGGGGTGTCGCTGACCGTGGCGCGGATCGGCGCGGACGAGTTCGACGTCAGCCTGATCCCGACCACGCTGAAGGCGACAACGCTCGGGAGCAAGGGTGTTGGCGAGCCGGTGAACCTGGAGGTCGACGTGATCGCCAAGTACGTGGAGAAGCTGGTAGGGGATCGGTCATGACGGATCTGGCGCAGCGGACGACAACCGGGGTCGGCAGCGTCGAGCAGGCGATCGCCGACATCGCGATCGGCCGGCCCGTGGTCGTGGTGGACGACGCGGACCGGGAGAACGAGGGCGATCTGATCTTCGCGGCCGAGATGGCCACCCCGGAGCTGGTCGCGTTCATGGTGCGGTACACGTCGGGCTTCATCTGCGCGCCGCTGCTCGCCGAGGACGCGGACCGGCTCGAGCTGCCGCCGATGTACCACGTGAACCAGGACCGGCGGGGCACGGCGTACACGGTGACCGTCGACGCCCGCGACGGCGTGACGACCGGGATCTCCGCGGCCGACCGGGCACGCACCATCCGGCTGCTGGCCGACCCGGCCACCTCGCCGACCGACCTGGCCCGGCCGGGCCACGTGGTACCGCTGCGGGCCAAGGACGGCGGCGTGCTGCGCCGGCCCGGGCACACCGAGGCGGCGGTGGATCTGGCGCGCATGGCCGGGCTGCGACCGGCCGGTGTGCTGTGCGAACTGGTGAACGAGGACGGCACCATGATGCGGCTGCCGCAGCTGACCGCCTTCGCCCAGGAGCACGGGCTGACCCTGGTGTCCATCGCCGACCTGATCGCCTACCGGCGCTCGGAGAAGCAGGTCGAGCGGGTCACCGAGGTGCGCCTGCCCACCGAGTTCGGCATGTTCACCGCGTACGGGTACCGGTCCATTGTGGACGGTGCGGAGCAGATCGCGCTGGTCTGCGGCGACCTGGGCGACGGTACGGATGTGCTGGTACGGGTGCACTCGGAGTGCCTGACCGGCGATGTGTTCGGTTCGTTGCGCTGCGACTGCGGCCCACAGTTGCAGGCCGCGCTGCGCCGGGTCTCCCAGGAGGGCCGCGGCGTGGTGCTCTACCTGCGCGGGCACGAGGGCCGTGGGATCGGCCTGCTGCCCAAGCTGCAGGCCTACCAGTTGCAGGACCAGGGCAGCGACACGGTCGATGCCAACCTGCTGCTGGGCCTGCCCGCCGACGCGCGGGACTACGGTACCGGCGCGCAGATCCTCTACGACCTCGGCGTGCGTAGCATGCGGCTGCTCACCAACAACCCGGACAAGCGGGCCGGTCTCGAGGGGTACGGGCTGACCGTCATCGGCCGGGTACCGCTGCCGGTGCTGCCCCACCCGGAGAACGTCCGGTACCTGCGCACCAAGCGGGACCGGATGGGTCACCTGCTGGACGGCCTGGACGGCTTTGCGGAGGGGTTGGCGTAGATGGCCGGGCACGGTACGCCAGATATGTCCACTGTGGACGGAGCGGGGGTGCGGCTCGGGGTGGTGGCGACCCGATGGCACACCGAGATCACCGAGCAGTTGCTGAGCCGCTCGCTGGCCGCGGCGAAGGCGTGCGGTATCGACGACGTCGTGGTCGCGCGGGTGGCCGGCTCGGTGGAGCTGCCGGTACTGGCACAGGCACTGGCGCGCCGCTGCGACGCGGTGGTCGCGCTGGGCGTGGTGATCCGTGGAGACACGGCGCACTTCGAGTACGTGTGCCAGTCGGTCACCGACGGGCTGACCCGGGTCGCGCTGGACGCGCAGACGCCGGTGGCCCAGGGCGTACTGACCGTGGACACGGTGGACCAGGCGCTGGAGCGGGCCGGCCTGCCCGACTCCAGCGAGGACAAGGGCTGGTCCGCCACCGTGGCCGCCATCGATGCCGCTCTGGCGCTGCGCGCCCTGTCCTGAAACGGGTTTTCCACCCGCGCGAGCGAAGCGTGTGCCCAAAAGCTAGCGCTGCGCGCTTTGCCCTGATAGATGTACCTCGTGGGGTCGAGTGACGTCGAAGCCATGGTGCGGGCCGCGTTCACGGCCGGTACCTGGTATGACGGTGGCGGTAAGGTTCCCGCCGCGCTCATCCGCGAGCTCCTGGTGGGTCCGGCCGGGCCCACCTCGGCGGTACAGATCCGGGGCGCGCGCATCGACGGGGAGCTGTCCCTGGAGTTCCTCGAGACGCGGGTACCGATCCTGCTCGAGCGCTGCGAGCTGACCGACGCGCCGGTGCTCTACTGGGCCCGGCTCGGGTACCTGAGCCTGCAGGGGTCGCGGATGCCCGGCATCGCGGCCTCGAACGTGCGCCTGGACGGGCACCTGCGGCTGAGCCGGGCGATCGTCGACGGCGAGGTACGGCTGCGCGGCGCGATCCTCGCGGGCGGCCTGCTGCTGGACGGCGCCCGGCTGACCAACGCCGGCGGCCAGGCGCTCAACGGCGAACGGCTGCGGGTCACCGGCGACCTCGTCGCGACGCGGGCCAGCGTGGTGGGCGAGCTGATGTTGGAGCACGCCGAGATCGACGGCCGGCTGTCGATGGACGACGCGCGGCTGGCGGCACCCGGCGGTACCGCGCTGTCGGCCAACAACCTGAGGCTGACCGGTGGCGTGTCCGGCCGGCGCCTCATCGCGGAGGGCGAGGTCGGGCTGCGGGACGCGGTCGTCGGGGGTGGCGTGGTGCTCACCGGCGCGCGGCTGACCAACCCGGGCGGCTTCGCGCTGCGGCTGTCCCGGGCCAGCACCGGTGGCGTGTTCCTCAGCGGCGGCTTCCGGGCCGAGGGCGAGGTGCGCATGCACGGCGCCCGGATCGGGCACGGCATGTCGCTGGACGGCGCGATCCTGCGCAACCCCGGCGGCGCGGCGCTGGACGCCGACCGGGTACGCGTCGACGGCGACCTGGACGCCAATGGCCTCGCGGCCGACGGCACGGTACGGCTCAACGGCGCGTCGATCACGAGCACCCTGCGCCTCAAGGGTGCGATGATCAGCGGCGCGGTCAGCGGTGCGGCGGGGGTGCTCCTCGCCCTGGACGCGGCCGCGATCGAGGTCGGGCACGTCCTGCGCTGTACCGAGGGCTTCGGCTGCACCGGGCGGCTGAACTTCACCAGCGCCCGGATCGGCCTGCTCACCTTCGACGGCGCGAGGCTCGGCACCGCGTCGGTCGACTGCTTCCGGCTGCAGGCCCGGGAGCTCGACCTGCGGTTCGCGCAGCCGCCCGGCGGCGAGGTCAACCTCGCCCACGCGGAGATCGGCATCCTGCACGACCACCCCGGCTCCTGGCCGCGCGTGCTGCGGCTGGACGGGCTGACGTACCAGACGCTGCGCCCGATGCTGCCGCCCGAGCGCCGGCTGGACTGGCTGCGACGGGGCGGCCCGGAGTACCTGCCCCAGCCGTACGAACAGCTGGCCCGGCTCTACGGCGGGTACGGCGACGACAACGGCGAACGCACCGTGCACCTCGCGCAGTACCGGCACCGGCGCACCACGCTGTCCTGGCCGGGCCGGCTGTGGAGCTGGCTGCAGGACGTGATGGTCGGGTACGGGTACCAGCCGGCCCGCGCGGCGCTGTGGCTGGTCGCGATGCTCGTCGTGGGTACCGCGTTCTTCGGGATGGACCGGCCGCATCCGGTGGCAACCGGGGCGGGCCCGGCGTTCAACCCGTTCCTGTACGCCTTGGACGTGCTGATCCCGATCATCGACCTCGGGCAGCAGTCGGCGTTCGCCCCGACCGGGCTGGGTGCGCAGCTCGTCGCGGACCTGTTGATCATCTCGGGCTGGGTACTGGCGACCGCCGCCGCGGCCGGCGCCACCCGCGCCCTGCGCCGCGACTGAGAGGGCTGTCGAACGCTGGCTGGGCGCCGCTCCGACAAGCTACGCGGCTGTCGAACGCCGGCTGGGCGCCGCTCCGACAAGCTACGCGGCGGCGTATTGCCCCGGCGGGAGTCGTGCTGGAAGCTTGACGGGCGGGCGGTAAAGTGTGCGCCGGTGACGCTCTAGCAGAGGGCGTCTTCCGGTCCATTTACCGTGTCCGCGACCGGGCCGGCGACTCACCCTGGTGGGACGGGAGACCTCGAGATGTCTGCTGATCCGGACGCCCTGCGCATCGAACACGTCACGGACACCGGCGGCCCGTTGTTCCGGTTGACCGGCTACCTCGATCTGTCCACTGTGGACTCACTGCGCGCCACCGTCGGGCCCGCGTGCGGCACCGGCGACGAGGTCCGGCTCGACCTGTCCGGGCTCACCTTCTGCGACTCGACCGGGGTCGGCGCGCTGGTCTGGCTGTACCGCAGGGCGAGCGTCGGTACCGGACGGCTGGTCGTGTACGCGCCGCGCAAGGCGGTACGCGAGGTGCTGCGCATCAGCGGGGTGGACCGGGTCATCCCGGTGCTCGGCGCAGACGCTCTACCCCAGCCCGACGCCCACGGCTGACCCGCCTGGCGTGACCCGGCCGACGGTCAGGTCGGGACCGGGATCTGCGCGGCGCGCGGCGACAGGTTGAAGACGCTGTACGCCTGCTTGATCACCGGGTGGGCCACGTTGCGTACCCGTACCCCGCCCGCGGTCATCCCGCGCTCGCTGCCCTTGTGCGCGTGACCGTGCACGGCCAGCGTGGTGGGCGCCGAGTCGATCGCCTGGGCCAGCAGGTACGAGCCGAGGAACGGGTAGATCTCCAGCGGCTCGCCGACGAGGGTGTCCGGTACCGGCGAATAGTGCGTCAGCGCCACCAGCACGTCGCACGCGGCGGCGGCGCGCAGCCCCTCGCCCAGCCGGTCCGACACCTCGCACGTGGTGCGGATGAACGCCTTCATCTCCGGCTCGCCGAACATGCTCGCGTGCCGGCCGGCGAATCCGCCGCCGAAGCCCTTCGCGCCCACCACGGCCAGCGTCAACCCGCTCGTCTCCACGACGGCCGTCTCGCACTCCAGTACCGTGATCCCCGCGTCGCGCAGCGTGGACGTCACGGCCGGTACCTGGTCGCAGTGGTAGTCGTGGTTGCCGAGTACGGCGATCACCGGTACGGGCAGGTCGCGGAACTCGCGCGCCACGCATGCGGCCTCCGCCGCGGTACCGTGCCGGGTCAGGTCGCCGGCGAGCAGCAGTACGTCGGCGCAGCCGCCGAGCTGTTCCAGGGCCGGGCGGTAGCGGCCCACCACGTCCTGGTCGATGTGCACGTCACCGACCGCCGCGACCCGGACCACCGGGCCGGATCCCTGTGCCCCTGTCACAGCTCCTCCGCGTCGACCGGGGCTTGCGCCCGGATCACTCCGATGTCGCACTCGATCCGCACGTCGGGAAAGCGCTGGCTGATCAGCCGGTGAATCTGGTCCCGCCGGTACGGGCTCTCGACCTCGCCCTGCACCAGGAGGGTACCTTCCCGGCGGTGCAGGATCAGGCCCTGTTCGGCGAGGTCCGGGTGCTCGGTGAGCAGCCGGTGCACCTCCGCCTCGACGTACTCGTCAACCGGCCGGCTCATCGTGCTCCCCTCCGTTGGCGGGCACGGGTACCAGCGCGCGCCGATCCGACTCGAGCAACTCGTCGATGCCCTCGAGATCCAGCCGGGTGTCGGCCAGCGGTACCACGTCCAGGCGGTCCAGCAGCACCAGGAAGGCCTGCGCGTACGGCGACCCGGCCGTGGCGCGGCGCACGCGCGGCCAGTCGATCTGCTCCCGCAGCGAACGGGCCAGCGGGATGCCCTTGGCGAAGTCGCAGTAGTGCTGGCTGAACGACAGCAGCCGGTGCTCCATCAGCACGGTCGCCGAGATCACCGGCAGCTGGATCGCGCTGACCGAGATCGGGTCGGAGTCCGCCAGGGTCTCGTCGGTGACCGGGCGCTCCACCGGCCGGTGGATCAGGTCCACGAGCCGGCCCTCGTCGTACACCTTGACCAGCCAGTCCTCGGGCGGCCGCTCGGTGTCGAAGCCCGCCTCCGCGAGGGCTTCCAGCGCGGCGTCCACGTCCCGCGAGCGGAGCAGGAAGTCCACGTCGTGGTCGCTGGACATGCCGCCCCGCGCGTACGCGGCGAACCCGCCGGCCAGCGCGAACGGGATGTCGGCGCGCTTGAGCACCGCGCCCACCCGCTTCATCGTCACCATCAGGCCCTCGTCGCGGGCCACGACCTGGGCAGCCGCGAGCGGCTCGACCTGCCCCGGTCCCGCCGCGGTCCGGGCCTGTCCGGAACCGGCCTCAAGATCGTCGCGGGTCATGCCTACCGGCTTACCCACTGGCCGGCGGGCGGTAAACCCGCCGCGCCACCGGCCGACGTGCGGTAAACCCGGTGACGGGGTTGCGCGTGATGCTGGTGTGACACCCAGAATGGCATCCCCGACCTGGGACGGTGTGATGGCCGCGGTGGACGTCGAGGCCGCCGGGTGGACCGCGGACGAGGCGGTCACCCGGCTGTTCGCCGCGCACTACCGGCCGCTGGTACGGCTCGCGGCGCTCCTGCTCGCCGACACCGGTACCGCCGAGGAGATCGTGCAGGACGCCTACGTTCGGCTGCACCAGCGCTGGCGGGGGCTGCGCGAGCCGGACCGGGCGCTGGGGTACCTGCGCACCAGCGTGGTCAACGGTGCCCGTTCGGCGCTGCGGCACCGTGCGGTGGCGCAGCGGTACGCCGCGGGGCTGCGCCCGCCGCCGGACGTACCCAGTGCGGAGGCCGCGCACCTGGACAGCGCCGGCAACGCCGAACTGCTCGCCGCGCTGCGCCGGCTGCCGGCGCGCCAGCGGGAGGCGCTGGTGCTGCGGTACTACGCCGACCTGTCCGAGGCGGAGATCGCCGACGCGATGGGGATCAGCCGGGGGGCCGTCAAGAGCCATGCCGCGCGGGGCATCGCCGCCCTGCGCCAGACCATGGAGCGCATGTCATGACCGGGGACCGCACGATCGAGGACACGCTGCGCCGCGCCCTGACCGCCGAGGCCGACGAGGTGCAGATCGCACCGGACGCCCTGGGTACGATCCGCGGCCGCATCGAACGCCGCCGGGCGCGGTGGTGGCTGCCGTCCCGCCCGGTCGGCCTGGTGCTCGCGGCCGCGTCCGTCGCGGTCCTGCTCGCCGTCGGGGTGGCCACCCAGGTGATCCACCGGCCGGCCGACCGGTCGGGTCCCGGCCCGGCGGCGGGCGCCGCCTCCGCCACGGGTACCGCCGCCAGAGGCGCCAACCTGCCCGTGTACTACCTGGGTCCGGACCACCTCGGCGACCGGCTCTACCGCGAGTACCACGTGTTCCCGGGCGCGAACCCGAGCCCGGAGCAGGCGGCCACGGAGACGGTGTCGGCGATGCTGGGCCGCCGGGCCGACGACCCGGACTACCGCAGCCCCTGGCCGGCCGGGGCCACCGTGCGCTCGGTGTCGGCGGACGCGGCGACGGTCACCGTCGACCTGGGCGGGGCGGCCGGGGGAGCCGGGTTCGACGCGACGGTCGACACGTCGGCCGCGGCGATGGCGGTACAGCAGCTGGTCTGGACGGTGACCGCGTCGGTACCGGGGACGACCGGGGTGCGCCTGCTGCTGGACGGCGCGCCGGCGACCTCGTTGTGGGGCAAGGCACCCGCGTCCGGAGTGCTGCACCGCGGCCCGGCCGCGGACGTGCTCGCCCCGATCTGGATCATCGATCCGCAGCAGGGGACGTCGCAGGGGCACCGGTTCCCCGTGCGGCTGGCCGGAATCGTGTTCGAGGCGACGATGCGACTGCGGGTACGGGACGGGTCCGGTGCCGTGGTGCACGACGACGCGGTGCACCTGTCCGGGGGAGCGCCGGCGCAGGGTACCGCCACGGTCGAGCTCAACCTGCCGTCCGGCCGGTACACCGTCGAGGGGTACGTGATCTCCGAACGGGACGGTACCGAGCAGGTCTACGACGACCACCAGTTCACGGTCGACTGAG